>Ga0172369_10002781_pt1 | contig 23572 bp, 22 predicted proteins | sample LakKiv25m_FD_114539 | JGI IMG/M metagenome (GOLD analysis project Ga0172369, IMG submission 114539) | Freshwater microbial communities from Kabuno Bay, South-Kivu, Congo - kab_022012_11.25m | ecosystem: Environmental > Aquatic > Freshwater > Lake | place: Democratic Republic of the Congo...
AGTCTAAGGTCTTTGAGCTGAGATATTTGGCTTGAGACCTGTCCCATAAAAACAACTCTAATATCATTCCGGCTCAACCGTCTCCCCACCGTATTAAACCGCGTGATCTGCTCTTTTGCGGACCCCTTAGCATTATGCCAGAGATCAGGTTCTGCCGAATCCTTCAATTGCCATTCACTGCGCTTGCGACAGACGATGATAATATCCAGGTCAATAGGTTCTTTTGCCTGCTGTTTTGGCGCGGCTACAGACATCTCGGACTTGACCGGATGAGTTAATGTAATAACGAATCCGCTTTCCACAAGAGCTTCCATTACCGAAATCCAACCTTCAGGCCTTGAATGGTGATATGTAAATATCAAAAGCCCTTCCGGCCTAAGAACTCTGCGGCATTCCCTAAATACGTCTGAAAGATTCTTTGCAAATATAGACGAATCAATATGCTGCACTTCTCCCTCTGCTCTCGTTGTCTTGGTTTTAAAAGCAGCTCTATTCCCGAAAATGTGTTTAAGCCATATATAAAAAAAATCCGCCAGTTCGGAATAATGAACATTATCAAAAAATGGCGGGTCTGTTACCACAAGATCTACGCTATTATCGACAAGATCGGTGAAAGAAGAATTGCCGTAGGATATATAAGTTTCCATATTTTTTTCGTCAAACTCTTTAAATGTTTTTGCAAAGACTGTTCCCATCGGACGACTCAGGCCGAATACTTTTTGGCCGGTTAATTTACCGTTTGTTCTTTCTACTTTTAATTCAAAGGGATTCTGGCGATAATCCATTGCCCTTAGAAGTCTGCTCTGAAATAGTGTGGAAAAGGAACCGGAGCTCTTAGGAGTTCCCCACAGATTGGCTTCCAGAGGTGTTCTTTCGGGTTTTAGAATGTGATGTGAAAACATATGCCTTACAGCGCCAGTGTCCTCTCCCTTAAACGATGCAAACATATTGTTAAATTCCAAACAACCTGAAAATAGACAAACAAACAATGATCTAAGGGTCTCGTCTTTTATATCTTTTATCCTTTCAGCAAGCAAGGACAGGCAAAGGAGTTGTCTGTTATTGAACATCTGGTGCCAATAGCTATAGTTATAATTTAAAACTTGATTTGTGTTATAGCCCGGCTCGATAGAAACTATCGGATAAGGATTTTTCCTTTTGCTCAATTCCTTTGACGCCTTTAAATAAAGAGCTTTGTCAAATTCGTCAATAGCTTGATACTCTTTTTTTTCATCCCCATTAAGAACAAGTTTTGCATACATCCTATGCGAAGGAGATTCTCCGGTAATCTTTATTGTCTTTGCAATAGAAAATTTTTCCGAACAGTGAGGGCAAATTGCGTTTGCACCGTTAGCAGGCCCAGTTTGCGGATTAAATATATGTTTACACTCTCTGCACTTTAAGCTTTCTGTATCATAACGGCAAGTATTTATTTGCCCGCAATTAGGGCATACCGCCTTAGCTTCAGGATTTTTTAAGGGATAGGCATGTTTAGAGAAAATATATGACGAAAAAAGATCGACCTCTTTATTACATTTCGGGCACGGTATTAATTTTACCCAGAAATAATACAGAACATCTCTTAATTCACCATGCATATCTTTTGCTTTGTAGTAGCTTTTTAAAGGTTTGGAGACATCTTTTTCAATCTCTTCAAAGGTCTCTAATACGGTCTCCCTTGAATATTTTCCTAATGCATTTTTGACTATAAAATACGAAACAGAATTGATGTCTCTTCCGATGACCCTGCATCCTAATTTCAGCGCCTCTCCTACAGTTGTTCCACTTCCCATAAATGGATCAAAGACAGTCATGCCCGTCAAACGCACAGGTTGATAAAACATCTCGTTTATATTAGAACCCCTGGGGGCCGCAGAACTTATCAATATAGCCCTAAAAACAGAACCAAGCCTCTGTGCCCACCACTTGTGCATGTGATAGATAGGACGATTTACTTCTTTTCTGTAGCTTTCTAATTCAGCTATTTCGCTTATGTATTCGAACGGAAATCCGTCTTCTATCGCTCTGTCTCCGCATGTTATCAATGTTCTGCCATATGTGACAGAAGGCTCTGCAACGCAATCAGCAAGAGACATCTTTAATCTTTTTGCAGTTCCTTCAGGGCTTTTGCAAATCTCTTTAAGAAGAGAATCCGGCACCCGACCTGCAAGAAGAAGCAACTCATCTTTATCGTATTTCAGAACATTAGCGAGCCGGGCAATGAGGCCATCCGAGGGCGGAACTTTCCCCGCCTCAACTCTCGAAAGATACGCGCGATCTATCTTGAGCTTTGCAGAGAGGGCTTTTAAAGAGACGTCGTGCGAATTACGGAGTTCTTTTATCTTTTGTCCGAATGTCATAGTTGACTAAGACTTTATCAGTATGTGACAGATTTGTCAACCCTATTGTTTAGCCCGTTGTATTAACACCGAAACTTTAAGTATAATTAAACAGTGTTGGTTAAATATAATCCTACAAAAGCTGCGCAAAACACAATCAGGTTTAGTTATAATAAACAAAATCTTTTTTCGGGGGGAATATGAAATTCTTTATTGACACGGCAAATGTTGCGGAGATTAAGAAGGCGTGGGAGGTGGGCGTTCTTGACGGTGTTACCACAAACCCGTCCTTAATCTCAAAAGAGGGCAGGGATCCGATAGATCTCCTTAAAGAGATATGCAGCATTGTTGACGGCCCTGTTAGCGCCGAGGTAGTCGGCTTAAAGGCAGAGGAGATGGTAAAAGAGGCGGAATCTCTTGCAAAGATACATAAGAACATAGTCGTAAAAATTCCCATGACGGAAGAGGGTTTAAAGGCAACAAAAAAACTTTCAGGCATGAGCATAAAGACGAATGTCACTCTCGTGTTTTCGCCGAGTCAGGCCTTGCTTGCTGCAAAGGCAGGCGCAACGTATGTGAGCCCTTTTGTGGGAAGGCTTGACGACATAAGCCATTACGGAATGGGGCTGATTCAGGAAATAATGCTAATCTTTGAAAACTATGCCTTTGAAACACAGGTTATAGTCGCAAGCATCAGGAATCCGCTTCATGTTGTTGAGGCCGCAAAGATGGGCGCGCACGTTGCGACAATTCCATATTCGGTAATCGCACAGCTCACAAAGCATCCGCTCACTGATATTGGTTTAGAAAAGTTCTTAAAGGACTGGGAAAAAGTCCCAAAGAAATGAAACTTAGGCGGCGCATTCAATAGGTTATAATATTTTATGCCGATTTATGAGTATAAATGCAACAAATGCGGAGAAGATTTTGAAAAGCTTGTCTTTGGAAGTCAGGCCGTAAGCTGTCCTAAATGCGATTCTTCCGAGATTAAAAAGAAGATGTCAACATTCGGGATGAGCGGAGTTGAAAAACCATTCGCGGGCTCATCCTCCGCAAGCTGTTCATCCTGCACAAAATCAAACTGCACAAGCTGTCATTAAGCAATTACTCAGGCTGATGGAACGGGTTTGTTTTTAGAACGCGGCTTAACTTCAAAGGGCTTCCTTCAAATATAAATGTTGTAGTTCCGCGCTCCTCTATTGACCTGCCTCCGGCCACCCATTTTCCGCTCCAGGCAATTTTCATGGTGACAGAGTTTTTTTGCACATCAATCCACTTTACGGTTAAGGCAAGCTCCGCGCTGTCAAATTTTTTTATCCCGCCGACAAGTTCCCTGTATCCGTCTTTTGTCGTGTTTTTCTCAATTACTGAAACGTCTTTTTTCAGGTAGGCTTCTTTTATTGTTTCTGCTACGGCCATGGCCTCTGTAGCCATCTTTGATTCCTCTGTAACCTTTTTAACCTCTTTTTTCCCGCAGGACAAGAGTGCAAATGCAGCGATTAATAATAGGATTAAAGTTTTTTTCATATCGCCTCCGGCTGTTTTCACGGCCTTTTAAAACTGATTGATTTTTCTATCGCCCTTTCAATTCTATTTCTTAATTCATTGTCCTGTATCGCAGATATAGTTCTTTCTATGTAGGAACGGTCGTCTGCCGTGATTGCTTTATAAAGGGGCGCCTCCGCTTTCTTTTCTTTCTCCCACAAAACGACCCTCCCCAGCCTGAGACGGACCGCTTTTACTCCATAACCCTGAAGCTTATCGGTCATTTTGTCTTTCAGAAAATTAAGCTGCTGCATCCACACCGGAGAATCCACATTAACCAGCAATTCACCTGCTTTCAGCATTACCGGGAGCGTATGAGTAGAAACAGGTTTTTCAAAAATGTCCTGCCACCCTGATTTTATGCGCCCGAGCTTTAGCGCATCTTCCAGTCTAAGGTTTTTAATCAGAGGAGCAAGGAGGGAGTCAGCCCTTTTCACTCTATGAACCCGCGGCTAAACAGCCTTTTTGACACGGCCTGAGCGCAGGCACCTTGTGCAAACATACGCTCTCTTTGTGCCGTGAGAGGTTACTATTTTGGTCCGCTGCAGATTAGGAAGCACCTGCCGCTTTGTTTTATTGTTTGCATGGCTTACATTATTGCCTATGGTCCTTGTTTTTCCGCATACAAAACAGCTTGCCAATGTTTTTCCTCCTTTCAAGAGTCAGGCCCAAATTGCATTAAAAAGGTTTTTTATGATAACATTTTAGACCCAATGTTACAAGCCTGATACTAAACGGCTTAATCCGGGGGAAAGAGGCAGATAAGCATTATGTCCAAATTAAGAGTCCATGAACTTGCCAAAAAACTTGGCGTTGACAATAAGGAGATATTAAAAGCGCTTGCAGAGCTTGGAGTTAGGGGCAAGACGCATTCCTCGGCAGTAGAGCCGGAGGATGCTGAAAAAGTAGAAAAACTGCTGAAGAAAAAGCCGGCTCCGGCAGTAAAGCCGAAAAAGGCCGCTGCCAGGCCGGAGAAAAAAAAACCTGCCGAAGGAAAGAAGACCGCTGAAGAAAAAAAGCCGGTAGAGAAAAAACCCAAGGTTAAACCTACAAAACCTGCGCGGCCTGCAAAAAAACCTGCCGAAGCGATAATAGAAACCAGGGCTGAACCTAGCGCAGGAGTTAAAAAACCTGAAGCTGCGGTCCAGCCTGAAAAAATTAAAGAGCCGGTAAAACCTGCGGAAGAAAAAGTCCGGCATGAGGAAATAAAAGAGGTAAAAGGCGTGGAGGAAAAACCTCTGCCGGTTGAAGAAATCCTGCCGGCAGAAACTGCTGTCCCGCTGCCTGAAGAAGAAGTTGTTCAAAAAGTTCCGGACAGGTTCAAGAAAGAACTGGAAACCGAAAAGGCGGAAAAATTCAAGGCAAAACCGCAGATGCAGAGGGCTTTTCAAGCGATAAGGAAAATAGAAACCAAAAAATGGCAGGATCAGAAACAGTTCAAAAGAATAGGCAAAGACAGGTTTGTTCACAGAGAAGAGAAAAGGCCGCAATTGCAGCCTGTCATAGCGCGGAAAAAGATGCTAAAGCTCCGCGAAGGCATGACAGTAAAAGAATTTGCAGAACTGATAAGCGTCAAGTCCTCCGATGTAATAAAGAAATTTATGGAATTAGGGTATATGCCTACAATCAACCAGCCTGTTGATACGGACGCCGCGCTTCTTGTCGCTGACAGTTTCGGCATAAAGCTTGAGATCGCGCCGGTTGAAGAAGAGTTAATAATAGAAGAGGAAGCAGAGGATTTATCAAAGCTCAGCCTCAGGCCGCCTGTTGTAACAATAATGGGACATGTGGACCACGGGAAGACCTCTTTGCTTGACGCGATACGAGAGACGAGAGTAACGGAGACAGAGGCAGGCGGGATAACGCAGCATATCGGAGCATACAAGGTTAATCTTAAAGGGAAGGATATTGTGTTTCTTGACACACCGGGCCATGAGGCCTTCACTGCCTTAAGGGCGAGGGGCGCAAAGGTGACCGATATAGTTGTGCTTGTCGTTGCCGCGGATGACGGAGTAATGCCCCAGACCGTAGAGGCCATAGACCACGCAAAGGCTGCAAACGTGCCGATTATCGTGGCGATAAATAAAATAGACAAGCCTGAGGCGAATCCCCAGAAAGTTAAAAATGAGCTTGCAGAGCGCGGAATACTTTCCGAAGAATGGGGCGGTCAAAATATATTTGTTGAGGTATCGGCCAAAAAGCGCATAGGCCTGGAGAGCCTGCTTGAGCTGATACTTCTTCAAGCAGAAGTAATGGAGCTGAAGGCAAATCCGGACAAGCTGGCAAAGGGCACAATCATAGAGGCCAAGCTTGATAAGGGAAGAGGCCCTGTAGCAACGGTGCTTGTTCAGGCCGGAACTCTCAGGATTGGAGATAATTTTCTTACGGGTACAAGCGTGGGCAGGGTAAGGGCTTTGATAGATGACGCCGGAAAACGCATTCAATCCGCAGGCCCTTCAACTCCGGTTGAGGTCATAGGTTTTTCAGAAGTGCCTACCGCAGGAGATGTTTTCGGCACGGTGGAGGATGAAAAGCGCGCCAGGCAGATAGCTCTTACACGTTTTCAGAAGGAAAGACTTGCGGAGATGGCAAAGAGAAAGAAGCTTACGCTTGATGACCTCTACGCAAAAATAAAAGAAGGGGAAGTAAAAGACCTGAATATCATAATAAAGGGCGATGTTCAGGGTTCTGTTGAGGCGACGCGCGACGCTCTGGAGCGCATAACCCATCCGCAGGTTAAGGTAAAAGTTATTCATACGGCAGTAGGCGGAATTAATGAATCTGATGTTATGCTGGCTGCAGCTTCAAATGCAATTATAATCGGTTTCAATGTAAGGCCTGAGACAAAAGCCTCGCAGACAGCCGGAAAAGAAGGCGTTGACATAAGGCTTTATAACATAATCTACGAAGCGATAGAGGATGTGAAAAAGGCGCTTGAGGGACTGCTTGCGCCGACCCTGAAGGAAAAGATTCTCGGAAGGGCAGAGGTAAGGCAGACCTTCCAGGTATCAAGAATCGGGACCATAGCGGGCTGTTACGTTATTGACGGCGCTGTCAGCCGCGCAAGCGACGGCATCAGGATTATCAGGGACAATATTGTTATTTACGAAGGCAAGCTCTCATCCCTTAAGAGATTCAAGGATGATGTCCGGGAAGTGCAGACAGGATATGAATGCGGCATCACAATAGAAAATTACAATGACATAAAGGTCGGGGATATAATTGAAAATTATATCATTGAAAAGATAGCTGCGAAACTTTAAAAAGTGTAAGTGTCAGTGATTAGTGTCAGTAAAGAAAATTGACACGGGCAATAAATGAAAACTGACACTGCCACTGTAAACTGACACTGAATTATGCTGCCATATAAACGCTCACAGAGAGTCAGCGACCTTATCAGGGAAGAAATAGCTGATATAATAATGAACAAAATTAAAGACCCGAGGCTGGGTTTTATTACGGTTACGGGCGTAAAAATAACCGAAGACCTGAAAATAGCGACAATTTATATAAGCATCCTGAAGGAAGAAGAAAAGGAAACCGCGATGGAAATACTTAATTCCGCAAAAGGCTTTATCCGCACGGAACTTTCAAGAAGGGTCAGGATGAAGTTTATTCCTGCGCTGACATTCAGGATAGACGAATCGCTTGAATACGGCACAAGGATTGAAAAATTGCTTAAGGAGATTAAAAAAGAGCAGTAACCCGATTATTATGAGCTATGAACCGGTTCCTCCCAAAGACCTGCTTGAATTCCTGAAGGAAAAGGATAATTTTTTAATCGCGGCGCATGTCAGCCCTGACGGCGATGCGCTCGGCTCTGCGCTTGCACTTTCGATGGCTCTTGAGTCGCTTGGGAAAAAGACAATAGTTTACGATAAAGACCCTGTGCCGGAATTCTATAAATTCCTGCCCGGCTCAGAGAAATTCACGAATTTAATTTCAAATATCAAATCTGAAATTTCAAATCTAATACTTATTGACTGCAATGACGCCGAGAGGGCCGGCATAGAAAAGCTGCCATTTGCCTCAACCGCGGTAATAGACCATCATGAGACGGTACGGGACTTTGGAGACATAAAATGGATTGACCCTAAGGCTCCTGCAACAGGCCAGATGATTTTTCATATCATCAAAGAGCTTGGGGCCAAGATAACAAAAGAAATTGCAACTAATCTTTATGCCGCCACAGCCATTGATACAGGCACTTTCAGATACAGCAATACCACCCCCGAGGTTTTAGTTACAGCTGCAGAATTGATTAAAGCAGGCGCAGACCCTTCTTTTATTGCGGTTAATCTCTATGAGACGTGGACTGAAAACAGGTTCAGGCTTCTCGTGAAGACGCTTAATACGCTTGAGATATACGGCAGCATTGCAATTACTCATGTGACGCTTGAGATGTTCAGGGAAACAGGCGCCTTAATTTCGGATACAGAAAATTTTCCGGGATACCCGAGGATGTTAAAAACAATAAAAGTTTCGGCGCTCTTCAGGGAAATAGAAAATAACCACTTTAAAGTAAGCCTTCGTTCTAAGGGAAGCGGTATGAATGTTGCAAAAATAGCCGAGAAGTTCGGAGGAGGCGGGCACAGCAATGCGGCAGGATATAAAATACGCGCTGATTTTAAAGCCGCCAAAGAAGCGCTTTTAAAGGCAGTAAAAGAGATTACATAGACAGAACATCTTTTCGCTTTCTGCTATGTGCTTAGATTGTCGTTAAACACCTTCTCGCTTTCTGCACAGAATTTTTGACAAATCTAAGGCCTGTTACAGGCAATTTCAAAACTCGCCTTTTTGCTCTTGCCAATCAGCCGAGACCTTACGGGCTCAAACAGTTGAAATTGCTTATCTTCCACTTCGCCAAGATTTGTTACCAAAAATTCTCTGATATCGCTCAAAGATATTTGACGACAATTTTGAATGCAGACCCGTTCCGCCTCAGGCGGATTGCCTCAATTCAAACACAGCCTTTTTTAGTGGTTTATTTTTTATCAGGTACGTGTTGACAGCGCCTGTTTAATCTGTTATCGTAACACTAATTTATAAAAAGTAACACTATGTCAACTGTAAGATTCGGCATATCGCTTAAGGACGCCCTGCTCAAAAGATTTGACAGGCTTATAACCCAAAAAGGCTATAAGGCAAGAAGCGAGGCCATACGCGACCTCATCAGGGACAGCCTCGTAAAAGAGGAATGGGAGGCCGACAGCACAGAAACAGCAGGCACCATCACGCTTGTTTATTCCCATGAGACAAGAGAGCTTTCGGACACCCTTACAGACCTTCAGCATAAATACCATCAGGCAATAGTCTCGGCGATGCACATACATCTTGACGAGCATAACTGCCTTGAGGTTCTTGTGGTCAAAGGTAAAGGGAAAGACATTAAAAAGATTGCGGACAGGCTGATAGGCACAAAGGGAGTAAAACACGGCAAGCTTACCGTAACCACAACAGGAAAACATTTGAAATAAATTTTTTTGAAATTATAGTAACACGAATTATTAAATCGTAATACCGGATATGGAGATTTTTAAATGCACATACCTGACGGATATTTAGGGCCGTATACTTACGGCGGGCTGTGGGCAATGATTTTGCCTATCTGGATTTACGCCTCAAAAAAAATTAAAGAGCTATTGAAGGCGTCTCAGATTCCTCTTCTTGCGCTCAGTTCAGCATTCAGCTTTGTAATAATGATGTTCAATGTGCCGATTCCAGGCGGCACAACAGGACACGCAACAGGCGCAACCCTGATTGCACTCTTAAGCGGCCCGTGGGCCGCCATAATTGCAGTGTCCATTGCACTTGTTATTCAGGCGCTTATATTCGGAGACGGCGGCATTACGGCCATAGGCGCAAATTGTTTTAATATCGCATTTGCTGAAATATTTACCGGCTACGGCGTATACAAACTAATTTTAAATCTCCCGCCTCAGGCGGGTCGCCGAGGAGACAAATTTCCCGCCTCAGGCGGGTCGCCGAGGAGACAAACTTCAAATATAGAAAGCGGTGTCTCTCCACTTCCCACCCGTCACTTGATTGGTGCAGGGATAGGTTCGTATATCGGCATTAATGTTGCCGCATTTCTTACGGCATTTGAACTCGGCATGCAGCCTATTCTTCATGTCGGCCCTGACGGAAGGCCGTTATACAGTCCTTTTCCACTTACGCTAACCATTCCTGCCATAATGATTGAACATATAACGCTTTTCGGAATTATTGAATCTGTTGTTACAGTTCTTGCGCTATTTTATATCAAAAAATCACATCCTGAGTTGATAAGGGGAGGACCATGAAAATTTCAAATTTCAAATTTCAAATTTCAAATCATAAAAGACTCTGGATAGGAATTGGGATATTGATACTTCTTTCTCCTCTCGGAATAATCCTCCCTGAGATATTTAAAGCCGGCGGCGCATGGGGGGAGTGGGGACTGGACGAGGTTGAAAAGATTGCAGGATATGTTCCGCAGGGATTCAAAAAACTGTCTGAAATCTGGAAAGCGCCGATTTCCGATTATGCGTTTTCAGGATGGGACACGGGCCTTAAATCATATATAGGTTATATACTTTCAGGGATAATAGGCGTGGCATTGGTTATCGTGATTTCAATATTCATAGGAAGGATTCTTGCGAGGAAAAATGGCAATTCCTGAGTGGCTTAAAAAACAGGGGTCAGGGGTCAGGGGTCAGGGGTTAGGGAAGACAAAGGAAAGATTTCTTGATAAAACGCTGCGGCATGTTATCTCCTTTGTTGAAGACACAATGTTCAATGAAAGGACCTCTTCAAGAAAGGGTTTTTTGCAGGAGATTGACCCCGGGATGAAAATTATCGGTATTTTTCTGCTCATTGTGCTGTTGAGTCTTCAGAAAACTATTTCGGGGGTTGTTATTTTTCTGACGTCTGCCGCGCTGCTTGCGATCATGTCAGGCGTATTTATTACCCTCATAAAAAGACTTATGCCTGCGATGGTTCTTACGGCCTTGATTGCCCTTCCGGCCCTGCTGAATCTGATAGTTGACGGAGAGCCTCTGCTTATATTCTATGAATTTAAAAACCCGCATACATTTTACGGGATAAGCATTCCTGCTTACATCTCTGTAACAAAGCCGGGAGCCTTAAGCGCCCTGACTCTTTTTTTGAGGGCAACAACATCTGTATCACTTGTTTTTCTTATTACGCTTACCACACAGCCGAACAGATTTATCAAGGCGGTTTCATCCCTCATGCCCGGCATATTCAAATCAATCGTTTCAATAAGTTATAGATATATATTCTTTCTTACAAGAAAGGTTGAAGGGTTCATCCTGGGATTCAGGGCAAGGAATATCCCTTCGTATGCCCCTTCCTCAGACAGACGCGCTTTGCCGCTCATCGGTCAGAAATGGACCGCATCAAGAATAGGGCTTTTATTTTCAATCGGCATGAGATTAAGCGCTGAACTTGAACGGGCTATGAAGGCGAGGGGATATGATTACAATATGGAAATTGGAATTGAAAGGCCGAAAACATTGAATATTTCAAGAACAAATATTTTATGGATTGTCTTTTTAATAACAATCACGGGAGTAATGCTTTGGAAGTCTTTAATGTAAATAAAGTATCTTTTACCTATGAAACCGGCAAAAAGGCTCTTGACGATGTTTCGTTCGGCGTCAAAAACGGCGAGAGCCTCACGATAATAGGCACAAACGGCTCAGGCAAATCAACATTGCTTTATCTGCTTAACGGACTTCTCGCTCCCGAATCAGGCAATATTGAGATATTCGGTAAAAACATAAACGGAGATTTCCCCCCGGAACTAAGGCAGAGGATTTCTCTTTTATTTCAGGACTCCCATGCCCAGCTTTTTTTGCTTAGTGTGTGGGATGAGATCTGCTTTGGGCCCATGCGTCTGGGGCTTGGAAAAAATGAGATACAAAAACGGGCAGAGGAACTCCTGGAACTTTTAAATATAAAACATCTTAAGGACCGGGGGCCTTGGGACTTGAGCGGAGGAGAGATGAGGAAAGTGGCGTTCGGCACATGTCTCAGCATTAATCCCGATGTGCTTCTCCTGGACGAACCCACAGCAGGGCTTGACCCGAGAAGTCAGGTGGAATTCGCGGACTTGATAAATGATTTACGGCATGCGGGCAAGACAATAGTCACGGCAACGCATGACCTGGGTATAATTGAAGACATATCCGACAGGACCATAGTCATCGGAGAAGACCATCGGCTGCTGGCAGAAGGGAAACCCTGGGACATCATGGAGAACACGGATATGCTTCTCAGGGCAAATCTTATTCACAAGCATATCCACAGGCATTGCTGGTATGTGCATGAGCACAGCCATTTCGGGACGCATGAACATGAGCATGTAAATTTAAGCGGAGCGTTAAGCGCGGCGCATGAAGAGATAGAAAAAAAAGAGGAGGATGTATCCAAAATGAAAGACACAGACAAACTCAAGCATCTTCTTGAGCACTGGGCAGAGCATAATGAAGAGCACGCAAAGACATATCTTGATTGGGCTGAGAAGGCTGCGGCCTCAGGAGCTAAGGAATTGGCTGCTGTTCTTAAAGAGATTGCTGAGAGCACAAAGAAGATTAACGGGTTGTTTGAGAAGGCAAAGAAGATTGCGCAGAAAAGCTAAGCATCAAAGTATCAGAGGGTCAGAGTATCAGAGTTGCTCCTACGCTCAATTTTTTAATAAATCTGTGCTATAATAAATCATGCTGGTAGAACACAGCAGGGAAAAATTAATCAATTCGATTATCTACTTCCTGAAAAACACAAATAATTGCGGTAAAACAAAGCTGTTTAAGCTTTTGTATTATCTCGATTTCATGCATTTCAGAGAAACAGGAAGGTCTATTACTGGTCTGAATTATTATGCGTGGGATTTCGGCCCTGTGCCTAAAAGTCTATTCAATGAAATGGAAAATCCCTCTGCTGATTTAGAGAAAAGCATATTCATACCCCAAAAAACTGATAAGAACGATAAGTCTTTTGTCGAGATAAAAACTAAAAAGAAATTTGATGATAAATATTTTACAAAGCGAGAACTTCGGATTCTGGAAAATGTTGCCTTCATTTTTAAGGATGCCAAAGCCGAAGATATTATGGAGGCATCCCATCTGCCCAATCAACCATGGGATATGACTATTCGGACAAAAGGCGAGAAGGAAAAGATAGCCTACGAGCTTGCGCTGGATAGTTCTGAAAACTCTTTATCCCTCGAAGAAGTCTTAGAGCGCATAAGGGACAAAGAGATTATCAAAAAAGCCTTTAATGCATAAAGGCACAATCCTTTATCATCAGGCTTTTCAATTCCATGACGGAGAAATCGGCAAAAAACTTTTGATAATCCTTAATACGCCTCACAATGACGAGCCATATCTCTGCTGCAAAACAACTTCAAAGCAAAAATATAATATCGAAAGAGAAGGCTGCCATTATCATAAAAATATCTATGTTATCAACCCAAATTTTGATTGTTTCAAGGAAAAAACGTGGGTGCAGTTTCATGAGCTATATGAGATTGAAGCCGGCAAGTTTCTGAAAGACCATTTTGACTGCAAATTAGAGATAAAGGGTTCATTGAAAGATAATACTATTGCGGCAATAATCAATTGCATCAAACGCTCTGAGGATGTGTCTAATTATCATCTGACGCTGCTACGGTAGTTAATTTTGTTATTCACGAATCCGAAACAACTCCCTGACAACCTCATCAACTTCTTTTTCATGTTTTTCGATGTCAGAGAGGCTGTCTTTTGCCTTTAGTTCATGAAGGGTCTTTGAAAGCTCAGAAAGTTTCTGATGCAACTTATTCCTTGAACCAAACTTTTGAATGCCGACGTGGTTCATTACAGACGGAGCGCCGAAGCCGCGACCCGCAGAGGAATAGGATTTTATGAAATCTCTCACAGGCGTTGAATTAATGATGGCACAGAGATAATGAGCCTCGGATTCGTTGTCGGTTGCAAATAGGGACGTAGTATCAGTTGGTATTATGGTCTTATATCCAAAAGGCGTTTTATGCTGAGAGATAACAGCCGCAAACATATCGTTTGCCATACGTTTCCAAATAACTTTATAACGGCTGAAAGTTTCTCGTGAAATGTTATATTGACTGTAAAAAGGACTTCCTGCATCGGCATGGTATTTCTGATAGGCTGCACGTTCTAACAACTCTCGTTTAAATCTTAAAAGATATCCAAACGCGCGAGGCCAGCGTGTCTTCATTATTGTTTCTTGATAGCCAGCGCGCTTGTCAGTATCTTGAACAATTAAAACATAAATTTTAGGAGATACACCCCATTTTGAAATATCGGCTCCTCTAACCGCAGGATAAACCAAATCAGATTCAATCCGCTCCTCAACTTCTTGTATTTTTCTTTTCCCCATTTCCGGCTGATTGATAACGATGAGGTCTTTGTCAGACAGCACTTCTTTTATAGCCAGCCAGAAAACTCCATAAGGTTCTACCCTTGCGCCTAATTTTGCCTGATATACATTTTCACCTTCAAGCATTTTCAAATCTTTTTGGCTTTCTGAAATCGTCTGCCAAGAACCTGTCGGCGAGCCGATCGGCTGCGCAAGCAGCTTCTTTTTTTGAAGGAGAGCCGAAACATTTTCCAAAACAGAATCTGGAGGTATTTTCCCTACTCCTTTTTTGCGAGACCATACAATGTAAGGCACCGGATATTTTGTTACATCATCTTTCTTTGCTATAATCATTGCGGTTTTATTTGCGGCTCCTTCAAAGGGCTGAACTGTAACCAAATCGTGCGCCTTGCTGACTTTAAATTTTTTCTTATCGCCTAATTGAAATCTTCTGAACCCTTCGCCTGCGCCCTTTGACTTAAAAACCTCTTGTGTAATAAGAAAACCGAGTTTTGCTTTGTCCTTTAAATAATAGTCTATCGCCGCATAAGTAAAGAGCATGGAAAAATCCTTCTCGCCGCCGCCGAGACGCGCAGCGTGTCCCTTTAGAGAAAACAGCCCATAATTTTGCCAGAGCGGGAGCGTTGCTTTGCGATATTCCTGAGATAGATAGCCCCAGCGAATCCAAGGCGGATTGCCGACAACAAAATCGAATTGTCCGGCTGTCATCGGCGCAAAGGCATTTTTAAGAAAACGCGCCCAGATGCCGTTTTTGCCTTCCTTTTCAAGGGTCAGAATTTCATTGTAGAAACTCCCAACAATCTGCTCATGAGGCGAAAAAACAAGCCCCTCTTTCATAAATCTTTTCATTGCCTCGTCAACAGAGTATCCTTCCTTAACCATTGTCTCTACTAAAGGCGCAGCCCTGCTCATTAAAAATCCTTTGTCCTGCACCCATACTTTAGGAACAAAAAATGTCTGCACCGATGTGGGAATGGGAATGGAGCCGCTTGGAGTCGTCGGCAATTGGAACTGCATCATAACTTGCGCAGAGCCGCTATGCACAGGCCAGAGAACAGAATCCGCAAGATAAATAGGGATCTCAAATTCCGGCAATTTTTCAGCCAGATTGCCAAGCGCAAAGAGGTAGTTTGTGCGCGCTGCAATTACTGCCAGAGGATTGAGGTCAAATCCCCAGATATTGGCAACAATCCTTTTTGCTGTTTCAAGCGGCGGTTCATTATTAATCCTTCCAAATTCTTTTGCGCGCTGAATTGCAAGAACGATAAAAGTGCCCGAGCCGCTTGCAGGGTCAAGAAAGCGTTTTAGGGTATTGCCGTCATAACCTACCTCATCCAAAGTAAGTTCTGCAAGCCAATCTGGCGTATAGTATTCCCCAAGTTTATGCCGCACTTCCTGAGGAACGAGATATTGATAAAGTTTCTTTAGAAGGTCGCGGGTCGAAGCCGGATCAATAATCGTTGTTGCAGGCTCAAATTCCGAAAGTCCTCTGACCGTCTCACGTATCGCCTCTTCAAGTCTCGGTGAGAATGCATCTAAATACCACCTGAAAAAATCTCCCTCAAGATAATTTGTTATTCCCCTTTTGCTGTAAATCCAGCCGTCTTCAATGTCGTTCAGATGCGCTTTCAGTTCATCCTTTGTTGAATGAGTCAGCTTAAGGCTCAAAGAAGATGATAGGGCGCTATCTCTGAGAGTGATGATTTCGGCTGCTATAAATTTCATTAAGAGGGCAAAATAGGTATGAACTGAAAAAAGCAATTCTTGAAAATCTATTTCTTTCCCAACATTATAAAGTCTGGAAAGGGCTTTTACCTCTTCCTCCTGATGAGCGCTGAATTGTTCTCCATAGACAATACCGAAAAGACGTTTCCATTCATTAAAGAAGACTCTTACTCTTGTGCTTCCCCAGTGTTCCAAAGCATCAGCCAGCGCAGAAACCATTAAAGGAGCTATCTTGCTTGAAGGACCGAACACTTCTGCAAGGTTTTCAGCAGTCAGCAGTTTGCGGGAAAGAGCACGGAGATACGTGAGGAATGTACGGGCGCTTTGATTATCAAATGGAAAGGGGCCGCTTATGATGAAATCTTTCCTATCTAGTTTTACTTTGGGCTTACTCTTGTCGCCTCTATACTGCACATAAAAAATATTTTCGCCATCAAATCCAATGCCGACGTATTTGGGATCAAAAAGAAACAATGTCTCTTTTTTATATTCTGCCTCACCTCGAATATAATCAATAAGCTGGTCAAAGGCATGGTTTATCCACTGTTGCGATTTAAAGGCTCTGGGTCTTTCGTATTCAATTATGACTCTGCCATGAATAGCGTCTGAACGTCCTCCTTCATAAATTGATTTTTCATATTTAGGGGCTAACCTTATTCCAAGGTCTTTGCATAATGGTTCAAGAAGCTTCTCAAACCCTATACGCAAATCTTCTTCCGTTTTTGCTGATTGAAGCAATATCTTTGTGGCACTGACAAGTTTATCCGTGGCCTGCAGAATTGAATCGTGTGATTCAAGAGCAAGATATTGTTGTTTGCCTTCTTTCTTCATAAAAGCTACACAATTATAACAAACGCCTTAATTTAAAAGAAGATAAAAGCAATACGAACATAAAGCGAACCTAAAGAGGACAGGCTGCCTTAATCGGATTATCAGTCAATCAACATTTCTCCTCATTTTGCTAAGATAACAACAAATGGACATTAAACTCTCTGAAGGTTTTGACAGCAAAGAAGAGGCGATGGATGTGGACTTTAAACCTGCTGATTACGAATCAGTAGGTTTAAAGATAGCCTGCGCTGTGATATTATAGGATATAGAAAATAAAGTTAGGAGGTGGTTTGAATGGGCACTGCCACAGCAAGAAAAATCAACCCTGAAGATTTCATCCTCTCCGCGCTTTCCTCTGAGGACAGGCTTGATGCTGCCTTTAAGATTGCAAATGAGGCATTTAAGAAAACTACGTTGACGATGAGGGACATTGACAGGGCAGTTAAAACCGTAAGGAGAAAAGCCTACGGAAAAAAGAAATAAGATAGTTATTGACACAGGCGTGCTTGTTTCCGCCTTTGCCTTTGGCGGTGTGCCTAAAAAAGCTGTCAAAAAGGCATCCAAAGAGGCAGACATATATGTATCTCCTACCCTTCTTGATGAATATCGCGATACTCCCTTAGAGCTTGAGGCCGAAGAGAAAATAAACCATATCCAGTTAAAGGCATTAATTTCCGGAATAGCTTCTTTTGTCGCGAACACGAGAATAGTCTATCCATCAGTAAAACTATCGCTCTGTAGAGATGCGGAAGATAACATGCTTATTGAATGTTGTTATGTAGCGGGCGCGGATATTCTAATTACCGGCGACAAAGACCTTCTTGAAATAGAAAACTTGCCGTTTGACCTCAAGATACTGACACCGCAAAGGTATTTGGAAAGCGCATAAAGGGGACAGACTGCCTTAATCGGATTATCAGTCAATCAACATTTCTCCTCATTTTGCTAAAATAACAACAAATGGATATTAAACTTCCTGAAGGTTTTGACAGCAAAGAAGAGGCGATGGAGGCCTTGATTAAAAAAGAGATTGAGGCCGCTGAGTCTGAGCTGTCTTTGATAAAGCAGGACCTCGTAAGCTTTCTTATAGAAAAAAAGGGCTACGCCGTAAGCGAGATAGAAAAAGAGATAGAATTTGAAGTCTCTATCGGAAATGAGAAATGCAAATCACGGGCTGATATTTTAGCAAGCATTAACGGCAAGCGTCTTATGCTGATTAAGTGTTCTGTGGGCGCACTGGTTTCAAGGGAAAGGCAGGCAGTGGCATGTGCCCGTGTGTTTGATTCTTGCCAAATTCCTTTTTCTGTCGTGACAGACGCGGAAGACGCTATAGTGCTTGATACCGTGACAGGCAAGGTTATGCGCGAGGGGTTAGCGTCTATCCCTTCAAGAAATGAATTGGTTGAACTCGCAGGCAAAATAGAATTTAAGGAACTTTCTCCTGAAAGGACGGAAAAAGAAAAAAGAATCCTGCTTGCGTTTGATTTAATTAAATGCACGGCAAGTTATGGAGAGTAATCAGAACAAATCCTTCTGCTTTTCGCTTGGTTTCAGGGTGTTCCTCTCGTACCTCTCGGCAATCCTGAAAAGCTTTTCCGTGAATACGGCTTCATCTATAAGCCCGTGCCTGAAGTCGGTTATGACAATATAAAACGCCTCCAGAAGCTCTTCATTTAAAAGTTTGTTTTCAGCCATAAAATATCCTACGGCGCCTCAGCTGCAAATAGTCCTGTGCTAAGATAACGCTCGCCCCTGTCAGGAAAAATCACAACAACCCTTTTTCCCTTGCCCAATCTCTTTGCGACTTTTAACGCGGCCCACATCGCAGCGCCTGATGATATTCCGCATAGAAGCCCTTCTTTAAGAGATAACTGCCTTGCCGTTTCTGCTGCGTCCGCATCAGTAACCTGAATCACCTCATCATATATCTTCGTATTCAGGACCCCGGGCACAAATCCCGCCCCTATGCCGGCAATCTTATGCGGCCCCGGACTTCCGCCTGAAAGTACAGGCGATGCGGAAGGCTCTATTGCAGCTATCCACACGTCAGGTTTTTTACTTCTAAATACCTCTCCTACTCCAGTTATTGTTCCGCCTGTGCCTATGCCTGCCACTAAGCCGTCAGGCACAGCCCCAAGGTCGTTCATTATCTCAACCGCAGTTGTCTTTCTGTGTATCTCGGGGTTAGCCTGATTTTCAAACTGCTGCGGCATAAAATAAGAAGGGTTGGCCCTGCAAATCTCATTCGCTTTTTCAACTGCTCCCGCCATTCCTTTCTTGCCTTCTGTCAGAACAAGCTCTGCTCCATATGCCTGAAGAAGCTGCCTTCTTTCCAAAGACATCGTCTCGGGCATTGTGAGAATAAGTTTATATCCTTTTACCGCAGCTATCAGCGCAAGCCCTATCCCCGTATTTCCGCTTGTAGGTTCTATGATTGTGCCGCGAGGCTTAAGCCTTCCGTTTTTTTCAGCAGACTCTATCATTGAAACGGCAATCCTGTCTTTTACAGAACCCCCGATATTATTCCCCTCAAGCTTGGCCCATAGCTCTGCGCCGTCAGCCTGAGACCAGTGATTAATCTTTATCAAAGGCGTATTGCCGATTAAACCGAGAATATCTTTATTAAGTTTCATCGCCGGCGCCTCAGCTCCTTCTTTTCAGTTTTCAACTCCTATCAGTTCTTTCCCTTCTCTTATCTGTTCAAGCAGCAACACATCAAGCCCCTTATCTTCAAAGTATTCCTTTTCTATGGTCTCAATATAAAACCTGTCCAGGCCGCTGTTTTTAAGAAAATCCTCTCTCAGGTTTATATCTTTCTTCTCTATGATTATAGGCAGGAGATGATTCAGGTAGAATGATTCCTTTCTGAGGTCCAACAGTGTTTTTTCAAATAGTTTATGCGGCGCCTGCCTTGCAAAGCCCTCCTCGGCAAGTTCCCTTTCTATGTCTTCTCTTATCTCGCTCCGGCCCTCTTTGGTGTTGAGCCTCGGATAAAAACTACGCATCCTTTCCTTCAAGGCCGAATGAACCTGATGGTAAAGCCTTTCCTCGTCCCTGATCATCCTGAGTTCTGCAACTACATCCCTGAGAGACGCGTCTCCGTCCTGAATCTTTGTTATGCCTTTCAGTATTGCGTTAATCTTGCGCCTGCCGTAGGATGTTATATACTTATTGCGCAGAAGCTCTCTTACCATCACATCACCGAAAAGCGTTTTATCAAGTTTATCAAATTCATTTTTATTGCCGATAAGGCTTCTTAGAGATTCTTCCGCAAAATCCATATTCTCCATAAAGGCTATCTGACTAAGCAACGCCTGGACATTATCATACCTGTCAAAGTATGTAAGTATAGAACTGAACTCTTCAAAGACGCTGAAATCGTTTGTCTCGCGCGCAATCTCGTCGCAGGCCTTGCCCACATCAAGAAGCACCTGCTCAAAGCCCATATCGCTCTGGGAATAGGCCTTATGTTTTGCCTTTATCAGCCTTACGATATCTTCGGTTATTATGTGTTTTTTGAGCGAGGGGTCTTTAAAGAACAGGGTTTCAAGAATAGACCTGGCCTCTTTCAGATAATCCGGCTCTTTCATCTCCAGCAATTTCTTTCCGCCGAGCAGGAGTTCGTCAAGCGTGTCAAAAAGCACGCTCGGGATATTATTCCTGATGCTTAAGGTCCTCAGCCTTCCGAGTCTTGCAACCTCCGACCGCTCCAGGCTTTCTTCGGACATGCTGTTAAGGAGAATATCCCTGTATTCATCAACAACGCATTTGTTTTCAGAGTGCTTGTACATTATGTCAATCTTCATTCTCTCCTGCTGATAGCTGTCTATGCCGTATCTTGCGACTATATCTTCAAGATAGAGTTCTTCCTGCGGAGTCAGCATTCTTTCACTGGAGTAAAAATTTTCAAAGGTCCTGTAAAACTCTTCGTTTTCCTTAAGGATTATCTTAAACATGAACAGCGTTGATTTTTCTTCCCCGAGTTCACTTATAAATTCTTTCATAAGCTCGGTATCTTTATCGCTTCCCACAAACTCCGTTCTTTTTAAAAATTTGCCCACAGCCCTTAATATCTGTTCCTGCCTCTTTTTGTGCTCCATCTTATGATCTGAAGATACAAAAAAATAATAATTCTTAACCGCATTGCCCTGCAGAAAAAGCCTGTAAAAAGACTCGCTGCCCTCCGTATCATTTGTGAATATAATTTTTTCCTTCTCATCCAGGAATGCGCCGAACATAATCAGCCTGTTTGAGACCTCTCCCTTTATCATGTCCTTAAGCGCCTTCTCAACCCCGAACATATATTCACAGAAACTTCCGCCTGTGCCCTTGTAATGCACTCCTTCGTTGGAAATTGTGAATTCATTGCCCTTTGAGAAGAATCTTATGTGCGAGGCCGTTTCTTCGTAGAAATATGTGCTCTCAACGCCTGCTCCGCCGACAAATGCAAAAAATTCAACCGGGCCGAGGTTTCCGTGAAGCCTGAGGTCTTTAATCATACTAAAATATACCACAGGCCCCTTGAAATATTCTATTGTTGGCCCTGTTAAAAGGCGCTGTCTTCTAAGAGGGTTTATTGCTGAAAAGGGCCGTATTTGGTTATGATAGTTTTATGAGGAAAATCATCCTGTTGTCAGTTGTATTGCTTGCTGTTTTCAGCGCGGCGGCAGGCGAAGATTCAGACGGAAGGTCTTTTTTTATAAACGGCAAAACCGCTTTTGACGCAGGCAGATATACAGCAGCCGTAGAAAATTTCTCAGAGGCCTATAAAAGACTTCCTGCTGTAAGGGATTACATACTCTTTTTTCTTGCAAGGGCGCACAGCGAATCCGGCAACATAAGCGAATCCAACACAAAAATAAAAGAGCTTTTGAAAGATTATCCGTTATCCACCCTGCGCAAAAAAGCGCGGAGGCTGGAAATCAAAAACCTTAGCGCCTCCGGGGAGATGTCTGAAAATCCGGCGATACTTGAGTCTTATGTCCGGGACCATCCCGAAGACAATGAGCTGAAGCTCCTGCTGGCCCGGCATCTGAAAGACCAGGGAGAAGCAGAAAAGGCAAAGGCGCTTTTTAAAAAAATCTATCTCAGCAGCGAAGGGATATTCTCCCAAATATCATCCGGCGAGTTGGAAGCATCCGACATTACCTTACAGGATATTATTGAGAAGGCGGCGAATCTCGCAAACGCTCTGGAATTCAAGAAGGCGGAATCCGCATTACGCGAGGCGCTTGCAAAAGATAATGGAGAGCGCAGGCTTGAGATATACAAAAAACTCGGGCATGTGTTATTTAGGCAGAGGCGGTATAAAGAGTCGGCGGATGCTTATGAAAAAGCAGGAGATAATTATCTTAAGGCCAAGGCTCTTTACAGGGCCGGAGACAAGACTGCATTTGAGGCCGTCATTAAAAAACTCTCTTCGGCAGAGGACCAGCGCACCGGTTCGCTTTTGCTATTGGCGGCATTGGATAAAAGAAGAAACGGCGGAATCGACGAGGCTTTGAACTTATACAAAACCATAAAAGAAAAATATCCGTCAGAATCTGAAAATGCTCAGTGGGGAATTGCCTGGATATATTACCGCGCGGGCGCTTATCAGAAGGCCTTTGATGTTTTTACCGGGCTTTATGAGACCTATGGAAGCTCAAAATATTTATACTGGAAGGCTCAGGCTTTGGAAAGGACCGGCGGAGATGCGGGTTATATTTACAGGCAGCTTATGCTTAAACCGCAGGACTTCTACACCGTCCTGGCCCGTATTAAAAGACGCAAAGAAACAGCGGAGGGCGGCTGGGGCTCAGGGGTCAATTCTAATCCTCAAGCCTTACCTCCTAAACCCTATTCTTCAGAGCGGATTGATATACTTCTTGAAGCAGGCATGATAAAAGACGCGGCTGCTGAACTGTCTGCTATAGCCCAGAAGACCATGAATCCGGACGAACTCATATCCGTTTCCCTTAAATTGCAGGAATGCGGAGAATACAGGACGGCCTTGACGCTTTTATCGCGTCTCCCGTCAAAAGAAATTGCACGCAACATCCTGTATCCTCTCGCCTACTGGAATATCGTGCGCGATGCTTCGGAAAAATACGGTGTGGACCCGTTTGTTGTTCTTTCCATTATCCGGGAGGAGAGCCGTTTTGATACGCAGGCGCGCTCCCGCGCAGGAGCGCTCGGGCTTATGCAGCTGATGCCTCAGACAGCATATGCGCTAGACAAAAAAGTAAACATGAATATAACATCACAGGAGCATATATTTGACATAAAGGCAAACATAAATCTTGGGACCTATTACATGGCGTCTCTTTTAAAGGAATTCGGGTCCCTGCCTGCGGCTGCCGCAGCTTATAATGCGGGGGAGGACCTTGTGAGAAAATGGCAAAGAGCAGGCAGTTATAAATCAGTTGACGAATTCATTGAGGACCTCCCCTATGACGAGACCAAAAATTATACCAAGCGCGTTATTACAACTTATTTTGAGTATTACAAATATGCCGAAGGAAAAGATATCGCAAAAATCTTTTGACTAGGCAGCGTAAAATCTTCTGTGTAAAATCTTGGAGTAAAAAAGATAAGGGTGTATTCTCCATTGTTCGAGCAAGAACAAGAAAGGAGGAATACACCCATGTCAGTAAAAGAACTGACGAAGTTAAAGATAACAGATTTATGGAAGGAATACAACGGGCTTGGTGATTTTTGGGAGACTGAGGAGGAGGCAGTCAAAGATTTCA
>Ga0172369_10002784_pt1 | contig 23557 bp, 21 predicted proteins | sample LakKiv25m_FD_114539 | JGI IMG/M metagenome (GOLD analysis project Ga0172369, IMG submission 114539) | Freshwater microbial communities from Kabuno Bay, South-Kivu, Congo - kab_022012_11.25m | ecosystem: Environmental > Aquatic > Freshwater > Lake | place: Democratic Republic of the Congo...
CAGTCACATCTGCCGTCTGAGCAGACCATAATCGACGTTATGTTAATGTCCCATTGGCCAGAGCCAAGCTCTGGTTAATACCGTTTGCCTATCGCAGGCTCAACGGTTAGCGGAAAGTAGAGAAATATAAACCTCTCAAAAGAGCAACTGCTGGCGCTCTACCGCACCATGTTGCTCATCCGCCGGACTGAGGAGCAACTGATCAAGTTCTACGCGGCGGGGAAAATCTACGGTGGCGTACACACCTACATCGGCGAGGAGGCGGTGGCGACGGGCGTCTGCGCGCACCTGCGCGACGATGACACCGTCTTCAGCACGCACCGCGGCCACGGTCACGCGGTGGCCAAGGGCGTGCCCCCGCGCGAGCTGATCGCCGAGGTGATGGGCCGCGCGACCGGCTGCTCGGGCGGCCGCGGCGGTTCGATGCATCTGTTCAAGCCGGAGGTCGGCTTCATGGGGTCGAGCGGCATCGTGGGGCCGTGCATCACCCTGGCAGCCGGCGGCGGCTACTCCGCCATGCTCCTCAAGACCGACCGGGTCAGCGTGGCATTCTTCGGCGACGGTGCATCGAACAACGGTTCGTTCCACGAAGGGCTGAACCTCGCAAGCGCCTGGAAGCTCCCGGCCATCTTCGTGTGCGAAAACAACCTGTACGCCACGGAGGTGCCGCTGCGGAAAGCCGCGGGCAGCTCGGACATCGCGGCGCGGGCAGCGGGCTACGGGATGCCGGGCATCGCCGTGGACGGGAATGACGTGCTGGCGGTCTACGCGGCGGCGGGCGAGGCGATCACGCGGGCGCGGGCCGGCGGCGGGCCGACCCTGATCGAGTGTCGCACCTACCGCACGCGCGCACACGCCGAGGGCATGCGCGATGCCGGCTACCGCACCCAGGAAGAAATCACAAGCTGGAAAGAGCGCGACCCGATCAAGCTCTGCCGGGCGCGGCTGCTGGAGCAAGGAAAGGCCACCGAGGCCGACCTGGATGCCATCGAAGCGGAGGTCAAAACGCTGGCCGACGAAGCCGGTAAATTTGCCGAAGCCAGCCCGATGCCCGACCCGGCGACGGTGAGCGAGCATACCTATTCTGGAAACTGGGCGTTGGAAGTGGCGGAACCCCCCAGCCCCCAACCCCAAACCCCCAATCCCCGTGAGATCACCTTTGTCGACGCGGCCCGCGAGGGGTTGACCGAGGAAATGGCCCGCGACGCCCGGATTTGGGTTGTTGGTGAGGGGATCGGGCCGCGCGGCGGGAACTTCAACACCACTCTGGGCCTCTATGACCTTTACGGCGAGGAGCGGCTGCGTGACTCGCCGATCAGCGAGCGCGGGTTCACCAACCTGTGCACCGGCGCGGCGGCCACCGGCACGCGGCCGGTCGTAGATTTCATGTTCATTGACTTTCTGGCCGACGCGTTCGGGGACATGTTCAACCAGATGTGTAAGCTGCAATGGATGAGCAGCGGCCGGCTCAAGATGCCGATCGTTGTGCGCGGCTGCGTCGGCGCGGCGCAGTCGAATGCGGCGCACCATTCGGGCAACTACTACCCGTTCTTCATGCACATCCCCGGCTTCCGGGTGGTGATGCCCACGACACCGGCCGACGCCAAGGGGCTGCTGAAGACCGCACTCCGCTCCGACGACCCGGTGCTTTTCCTGGAGCACAAGAACCTGCTGGCGCTCAAGGGCCCCGTGCCCGAGGGGGAGTACTTCGTCCCCTTCGGCAAGGCAAGCATCCGCCGGCCTGGCACGGACCTGACGCTCGTCGGCATCGGCTGGACGGTCAAGCAGGCGTTGGACGCGGCCGAGCAATTGGCGGCCGAGGGTGTCTCGGCCGAGGTGATTGATCCGCGCACCCTGGCGCCGCTGGACATTGACACGATCCTGGCGTCGGTACACAAGACGGGGCGGCTTCTGGTGGTGGACGAGGACTTCGCCCCGTGCGGCGTCGCCGCCGAGATCGCGATGCAGGTGATGGAGCGGGCCTTCGACGACCTGGACGCGCCGGTGCGCCGCCTCAACGGCCTCTTCGCCCCCGCACCGTACAGCCCTCCGCTCTACGAGCCGATGGTGCCGACTGTGAAGGGGATCGTCCAGGCCGCGCGCGATCTGCTGGCGGAGTAAAGGCGGGAGGACAACATGCCATTTGAAGTCGTCTTGCCCCGGCTCGGTTGGAATATGGAGACGGGCCGGCTGGGCGAGTGGCTGAAGCGGGACGGCGAGCGCGTGGAAGCCGGCGAAATCCTCTTCACAGTCGAGGGGGACAAGGCCACGCAGGAGGTCGAAGCGCTGGACAGCGGCATCCTCCGCATCCCGCCCGACGCGCCGCCGCCGGGCAAAGAGGTGCCGGTGGGCACGGTGTTGGGGTATCTGCTGGCGCCCGGCGAGGAGTTGGAAACTGGAAGCTCGAAACTGGAAACTGGGAACTGGAAACTGGATGCTAGAAGCTCGAAGCTAGAAACGAGCAACCAGCTTCCAGCAACCAACTTCCAGCAACCAGCTTCCAGCAACCAGCAACCAACCATCAGCCCGCGGGCGCGCCGCGTGGCCGGCGAGCTTGGTGTGGATTGGACCGGGCTGAAAGGCAGCGGCCGCACCGGCCGCATCGTCGAGCGTGACGTACGGCAGGCGGCTGTCAGCTATCAACCCTCAGTTATCAGCCCACTGGCGCGCAAACGGGCCGCCGAGCTGGGCGTGGATGTGGATGCGCTGGCCGCCCGGCTGCCCGGCAAACGCATCGAGCGCGCGGATGTTGAGGCTGAGATTGAGGCTAAGGTTAAGGCTGAGGTTGAGGGCGGCCTAACCTCAACCTTAACCTCAACCTCAACCTTCACCTCGGCTGGCGCCGCCGTGCCGATCACCAGCATCCGCCGCACCATCGCCGACCGGATGGCAACCAGCGCCCACACCGTCGCGCCGGTCACACTGACCACCGAAGCGGACGCGACCGAGCTGGTCAGGCTGCGCAAACAACTCAAGGACGACGCTGTCGGGGCGGGCTTCGCGCCCCAGCCTATGCCATCGTACAACGACCTGCTGGCCAGGCTGACAGCTCAGGCGCTGCTGGAGCACCCGATGGTTAACGCCCGCTTCGAGGGCGACACCATCGTGCAATCGGCGACTGCCAACATCGGCGTTGCGGTTGACACGGAGCGTGGGCTGCTGGTGCCGGTGCTGCGCGACGTGCAGACCAAATCGCTCCGCCAGATTGCCCGCGAGTCGGCCGCACTGATCGAACGCGCACGAACCGGTCGCATCACGGTGGATGAGCTTCAGGGCGGCACCTTCACCATCACCAACCTGGGTATGTACGAGATCGACGCGTTCACACCGATTATCAACCTGCCGGAGTGCGCGATCCTGGGTGTCGGGCGGATCGTGCCGAAACAGATCGTGGTGGACGCTGAGGCCGAGCGGGTCGCAATCCGGCACATGATGTACCTGAGCTTGACGTTCGACCACCGCCTGGTGGATGGCGCGCCGTCCGCGCGCTTCCTGCAGCGGGTCAAGCAATACGTGGAAAGACCCTATCTGTGGCTGGTGGGGTGACGAGATGTTGACATCTCAAGGAGCGATGGTCTCAGCACGCGATGGCTTTGTTGAATTGAGCAATCGCCGCTGGTTGCTGCGGGTGGGCATCGAAGGCTGGCTCAACCCCGGCTATCTCTTCGACCTTGAGCGCCGCGTGCCCCTGGCCGATGAAGCGTACGCTTACGACCTTACGCTGGCGGCCAGGGGCGAATCCGGGTTCACCGGCGGACGGGAGCTGACGAGCGGCCCGGCCGGTGATGTGGCCAGCACGAACCAGGTAACATTCCGCGAGTGGTCTGTGACCGATCTGCCCCAGGGCGGGAAGGAAGTTCGTTTCAGCGGCCGCTTCGACTTCGGTCTGCTCGGGCCGACGGACATCGAGATCGAGCACGCCTTCCGCCTGCCCGACACCGAACCCTGGTTCGAGGAGCAGATCCGCCTGCGCCACCGGTTCGGTAGGGATGTCCACGCGATTCGCGACTTTCGCTTCGGGTTGCGCAAGACGGTCTTCGATCGGGACAGTCAGGCGTGGCTCGACGGCGCTGACCGCCAGAGCATCGTGCCCGTGCCGCACCGCCGCCGCTGGGGACAGGTCGTGGATCATCGCCTATCGGCGTACACCCTGAACGATCTCGTCCCCGGCAACTGGAGCGGGGACAACTTGCCCGGCCGCGGGGCCGAGGCATGGGTGTGGGGTGATGGCGCCGCGGGTTACCTGATCGCCAAGTACAGCCGAGAACAGATCGAGTTTTGCCTGGCCGACGGCGAGTTCGTGCTGGCGCCGAGCAAACGGAAGGATGACTACTACCGGACATTCAACTCGCAGATCGCCGGCGGGGCAAACGTTTGCTTTCGTTACGCTGGCGCCGGCCGGTGTCTCCTGACGCCGGAGGGAATCCGCGAGCTGGGCCCCGGTGCAACGTTCGAGTTCGGCGTGACACGCATCTGCCCGGTCGAGGGCGATTGGCAGGAGGGCTATCGGGTTTACAAGGGGTTTCTGCTGGAAAAGGGACATGCTTGCCCGCCCGACTTCGACCCGCCACTGCACTGGAATGAGTTGTACAATCTCGGCTGGCGCGGGGGTGACAATGCGCCGCTGCAGGAGCTGCCCGAGGTGTATTCTGCAGCTGCCATTGCCCATGACATCGGCGCGGAGGCGTTCTACTGCGATCCGGTCTGGGATGTCGTCGAGGGCAGCAGCATCTGGGATGAAGAACGACTGGGGCCGCTCCCCGAATTCGTGCGGACCATGCGCGAGCGGTACGGCCTGAAAACATCCCTCCATCTGATGATGCACACGAAGTCTCTGGACGAGGACCCGCGCATCTACCGGCGCAGGCAGGATGGCAGCATTGACATCTGGCCGGGGCTCTACAGCGGCGGGCGGATCTGCGCGGCCTCGCCGGCCTGGCAGCAGATGAAGATCGCGCGGCTGCTCAAGCTGTGCGAAGCCGGTGTGTCTTTCCTGATGTTCGATTTCGTCAGCTACGTGCCGCCCGACGTGCCGATCCGGCGCGCCGAGCTGAGCGGCTCCGCCTGCTGGGCGCCCGACCACGGCCACGAGGCGCCGCTGACCGTGCAGAAACACGCCGAGGGGATCCTTAAGGTCATCCAGGCGGTCAAGAAGCAGTATCCGAACGTGCTGATCGAAGCGCACGATCGGGTGCGGGGCGGGATGCAGGACTTTCACCCGTCGTATTTTCAGCACGGCCTGCCCGATTCGTTCGACGAGAACTGGGGCTTCGAGTATATGTGGGATTCCTTCATGGATCTCATCTCGGGCAAGGCGTTGTCGCTCTACGAATACAACCTGGCTTACGACATCCCGCTCTACCTGCACATCCACTGCGGACAGGACAACGACCGGATGCTGGCGTTCTGGTGGTACGCCTCGACCTGCCGGCACCTGGGCATCGGCGGCGTCAAAGACCTGGCAAACCCGCTGTACCGGGCGTTGAAGCGAGCCGTGGCGGAGTATCGGCGGCTGAAGCCGTTCTTTGCGCGCGGCCGTTTCATCGGGATCGAGCCGCTTGTCCACGGCCACGCCCTGCCGGAGGACGGTTCGGTGGTGTTGGTGCTGTTCAATCTCGGCAGCGAGCCGGTGACGCGCGAAGTGAGCGTCTCAGCGGCCGAAACCGGCGTGTCCGCCATTCACTCGATGCGGAATGCCGAGGTGCGCCTGGAAGAAGGCCGGCTCCGCTTCACAGTCGAAATCCCTCCCCTCAGCCCGCTGCTGGTTGAGGTCAACACAAACAATATTGGAGATCCGGCATGATCAATACCATGAAACAAAAACTGTCTGACGGAGGGACGGCCCTGGGGATCGTCCTCGGTATGGGCTCGCCTACCGTTGCGGGCATCGCCGCGCGCTGCGGCTTCGACTTTGTCCTGGTGGATTGCCAACACGGCGATTGGGATGATGCCAGGACCTTGGCTGCCTTCCGCGCGATCTCGCTGGGCAATGCCGTCCCTGTAGCGCGCGTGCAGCAGAACGATTTCTACGCCATCGGCCGGCTGCTTGACCGGGGTGCGCTCGGCATCGTCGTGCCGATGGTCAACTCGGCCGAGGAGGCGCGCGCGGCAGCCTTCGCCATGCGCTATCCGCCGCGGGGTGGCCGCTCCTATGCCGGCTGCCTGGCCGTCCACTACGGCCTCGACTACGACACCTGGGCGGACGAGGCGGTCTACCTGGGCGTCCAGATCGAGACCGCGCAAGCCGCCGAGCGCGCCGAGGAGATCATGGCCGTGGAAGGCGTGGACGGCTGTTGGATCGGTCCGATGGATCTGGCGCGTTCGCTGGGTGTTGCCGTGGGCTCACCGGCCCACCAGGACGCGATCCTCCGCGTGGTGGCCGCGTGTCGCAAAACGGGCAAGGTCCCGGGCATCTACACGCCCAACGCCACGGTTGCGCGCGCCCGGATCGAGCAGGGGTTCCGCTTCATCACCGCGGCCGACGACGGCGGACTCGTCGCAGAAGGCGCGCAGGAAGTTTTGCGCCAGTTGACAGGCGCATCTTAACCACCGCGAGCGCCCAGAGAAAAGAGTACTTCGGGCCGGACGACGATCATGCCGGCCTATCTTCACAGAGGAGCATCATATGTCACCCTTCAAAGTCGTCATCACCGATTTCGGCGATCCCGATCACAGCCCGGAAGCCGCGGTCCTCAACGGATCAGGCCTCGACATCAACCTCGTCCGGATGCAGACCCGGATCCCGGAAGAACTGATCCCAGTCGTCGCCGACGCCGACGGCCTGATCGTACAATGGGCCACCATCAACCGGCAGGTCATCGAAGCTATGACCCGGTGCAAGGTCATCTCCCGCTACGGCATCGGCGTGGACATGGTGGACTTGCAGGCCGCCGGTGAACACGGCATCGTGGTCGCCAACGTCCCCGACTTCTGCATGGAGGAAGTCAGCGACTCCACCATCGCCCTCTTGTTCAACCTCAACCGCCGCACCACCTTCCTGGACCGCTGGGTGCGCTCCGGCGGCTGGGGATCGACGCGACCGATCCCCTATTGGCCCCCTTCGCGTCTGAACGGCCAGACCCTGGGCATCGTCGGGCTGGGCAACATCGGCCGGGTTGTGGCACGCAAAGCCGGCTGCCTGGGCCTGAAACTGCTCGGCTACGACCCCTACGTCAGGCCGGAGCAGGCTGCGGAGCTGGGCGTGGAGCTGGTTGCGCTGGACGATTTGTTGCGCCGTTCGGATTATGTCAGTCTGCACTGCCCCCTGGTCGCCGAAACGCGCGGTCTGATCGGCGCAGCGCAGTTTGCGCTGATGAAGCCGACCGCCTGCCTGATCAACATGGCGCGCGGCCCGGTTGTGGTCCAGTCGGCGCTGTATGATGCGCTGGTGAATCACAAGATCACGGCCGCGGGGCTGGACGTGCTCGATCCGGAGCCGCCCGATTCCAACGATCCGCTGCTGCAACTGGACAACGTGATCGTCAACCCGCACGCGTCGAGCGGGTCTATCGAGGCGGGCACGCAGCTCCGCCACGACACCGCGCAGAACGTCGTGGACATGCTGAGCGGGAAGCTGCCGCGCTCCATCGTAAACAAAAAAGCGCTGGGTTGGTAGGATGATGGCGACTCTGCAAGAACGGGAAGGCGTCATCCAGCGATTCAACGCGCGCGTGGATCAGGCGCTGGCCGGCAGCGCTCCGACCAAGGGGTGGGTCCGCTCGGCGCTGCGACGCGACGGCGCCTCCCGTTGCCCCGTCCGCTTGAGACGCCTGTCGCTGGATGTGATCCTGCGCCACGGCGATGCGCTGGCCGATCTTTTCTGCCAGTATCCCGACGACGCCGTTTTTGCGCCCGCCTACGACATCTTCACCGGCTATCAACCCAGCGACCGCCCCAACCCAATCAATGTGGTGCAAGTTCTGACCGAGGAGGCGCGCTGGTTCGACGAGTGGGGGACGGAGTGGCGGCACGCGGCGGGCGGCGTCGGCGCCAGCACCGTCTCCTACCCGCTGGGGGATTGGGCGCAACTGGACGCCTACCTGGCCGAGCGCATGCCCGATCCGCTGGCGCCCGGCCGCCTGGATGGCGCGCTGCCGGCGTATCGGATGCACAGCCAGACCAAGTACTTCGGCGGCATGACGCACATGGCGCTTTTCGAGAGATTCCATTGCCTGCGCAGCATGGAAAACGCCTTCCAGGACTTCTATCTGCATCCGGCCGAAGTGAACCGGCTTTTGGGCGCGCTCACAGATTACCTGTTGGAGATCATCCGACAGTGGGGCCAGCTCGAAGGGGTTGACGGGTTGTTTCTCACGGATGACTGGGGCACACAGGCTGCGCTGATGATCTCGCCGCGCATGTGGCGAAAGTTCTTCGCGGCGCGCTATCGCCGCATCTGCGACGAGGCGCACCGCTGGGGCCTGGACGTGATCTTCCACAGTTGCGGCAACGTCACCGCCATCATCGGCGACCTGATTGATGTAGGAGTGGACGTGCTAGATCCGCTCCAGCCCGAAGCCATGGACCTGGCGCAAGTCGCCAGGGAGTTCGGCGGCAAGATCGGGTTCTGCGGCGGTCTCAGCGACCAGGAGATCGTGAGCTTCACGCCGGCCCAGGTGCGTGATCACGTCCATCAGACGATTGACACCCTGGGCAAGGCGTTCAACAACGCCTATCTGGTGGCGCCTTCCAACACCCTGCCACCGGATGTCCCGATCGAGAATCTGGTGGTGCTGTTCGAGGCGTGTCACGGCCAGTAGCCCCTATGCTCTGCTCGCCAGCGGGACCTCAAACTGCGTTTGGCATCGCGCCCGAGGTCGGTGTACCCAGGACAGCTTACGCGGGCAACCGCCGCCTGGCGGCGGTTGCCCGCGTACCTGGCTTGAGAGGCGAGCTACTGCATTTCCGCTGCGGAACCCACAAACACCCTGCTCTCGGTTGACCGCGTCCCAATGTGCGAAAGCGCGCAGGCTTAGAAATGACTGTAAACAGTTAACCAATGACTCCCGATTTGACATGGCGCAGCGCCCATGCTAGAATTCGACTGGTATAGACAGTCGTAGATATGGCGTAAGGTGGACTAATCACTAACCGACGAGGAAGCCGATGTCTACCGTATCTCGTAATTCTCCGCGGGCCTATGAGGACGTCGTGAGCGAGATCGAACACGCGATCTCGAGCGGCTCACTGTCTGTGGGAAGCCAGATGCCCAGCGAACGGGATCTAGCCAGGCAATTCGGAGTCAGCCGCGTCGTGATCCGCGAGGCCATCCGCCATCTCGAGGCGCGCGGCATCGTCGAGGTGCGCGTCGGCAGCGGCACCTACATCCGGTCGGTCTCCGGCGCCGCGCTCAGCAAGTCCTTCACGCTCTGGCTCCAACTGGAGGACTCCGCGGTCCTGGATCTGTACGCGGTCCGCCAGGCGCTGGAAGTGACCGCCGCTTCGCTGGCCGCCGTCCATGCGACTCCGGAAGACCTGGCGCAGATGCGCCACCTGCTCGACGAATGGGCGACCCTCCTCGCGAAGAGCCCGGCCACCGACGAGGATGTGGCTGCCTCGGACAACCTCGAAGTCGAGTTTCACTACCTGCTTGCCAAGGCATCCCGAAACACGGCCCTCGAAACGCTGCTGCGTGCGATTCTGCCGCTGATCTTCGCGGGCCGCTGGGCCGTCATCCGTCTTGCCGGCAATCCCCAACAGGCAATCGCCGGATTCAGTCTGGCCGAAATCGCGGCCGAGCACAACGACATCTACAAAGCGATTGCCAACCACGACCCGGCGGCCGCAGAGTTCTTCGTGCGTCGTCACATGCAGACGTCCATCGCCGTTTACCGCGGGCAGCGCTAGCTTAGGACTGCAGCGCGATCTTGAGCGGATGGCTAGCTGCTCACCGTAGACAGGAGGTGATGCAATAGGCACAGGAGCGCGCCACGCGCTCGTGCCACCGTGACATAGTCGTGTGGTATCTCAGTCGAACTCGGTAATGGAGTCCCCATCCTGGACATGAGAGTCCAGAGACGCCAAACCCACATCTTTTGAGGAGGATATATGCGTACCATGGTCCTATCCGTGTTGGTGGTACTGATGATCACCAGCTTGCTCCTTGGCGCCTGCGCAGCCCCCACACCGCAAGTGATCGAAAAAGTAGTGACCCAAGAAGTGGCCAAAGAAGTGGTCAAGGAGGTCGTGGTCACCAAGGAGGTGCCGAAGGAGGTCATCGTCACGCAAGAGGTCAAGGTCGAGGTCGAGAAAGAGCGTCCCCAAATGCAGTTCTGGGTGGACCATCCCTTTTACGTAAAGTCAACCGAAGGACAGCTCAAGTCCTACGTCCTGGAGTGTGCCCAGAAGATGGGGGCGGACATTGAATACAGCCAGGACACCGACAAAGTCATGTGGCCGCGCATCGATGCCGCGATCGAGAGCAAGAAACTGCCGGATGTCCTGCTGCTCAACCTGTCGTGGCTGCCGAAGATGCAGAAGGCCGGGCTGCCGTTGGACGTTACCGAACTGGTGAAAGAACTCAACGGCAACATGGGGGGGTTCACCCAGGGGCCGTTGGCCTCAGTGACCACGGCGGATGGGCAAGCAATCGCCGTGCCCTTCCTGGCTTCGTCGGAGATGCAGTACGTTCGACAGGACTTGCTCGATGCAAAGGGGCTGCCCGTTCCTGACACCTGGGAGGATGTGCTAAAGACGGCCCAGGCAATCAATGACCCGCCGAAAATCTGGGGCTGGGGGCCGCAGGTGGCAGCCTCCTCATATGACGCCGAGCGACACCGCACGGCAATGATCTGGGCGTACGGCGGATCGATCATGGACAAAGATGGGAAGACGATCAAGCTGGATTCCCCAGCGACCCGCGAAATGCTGCGCGTCATCAAGGAAGCCTGGGACACCAATGCGGTACCCAAAGAAATCCTGAGTTGGGACGACGCCGCAAACAACAAGGGCTATCAGAGCGGCCAGGTCGCGATGATCGAGAACACGGGCAGCGTCGCCAATTGGCTGAGAGACAACGACCGGGAACTGTTCGACAGCACTACCTTCAAGGCGTTCCCAGCGGGCCCGGCCGGGCGCTTCATCCAGGGTGATGTCTGGGTTCTGTTCATTCCGAATACGACCGAGTACCCCGAGCAAGCCCAGGAATTGGTCCGCTGCATCTCCCAGCCCAAGCTGGCCGAAGAGCTGATGACCCAGATGAACGGCTTCCGCGTGCCGGTATACACGGATCTCACCAAGCTGGCGATGTGGGAGAATCGTGCCCTTAAGCCGCTAGCCGACGCCACGCCGAACACCGTAATGCCCGGGTATCCAGGACCTGTCACAACGGTCGCGCTGGAAACGTTCAAGCAGAACGTCATCGCCAAAATGGTGTCCCGCGTCCTGTCCGATGGCTGGGATGCGGACAAGGCCATCGCCGAGGCCATCTCGACGATAGAGCGTATCCAAAAAGATAGCCAGTAGCTTGCCGGTCAGGGCAAGCGTCCCGTCACTGGGACGCTTGCCCCACTGACGTCACCCGGCAGGAGAAGAGAGGGAGATGTTATGGATCGACATTTGGTTGTCCCGCACCGGGATCGCCCACAGGGTCACCGCCTGTCTGCCTTCCGCGGGCTCAGGTTTGAGCAAACAACGCTGGGTGTCATCCTGGCGCTGCCACTGATCATCGTCCTGCTGGGACTGCTCCTCTATCCTATCCTGTCGGCGGTTATGGTTAGCCTCCAGTCAAAAACGATCGGTACCCCTGGCAAGTTTATCGGTTTCGGCAACTACATCGAACTTTTCACTCAGGACCGGGCGTTCCTGGAAGTATTCGCCAACACCATCATATATGCTGCGGGTTCGGTCATCCTAAAGACCGTGCTAGGCTTTATACTCGCACTCATTCTGAACGAACAGATTGCGGCGCGCGGCCTTTTTCGGGGCTGGATGCTGATCCCTTGGATTATCCCCACGCTGGTCGTGGGCTTAACATGGCGATGGATGTTCGATCAGTCCGGAGGCATCATTAACTTCGTCCTGTACCAGCTCGGCCTGGTGGATATTCCGCCCGCCTGGCTCTCCGACAAGGTGCTGGCTCGCTTGGCAGTCATGATCGCCAATGCCTGGCGCGGCGTGCCGTTTTTTGCCATCACCATCCTCGCCGGAATGCAGACAATCTCGGCGGAGCTGTACGAGGCAGCGGAGATCGACGGCGCCTCGATCCGGCAGCGAATCCGGCACATTACCCTGCCGGGCGTCCGCGCAGTCATGTTAGTCACCATTATCCTTTCGACGATCTGGACGTTCAACGATTTCGAGCTGTTGTGGGTGATGACGGGGGGTGGGCCGAGCTACAGCACCCACATTTTCGTCACTTACGCCTATTCGCTTGGCTTCATGGCCAGCCGCTTCGGCTATGCCACAGCAGTATCACTCGTCGCCACGCCCCTGATCATCATTTTTATCTTGTTGCTGGTACCGAGACTCTGGGGGGACGAATCATGATCGCCGGTAACCGAAGACTGACCACGACACAGAAGGTGGTCCTCTACACAGCGCTCGCACTCTTCCTCTTCAGCGCCATCTTTCCACCCTACTGGATTTTCCTGACATCGCTGAAGAAGGGCCGGGATGTATTCAACACAGCAGAAGTCCTCATCCCCCGCCACCTCACTCTTACGAATTACTTCGCGCTGTTCAAGCAGAACGAAATCTCCGGGTGGATCCTGACAAGCACCCTCCTGGCGCTTGTTAGCACTGCCACGGCCCTAACAGTGGGCATTCTGGCGGCCTTCAGCCTCACCCACTTTCGCTATCGGGGAATCCACGTGCTGGGACTGGCCGTTTTTTTTGCGTACGTCATTCCGAAAGGCCTGCTGTTTATCCCGCTTTTTCTGCTGCTCAACAAGGTCGGCCTGGTCGGGACCTTTCCGGGCTTGGTGCTGGCGCATGAAACATTCAGCATCCCCTTCTGCACCTGGCTCCTGTACGGCTACTTCAAGACGCTGCCAAAGGAACTGATGGATGCCGCGCGTATAGATGGGTGTGGCCCCCTTGGGGTGCTGTGGCGTGTGATCCTGCCTCTGGCCGGCCCGGGCATCGCAACCGCGGCCATCTTTGCGTTTACTACCTCATGGAACGAGTTTCTTTACGCCGCCGCGCTGACGACGAGCAACGCCCTCAAGACGCTGCCTTTAGGTATTGCCGGCTTCCTGATTGCCGACTCGTTCATCTGGGGACCCATGATGGCTGCGGCCACGATCGCCACCATCCCCATGGTCATCCTGTTCATCGTGATGCAGCGTTTCATTGTGCAGGGACTCACCTCAGGCGCCGTCAAAGGCTGAGAGGGAACCTTGGAATAATTTGCGAGGAGTTTTCTTAATGGAATTGACCAGCAAAGAGCGGTTTGACCGCATCCTGAAGCACCAGCCGGTGGATCGCGTCGGCCTCTTCGAGGTCTACTGGCGGGAGACGGTGCAGAAATGGACGGCCGAAGGGTATCTTGAGCGGCCGGAGATGGTCAGCGACCATTTCGGTCTGGATGTGCGGCGCACCGGCGGCGAGATCACGCCGGGGGACTATCATATCGTCAATGTGGTAGCGAACCTCGACGCCGGCGAACAAGTCGTGGAAGAGACGGAATCGGTGAAGCTCGTCCGGGACGGCAACGGCGCGCTCCTGCGCTGGCTCAAGGACGGCTCCGGCGCGCCCGAGCATGTCGACTTCGCGGTCAAAGACCGCCGGAGCTGGGAGGAACACATCCGCCCCTATTTGCTCGACGAACGGAGCTACGAGCAGCGGCTCAACTTTGATAGCTACCGGGCAGTCCGCTCGAAATGCGCCCGGGACCAGCGCTTCATGACCTGCGGCGTCGTCGGCGCCTTCGACCGGATGTCGCCCGTGTGCGGTCACGAGCACCTGCTGGCGGGCATGGCGCTCGATCCCGAGTGGGTGACCGAAATGGCCGACCTCTATGCCACCCTCACGGTTCACCTCCTGGAGATCCTCTTTGAGCGGGAGGGGCTGCCGGACGGCCTCTGGGTCTGGGACGATCTCGGCTTCAAGCACCGGCCGTTCATGTCCCCCGCGATGTACCGGCAAATGCTCTACCCGGCGCACAAAAAGCTCTTCGACTTCGCCCACGGCCGCGGGCTGCCCGTGGTGCTGCACTGCGACGGCTACGTCGAGGCGCTTGTCCCCTCACTGATCGAAGCCGGCATCAACTGTCTGCAGCCTATCGAGATCAAGGCGGGCATGGATCTGCTCAAACTGAAGAAACGGTTCGGTGAGCAGATCGCCCTGATCGGCGGCATGGACGAGCGGGTCCTGGAAACGAACGATCTGGAGGCCGTCGAGGCCCAACTGCTGGAGAAGCTGCCCGGCGCCATGGCCGGCAGCGGCTATGTCCTGCAGGTGGATCACAGCGTCTCCCCCCTGGTGAACTACGAGACGTACAGGTACTTCGTCGAACGCTGCCTGGAAATCGGGACCTACCGAGACGCATAGCATGAACGGAAGCGGGTCGTGGTAGTCACCTGCCTGACCGGCTATCGGCGTTCAGGAATCATATTCTATACAAAGCAGATGTCCATGTCGGGATCGGCGCCACGGCGTACGAAAAAGCGGTTATCCGCGTCTATCCGCGTGAATTCGCGGCTATTTTCAGGGAGGAGGGGCAAGATCATATGTTGACTTCGAGAGACCGCGTCCTGTGCGCGCTGAACCATGAAGAACCGGATCGCGTGCCGATCTTCTTCGGCACCTCCGGTGCGACGACAATGCTGGCACCGGGCTACGAGAAGCTCAAGGCTCACTTGGGCATCCAGCGCGAAACCACGGTCTTCTGGCGCGGCCTGCAGTACGTGCTGATGGACGAAGAGGCGCTGGCCTGGTCCGGCTCGGACGGCCGCCCTTTGATCCCAGGCCCCGCGCCCGCGCCGCTGGCGCACGACGTCTCAGCCGACGCCTACGTGGATGGCTGGGGCAGCCTGTGGGAACGCCGGCCCGGCGTCATCTACTACGAGGTCGTTGACTCGCCGATTCGCACCGCCACCATCGCCGACCTCGACCGCTACGCATGGCCCGACCTGGCGCATCCGAGCCGCTTCATGGGGTTGCGGGAAAAAGCGAAGGCAATCCAGGACGCCGGCTACGCGGTGGTGGCGCTGAGCGGCGTTTCACCGTTCGAGCAGGCCTACATGATGCGCGGGGTCGAGCAGTGGCTGCTCGATCTGGCCGGCGACCCGGACTTTGCCCTGGCGCTGCTGCGTAAGATCACCGATCTGATGAAGGCGAGCGTGATCCGGCTGCTGGAGGAGGCGGGGGACTACATTGATGTCGTGGTTACCGGCGACGACCTCGGCTCCCAAACCGCGACGCTGATCTCGCCCCGGATGTACCGGCGGATGATCAAGCCGTTCCATGCGGAAATCTACCAGGAAATCAAGAAGCGGACAAAGGCCAAGGTCTTCTACCACTCTGACGGCAACATCTACCCGCTGCTGGGCGACCTGGTCGAGATCGGTATTGATTTGCTGAACCCGGTGCAGGTCAACGCCGGTGATATGGGCGACACAGCGCGGCTCAAACGCGAGTTCGGCGACCGGCTCTCGTTCTGCGGCGCAATTGACACGGGCTGGGTGCTGCCGCACGGCACACCCGCCGACGTGCGCGCCGAGGTGCGCCGGCGGATCAAGGATCTGGGGCCGGGCGGCGGCTACATCCTGGCGTCGGTGCACTGTATCCAGCCGGATGTGCCGATGGAGAACATCATCGCCATGCTTGACGAGGCGAAGGCAGCCGGAAAGTATCCGCTTGCGAGCTAGAGAAGGGAAAGCGATGGAGACATCCCGAGAGCGCATCCTGAAAGCCATCAACCACATTCAGCCCGACTCGACGCCGGTAAACATCATCGGGTTCGATCCGCTGGACAGGTGGCTGGAGAGGCTGGGCGCGTCGGATATCTTCGACCTGCGGGAGAAACTGGGATTGGACATCCAGTTCGCCCGCCCAGTATTTGTGGGTCCTGGTGCGGCCCCTGACAAGGATATCTGGGGGAAACCGACGAACGTCATGGGCGCAGCCGGGGCCGGGTACGGCGCCGGCCGAGGCAGCTTCCCTTTGGCCGGCGCGACCACCGTGGCTGAGATCGAGCGCTACCCCTGGCCCGATCCCGGCGATTTCGACTACGGCGCGGCGGCCGATGTCTTGCGGTCAATCCCGGACAACACGGCGCGCTGCGCCAGGATGCTCTACGCGCTCCCGCGGCCGGGAGTGCCCCATGCAGCTATCGCGCGCGGCGGCGGGATCTGGATGCCGCTGTTGTGTTCGGTGTTCGATCTGGTAGGCATGGAAGAGACGCTGGTAGCGCTCCATACAGCACCGAAGCTGATCGAAGCGATCATCGCCCATCTGGAGGCGTTCATCCTGGGCTTCGAGCGACGTCTGCTCGAAGCAACTGACGGACTGGTGGAGATTTTCGAATACAGCGATGACTTTGCGGCACAGACCGGCATGCTCATCTCGCCGGCGCACTGGCGGCGATTCCTGAAGCCGACGTACGAGAAGGTCTACAGTCTGGCGAAGAGCTACGGGCTGAAGGTCTGGATCCATAGCTGCGGGACCTTCCGACCTGTCCTGCCCGACATGATCGAGATGGGCATGGACGTCTGGGAGACGGTCCAGGTACATTTGCCCGGCAACGATCCTGAGACATTGAAGCGCGAGTATGGCCGGGACCTGACCTTCTTTGGCGCCATCAACTCGCAGCAGACGTTGCCACATGGAACGCCCGAGCAAGTGCGCGCCGAGGTGCGCGAGCGCATTCGCGTCCTCGGCCGTGGGGGTGGCTACATCTGCGGCCCCGACCACACCGTGATGGCCGATGTGCCCATCGAGAATATGCTTGCTCTGCTCGATGAAGCCCGCCACTTCCGGCCATAGCGGCCGGCATTGGAGGTGGAACGAGTGCTCGAAAAGGAAAACCTGCTCCGCGCCATCACGCGGAACGACCCCGACCACGTCCCTGTCCGGCGGCTCGACGGCAGCATCCCCGGCATGGCCCGGCTCATCTACCCGAACAGCCGGGCCCTGTTGAGCGGGACCGACCGCTGGGGCGGCGCCTGGGCAGGCGGCGTCGCCGCGGCCAGCGAATGGGATGCCGAAATCCAGGGCTACCCGGTCAATCACCCGCTCCAGGACCTATCCAGGCTGGAAACATATCCCTTCCCCGACCCGGACGAGCCGGGGATCATGGATGGCTTGATGGAGGGCGTGGATCGTGGGCAGGTCTTGGTCACAGGTGAGATCTGTTTCCCAGTGCAGGATCGGGCGCACCTGCTGATGGGGCTGGACGCCTTCTGCATGGCTGCAGTGGATCAGCCCGATCGGGTGGCTGCACTGCTGCACTGGATCGCCGACTACCAGATCGGCATCGTGCGCCGGTATACGACGATGGGGGCCGACATCATTCGAGGGCTGGACGACTACGGCGGCCAACGGGCGCTGCTGCTCGGTCCCCGGCTGTGGCGCCGGCTCATCAAGCCCGAGCTGGCACGCATCATTCAGGCCGCCAAAGCGGGCGGCGCGCTCTTCTGGCTGCACTCCTGCGGCCACGTGATGGAAATCATCCCGGACCTGATCGAGATCGGCGTGGATATCCTGGACCCGGTGCAGGTGCGCGCCAACGATCAGGCCCAGGCCAAGCGCCTGTACGGCGACAAGATCTGCTTCATGGGCGGGATTGATACCCAGCACCTGCTCACCGAAGGCACACCGGAGGAGATCGCCGCCGAGGTGCAGGAACGCATCGGGGTACTGGCGCCCGGCGGCGGCTACATCCTGGCGCCGGATACGCTGATCCCCGTCCCGGAGGACAACTACCGGGCCTATCTGGAGGCGGGGGAACGACATGGCCGCTACCCGCTCCCAGCCTGATTCATCAGAACGGAGGCAAAAACCAACATGGGATCCAACAAAAAAATCGTGGGCTTCGGTGAGTTGCTGCTGCGGTTGGGCACGAGTGGGTTTCAGCGCTTCAGCCAGGCCAGAGATTTCGAAGCGTACTACACGGGGGCCGAGGCCAATACGCTTGTGTCCCTGGTCAACTTCGGCCTGGAAGGCTACGCGGTCTCCAAGGTGCCGGCGCACGACATCGGCCAGGCGTGCATCAACTTCCTGAAGGGCCACGGACTGAACACCGATCATATCGTCCGGGGCGGCGACCGGTTGGGGCTGTTCTACCTGGAGACCGGCGCCTCACAGCGCGCTTCGAAGGTCATCTACGACCGCGCCAACAGCGCGATCACCACGCTGAGACGGGGCGAGATTGACTGGCAGACGGTCCTCCAGGGCAAGGATTGGCTCCATTTCTCCGGCACCGCGCCGGCATTGGGACCCGACATGCCCGGCGTCGTCGAAGAGGCGTGCCAGATCGCAAAGCAGATGGGGATCACGGTCAGTTGCGACCTGAACTACCGCAAGAAACTGTGGTCGCCCGAGGTGGCGGGCCGCGTGATGAGCGGCCTGATGGCCTGCGTGGACGTCCTGCTCTGCAACGAGGAGGACGCCGAGATGGTGTTCGGCATCAAGGCTGAGGGCGTGGACGTCCGCAGCGGCCGCGTGGAGGCGGACAAGTACCTGGATGTCGCGCGGCAGCTCCACGAGCGGTTCGGTTTCAAGTACATCGCCATCACGCTGCGCGAGAGCCTGTCCGCGACCTTCAACAACTGGTCGGGCGTGCTGTACGACGGCAGCCAGCTCTACCGCAGCCGCAGCTACAGCATGTACGTGGTAGACCGCGTCGGCGGCGGCGACGCATTCGGCGGCGGGTTGATCTACGGCCTGCTCGCCGGGATGCCGCCGCAGGACGTCATCGAGTTCGCCGCGGCGGCATCCTGCCTGAAGCATTCGATCCCCGGCGACTTCAATCTCGCCTCCCTGGATGAGGTGAAGGCGCTCATGGCCGGCGATGCGTCGGGCAGAGTTCAACGCTAAAGAAAGGGGAAAGACATGATCGTTGATTTAATGGCAAACTCGCACTTGTACGAAGGGCTAAACCCCAGGATCGACCGCGCTTTCGCGTATCTGCGCGAAACCGACCTGGCAGCGCTTGCGCCGGGCGACTATGAAATAGATGGCAAGAATATCTTCGCCAGGTCGGTAACCTACACCACCCGCCTGCCGGAGAAGGGGGTGTGGGAAGCGCATCGCCTCTACATTGACCTGCAGGTGATGGTGCAGGGCGCGGAGCGCATCTGCTATGCGCCGCTGGACCGCCTCACGCCGGGCACGTACGACGAGGCCAAGGACTTCCTCCGCCTGTCGGGTGAAGGAGATTCCGTGACCCTTCCCGAAGGCAGTTTCATGCTGCTGTGGCCGGGCGATGGTCACATGCCGTGCCTCGCCGTCGCCGAACCGGAGCCGATCAAGAAGGTGGTGGTCAAGATCGCTGTGGATTGAGGAGCGCGAGCCGTCATTCTCCGAGAGGGTGCCTCCACGCGGAGCAACCTGGGCGCTTCTCCTGGGGCTAACGCGGAGAGGGAGCGGCCGTTGATAACCCGTCCCGCGAGCGCATGAAGCGATCCAGGCTCAGGGCGAAAAGCAGCGCGGATTCAACCTGCGCCAGCTTGCTTTCCGTCAGGACGGCGATCAAGGCGCCGACGGTAGTCTGCGGCACGGTCTGAATGTTGTGGAGGTTCACACTGCATTCCTCCGGCAGCCCATCTTCAAGCCCCAGGCGCACCGCTGACGGTGTTTGGCGGATAGTGGTCGTGATGGGCGCGACAGTGACCGTGGACAGATACCCGATGGCGGAGTCGCGGGTCAGGATCACAGCGGGGCGTCGCTTGTCGGGATACTCGAAGATCACCCAGCGTACTTCACCGCGCTTCATAAGGATCACCCCAATCCTGGACGCGCTGCCAGAGGGCAGTTTCCTCCGGGTCTTGCGGCTGGCGCGCGTAGCCTCCGGCATCCTGGCGCTCCAACTGCGCGATCCGCAGGCGGAAGAGGGCATCCTCGAATGCCTGGCGCGCAAAGGCCGAGCGGTTGGTGTCCAACTCGGTCACGGTCTGATCAATCTTGACCAGTAGCTCCTGTGGGAGCGTGATCTGAATGGTCTTGAGCATGTTTACCTCTAAAGACATGTGGATGGTCATCCACAGTATACACGTGTGCGACTCAGGGAGCAAGTCAGTCGCCGCGCCGTTGAATACAGGGAGAGCCGTGCCACGTGCACTCCTCTCATCTGGGCAAGAGGCCACATAAAGAGGCCTCTGTTTTGTCCAACCCTCTCAGATAAGGAGATCTTACATGACTGATGTCAAGAAGGCCGTATTCTTCGGCGAGCTGATGATGCGGCTTGCGACTAAGCACTATGAGCGGATCGTGCAAGCCCACGAGTTCGAGGTGGACTACACCGGCGCCGAGGCCAACGTCGGCGTTTCGCTGGTCAACTATGGGCTGGAAGCCTACATGGTCTCGGCCGTGCCCGACAACGCCGTGGGGCAGGCGTGCCTCAACGCCATGCGCCGGTACGGCCTGAATATAGACTACGTCAAGCGCCTGGGTTTCCGGCTGGGGATCTACTTCGTAGAGACCGGCGCGGCGCAGCGGCCCTCGACGTTTCTGTACAACCGCAAGGGGAGCGCCATCACGGAGCTGCGAAAAGGAGACCTCGACTGGGATGAGATCTTCCGCGGCAAACACTGGTTCCACGTCACGGGCATCACGCCCGCCCTGGCGGACAGCGTGGCCGAGCTCACGCTGGAGGCGGCCGCCGCGGCCAGGCGCAACGGGCTCACGGTGAGTTGCGACCTGAACTACCGCAAGAAGCTGTGGCCGCTGGACAAGGCGCAGCGCGTGATGACCGAGCTCATGGACAGCGTTGACGTGCTCTTCACCAACGAGGAAGAGGCCGAGATGATGTTTGGCATTCGGGCGCGCGACACCGACATCCATGCGGGGGTGCTGAGCGCCGAGGGCTACGACGACGTCGCGCGGCAACTGCTCGAACGTTTCAGCCTGCGGTATGCCGTCATCACGCTCAGGGAGAGCCTGTCGGCCACGGTCAACAACTGGTCGGGCATGTTCTACGATGGCAAAGAATTCTACCACAGCCGGAAGTACCACATTGACTTCATCGTGGACCGCATCGGTGGCGGCGACGCGTTCTCGGGCGGCTTCATCTACGGCATCCTGACCGGGATGCCGCCGCAGGAGACGCTTGAGTTCGCGACGGCCGCCTCGTGCCTGAAACACTCGATCCACCGCGACTTCAACCTGGTGACGCTGGATGAAGTCAATGCACTGGCGAAAGGCGAAGGATCGGGGAGAATCCAGAGGTAGGGTCGATACCGTGGTATAATGATCCGCGAGAGGAGATCTGCCATGGTTGAACTGCCCAAAGACCAACTGCTCTGGATCTACGAGCGCATGCGGCTCATCCGCGAGTTCGAGGATAGGGCCGCCTACCTGTTTGCGGCCGGCAAGCTCCCCGGCGCGCTTCACCTCTACGCGGGCGAGGAGGCCATCGCCGTCGGGGTGTGCGCCCTGCTGACCGAACGAGACCACATCACTTCGACGCATCGCGGCCACGGCCACTGCATCGCCAAAGGCCTGGAGATTCGGGCGATGATGGCGGAGCTGTACGGAAAAGCCTCGGGCGCCTGCAAAGGCAAGGGCGGCTCGATGCATATCGCCGATGTGGACCGGGGCATGCTGGGCGCAAACGGGATCGTCGGCGCTGGCGGTCCCCTCGCGTGCGGCGCTGGGCTGACGGCCAAAGTCAACGGCACAGACCAGGCGACCGCCTGTTTCTTCGGGGACGGTGCGGCCGAGCAAGGCACGATGCACGAATCCATGAACCTAGCTTCCATCTGGAAGCTGCCGGTCGTCTTTGTCTGCGAGAACAACGGCTTCGCCCAGACCACGCCGCTGCGCTATCACTGCGCGGCCAGCAGGATCGTAGACCGTGCCAGAGGGTATTGCATGCCGGGCCTCGAGGTGGATGGCACCGACGTGTTTGCGGTGTACGCGGCCGCGGCCGACGCCATCGCACGGGCACGCCGCGGCGACGGGCCCACCCTCCTCGAATGCAAGGCGTACCGGTATTACGGCCACTTCGAAGGGGACAACCTGAGCTACTATGCGGAGGACGAACGGGCCGGCCTCCGCGGGCACGATCCGCTCGACAGGTTCGCCAACCGCGTGGTGCGCCAAAAGCTGCTGACCCGGGCCGAGCTGGCCGGGATCGACACGCGCGCCAAAGAGATGGTCGCTGAAGCCGTCGAGTTCGCCGAGCGTTCGCCTTATCCCGCTCCGGATGAGGTCGCGACGGATGTGTATGTGAGCTACTAGGAGGTTCGATCATGTCTGCTCGAGTGCTCACCTATCGTGAAGCGATCAAAGAGGCGATCCGGTTGGAGATGCGCCGGGACCCCACCGTGATCGTGATCGGCGAGGACATCGCCGGCGGCGCGGCGACCCACCTGGAGCAGCAGGGTGAGGACGCGTGGGGCGGGGAACTGGGCGTCACAAAAGGTCTTGTGCAGGAATTCGGACGGAGCCGGGTTCTCGACACCCCGATCAGCGAGGCCGCCTACATCGGCGCGGCCGCCGGCGCGGCCGCGACCGGCCTCAGGCCCATTGCCGAACTGATGTTTGTGGACTTTTTCGGCGTGTGCATGGATCAGATCTTCAACCAGGCCGGCAAGCTGCGCTACATGTTCGGCGGCAAGGCGAAGGTGCCGCTCGTCATTCGCACGGTCTACGGCGCCGGTGCGCGCGGCGCCGCGCATCATTCCGCCGCGCTCTATTCGGTGTTTGTCCACATGCCGGGACTCAAGGTCGTTGCGCCGTCCACGCCTGCCAATGCCAAGGGCTTGCTGATGGCAGCGATCCGCGACGACGATCCGGTCCTCTTCTTCGAGCACCTCATGTTGTTCGATTCGTCCGGGCCCGTGCCGGAGGGCGAGTATGTCGTTCCGCTCGGCAAGGCGGAAATCCCCCGGCGCGGCAAAGATGCGACGGTGGTCGCGATCGGCCGTATGCGCTGGTTCGCCCTCCAGGCAGCAGAACAACTGGCCGAGAACGGCATCGACGTCGAGGTGCTCGATCCACTGACTCTCTCACCGCTGGACGAAGGCACGATCCTGGAGTCCGTCAAGAAAACGCACCGGCTCATCGTTGTGGATGAGGACAACCCTCGTTGCAGCGTGGCCGGCGACATCGTCGCGCTGGTCGCGCAAAAGGCGCTGTACTACCTGGATGCCGCACCGCAGATGGTGACGGCGCCTCACGCGCCCGTGCCGTTCAGCCCGGTGCTCGAGGACGCCTATATCCCGGACCCTGCCGGGATCGTCGCGGCCATCAGGGCAACGCTCGCGTAGTATGTTGTGCACATCGCCACTCAGGGAGCCGTGAATGACAACTGAGGTCGCCATGCCCAAGCTGGGCCTGCTCATGACCGAGGGAGAGGTCGTCAGGTGGCTGGTCGGGGATGGCCAGCCGGTCGAGCAGGGCAAGCCCATCGTCCACATCATGACGAAGAAGATCAATTACCAGGTCATTGCGC
>Ga0172369_10002789_pt1 | contig 23539 bp, 24 predicted proteins | sample LakKiv25m_FD_114539 | JGI IMG/M metagenome (GOLD analysis project Ga0172369, IMG submission 114539) | Freshwater microbial communities from Kabuno Bay, South-Kivu, Congo - kab_022012_11.25m | ecosystem: Environmental > Aquatic > Freshwater > Lake | place: Democratic Republic of the Congo...
CTGCGACAGTTTGAGCATGAATACAATCGCACGCCGCACAGCAGCCTTAAATACAAGACGCCCTTAGAAGTGTTCAGAGCCAAGCAAGCTGCTGGCTCTATATGTGGTGTCGCTTAACAGTTACCTCATAATTCGAGTTGAGATAATTTACCGAATACGTTTTTCCAACCTCTCCATTTTCAATATTCTTCTGGGTGTTGCCTGCGGCTTGATTTGAATCAACAACTTGCTTTGCAGGAGCAGACGGTGCACTTGCTTGCCCTTGAACACCAGTTTCCGCGATTTTTCCAGTCGAACCGCAGCAGCCGGAAAACATTAGCATTAATGTCATAGCAATTGCTATCAAATAATTAGACACCATCATATCCCTCCCTACTTATTTCTATAAGTAGTAATAAGTATTTAATATTAATACTCAGTTTAAAAAACATTCAGTCATGGACGGCAAGAAAAACATCTTGACGATGAACATCAAGAAAATCATACCGTGGGCAACAGGGCTCGCAGTTTTCGTGACAAAGGAAGCCAAAGCCCTTGGGTGGAACGACAAAGACGGGATTATCATAACTTCTTTTCAGGATGGCGAGGGGGGCGGAATAGAAATACGGCGAACCCCCGTCAAACGCAAATCGTAATTTCAGCTTACAGTTTTATCTCCGTGCAAACCGCTTTCTTTCCAAGAAGAAGCGCCTGTATTCGCTCGGGCTTGTGCGCGCTTACAACAAAGCACGGCGCCTTGACTTTCAAAAGTTCGGCTATCTTTCCAGCCATTCCGCCTGTAACATCCGGCGAGCCGGACTTGCCAAGGTTCTTCTTTATCTCGGGGAAATTCTTCCTCGTGATTTTCGGCACGAGCTTTCCGTTCGCCATTATTCCTTCCACATTGGAGGCGAGCACCACTCTCTTCGCGCGCTTTCCCAAATAAGACACAATCTGGTCGCCTGAGCAAACCGAGCCGCCAATTTTTTCATCCAGCACCATGTCGCCGTAAAGCACGGGCAGGAAGCCCGCTTTCAGGAATCCGAGAACAACGCGCGTGTCAAACTGGACTATTCTTCCTCCCCTCTGCACGATTATTGCGGCAGGCGGGATGGCAATCGCAGGCACGCCATTTCGCAACAGCTCTTCGACAACGAGCGAGGACAGGGTTGAAACAGACGCATGCGTGATGCAAAAGCCGAGTTTCTGCTTTTCGCTTTTCACTCCGTTTCCTATGCCAAAGCGCAGTACAGGCGCATGCCCGAAGCTGCCCGCGCCGTTGACCAGTATGATGTCTGCGTCTCCCTTGTGCCAGACCTGCGAAACCGCGCGCGCAAGCCGGGAAATGGCTGCGCTGTCCGATTGCATGTAGCCCGATTTCCTCGTGATGGCGCTGCCGCCGAGCTTGAGTATTTGCATGCTTTCCTATTGGCAAAACCCATTTAAAATGGCGGGGGCTGATTCTTTCCATGCGGATTCTCGTGGCAATCACAGGTGCGTCCGGCATAATCTACGGGCGGCGGCTCGTCGAGGAGCTGAAAAAAGCTCGGCAGGAAACTTTTGTAGTGGTTACTGCGGGCGCGAAGAAAGTGGCTCAGGCAGAGGGCGAAACGCTCCCAGCATCGGACTTCGAGGAGAACGACCTGTCCGCCCCGTTCGCGTCCGGCTCGCACAAGGCGGATGCGATGGCGGTCTGCCCCTGCTCTCTAAAGACGCTCGGCGAAATAGCGAACGGCGTGGGCAACAACCTCGTTTCACGCGCAGCGGAAGTGATGCTCAAGGAAAGGAAAAAGCTCGTCCTCGTGGTGCGCGAAACTCCTCTCTCCTACATCGCAATCAAGAACATGGAAACCGTCACGCTCGCAGGCGCAGTCGTGTTGCCCGCCTGCCCGGGCTTTTACCACAAGCCGCGCTCGGTCGGCGACCTCGTGGATTTTGTGGCTGGCAAAACGCTCGACTCGCTCGGAGTGGAAAACAATCTTTTCAAAAGGTGGGGAAAATGAACAACAAATCCTTCCGTGATTTCGTGCAGCATCTGCGCAATGGCGGGCGGCTTCTCGAACTAAAAAAGCAATGCTCGCTCGAACTTGAGCTTGCAGGCGTTCTTGCCGCGCTTGATGGCAAGCCCGTTTACACCGAGAAAATAGAGGGGCTTACAGGGGCAAGGGTGGCGGGCAACGTTTTCTCAACAAGGCAGCTCGTCTGCGACTATTTCGGGATAAATGAAAATGAGCTTGCGCCCGCGCTCATCCGCGCGATAAACAACCCCAACAAGCCAGAGCTTGTCGGTAAAAAGGACGCGCCAGTTCTCGACGTTTCCGAGCCAGTTGATTTGCAAAAGCTTCCCATTCCCCTTCACGCGCCAAAGGACGGCGGGCGTTACTTTTCATCCGCAATAGTGATTGCAAAAGACAGGGAGCTTGGGCAGAACTGCTCGTTTCACAGGATGATGGTGCTTGACAAAAATAGGGTTGTTGCAAGAATACTCCATCGGCATCTCGAAGAATTCATAAATCGCGCAGGAGGAGAGCTTGACGTTGCAATAGTGGTTGGCGCGCCCATAAACGTCCTTCTCGCAGCCGCGACTTCGGTGGAATTGGGGAAGAACGAATTGGAAATCGCCAACTCGCTCATGCCGCTTCGCACGGTGGCGCTTGGCAATGGAATTGAAGTGCCTGCCGATGCCGAGTTCGTTTTCGAGGCGAGGATAACAAGCGAGCTGCATGACGAAGGTCCTTTTGTTGATTTGACCGAAACATACGATGTCGTCCGCAAGCAGCGCGTGGTGCGCTTCATGAAAATGCACCACAGGCGCAACCCAATCTGGCACGTCCTCCTTCCCGGCTGCCTTGAGCACAAGCTTCTCATGGGCATGCCGCGCGAGCCGACCATCTGGAACGAGGTGAATAAAATCGCGCAATGCACGGGCGTGAACATAACTCCGGGCGGCTGCTCGTGGCTGCACGCGGTTGTGGGGATAAAAAAGAAATCCGAAGGCGACGGGAAGAAGGCAATCGCAGCGGCGTTCGCGGGGCACAAGTCCCTCAAGCACGTCGTTATCGTGGATGACGACATTGACATTTACAATCCCGCATCAGTGGAATGGGCAATAGCAACGCGCGCGCAGGCGGATAAGGACACAGTCATTTTAAGCGGGCAAAAAGGTTCCTCCCTCGACCCATCAGCCGACCCGCACACATACGCCACTTCCAAGATGGGAATTGACGCGACAAAGCCGCTTGTCGCGCACGGGAAGAATTTTACGAAAGCGGAATGGATGAAGGTGGATGCGGACGGCTATCTCTGACGCCTCGCGCGCTTAGCAACATTTATCTTTGTATTTCTCGTTATTCTGAAGTAAGCATGGTGGGAGCTTTATGGACAAGGAAAGCGCAAAGGCAAGGGTATCTGAGCTTGTGGCGAAATTCAACCAGTATGACCGCGACGGCAAGATTGAGCGGATGAACGAGGAGAACACCAAAAGCATATTCATTGACCCGCTTTTCGAGGCTCTTGGATGGAACCTCCGAGACTTGGACGAGGTCTCAAAAGAGAATCAGGTGCTTCGTGGCAGGGCTGACTATGCATTCAAGGTGTCCGGCGTGGTGCGTTTCTATGCCGAAGCAAAAGCCGCCTCGGCAAGCCTCGAGGAAAAGGACAAATGGCAGGCGATAAACTATTCCTACATGAAATCCGTCCCTTGGGCGGTTCTGACAAATTTTAGAGAGCTATGGGTGTTCAATTCAGACTGGCAAACGAAAATGAGCGAGGACAGCCGCTTCATGAACTTTTCAGCATATGACTACTGCTCAAACTTCGACAACCTGTGGCTTTTGGGAAAGGAGATGGTTTCGCATGGAGAGATTGAGCGGAAAGCCGAGGAGTATGGGAAGAAGCAGAGGCGCGAGCCGGTTTCCAAGGCGCTTTATCAGGATTTGATGCGCTGGCGCTCTCTTCTTTCAAAGGAAGTTTCCAAGCGGGACGTGCGGAACAAGCTTTCCAAGGAGCAGATTGACGAAGGAGTGCAGCGTTTCCTGAACCGGCTCATATTCATGCGGACGTGCGAGGACAGGAAAATCGAGAATGAGCGGCTGAGGGAAATGCTGCGCGTCTGGCAGTCGGACGGAAGAAGAAAACTTGTCAGCTATCTTCACGATTTGACAGGGGAGTTCAATGACATTTACGACAGCGACATATTCGCGCCGCACATGGCGGGCGAATTCGGGATAGACAATGAGATACTCTCCAAAATCATTTCCGAGCTTTATCAGACTCCTGAAGGCGCGCACTATGATTTTGACGCCATAGATGCAGACGTGCTCGGCAACGTGTATGAGCAGTATCTCGCCACCATGATGCGCAGCGGCGGAAGCCTTGTGGAAAAGGAGGGCAAGCGCAAGGAGATGGGGATTTACTATACTCCGACGTATATCGTGGATTATATAGTGAAAAACACGCTCGGAGAGCTTATCTCAAAAGCGAAATCCGCCGAAGACCTGATGAAAATAACCGTTCTTGACCCTGCATGCGGCTCCGGCTCGTTCCTGATACGCGCATATGAATTGCTCAATGAGGCGTATGCCGCCAAGAACGGCGGGGACTACCAGACGATTTCCGGGGAAGTTTCTCAAAACGCCTATTTTGTCCTCAACAAGAACCTGCACGGCGTGGATTTGGACGCGAAGGCGATTGAGATTGCGGAGCTGAACCTGCTGCTGCGCGCAGCCCGCACGCGCGGACTCCTGCCCCTTCTTTCAGGCAACATAAAGCGCGGAAACTCGCTCATCTCCGGCACAAAGGAGGAATTGCAGGAATACTTCGGAAGCCGCTGGGAGGAAAAGCACCCGTTCAACTGGAAAATCGAGTTCAAGGAAGTGATGGACAACGGCGGGTTTGACGTTGTGGTGGGGAATCCGCCTTGGGGCGCAAATATCGATGACATATTAGATTATTTAAAGAAAAATTATCCCAAGTCTACAACTCATCACAAAGACATATACAAATGTTTTATAGAAAAAGGAGTTAGTTTATTGAAAGAAGGCGGGTATCTCGGTTTTATTGTTCCGAGCAGTTGCCTTTTTCAGCCCAGATATGCAGATATTAGATTATTTTTGAAAAACTATTCTATCATTAAAATTATCAATTTGGGCGACGGAGTTTTTGGTGATGAAGTTACTGCGCCCTGCTGCGTGATAATTATTCAGAAACAAACTGCAACGTTAGGACACGTTGTAAACACACTTGAATTGAGTGATTCAAACGCCAATAATATCAAATCGGAGCGTCTATCAAAAGCACAGTATGTGAAAATAAAACAGAGTGTATATGACAAAACAATCGATAACAATTTTGTAACGTCTTTTAGAGAAATCAATACAAACGAAAAAATGTTCGGGGACTTGGTGGATTGCCGAGATGCTGGAATAAATTATCAACGAATTAATGTTGGTATGCAATCTAAGGGCAATAGCGATCTTTCTGAACGACTTTTGTATGACGGACACAAACAAAATAGCAGAAATGATCGAGAGTATCTGAAAGGAGAAGATATCGCGAGATATGTAATAAGTTATTCCACCGGACGTTTTGTTCGTACAAACTATAAGGACTTCATAAAAGCTAATGAAGTAGTTAGACTAGATGAAAAAACTTACGAAACAGTTCCAAAGATATTGTGGCGCCAGACAGCTGATAGACCTATTGCTACTTTGGACTTTCACGGAGCTTGGTTTGGAAGAAGCATTCAAGCGGGGATACCAATAACAAAAGACCAAGATATTCGGTATCTTGTCGCACTATTGAATTCAAAATATTTATCTTATCTTTACGTTCAAAGTGTTAGAGAGTTAGGGCGGGTTTTTCCACAAGTAAAACTAAATAAGATAAAGCAGCTTCCAATCCACCTCGCCTCCTCCTCCGACCAACAACCAATCATCTCACTTGTTGACCGAATGCTCGAACTGAATAAGCGCCTTGTTGAGATGGGCGACATGCAAACAACGGAGCGGCAGCGCGTTGAGGAGGAAATCCGGCAGACTGATGCGCGGATTGACGAGCTGGTTTACGAGCTATACGGAATAACGGGCGAGGAGAGGAAGATAATTGAGGACAGCTTCAAGAAGTGATTTTATGGGCTGGCGCGAAGACCCGAAAGAGCATGCGGAACTGTGGAATTCCGGCATCTTCAAGGCGGTTAGTGCGCTTGAGCAGAACGACCTTTTGATGGCGCAGGCAATATTCGACCACGACATGCGCGACATCCTCGATAGATTTGGGGATGATGAAGAGACTGAAGGGAAAATCGCACAGATGTTTGTCGCGTGGATGGTTTCAGAATTTCTTAAGAACGGGAAGCCGGTTGCGCAATGGTACTGCGACAAGCAGGGCAACGCGCTCACTCCTGCAGAGAAAGAGGTGCTGCTCGCAGGAAAAGAAAGCCATGCGGGCATTTTTCTCATAAAAAACCATGAAGGCAATCTTGCTAGAATAGAAGACGCTCACGGCGCAGCTTTCCAAGTGGAAACAGTGCTCCTCCCGCAAATGAAAGCGGATACTGCGTTTATGTCGCGAATAAACTCAAAAGGAGACGAAAAATACTTCTTTTCCGGTCCGTTGTTGATATGGAGCGACACAGGCATTTACCATTCAATAAAGCGGCACTACGAATTCCGCAAAAGCTGGAACCGCCTGCTTGAAGGATTCGTGGACTATCAGATGAAAGAAATGAATCTTTCAAGGAAAACTGCGGAAAAGCACATGGAAGACGTGAACTTGCTGATGTTCCTGCTCGAAGGGAAATCTGATGCGGACAGCTTCGGAAAAGTTACAAAAGGCATGCTCAACTCGGAATTCAAGAAGTTTGTAAAGCACCATATCCTGAATAGGGTGGACATGGACAAGGTTTATTATTCGCTTTGGTTGTTCTTCGATTTCCTGAAAAAGAAAAAGGAGAATTACAGCGAAGAAGCCCTCGAATGGCTGCGAGGAAGGGCGACCTGATTCTTACGGGCAAAGGCGCGTCTTATGGAATTGTCAAAACCCGAGCAATCAATGTTCGACGGCGAATTGGGCGTTGCCGCGCGACAGTCAATGGAAATACTCGTGGCGCTCGGCAAGATATACGGCGCGGAAAAAATGATTCCCGTCTCATCAGCACAAATCGCGGGCGTCTCCTACAAGACAATCGGCGACGCGGGGCTGGAATACCTTCAGGCAATGGCGGAAAACGGCGCGAAAGTAAAAATAAAATCGTTCCTCAACCCCGCGGGAATGGACAGGGCGCAGTGGAAGGAAATGCGCGTGCCGGAAAATTTCGCGAAAAAGCAGCTCGAAGTCCTTGCGGCTTACGAAAAAATGGGCATTTCAATGTCCTGCACCTGCACCCCTTATTTCGTCGGGCTGCGCCCGAAAAAAGGCGAGCACATCGCATGGTCGGAAAGCTCGGCAGTGTGCTTTGCAAATTCCATTCTTGCCGCGCGCACCAACAGGGAAGGCGGGCCCTCCGCGCTTGCAGCCGCGATTTGCGGCGTAACCCCCAATTACGGGCTGCATCTGAATGTGAACAGGGTCTCCACGCTTTCAATCCGCGTGGAAGCCAAGCTTGAAACCTCTGCGGACTTCGGCGCGCTCGGCGCATTCGCAGGCGAGATGGCAAAGGGCAGGAACCCCTCATTCACAAACATTTCCCGCGCAAGCGAGGATGGACTCAAGGGGCTTGGCGCGTCCATGGCTGCATCCGGCTCCACCGCGCTTTTTTACGTCGAAGGGATAACGCCGGAATATCTTGTTTCAGATTCGCCTGAAAGGGCAATCTTCACAGGCGCGGACTTGAAATCGTTCCGCGAAAAGCTCGGGGCAAACAAAAAAGAAAAGCCCCAACTCGTGGCAATCGGCTGCCCGCACGCATCAATTGACGAAATTTCGGAAGTAGCATCACTCGTAAAAGGAAAAAAGCTGGACTGCGACTTGTGGGTGTGCACTGCGCGCCAGACAAAGGAAAAAGCCGACGCGCTCGGCTACACGAAAACAATAGAAGCCGCGGGAGGCAAGGTGGTGGCGGACACCTGCATGGTGGTCTGCCCCTTGCAGGAAATGGGCTACAACACCACTGCATGCAATTCGGGCAAGGCGGCAAAATACCTCTCCTCTCTTTGCAAGCAAAAAGTAATTTACGGGGACATAGGAGACATAATATGCAAAAAATAATTGGCCGTCCAATCAGCAGGGGAACGGGCAAGGGCGTTGCGCTCGTGTCAAGCGACGCAATTTCATTTCTCGGCGGCGTGGATCCGAAAACCGGAATCGTGGTTGAGAAGGGGCATTCTCTTGAAGGCAAATGCATCGCTGGCACGATTCTGGTTTTCCCGCGCGGCAAGGGCTCAACAGTGGGCTCGTACGTCATGTTGCAACTGAAGAAGAATGGCAAGGCGCCCTCGGCAATCATCAATGTCGAGGCAGAGCCCATAATCGCAGTGGGCGCAATCATCTCCGGAATACCCATGGTTGACAAACTGCCCTCGGAAATTCACGCTTCCCTGAAAGACGGAATGAAGGTAAAAGTTGACGGAGAAAAAGGCGCGGTTGAATTCTGATTTTCTCTTTCTTCGTTACCACGGCACTCTTTTCAGCCCGATTCTATGCGCAAGCACGTTTGCCGCAACATGCACAAAATAAGTCAGCACCACAAGGAAGGCGACCGCTTCGAGCGAGAGGATGTGTTGCGCCACCGGGTGGGCGAAAAGCAGGGCGAACACGATGAAAGAGAGCTGGTCGAGGAGGAAAGACGGCTTGCCCCGCGAGGTTCCCTGCCTGCGCTTGATGAAGCTCCCCACCAAATCTCCAAGCATCGTCCCTATTCCGAGCAGCAAGCCAGCATAGACGTAGGTGGCGGCGCTCCCGCCATACATGTCCCACATGGTTCCCGGAAGAAGCATCGCCTCGAGCGCGCCAACGAGTAGCGCGGCAAATACTCCCGCTAAAAATCCGCGGACGGTTTTCCCGTCCCCGAATATCCTGTTGCCATCCCGCAATTTCATTCCCATGTCAATGGGCTTTCCGCCGCCCAGCACGACCGGCACGGAGTTGGCGAAATACGACGGAAGTATGAACAGAATCAGCTGCAATGCGGTTTGCGCGGCATCCATCCAACCAACGCGGCATTTATTGATGGCAAGCTTATTAACGTTTGAACATCAGTTGATTTCGGGCTGACTGAATGGCTTTCAAAAAACAGGGCGGGCAAGGCAACAACCAACCTCGGCAAAATTTCGCCCTCCCGATAATTGCGGCATTCCTTGCGCTGTTTGTTCTTGCCGCGCTCGCATTTGTCCTGTTCTATCATCTGCCCTCGCCTGTTCCTCAACAGCGCGCGGTTGGCGAAATAACTCTCGTGCCCGCATTCCAAAAAGTGTCTGAGGGGCAATCCGTCAAGTTCACGGCTTATTCCTCCTGCGGCGAGTTCTCCGTCTCAGGCGGAGCGCAAGAAACGCCGTCGTCGGGCTTGGGAAAGGAATTTTCCATCCCACTTCCAATCGGCTCGCACACAATAATCGCAGCCAACAAGGACTGCAACGCAAGCGCGCAAGTGGAAGTGGTTCGCAGGGAGTGTGGCGCTGGAGAAACGCAATCCTGCGAGGAGAGCGGATGCGCCGGAACCCGTTCATGCGAAGCCAGCGGAATTTGGGGCGAATGCTCCCTTCCCCCGCGCAAATGCACGCCGGGCGCGCGAATTGGCTGCGCCTTCAACGCGTGCTCTTTCGGATATACGACCTGCAACAAGTGCGGAACCGGATTCGGGGAATGCATTCCTGAAGGAAAACAGGGGAGCGAGCCGCTGAATGCGAATTCCGCGTCATGCGGCTAAAAAAGCTTAAAAAATTCAAAATAAATGGTTACTTCTTTCTCACGCCGTGCGAGCCGAACTTGAATTTCTTGCCAGAGGTTGAAGCGGTTTTCCGCGAAGCAACCGGCTCGTCCGAATCCCGTCCGGGCTTGTCATCTTCCCTGTCCTTCCGCTTCGGCGGCGCGGACATCCTGCGCTCAATCGAGTCCATCTGCCCCTTCTTCTCGCGAAGCTTCTCGCGGATTGCCTCGAGTTCGGAAATCGCCTTGTCGAGTTCGTAATCATCCCCCACGTCCGCGATTTCCCCCTCTTCCCTTGCCTGCTTTTCAAGCGCGGCAAGCTCGCGCTCCACTTCGTCGTCGCTGTGCGTGTGGTTCGGGTATTCGGAGAGTTTTTCCTCCTCCTGCGCCGGACTGGAAATTCCGGCATCGCCCATGCGGCTTTCAACAAGCTTGCGCGTGTCAATCGCCTTTGCTTCGGGCGCAGCTTCTTTTTTCGCCGGAGTTCCGAATGAATACTGCTGGCTGTAGGTTATCGGGCTGCCCGCGCTTTCCGTCCGCGTCCCAGCATTGCTGCCCAAAGCTTCGGGCGGGCGCGGCATGGGTCGCTGCGGCTGCTGCGCGCCCTGCGGCGGATAATACGGCTCCTCCTCCTGCTTTGCCGCGAAGAAATTGTATGCTACCAAAGCGACCATCGCCACCACGAATATTGCCGCGAGCGTGGGAAGCAGCCCGGCGAGCGAGGAGAATATCCCGTTGTCCGGAACCGCCGCCGCGGCGGCAAGCGGAACCGCCGGCTTTGAAACCTCGGTGGACGCGAGCTTCGCAAGCGAGTAGCCATCTATCGAGTAAGTGTAAAAGCCGTCCTTGTCAGCAACGAATGCCGCGGAGCCCTGCGCATCCGTGCGCGCGTATTGGTTCGAGCCGTCCGGCCCGTTAATCGTGATTTTCGCGCCTGAGAGCGGCTGGTTCGCCTCTCCCTTCGCGACTATTGCAATGCGCTCGCCGGCTTTCGCCGAGCTTGGCGCTGAAATGAAAACGCCGGGCACTGCGGACGACGCTTCAACATCGGGTATTCCCGCAACTTCCTTCTCGTCGGTTTTCGCAGTGTAGTTGTAGCGCACCGCCTTCCTCTCGTTCTGGGCGAGCGTTCCGATTGCCCACGTCGCACTCCTTCCGTCCGTGCTTGTCGGCAGCGGCTCGTATGCGATTACGGCGCCTTCCGGAACATGCATCAGCCCCTCGGTAACCGCCACGTTCTTCCTGTCGGTCAGGCCGACGTTCTCAAAAGCGAGCGTAACCGAGGTGAATCCCCCCGGCGAGCCGATGCTTGCCGGAAGGATGGCGCCCGTGGCGGAGCACGCGCCCGTCATCGAGGTGCAGCCGCTGCTTTCCTCCACTGATACGTGGCGGGTAACTTTCATCCATCCGCCGACAACGCTGGTTCCGTCATAGCTTGCCGCAAACTGCGCAACAAGCAGAAAAACAATGCCGAATGCAAAAGCGAATTTGTTCATATCCAACCCCCGTATAACGCCTATTTTATGGCTGGAACGATATATAAATCTTTGTATTTGGTGGGCAAGCGTGTATTCTCTATGCCCTACGGGGCTTAAGAGCTCCATCAATCTCTCCTGAGAATTCAACCCCCAAGCGCAGCACAAATAATAAGCAAACTTAATCCTGCTGCTTGTGCTCGCCGCGCCTTCCGTAGATTTTCTTGCGGCGCATTTCGCGGAAAATCGGCTTCTCCTCCGTGATTGGCGGCTCGGATGAGTGAATCCCGCGCTCGAATTCGTCCCACTCGAAATTCACGCGCAAACTCCTTCCGTTCTCGATGTCAATCAGCACGAATTTCTGCTGCTTTATCTGGAAATTGCGGAGCAGCAGCCCCCGCACCGCCTCGAGCCGCATGGTGTGCGCGAGCGAGCTCGTGATGAAAAAGCAGATTTGCGCGCCGGACTTGTTGAGCCGCTCAAGCGAGGTCTTGAATTCCGAAACGTTGCCGAACTGCATCTCGAAAGCCGCCGCCTGCCCGTCTTTCCTCATGAAATAAAGCCAGCACGGATACTGCGCCTCGAAGTAGCCGAACTTGAACGCGATTGCGGAATACGCCTCGCCGAGCGTTTCGCCCAGCCGCACGGGCGGTTTTTTCACCCGCACCACTTCTTCTATGAAGTCCATGCCACAAATTTGCGCGGTTAAGTTAAAATTCGTTGCATGGCTCGGCTCTTTGGAATTCCGCGGCAGCGATGAGTCGCGTGGTTGCTGCCCATGTCGCAGTCAGTGCGCCAGCCGGGCGCACCAGCCCGCTCGAGCGGGCTGCGCTCAGGGGCGGCTCGCTGCCGGAGATGTTTTCCATAGAGCCGGCTCCCTCGCACGGAGCGGATTTTAAACCTGCCTGTCCTTATCATCTCCGTGCGGATGGCGTGGGCAGGACGGCGGCAGCCGCCTGCGTTGTGGTTCCATGGGTGAAGTGAGTTTGGAGCAGGGCGCGTATCTTGTCTCACTGGCAAGGCGCGCAATCGGGCACTATTTCAAGGCGGAAAAGCGGCTCATGCCAGAGCGGAGGGAGGGGGTTTTGGGCGAGAAGCGCGGCGTGTTCGTGACTCTTGAGTCTTATCCCTCGCACGAGCTTCGCGGCTGCATCGGCTATCCCCTTCCAATAAAGGAGCTTTCGCTTTCCGTCGTGGAAAACGCGCTCAATGCGGCTTTCGAGGACCCGCGCTTTCCGCAGCTCCAAAAAGACGAGCTTGGCAAAATCGTGATTGAGATAAGCGTGCTTACCGTGCCCGAGGAAATAACTGGCGAGCCCGCCGATTACCCGAAGAAGATAAAGGTCGGGCAAGACGGGCTGATAATCGAATATGGCTACTCGTCCGGCCTGCTTTTGCCGCAGGTGCCAGTCGAGTGGAACTGGAACGAAACCGTTTTCCTCTGCCACCTCTGCGAAAAGGCGGGGCTGCCGCGCAACATGTGGATGTCCCCGTCCGCGAAAATCAGCAAGTTCCGGGCGCTCATATTCTCCGAGGACAAGCCGGATGGCAAGGTGGCGCAGAAGCGGCTGTTCAGGTGATTTGCTGGCTGAATTGAAAGTGACAAAAACAAAGGACGGCGTCCTTCTCACGGGCGCGTTTCCCGGCGAGCTTGCCTCCTCCCAGTCGCTAGAGCTTTCTTTCCTGAAAAGCGGATTTTATCTCCTGTCCATAAAAGGCGCGATTGAGCAGCAGGGCGCAACGCAGCGCGGGCAGGCAAACGCGGGCGCGCACGCGCACGGCGGCTTGCCCGAGCAGGAAAAAGAGCTTATCAGAAAGCTCCTCTCAATCCGGTTCGAGTCCCGCACTCCCGCCGCGGTCTCAAAAACGCTCTCGAAAAGCGAAAAGGAGATTCTCGAGCGGCTCATGCAAAAAAAACTCGTGCATGTTTTCCACGGCGGCAAGTACGAAAAGGAAGGCGTCTATAACGTCTCCGATTTCGCGTTCAACTCCGTGCGCGAGCCGCAATCCGCCGCGCCACTTTCATCGCCCCCGTCCTCGCCCCAGCCCGCGCGCCATTCGCAGCCGCTTTCCCCTTCCTCGCCGGAGCATCTCGAGTCGCAGGGCTGGATGGTGCTGGAGAACGATTCCGACGCGCGGAATTTCGGCAATTCCTTTCCCGAAAAGGTGAAGTCCGGCGCGGTGCGCGGGGTGCGCGCTTTCGACAGGAGATTCTATTTCGTCACGCGCGAGTTTTACGACGAATGGGAGGAAAAAGTCCGCTCCGCGCTTTCAAAGTCCGAGAAAACCGGCGAGGAAATCGCCGCCGAACTTGGCATGCGCCCCGAAGGATGCCGCGCGCTCCTGCTGCATCTTTGCGATTCCGGCGAGGCGATGGAAAGGCACAGGGGCAAATTTTCCAAGGCATGAATGCGCGATTCCACTATGACACGGTGCTTGCATGATTCGTATCCGCGACCCTCTCCATGGAACCGTGCAGCTGTCCCAGCTCGAGGCGCGATTGCTCGATTCCTCCCAGATGCAGCGACTGCGCGGAATCCGCCAGCTCGCAATGGCGTATCTCGTCTATCCGGGCGCGAACCACACGCGTTTCGAGCATTCCATAGGCACGCTCGCGCTCGCAGGCAGGATTTGCCGGGAAATCGGGATAAGCGAGGATGAGGCGCAGCAGGTGCGTGCCGCCGCTCTCCTCCACGACGTCGGGCACACGGCTTTCTCCCACGAGGGCGAAGCCGTGCTCTCCGGCAAAATCGGAAGCCACGAAGAGGTCGGCGAGCGGATGATAATGCACGGCGAACTCTCGGACATACTCTCCGAGAACCACTCGCCGGAGAAAATCGCGCGGCTCCCCCATGCGCGCATGGGCGAAATAATCTCCTCGGACATAGGCGCGGACAGGATGGACTATCTGCTTCGCGACTCGCACTACACCGGCGTGGCTTACGGCGCAGTGGATTCGGAATGGCTCTGCTCCTCGCTTGCGTTTTCCGACGGACGGCTTCTCCTCGCAGAGCGCGGGCTTCCCGCCGCCGAGAGTCTGCTGGTCGCGCGCTTCACGATGTTCTCCACGGTCTATCTCCACAAGACCGTTCGCATCGCCTCGCGCATGCTCCAGCAGGCGATGTCGCTTGCAATCGGGGACGGCACGCTCGACCCGCGCGCCGCGATTGGATTGTCAGACGCGCAAATGCTCGATGCGCTTCAGCGCTCAAGGCAGGGCGGCAAATACGCAAACCGGCTTGCGCTCCGCCACCTGTTCAAGAAAGCGCATTCTTTCCCGTTCCTGCCCCCCGCGGCAAGCGCGAAAAAGCTGGAGCGCGAGCTTTCGGACGCCTGCGGCTGCGACGTGCTTCTCGACGTTCCGCGCCTCTCCGCGCAGACGCAGATAAAAATGCGGCTGGAAGACGGCGGCGCAATCCCGCTTCAGAAAGTTTCCGAACTCGTCCGCTCGATTTCAAGAATGCAAAAAAGCCGGCTGGACACGCTTGTTATCTGCGAGGGGAAAAACGCGAAAAAAGTCGCGCGCGAGGCAAAGAGGATAAGCCACTAATCCCTGACGCCTACGGAAGAACAGGGCAATCAGACGCCAGTGGAAACAAGAAGGTCGATTATTTTTATCACTATTATGAAGACCGCCGCGAATATCGCCACTCCCCTCGGGTTGAATTTTATCCCCCCAAGGTTGGTGTTCGAGGTAATCCCAAGTATTCCCGCAGACGACTGCGGTCCGGACACTGAAATCCTGTCTACGCTCATAGTCGTTGTTCCGGTATTGAGAATTTAAAAACCTATTCGATTGAATGGTGTCCATGTTTGGAACGTCCGGAATAAGGGGGCTTTACGGCTCGGAAGTCAGCCCCGAGCTTGCGCGAAAGGTGGGCAACGCGGCAGGCGCAAGGGGGAAAAAGCTGGTGCTTGCGCGCGACACGCGCTCCACCTCGCCCATACTAGCCCGCGCGCTCGCATCAGGGGCAATGCAGGCGGGCTGCAGCGTGATTGACCTCGGAGTTGCGCCCACTCCTTTTCTCGCATACGTTACCCACGTTGAGAAATGCGACGGCGCGATGATAACCGCGTCCCACAACCCGCCGGAATACAACGGCATCAAGCTCTTCTCGCACGGCATGGAATACACTCGTCAGCAGGAAAAGGAAATCGAGCAGGCGGTGGCGGGCGGGGAAAAAATCGTCGAGTGGAAGTCCGCGGGGCAGACGTCCGAAAAGGACTTTTCCAAGGATTACGTTTCATTCCTGCTGTCAAAAGCCGACGTTGCGGCAATCCGGTCCGTGGCTCCAAAAGTGCTCGTGGACGCCGGAAACGCGGCGGCATGCTCGCTCGGTCCCGCGCTTCTCGAAGCCGCGGGCTGCGTGGTGGTGCGCCACTACTGCGACAAGCCGGGGGAATTCAAGCGCAACCTCGAGCCCAACCCCTCCACTCTTTCCGAGGCGGGAAAGCTCGTGAAAAAGGAGAAGTGCGACTTCGGAATAGCGTTTGACGGCGACGGGGACCGCGCAATCGCAATAGACGAGAACGGGGGCGTGTTGCCCCTCGACGTGCAGCTCGCGATTTTCTGCAGGCATTTCCTCGGAAAGAACGGCAACAGGCGCATTGTAAGCACAGTCGAGGCATCCCTCACCGTGCGCGAAACAGTGGAGTCGCTCGGCGGCTCAATCACAATCACTCCAGTTGGCAGCATGCACGTTGCAGAGGAAGTGCAAAGACAGAGCGCCACGTTCGGCGGCGAGCCGTGCGGCGAATACGTTTTCCCGTTCGCCACCCCGTGCGCAGAGGGGCTGCTGTCCGCGCTTTTCATCGCGGAAATATTCTCAAAGTCCGGAAATCTTTCCGCGCTTGCCTCCACGGTGAAATCCTACAGCATGGAGCGGCGCAAATACAAGTGCGACGAGGGCATGAAGCACGAAATCATGCAATCAATCGCCGCGCGCCCGCAACTCGAAGGCAAGCTCTCCACGGTTGACGGATTGCGCTACGACTTTTCCGACGGCTGGCTTCTCATCCGCCCGTCAGGCACCGAGCCCGCGATACGGCTCACCTGCGAAGCGCGCACGCCCGCGCGCCTAACTGAAATCGCGCAGCGCGCAGAGCACATGATAATGCAGGAGATACATAAGACGCATTAATGGACATGCTACGTTTCCCGTTTTTCGTTGTGTCGTAAATTGCATTTACGACAGCTGAAAAATTTCTGCGGAAATTTTTCATCCCTTATCCTCGTAACAGCAATCGAAACAGCGGAAAAAATCCCAATCGCAAATCCCAGCACTTTTGCCAGATGGGAATAGACGTGCCAATTAAGTTCGGCATCCGTTTTTCTGTAGCGCGCGGTTTCAGTGTCATTTTTCCTCAGCATCGGTTCGATATGTGCGTCCGAGTCCACTTTCTTGAAATCAAGAAGAAATCTGTTCGCAATGGAATTCGCGTCCCTTTCCGCGTCCAGAATTCCTCCAATCACTGTAAAATAGTAGTCTAAACTGTTCATATATTGCGGCTGCCTCATTTTCAGCCCGAACTTTTGCGCAACCAGCGCGACGTAATGCCGGAATCTTTCTTCCCCGGAAATCTGCCTGTTTTGCCGGTTCGGCTCAAGATGGTTGTGCGCCGCCTCATGGACAAGGATTGCCGCCAGATGGAATATCCGGTCTTTGTTTGGCAAGATATAAAATTCGGAAAATGACCGAGTATATACAATCATGCCTGCGCCTTTCGGTCCGAAGTCTGCCCTCGCAACTGGCCCGCCCTCGACAAGGGTGTCCACAGTTACACTCTCCACGCTTGAGCGGAAGAAATCGTACCAAGTTCGCGCGCCCGCCTCCGCCTGCCCGCCAATCTCGGAAATTGGCGTGTGCTTCATGAGGTCCATGGCTTCAAAAATCAGCCTTTCATCCGTGGCAGGAGTTCGTATATCCACTTTTCTCGGGTTTTTTTCCGTATATGTGAAGATGGCTCCTTCGTTCAAAGGCGCATTACGCTGCATTGTCGCCGTTCTTTCATAGGCAAGCTCTTCGTTCGTGTATCCCATTCTCCTGAATTCCGATGAAACTTCAATCCATGGGCGGTTTTGCCTGATGGCTTGGCTATGCACCTGCCGTTCTCCGACGTATCCTGCGGCAATCGTCACTCCTGCCACCACGAGAAGCGCGGCCTGCCGCGCCTTGATCGGCTTTCGCATCGCTGTTCGGGTATCGCGGCGGTTCTTATTGCCGTGGCTGGCATGGCGCGCATGCTTGTCCGCTTCCTTCTTATGCACAGTTTTCATTTCGTGCCCCTCGGCTATCGCTTGCTCTATGTTATAAGTGGATTATTTCCGTGTTAATCAATTTATAATGGTTTCCGAAGCGTCTTTGGCGGGATTGGCGGCAGGCAAAAGAAAAAAGCAGAGGTAAAAATAGGGAAAAACAAAAAATCAAAAAAAGTAAAAAACAAAAGAAGCGCGCCTACTTCTTCGCAAGCGCGAGCTTGATTTTCATCAGCGTTATTCCGTAAACGAGCGCGAGGAAAACGCTGACAATCGGCGTCACGAGGTAGGAGAAGCAGCAGGTAACCGCTGCGAGCGCGACGCTTGCAATCCCCAGCACGAAAAACACCGCGGCAAGCGTGATAAACGTCCAGAGATTGCCAGTCACGAGCGCGAACGACCTTTTAATCGAGTCGGAAAGCCCGAAGCCGTCCATCGCGTAGAACACCCACAGCGGTGCGAGCAGGAAGCCGGCGAGCAGAAGCACGCACATTCCTGCGAACAGCAGCACGAGTCCGCCCATTATTGCGCTGAGCGCGCCGCTTGCGAGCATGCTGTCATACGCGCGCTGCGCCGGAGTTGCGGCAAGCAATGGCGCGATTCCATTCCAAAGCATGAGCGCGGGCACGATGAAGATGATTATGCAAAGCGCGGTCCAGAAAGCCCAGAGCACGGCTGCCTTGATTGTGAGGCGCTTGAAGCGCGGCTTCCAGCCCTCCCTGTTTTTCTTCTTGTTGAGCAGCGCGTAGAAGTGTTCGTAGGCGTAAAGGAGCGTGGCGTGGTTAAGAATAGATAGCACGATTCCAACCACTATCATGACTGCGATTATCAGGAGCAGCGCGCCGCCAAGCATGGCAAGCAGCGTGTTCGGGTCTGCCATGGCATTGGCAATCATCTGCGTGCCCGGCACCGCGTTGTAATATTGCTGCGCAGGATTCGTAGTTCCCGCGTCCATCTGCTTGGAAAAGTTGTTCCCAACCGAGCTGCCGCCGTAGTTGCTCGCCCCTGCGAACAGCAGGAGGACTATTATCGGCATAATGACTTCCTTGTAGTGTTCCCTCAACAGCTCAATAGATTCGGAAACCGCCCAGATAATGTCAATTTTACCCATCTCCGTACCTCTGCATAGCCGAACGAAAACAAGCTTATTAAATCAAGCGCCGTGGGCGGGTGGAAATGTACGGAAAAAGAAAATGAAATAAGGGAAGGAAATGAAAAAGAACAGCAAAAAAAAAGAAAATGAACGGAAGAAAAAGAAAAGAAGAAAAAGGAAATATAAAAACAGCAAAAAAAGAAAATGAAAAAAAAGAAAAAAACGGATTCCGGCTCAGATTTCCGGAAGCTTCGGCTTCTCGCCCTTTGCAATCAGGTAGGTGTCATATACTATGAGGAGGTCGAACACAGGTATTGCGAGAAAGACCGGTAGCATGCACAATGCCCCGACTCCCGCGCTGGCAACCGCTCCAAGCACGTATACTGCGATTACCGCACCGATGAAAATCCAGTTTCCAATAAGATAAACGATTCCCTTGCGCATTTTGCCCAAATAGAAATATCCGAGCGCTGGCGCACCAAGGAGCAGCATTCCCACTGCGCTTATCAGTGCGGTCATTCCCGCATCTTTTTTGTCTGCCTTGGCATTATTCTTCGCCATCTGACCACCTCTGCATAGCCGAGGGGAAACAAACTTATTAAATCAATCCGCCATAAGCACCGCATGGCTATACGAAAGGCAGTGGTGCTTGCTGCAGGCGAGGGCAAGCGCCTGCGCCCGCTCACATTCACCCGCCCGAAGTGCATGATACAGCTCGCGGGCAAGCCCATACTCCAGCACGTGCTTGAGAACCTCAAGTCCGCGGGAGTGAATGATGCGGCAATCGTGGTCAAATACAAGAAAGAAGCGATTATAGACCACTTCAAGGCAAACCCGATTCCCGGCATGAAGCTGTCGTTCATCGAGCAGGGCGAGAATTACGGCACTGCGGCGGCATTCGGCTACGCCGTGGAATTCGCCACCGAAACGTTCTTCGGCGTGGCGGGCGACATCATCACCGAGGCATCCGCGCTTTCGAAATTGGGGGCGGAAGCCGAGGGCGAAGTGTCAGCAGCGCTGCACAAAGTCGAGGACGCGCGCGAATACGGCACGGCAATCCTCAAGGCAGGGAAGATTTCCTCGTTCGAGGAAAAAGTGGAAAAGCCGAAATCCAACCTCGCAAACTGCTCGCTTTACGTTTTCGAGCCGTCAATCTTCAAGAAGGCGAAGCAGCTGAAGAAATCCCCCCGCGGCGAATACGAAATCACCGACCTTCTCATCGGCGCAAAGGCGGTGGAAATCGGCGGCTTCTGGCTCGACATGGGGATGCCCTGGCAGATTTTTTCGGCGAACGAATTCCTTCTCTCGCAGCTTCCCGACAACCGCGACAGGGTGGAGAACTGCACAATCAGGGGCAAAATCGTGATGGAAAAGGACGCCGAAGTGCACGACTCGGTAATCGAGGGCAACGTCTACATCGGCGCGGGGAGCTACGTCGGTCCGCACGCATACATCCGCGGCACGACGTCAATCGGCAGGAACTGCGGCATCGGCGACTCGACCACCATAAAGAACAGCATAATATTCGACCACGTGAACGCCAAGCACCTCACTTACATCGGCGACTCCATAATCGGGAGCAACTGCAACTTCGGCGCGGCGACGCAAATCGCGAACTACCGCTTCGACGCGGGCAGCATCAAGGCGGTTGTGAACGACGTTGTCATTGACACCAAGCGCAACAAGCTCGGCGCGATAATCGGCGACAACGTGAAGATGGGCGTGCTTACCTCTGTGATGCCGGGCAAGATGATAGGCGACTCCTGCTGGGTGGATGCGGGCGTGGTCGTGAAGGAAAACATCGAGAGGAAAACGCACCTCGTTCTGCATCAGGCATTGACCAAGCAGAAGATAGATTCCCGCAACGGTGACTGATTGCGCCGCTTCCTGATTGTCGGAATCGACCCTGGCGCCACAATCGGCATAGCAATGCTCGGCTTGTCCGGACAGAAAATCGCAACCGGCTCAATTCTTGGCGGCGGAATAGGGGAAGCCACGCGCTTCATCGAGCAGCACGGCACGCCCTCATTAATCGCCTGCGACGTGAATCCCGCTCCCGACATGGCGCTCCGCCTCGCATCCTTTTTCTCCTGCAAGCTCCATCTTCCGGAAAAGGAAATCCGCGAGGAGGAAAAGCGCAGGGCGGCGTCAATCGCAGGGGTTGCGAACAACCACGAGCGCGACGCGTATTGCGCCGCGCTTTTCGCATACCGCGCGCACGCCAACAAATTCCGGCAGATAGATTCGCTCGAGGAACTCCCGCTCCCAGACAAGGAAAAAGTGAAGCATCTCATGCTCAAGGGCTACCGGCTCAAGGACGCGTTTCTCGAGCTTGGCGAATCCGTCTCCGCGCCAATCCAGCCCGAACAGGCACGAAAACAGGAGCGTGCACAATCTCCATTCTCACCTGAGGCGCTCAAATCGCGCATCTCCGAGCTTGCGCGCGAGAACGCGCACCTTCGCATGCTCGCGGAACGGCTCGAATCCGAGAACCGCGCGCTTGAGGGAAAAATCCGGTTGTTGGAAAACGGCGTGCGGCAGGCGATGCTCCGCGATTCCGAATTCCGCAAGCTCCGCTTCCAGCTCGGCTTGGCGCTCGGGAAACTGGACGCCCGCCTCGGACGGCACAAAAACAAGCCCGCGCGGAAAGGCAATCTTCAGCCCGTTGATGTCCATCACGCCAAATTCTCGATGCCGGCAAAATCAGTTGCGCCTGTCAATTTAGCAATGCCTGTCAAGCCAGCCACGCCCGCCAAATCGGCTGCGCCTGCCGCGCCCGTCACTCCCGCCGCGCCCGCCAAGCCAGCCGCCCATGCCAAATTCGTTGCGCCCGCCCCGTCTGCCAATCTATCCGCACCCGCCGCGCCCGTCACTCCTGCCGCGCCCGCCAAGCCAGCCGCGTCTGCAAATTCCCCCCAGCAATTTCCTCGCTTGAAAACGCCTGCGCAATCGCCTGAAAGCAAGCCGCGGGAAGCGGGTTTATATAATTTGGGCGAGGGAAATTTGGACTTGGACAAGCTGGTGGCGGAATACAGGAAGGGGAAAAAATAGGCGAATAACAAAAACCAAGGGGGACTTGAATGGACGAAACTACATCGGCATCTGCATCTCACGGCAATGCGCCTGATATCGGCGCGGGCAACAGCGACATCGGCGCGGGCGGGGCGAACGTGCCTACGCGCGCGGAAAGAAAGGACCCGAACGTGATATACATCGGCAAGAAAAGCGTGATGGGCTACGTGCTTGCAGTCGTGACGCAGTTCAACAGCGGGCTTCCGGAAGTCTACATCAAGGCGAGAGGCAAGTCCATTTCGCGCGCGGTTGACGTCGCGGAAATAGTGAGGAACCGCTTCCTGCCCGACGCCAAGCTCGGCGGCATAGTCATACGCACCGAGGAGATGGACTCCGAGGACGGAAGCAAGACAAAGGTTTCAGTGATAGAAATCAAGCTGGTCAAGTAAGGTTCCCCATTCTACTTCCGCCACAATAGCCAGAGCAGAGTTGATAGGATGAAGACCCCGATACCTGATGACGATTTGAGGCGCGGCGAACTCTCCGACGCCACGCGCCGCAGGATTTTCGAAGGGCAGATTACCGAGCTTGACTGGGAAGTCGCGCGGATACTTTACCGGATAAACGAGCGGTACAACATTTCAAACGCCTCGTTTTTCCGCGTGCTTGACCTTGGCAGGGCTGTTCTCGTGCTCACGCGCGGCGAGGCGGGGCTGCTGATTGGCAAGGAGGGGAAAATCGTCTCCGAGCTTTCGCACGCGCTCGGGCGCAAGGTCCGCATTGTCGAGGTTGTGGGCGACGTGAAAAAGTCGGTTGCCGACGTGATAATGCCCGCGCAGCTGCTGGGCATAAACCAAGTGTTCCATGACGGCAAGGAAATTACCAAGGTGCGCATCGCCCGCAGCGAGGCGGCGAACCTGCCAATTGACATATCCACGCTTGAAAAGGCGCTCCGCTCCCTTATCGGGAACGAGGTGCAGCTCGTATTTGAATGACAAATCAATGGTGGTTTTGATGCACAGGACGCATTACATATCCGAGACAAAACAGAACGTCGGCAAGGAAGTTTCCATCGCCGGCTGGGTCCACGAGGTGCGCGATTTGGGCAAGCTCAAATTCGTGCAGGTGCGCGATAGGAGCGGCATAATACAGGTAACCGCGAAATCCGGGCGCGAGCCGGACGCCGTGCTTGCCGCCATGAGCGTTCCCAAGGAAACCGTGGTCGCGGTTCGGGGAAAAGTCGTGGAGAGCAAGCTCGCCGGCGCGGGCTGCGAACTCATACCAACCTGTTTTGAAATCCTGAACAAAATCACCGCAAAGGTCCCGTTCGAGGTAACGGGCAAGGTTCCGGCGGATTTGGAAGTTCGGCTTGATTTCCGCTACGTTGACCTGCGCACGCAGAACACAGCCGCCATATTCCGCATACGCTCCGAAATCGCGCAGGCGTTCCGCGAGAAATGCCGCGCGCTCGGCGCAATCGAAATCCACCCTCCCGCGATAGTGGAAGCCGCGACTGAAGGCGGAGCCGACCTATTCCGGCTGCAATATTTCGAGAAGGAGGCGTTCCTCGTCCAGTCCCCGCAGCTCTACAAGCAATTGGCAATCGTCGGCGGGCAGGACAAGGTGTTCATGACCGTTCCGGTTTTCCGCGCGGAGAAGCACAACACGCTCACCCACCTGAACGAGGCGACGCAGATGGACTTGGAACTCGGGTTTGCCACGCACACGGAAGCCATCGCCGCGCTCGAGTCGGTTTTGCTTCACGTGCTCTCGAAAGTGAGGGAGAACTGCGCAACGGAGCTCAAGACGCTCGGGCGCGAACAACTTGCAATTCCCTCGGCAATCCCGCGCCACACCTACACC
>Ga0172369_10002790_pt1 | contig 23537 bp, 17 predicted proteins | sample LakKiv25m_FD_114539 | JGI IMG/M metagenome (GOLD analysis project Ga0172369, IMG submission 114539) | Freshwater microbial communities from Kabuno Bay, South-Kivu, Congo - kab_022012_11.25m | ecosystem: Environmental > Aquatic > Freshwater > Lake | place: Democratic Republic of the Congo...
AACAAATTGCTCCAACATGAAACGTAACTTCATGTTCTCCACCGGGTAATCGCCGTTATCACTGCTGGCGACTCCGACGGCGTTGTACGAAATGCTCGTCCGCATCTCGGTGCGCTTCAATAGAATCTCAAACACGTCTTGGGGATCGTGTCCGCGCCCGGTTTCGATTACCAAGCGCATACCGTTGTCGCGATCACTTTCATCGCGCACGTCGGTCACGCCGGGGAATTTCTCGCGGGCTTTGGCGATGCGCTCGATGATCGTCATCTTGCCCACGCCGTACGGCAAGGCGGTGACAATAATCTCCGAGCGCCCGCCGCCGATGGTTTGAATATCTGTCACCGCCTGACACACAAAGCCGCCTTCCACCGTACCGTGTTCGTAAGCCGAAGCAATCGCGTCGTAAGGTTTTTCGTTTTCGTCGAGACGATAACGGAACAACAAACCGCCCGAAGGAAAATCGGGACCGTGAATAAAGCGCATCAAGTCGGTAGTGCTAATTTTGTTGCGCTTGCTCCAGCGCTCGCACATATAGATCACGGCGTCACACAGCTCGCCCAAGTTGTGCGGCGGGATTGATGTAGTGAGTCCAACGGCGATGCCCGAGGCTCCATTAAGTAAAAGGTTGGGGAGACGAGTCGGCAGCACCGTAGGTTCTTTGAGAGTCGTATCAAAGTTGTCAATCCATTCAACAGTGTCTTTGTCAATGTCCGTCAGCAAAAACGATCCAAGCGGCGAGAGTCGCGCTTCGGTGTAACGCATCGCCGCGGCGTCGTCGTCAATCGAACCGAAGTTGCCCTGCCCATCCACCAACGCGCCGCGCATCGTAAAGTCTTGCGCCATGCGAACCATCGCGTCGTAAATAGATTGATCGCCGTGCGGATGATATTTGCCCAGCACATCGCCGACAATGCGCGCGCTCTTCTTGGGCGGCGTGTTCGGGCGCAAGCCCATGTCGTGCATGGCGTACAGGATTCGGCGTTGAACGGGTTTGAGTCCGTCGCGCACGTCGGGGATAGCCCGATCCAACACCACATACATCGCGTAAGCCTTATACGAATCGTCAACGATGGCGTGCAGGGGCTGCCGACTCACCGTTGTTTTAGCTTTGATCTCAGGTTTAACTTTTGTTGCCATAATTGCCTCCATCGCAGATCACCCTCACCCCTAACCCCACTCCCTTATGCTCACTCGCTTCGCTCGGAGTGCTTCGCAAGAGAGGGGAACTCTTCACGCGACTCCCTTCTCCCCGCAGGGGAGAAGGGTCGGGGATGAGGGGAGAGTCTGCGTTAAAAATTACTCAGCCTCCACATGCCACGGCAAGCCCATCAACCATTTGCGGCGCGGGGCGGCGTCATCGCCCATCAATAGCTGCAGGGTGCGTTCCGACTCTTTAGCATCGTCCACATTGACTCGAATCTCGTTGCGGGTGATCGTCGCCAGATTTAAATTTTGGATCGCCGCTTCGTTCTTTCGCACGCGGACTTCGGACGGCAGCCATAACACCGTCTCCGCCATTTGCGAATCGTTCATCTCGCCCAAGCCTTTGAATCGCTGCACGTCCACTTTGTCACTGCCGCCAAATTTTTCAGACGACTGATCACGTTCCTGTTCGCTATAGACGTAAACCGCTTCGCCATTTTTCTTGGAGCGCACGCGGAACAACGGCGGACGGGCGATGAACAGACGACCTTCTTCGATCATCGGGCGCATGAATTTATAGAAGAAGGTGATCAGCAGCACGCGGATGTGGCTGCCATCGTGATCGGCGTCGGTGGTGATCGTCACGCGCCCATAACGCATTACGTCGAGATCAAATTCGGGACCGACCTTCGCCCCGATGGCGGTGGCGATTGCGCTGTACTCGGCGAACTCCAACGCGCGCTTGAGCGACTTCGTCCATATATTTTCGGTCTTGCCGCGCAAAGCATAGATGGCGTGGAAGCGCGAGTCGCGAGCGTTCTTCATCGTGCCAGCCGCCGAGTCGCCTTCGCATAAATACAGCGCGGTGAGATCGAGCGGGATGACCGGCTGACCGCTTTTGCGCGTGATGTCAGAAAGTTTCGACAAGGCGATGCCGCCGCCGGCATCGAGCAGCGATTTCTTAACCGCCACATCGCGCGCCATCTTTAATTCATCGCGGGCGTGCGAGACGGCAATGGCGGCGTCAATGATCGTCAAGCCGATCTGTTGGTTCTTTGGCTTTTTAAAGTACGACTCCATCACTTCGAGAGTCATATCTTTGATCGCTTTAGCAAATTCAGGGCTCGTCAGCGCGGCTTTGGTCTGCGAATTAAATTGAAGACGCTGTGTGCCGTTGACCGAGAGAACGGCATTCATGCCGACAAACAAATCGTCGGTTTTAAAATCTTCTTTGCGTTTTTTCTGTTGAGCGAGTCGGCGCAACGCTTCTGCCCAGCCATCGCGGAAACCTTTAGCGTGCGTGCCGCCGTCTTTGTTGTAGAGCGTGTTGGCGAAGGCGTGAAGGTTCGGCGCATCGTCGCCCGCATATTGCACCACAGTCTCCATGCCGATGGTGGCTTTGCCGTCGGGCAGGTCTACGTGAATCTCTTTGTGAAAGTGGATCGATTCGTCGTGCATCAACGTCTTGCCGCTTGTAAACTTGCCCAGATAATCTGCCAAACCATTCTTCGAGAAAAATGTTTTTTGTTTGCCGTCTACGGTGAAAACAAATTTCAAGCCGGGGTTGAGGCACGCCATCTGGAATAAAAATTCTTCCATGCCGGCGACGTCCCACGGCGGCGTATCGCCCCACTCCATCGTCGAAGCGAACAAAGATCGATCCGGCAAAAATTCCACCGTAGTGCCTGTGCCAAGATTCGGATCGGCGTTGACCGAAATTTTTTTGCCCTTGACGTTCAAGGCTGTGGCGACGCCGCGTTTATCCAACACCAACGTGGTATCGGCGTCAATCACGCCGATCTTTTTGCGGCTCTTGCCATCCACCATGCAAATCTCGACGGGTGTGAGCGGCGTGCCAACTTTTTCGTACGACTGACGAAAAGCCAAACCGTGCCGCCGAATCTCGACGTGGAAGTATTTGGCGAAGGCCACCGCCGCCTTGGCGCCTGCCCCATGCAGTCCGCGTTTTTGTTGTCCTTCGTAGCCGCCCGAATCTTCATCATCAAATTTGCCGCCGGCGTGCATCTTGGTCAGCACCAGAGTCAGCGCGCTCATGTTCACTTCGCGCTTCCATTCAATGGGGATGCCGCGTCCTTCATCCGCGACTTTCACTTCACCTTTTTTGCCGATGGTGATGGCGATCTCGCTGCCGTGACCCGCCATGTATTCGTCGAGCGAGTTGTCAATGAGTTCGCGCCACAAGGTGAACAAACCGTGATGTTCGTTGTCGCCGACGTACATGCCGGGGTTTTTGAGGATCGCTTCGAGGTCGCCAAGTTTCTTGACGGCAGAAGCGTCGTAAGTTTTAGATCGTGCCTTGCTCACAAAATTTTCTCCTTTTTTAAACCTTTGAACGCTGATGACGCTGATCTTCGCTGAGGAACGCTGATTCCTTATTATCGTTCAGCGACATTCTGCGCTTTCAGCGATTTCAGCGTTCTGCTTTTAAATCTTTGAACGCTGATAGAGACAGAACAACTGTTTGAGAACGCCACGCGCACCTCCTCCTATACGTCATCACGCGATGTCTTTACCCGAAAAATTTTAGAGAGGGGAACAGACTTCGTTTCGAGAAGATGAACTGAACGAGGTGAATACTATTTTGCACCGAGTCGCCAAAAGATGCAACCTTGCCCCAAGCGGCGTCGTTGCGAGCGAGCGTCTTGTGCGAGCGAAGCAATCTCAACACATGAACGAGATTGCTTCGCGAAGAGCGCTCGCAATGACATCCAACAGTCGCAAAAATTACGGAAAGAAAATAACACTTTTGGCATTAATCGGTTAAGATATTAGTGTCGCGATGGAGAAGTTTTTATTCTGCGCTCCAAGGTAATATGACCACCGTCCTCTTAGTCGAAGATGAAGCGAACAGCATCACGCTTGCCCAACGCGCATTTCGCAAAGCAAACGTACCCTTGCCCAAAGTGGTCAACAACGGTGACGCCGCCATCGCTTACCTCAACGGCGACGACGAATACGGCAACCGCGGCCAATTCCCCCTGCCCGATCTAATCCTGCTCGATCTGGATACGCCGAAGAAAAACGGTTTTGAAGTTTTGGAATGGCTGCGGGCGCAGCCATCCGCCGCGCTTAAACACATCCCCGTCGTCGCCCTAACCACGCAACAGACTCCCGACGAGATGAAGCGCGTCTACGATCTGGGCGCAAGGTTGTATTTAGTTAAACCTCTCACCGCTAAATCTCTCGGAGACAGCATTGACAGATTGGTCTTCACTTTCGACCCGCCGCAACGGATCATGATCTGCGATGACGATCCCGAACACCGCGCATCGGTCGAGGGCGAGCTGCGCCGCGAATTTCCGCAGGCGCATATCGAGCTCGTCACAGACATGGAATCTTTTGTGAACGCCCTCGATCTGGGCCCGTTCGATCTGGTTATCACCGAACTCCAGTTAAAATCACTCAACGGTCTTACCGTCTTACGCACGGTCAAAGCGCATTGGGCGTTTTGCTCGGTCATCATGATCACCAGTCACGGCGGCGAAGAGATCGCCGTGGAAGCCATGAAAGCCGGTTTAGATGATTATGTATTGAAATCGCCCGACCACTTCATCCGCTTCAACAACGCGGTATACACTGCTCTCAGCCGCGCCACCATGCGCCGCGCCAAACTTCGCGCCGAAGAAAAATATCGCGCTCTCGTCGAACAAGTTCCCGCCATCATCTACACCGCCGCCCTCACCCCCAAGAGCGGCACGCTTTTCGTCAGTCCACAAATTGAAATCACAGGCTATAGCCAAGAGGAATGGATCGCCGATCCTGATCTGTGGCTGGGACGCATCCACCCGGAGGATCGCGAGCGGACTCTAGAAGCGATCCATCACACCTTCACCCACCACGAGCGTTTCCGCATCGAATATCGTTTGATCGCTCGTGACGGGCGCGAGTTATGGATCCGCGACGAAGGACAAGTCGCCCTTGACGCCGGCGGCAAACCATTACACTTGCAAGGGGTGATGCTTGACATCACCGAACGCAAGCAGGCTGAAGAAGCGTTAAAGCGCAGCGAAGAACAACATCGTCTGGTATTGAGCAATGTGGATGAGATTGTGTATCAACTCCGCGCAACCGAAAACAATTTGACTCGCGCCACCATCGGCTTTGTCAGCGCCCAGGTCGAAAAAATTATCGGCTACACCCCTGATGAATTTATGAGCGACGCCAGCCTGTGGTTTAACTCCATTCACCCCGACGACATTTCCAAAGTGATCATGATCACTCAACGCCTCACGTCGTCCAAAGAGGGCATGCTGAGAGAATACCGCCTGCGCCACAAGCACAGTGGCGAGTATCGCTGGTTGGAGGATCACATCCTGCCGCAATTTGATCAAGACGGAAAGTTGATCGGCGCCTTTGGCGTAGCGCGCGATGTGACTGAACGTAAGCAGGCCGAATCGTCGCTGCGCCAGAGCGAAGAGCGCTACCGCACGCTGGCAGAAGCGGCGCACGATATGATCTTCATTGTTGACAGCGAGGGGGTGATTGAATACGTGAATCGTTTCGCGGCAGAGCAGTTCAGAACCGAGCCGAAACAAATGATTGGAAAGTTAATGCAGCAGGTCTTCCCTCCGGCGGTTGCCGAGAGGCAATTTGGAGCGATCCAAAAAGTGATTGAAACGGGCGAACCGTTTTACGCCGAAACCCAATCTTCTTTTCCGAGTGGCGACGTGTGGTTAAGCACCTCACTGGCTCCGCTAAAAAATGAGAGCGGGGATATACGAGCCGTCTTGGGCATCGCCCGTGACATCACCGAACGCAAACGCGCCGAAGCCGAAAGCGCCCAACGAGCCGATCAGTTTGCGGCGCTGTATGAAATGGCGCGCGATATTTCAGCGCAGCAAGAAAATTTAAGCGGTCTGTTGCAATCCATCGTGGATCGGGCGGTGAATCTGCTTCAGGCATATTCGGGGATGTTATATCTCTATGATCCCGTTGCGCGGAATTTAGAAATGACGGTGGAAAGAAATTCTTGGGGGCAGGTAGGAATGCGCCTGAAGTTGGGCGAAGGACTCGCCGGGCAGGTAGCCCAAACACTCGAACCACTGCGTGTTGATAATTATCAAACTTGGGAGGGTCGCTCGCCGCAGCTCAATGGCTTGCCGATTGGCGCGGTGTTGGGCGCGCCTTTGCTGTACGGCGGAGAGTTCATCGGGGCGTTAGTGATCGCTGAGATTGCAAGTAAAACGAATCGCAAATTCACCGAAGCCGACTCGCGTTTGCTGACTCTTTTCGCGGCGCATGTTTCCGGCGCTTTGCGTAACGCCTATTCCCACGATGAGCTGCGCCGCCGTGTAGAAGAGCTGACCACGATCTCACGCGTGTCGTCGGCGCTGCGCTATGCCCTCACTCCATCGGAGATCATGCCCATTGTGTTGGATCAGATCATCCAACGGATGAAAGTGGATGGAGCGTTGATCGCCCTGCGCGACCCGCACGGCGGTGACACGACGATCCCGCTCGGGCGCGGCAAGGCGGCAGCCCCGTTCGTCGGTACACGGTTAAGAGCCGGGGAAGGAGTGGTGGGGCGCGTCATCACGACCCAATACCCTTACTTCAGCAACGACGCACATCACGATCCACATTTTCTACTCTCTCATCTACTGGGAGATACAAACGCTTTTGCCTGTGTGCCATTGATCGCCCAGGACGAAACGATTGGCGCATTGTGGATCGGGCGCGTGGCGCAGATTAGCGACGAGGATATGCGCGTGCTGATCTCCATCGCCGACAGCGCCGCCGGCGCCCTGCATCGGGCGAAGCTAGGCGCGCAAACCGAAGAACAACTGCGGCGGCTGGAATCTTTACACACGATTGACGTGACGATCAGTTCCACGTTTGATCTGCGGCTCACGCTCAACATCGTACTCGAACACGTCATCGCCCAGCTGGGTGTGGATGCGGCAGACGTGCTGCTTTTCCATAGTTCAACGCAAACGTTGAACTATTTCGCCGGGCTCGGTTTCCGGAATAGCATCACGCAAGGGATGCCAATCAAAATGGGCACCGGCTTCGCCGGTAAGGCGGCGATGTCACGCAGCAGAGTCGGCATCAACGATTTAAAAGCGGCGCAGCAGGAAATGATCGTTAACGATCCGCGCAACTTTAACGCCGAGGGGTTCGTGGCTTACTACGGCGTGCCGTTGCTTGCCAAAGGCGAGATCAAAGGTGTGCTGGAAGTTTTTCATCGCGCTCCACTCACGCCTGAAGCAGGGTGGCTCGACTTCTTGGAAGCGCTCGGCACACAGACCACCATCGCCATTGACAACATTCAGCTATTCGACAACTTGCAGCGCACCAACGCTAATCTGAATCTGTCGTACGAGGAGACTCTGGAAATCTGGGCGCGCATCTCTGATCAACACGCCCATAGAGACAAGGGCTACACACGCCGCGCCACCGACTTAACTTTGCAGTTGGCTCAAACATTAGGACTTAAGAATGCCGACCTCGCCGACCTGCGGCGCGGTGTGTTGCTGTACGATATAGGCAGTATCATGATCCCCGATAGCATTTTGTTGAAGGCAGGTTCGCTCACCGCCGAAGAGATTAAGGTGATGCGGCAGCATCCTAACCATTCACGACAAATGCTTTCAACGGTTCGGCAGTTACAGAGCGCGCTTGACATTCCCTATCATCATCACGAAAGATGGGATGGCCGTGGTTATCCGCTCGGGCTTAAAGGCGAAGAGATACCCATTGCCGCGCGTATCTTTGCAGTAGTGGATGTGTGGATGGCGTTACAATCAGCGCGTCCGTATCGCGCCGCATGGTCAAGCGAAAAGGCGCGTCAATATCTGCGCTCGATGGCAGGCATCCAGTTTGATCCGAAGATGGTCGAGATTCTTTTGGTGATGGATGCCGAGACAAATCTATGACTTCTCCTTTACCTTATTACCCCGAAGAACGCCGATTGGCAACCGTTCTGTTCGCCGACATCCAAGGCTTTACCACCCTTTCGGAGAATTTGGATTTCGAAGATGTGAGCGATCTCATTAAAGAAATTTGGGAGCGTGTTGATTCGATCATTGAGTCATACGGCGGCTACATTGACAAACACATCGGCGACGCGGTGATGGCGGTGTGGGGCGCGCCGCACGCCCGTGAGGACGATGCTGAACGCGCCGTGAGCGCCGCGCTGGAACTGCAAGCCGCTCTCGCCGATTACGCCGCCCACTCCGAGCGCGAAGGGGCGCACGAGTTGAAGATGCGAGTCGGCATCAACACCGGATCGGTCTTGGCGGGATATGTCGGAGCGCGCGGCGAATACACCGTACTCGGTGACGCCGTCAACGTCGCCAGCCGCTTGGAGACCACTGCCCAACCCGGAACAGTGGTCATCAGCGAAAGCACCTATCAACTGGTACGCGGTCTTTTTAAATTACATCACCTCGATCCACTACTCGTTAAAGGAAAAACAGAACCGCTCATAGCATTTTGGGTGGAAGAAAAATTAATCCAACCCAATCGTGTGCGCTATCGCGGCGGAGGCGGATTAGAGACGCACATGGTGGAACGTGAGGCAGAAATGGCGCGCTTGATTGAACTCTATCAAGCCTCACGCCGCTCGACGACCCCCACTCTGGTGCTGGTGCGCGGTGAATCGGGTTTAGGTAAATCGCGCTTGCTCTTGGAATTTTTGAACCGGCTCGAAGTGGGTGAGCGGGGCGTGACGTTATTTTCTGTGCGCGCTTTAGAGCAGGCGAGCCGCGCGCCATACTTTGTGTGGAAGACTTTGTGGCAGTCGCGATTCGGTTTCAGCGATAACGACCCCCGCGACACAGCGCGCGAGAGGTTTTTGCGCGGGGTGCAATCGTTGTGGGGTGTGCGACTCGGACCCGTCTCGTCAGTTGAAGCGGCGCACGTGATCGGCAGTTTGGTCGGGCTTGAATGGGAAGGCAGCCCCTTTATCCACCGCTTAGGGAATGATCCTGAAGCGATCTCCAAACGCGCCTTTGAACTGACCCGCGAATTATTCTGCCGCGTGTGCGCCGCCAGCCCAACGGTATTGATGTTCGACGACGTCCATTGGGCAGACGCTGGCAGCTTGAGTTTGATCGAATACCTGATTGCCGCCGAATCGAAATCGGTATCCCTGCCGATGATGATCGTCTGCGGCGTGCGTCCGGGGCTGCTGCGAAGCCATCGCGCGTTGAGTCGGTCCGCCGAAATTATCAACCTGAATCCTCTGCCGCCCACGCCGGAAGTGGTGGCCAAAGCTTATCCGGCATTAAGCAAGACTCGTCAAGATATTTTGATCCAGTTGGCAAAACGCGCCGACGGCAACCCTTACTATCTGGAAGAGATGGTGAAGAGTCTGATCGGTTCGCACCTCAGCGCCGATGACGAGACACTGTCTAATAAGCTGGAACACCAACTGCCCGACTCGCTTCATGCCCTGCTGCAAGCGCGTTTAGATTCGCTCACCCCCGAAGCGCGCTGGGTTGCGCTGCTTGCTTCAGTGGTCGGGCGCGCCTTTTGGGTCGGCGCGGTGTTGGCAGAAGCGCGGCAGGCAAGCGGCACCGGCATGTTAAATTTGACTGACGGCAAATTGGAAGGTGCGGTGACGCAGGGGTTGTCGGAATTGGTGCGGGCAGAGATCGCCTTTCCGCGCGTGGGCAGTTTGTTCTCCGGCGAGCAGGAATACATTTTCAAACACTCTCTGCTGCGTGATGTCGCCTACGAACTACTTCCGCATAAATACCGTAAACAGTATCACCTGGCAGTCGCCCGTTGGCTCATGACTTACACCAGCTCGGACTTTATTTCGACGGTTGCCGAACACCTTGAAAAGGCGGGCGCCTCCGGTGAAGCGGCTCAACATTATGAGCAGGCGGCACAATACGCGCAGTCGCGTGGGGCGTTAGAAGAGGCAGGCTGGATGCAAACCCACGCGGCTGAATTACGAGCCAAACCTGTGGGGACGGGAACGCTTGCCGGTAAGACGGGTTAATATCTATTGATATGAACAATCCGGCTATTCTTCACTGGCTAACCAACGCCGCGCCGTACGGCATCTTCACCACCGACGCCAACCTCACCATTCAAACTTGGAACCACTGGATGGAAGTTTACAGTAAGCGTCAGGCTCACGAAGTCGTCGGGCAGCCGCTCTTTGAACTCTATCCCGATCTCCGCACGCGCCGGCTCGATACGTTTTACGAAAATGCTCTGCGCGGCCAGTCTTCGCACATCACCGAAGAGGTTATTCGCTATCTGGTAGCAATGCCGCCCGTGCACGAACATGGCATGGAGTTTATGCCGCAGAACGCGCGCATCGCCCCTCTCATGGGAAATGGGCAGGTCATTGGCACGATCACCCTGATCGAAGATGTCACCGCGCGAGCCGTGAGTGAGCATGAACTGCGCGACAGCGAAAAACGATTCCGCCTTGCAGTGGACAACTACCCCCACACCTTTGCCATTTACGACTCGCAGATGCACGTGCTGTTCGCCAATACACGCGGCGTCGAATTCAGTGGGCGTCCACTTCCAGAGTTGATCGGCAAAACGCCTCAAGAGATCTTTCCATCGGCAGTCATCGAATCGTATATGCCCATTTTGCAAAAAGCGATTGCGACACGAACGCCGCAACAAGGCGAGATCACCGTCACCTTACCCACTGGGCAATCCACGACCATCATGAACTTCATCCCAATCCTTGATGAGCATGGCGAAGTCGAGGAGATATTAAGCATCTCGCAGGACATCACCGAGCGCAAACAAGCCGAGGAGGCGCTCAAACAAGAGCGCGATCTCAACGACGCTATTATCAACACCGTTGGGGCAATGATCGTCGTCTTGGATCGCGAGGGCGGCATCGTGCGTTTTAACCACGCCTGCGAACAAGTGACGGGATATTCCTTTGAAGAAGTGATCGGGCTTCCCGCTTTTGAATATATTTATCCGCCCGGACAGCGCGAGTTCTTTCAACGTTTAATCCGCGAGCATCTCGCCGATTTCCCCGGCGCCTACGAAAGCGAACTGATCGCCAAAGATGGAACGAGACGCTCGATCTTATGGTCGAACACCGTCATCGAATCGCAAGGGGAAGCCGCCTACCTCATCGCCACCGGTATTGACATCACCAAACGTAAACACGCGGAAGAACAAGCACAACATCGCGCCGAACAGCTCGCCGCCGTTAACGACTTGGGACGCGCCCTCGGCGAAATGCTCGATCTCGATCAAGTCTACGAACACGTTCATAACGCCGTCGAGCAGCTCATACCCAACGTCGCCTCCTTCTTCATCTCGCGCTACGACAACCTCGATCAAACGATCCAATGCGTCTTCGGCGTGCAAGACGGAGAACGCATCAACCCGCATCAACTGCCGCCACTGCCTCTTGCCACACCCGGCACCGGCACACCCAGTCAAGTGATTCATACGCGCCAGCCGCTCATTGTCGGCGGATCGGACGATGCCTCTCCAAAACCCGCGCCACGAACATGGAGCGGAATCACCGGCAAATTCATACCCTCGGCGCTGTATGTCCCCATGATCACCAAAGCCAATATCGTCGGCATGATGCAAGTGCAGAGCTATACGCCCAATCGCTTCACCCTCGAAGAAGCCGATCTGCTCAGTCTCGTGGCGAACACGGCGGCGATTGCCATAGAGAACGCGCGCCTGTTCATCGAAACCGAACGGCGGCTGAGCCATCTGCAAACACTGCAGCAGATCAATTCGGCGATCAGCGCCTCAACCGATCTGCCGGTCACGTTGAACATGTTACTTGAACAACTGATAGCGCAGCTGCGCGTGGATGCCGCCTCCGTTTTATTGCTGCAAGCCGACGCTCAAACATTGGCCTACGCCGATGGGCGCGGATTCCGTTTTGATACGACCCAATATCATCACCTGCGCGTCGGCGAGGGACACGCCGGGCGCGCCGCCTTTGAGCGGCGGATCATTCACATCGCCGACCTTCATCAGATGGAATCAGACTTTACCCGCACCGACGCGATCAAAGATGATGACTTTCAATCTTATTACGCCGTGCCGTTGATCTGTCGCGGGCAGGTGAAGGGTGTATTAGAAATTTTTTATCGGAGTCCGCACACCCCCGACGACGAATGGCTCAATTTCTTGCGAGCGTTAGGCACACAAGCCGCTATTGCCATTGACAATTCCAGCTTACTGGATCGATTGCAGCAGCTCAACGTGGAACTCACGCTGGCTTACGACGCGACGATTGAAGGCTGGTCGCGCGCTCTGGACTTGCGCGACAAAGAAACCGAAGGACATACGTTACGAGTCACGCTGATGACCGAGAAGTTAGCGCAGATCATCGGCATCAACGAAGCCGAGATGATCCACGTGCGGCGCGGCGCGTTGCTGCACGACATCGGCAAAATGGGTATTCCCGATTCCATCTTGCTTAAGCCCGACAAGCTGACCGACGACGAGTGGGCGATCATGCGTCAGCATCCGATCTACGCCTACAACATGCTCAAGCACATTCAGTATTTAAGTCCGGCGCTCAACATCCCCCTCCACCATCACGAAAAGTGGGACGGCAGCGGCTACCCGCACGGGTTGAAAGGCGAACAGATCCCGCTCGCGGCGAGAATTTTTGCCGTCGCCGATGTGTGGGACGCCTTGACCTACTCCCGCCCCTACCGCAAAGAAGCGTGGACGCCCGAGCGCACACGCGCTCACATTCAATCACTCAGTGGGACACACTTTGATCCCAAAGCGGTCGAGGCATTTGTAAAATTAGAATCGCTTCCATCGCTTGGACAAATCAAGGAAGGTTAACATGTCTTCCGACGAGCATCTCGCCGCCCGCCGCATTCTGCCAGTTACCGAAGAGGAGCTTCAACGGATCATCCTCAACATCCACGATGGTCCGGTGCAAAAACTTTTCGCCGCCCTCTCGCAGTTGAACTTGATGCAGGGGCGGATCGGCGAAGGTGAAGCGCAGACAGAGGATTGGCAAACTTGCCTCACGCGCGTCTCGGGATTGATCGAGTCTTCGTTGACAGAGATCAAAACGTCGTTAGGCGTGTTTCGCCCGCCGGAGTTCGCGCGGCGTGATTTACTTTCGGTGTTGGAAGGGTTGATCCTCCAACACGAGGAGTTCACCGGATGCCGCGTGGATTTTGAAACATGGGGCGAGGCATGGTCCGCCAGTCTGCCGGTCAAGATCGCCTTGTATCGCATCTTGCAAGAATCACTATCGAATGTCTATCGTCACGCCGGGGTAGAAAGTGCGCGAGTGATTCTCTCCTGCGATCACAAGAGCGTGCGATTAGAGGTCATTGACGAAGGGCGCGGATTTTCGCCGCCGCCTCTGACCGGACCCGAAGGCACGGAACGATCCGAACACATCGGGCTGCGCGGGATGCGTGAGCGCGTGAGTTTGGTTGGCGGGATAGTTGCGGTGGAGTCGGCGGTGGGCAAAGGGACGCACATTACCGTAGAGGTGCCGCGTGACGAATAAACATATCCGCGTGGTGCTTGCCGATGATCACGAGCTTGTGCTGGAAGGTTTGCGCGGTCTGCTGGCAAACGAACCCGATCTGGAAGTTGTGGGGACGGCACAGGATGGCGCAAGTTTGCTCGCGCTCATCAACCAAAATAAACCGGACGTTGCGGTCATAGATTTGCAGATGCCCGCGCCCGATGGGTTGAGCTGTCTCGCCGAGATTCGTCGGCGCAACTTGCCGGTGCGCGTGTTAGTGCTGACGGCATTCAGCGACGGCGAATCGATTCAATCGGCGTTGGAGAAGGGCGCCGACGGTCTGGCGTTCAAGACCGCGCCGCCGCGCCAAACGGTGGAGGCGATACGGCAAGTGGGGTTGGGGTATCTGGTCTTTCCTCCGGCGGCGCGCAAATGGGTGCAGCTTCATCAACACGATCCGGGGCCCGCGCTTTCGACGCGCGAGCAGGAAGTGTTTGAGCTCGTTGCCAAAGGTCTCACCAATATCCAGATTGCCGAAACATTAAGTGTTTCCGAGAACACCGTGAAGTTTCACGTGCAGAATATCTTTCAAAAGCTGGGGGTAAGCAACCGCACAGAAGCGGCGGCGACTTACTTCCGCGCGCGAGGGAAGTAAATGTTTATCTCGCGCTAACACGTTTCGCCGCCTCTGCCACCGCCTCGGCAGTGATGCCCAATTCGCGGTAAAGAGTTTGGTGCGGCGCGGACGCGCCGAAGCGATCTAAGCCGATCACTTCACCGTCTAGCCCCACGTATTTTCCCCAACCTAAAGTCGCGCCCGCTTCGACGGCGACTCGCGCGCGAAGGCGCGAAGGCAGCACACTTTCTTTGTAATCGGACGATTGTGATTCAAAAAGCTCGCGGCACGGCATAGAGACCACGCGGGCGCGGACGTTTTGTTTTGCCAACAATTTTTGCGCCTCAAGCGCAACGTGAACTTCGGAGCCGGTGGCGATGAGGATCGCTTGCGGGTCGCCGTTCTCGGAGAGGATGTATGCGCCGCGCGCCGCGCCCGAAGCAGAGGCGTAGTGTGATCGATCTAATACGGGCAATGCCTGACGGGTGAGGACGAGCGCGCTGGGCCCATGTTGGCGGCGCAAAATGGAGAGCCACGCTTCCACAGTTTCCAACGCATCTGCCGGGCGGAACACAGCCAAATTTGGGATCGCTCTCAAGCTGGTTAAGTGTTCAATCGGTTGATGCGTGGGGCCGTCTTCACCCAGACCGATGCTGTCGTGCGTGAAAATAAAAGTGACGGGCAGGTCCATCATCGCCGCCATGCGAAGCGAGGGGCGCATATAGTCGGCGAAGACGAGGAACGTGCCGCCGTAAGGGCGCAGCCCGCCGTGCAGCGCCAGCCCGTTGAGGATGCTGCCCATGCCATGCTCACGCACACCGAAGTGAATGTATCGCCCGGAGAAATCGTCGTGCGTTAAATGTTTTTCGCCTTTGGGTAGGGTGTTGTTAGAGGGCGTGAGATCAGCCGAGCCGCCGATCAGAGTCGGCAGGCGCGGCGAAAGAAGGTTGAGGATGGCGCCCGAAGCGGCGCGGGTGGCGACGGGTTTATCCGGCGAGAAGGTCGGTAGATCACGATCCCAACCCGGCGGTAGATCATTTTTCATCATCTGGCGAAACGTGGCAGCGAGATCGGGCTAGGCTTCGTCGTAACAAGCGAAGAGACGATTCCATTCTGTTTGTTGAAGAGCGCCGCGCGCCGCCGAGTCGCGCATGAAGAGACGAACATCGTCGGGGATGACAAAAGTTTCGTCGGGGCTCAAACCTAAACGCGATTTTGTTAATCGCACTTCGTCTTCGCCGAGCGGCTCGCCGTGCGCTTTGTTGGAATCTTGCCGATGGGGACTGCCGAAGCCAATGTGCGTTTTGCAAGCGATGAGCGACGGCGTCGCCGTCTCTGCTTGGGCGGCGCGGATGGCACCTTCAACTGATTCGTGATCGTGTCCATCCACGCGCTGCGTGTGCCAACCGTAGGCGGCGAAGCGCCCTAACACATCTTCGCTGAACGAGAGTGACGTGGGGCCGTCAATGCTGATGCCGTTGTCGTCGTACAGCACGATCAATTTTCCGAGACGCCAATGAGCGGCCAACGAACACGCTTCGTGCGAGATGCCTTCCATTAAATCTCCGTCGCCCGCGATAGCGTAAGTGTACCCCTCTGACGAAAAAGTTTTAATTGTTCGAGCGGCAAGTCGTAGCCGGCGAGATGGAGCAACGAATACAACAAATAGAAACGGTCATAATTCATTCTTCATTGTTCATTGCCGAAGGCACAGTGCTCAACCGACTGAGGGCGGCGACGGGAGAAGCAAAAGGCATCTGCCCCATGTCGCTATATTTACGCAGCAAGTGATACGTCAACAACAATTGCGTCAGGGCAAGCGGATGACTGTGCCGCGTCTCGGTGCGATCTTGATAATCGCCAAATTGATCTTCGCGCACCGAACTGAGATCAGGCAGATAATGCCAGATCGTCTCTTCTAATTGATGAGCATGTTCGGCGGTGACGTTTCCATCTACCTCAAGAAAATCTGCGGGGCGGCCGCCATCCCGTCCCAACTCGAGTCGAATCCCCGACGCCGAATCGTGCGCGCCATTCACCAGATAGCTCAGATCGGGGTGAGGGATCGTGGGGCGCAAGACCAATCGAACGTTGAGGTTCGCGCCCGCTTCTTCCGGCGTGACTCCCGCCGAAGGATAAAACTGCACCACGATATCGGCGTGTTCGCGCTGCGGGCGGATAAAATCGCGTGAATCGTTTTCGCGTTTTCCCAATTCGGCGATCACCTGCTCGGTGGTGTAACCGCGCTTGGTGGTGTCGCGTTTCACCTTCCACACCTTCCGCAAATCTTCCGGCGGGTCGAGAAAAACTTTAACGTCATAGAACTGCCGCAGCACCGGCGTGGAGAAGCCAAGCAATCCCTCGACGATGACGAACTCGCGCGGTTGAACGTATTGGGGGCGGACGAGCGACCCGTCGGAATGATCGTAAATCGGCTTGAGGATCGGTTGACCGTAGTGCAACCGCTCCAGATGGAGTTCCATCACGTCGAGATAATTGCAATCAGGATGAAGAGCGGTCACACCCAACTGCGCCCGCTCGCGGCGATCATATTTGTGATAATCGTCGGTGCAAACGTGCGTCACCCAATCCGGTCCAAGGATGTTTACCAATCCATGGGTGATGGTCGTTTTCCCACCAGCGCTGTCGCCGACGATGCCAAGAAGAATAGGTCGCTTTCTACCAGGAGACATACACTCTCTACTCCGATACTTCAAATTTAATGTTGCCCCACAATTCCATCGCTTGGCGCAATTCCACGCAGGTCTTCGCCGCCTCTTCAAGAGTCTTGCCCGAGGCCATTGCTTCTGTGGCGACTCGGTTGGCGCGCGCCCCGGCGCGGCTTCCGCGCGGATGGCCGTGCGTGCCGCCGCCGAAAAGCCAAAAGGCGTCGTTGCCGTATATCGCGTGAAGATCAGGAATGTTGAGGACGTGGATGCCGCCCGAGGCAACAGGCCACACCGTTTTGAGTCCGGCAAAATCTTGTTCAAAGTAAACTCCGCGATCTTTGTTGACGGGAGTCACACGCTCGCGCAGGAGATCAATGATGCCCAACGTCTCGGCGCGTGAACCTTCGAGCTTGCCGACGACGGTGCCGGTATGCAAGTGATCGCCGCCGGTGAGTCGCAGCCATTTGGCGACGACGCGCATGTGGATGCCATGATTCTTCTGTCGAGTGAAAACAGCGTGGAGGGCGCGATGGCAATGAACAATCACGTTGAGCTCGCCCGCGCGCTTGAAGACGTCCACCGAGGCGGCGAAACCGGCGGTGAGGAAGTCATACATGATGTAGCGGCTGCCCTGCGAAGCGATGTATTCGAGTCGGCGCAGTGCTTCTTCAGTAGAGTTTGAGGTGACGTTGAAGAAGTGACCTTTGGCTTCGCCCGTTTCGGCTTCAGCCCGTTTGATCGCTTCCATGCCATAGAGGAATCGATCACGCCAACGGTTGAACGGTTGGCTGTTCATATTCTCGTCATCTTTGGTGGTGTCTAACCCGCCGACAAGACATTCGTAAATGATGGTGGAATAATCTTTCGCCGAGAGTCCGAGCTTGGGCTTGATGGTGCCGCCCAGCAAAGGCCGCCCCCACTTGTTGAGCCGCGCCCGCTCGTCGTAGATTCCGATGCCGGGTCCCGGAAAAGTTTTAACTAACGCCGTCGGGATGCCCATATCTTCAAGGCGCAAGGCCGAAACCGCTTTGAAGCCAAAGACGTTGCCCACGATAGACGACATGATGTTGACGACGCTGTTCTCTTCAAACAAATCCATCGGGTAAGCGATGTAGGCGATGTCGCCTTCGATGCGATAAACTTTTGCTTTGTAATAATCAATGCTTGTTAACTGATTCGACCAAACTTCCGTCCAGGTGCCGGTGGACGATTCTGCCGCCACTGCGGCGGCGGCTTCCACCATATCCACGCCACTTTTGGGTTGGATGCGAAAAGCGCACAGCAAATCGGTCTCCGATGGAACATAATCGGGCACGTAATAGTCTGTTGCGTATGCGCGAACCCCTGCTTGATATTTTTCACTCACCGGGAGAGGGGAAGTGACGGTAGCAGTCATAGTTTTCTCCTTGAATTGTGATTTTCGTTCCAGCCTGTATGGTTCCTAATGTTACAAACTGGCGGGAGATTAATAAACAACACATCGAATAGATTTCTGTTAACCAATGAGGGCGGGAAAAACCCATTAGATCGGGTAGGCGTCTCTGTAAGTTCAGTGAACGACGAATCCCCCGAAAGGGTGAGGAAGACTCACCTGTAGCAGGGATGGAGTACTTGACATACAAGGTTACAATAGGTGCATCTATTCGTTTATTCGCTGAAACATATATTGCCTGTCAATTACCATGCAAAGTACGCTTCGCCGCGAAGTCCATCAACTCCATGCCGAAATTTGTCAGGCGCTGTCTGACCCGAATCGCATTCTGATTTTGTATGCGTTGTCGGAAGGCGCGCGGAATGTGGGCGAACTGGCTGAAGCGCTGAACATCACCCAACCTACGGCGTCGCGGCATCTCAAAGTGCTGCGGGATCGCAAGATGGTGCAGGCAGAGCGCGAAGGAACAAGCATTTACTATTCGCTTGCAGACCTGCGTGTCATTGAGGCGCTCGATTTATTGCGCGGTGTATTAGCCGGAATCCTTGAGGCACGAACTTCCCTCGTGGAAGAATTGGCGTAGCGCGTTTCAGAGCATGACAGCTCGTGAAGCGCGCTTTTGTTTTGAACTATCACAAGGAGAAAATATATGACAACACTTCAAGCGGATAAAGAACTCGATTGCTCGGGAATGCTCTGCCCGGTTCCGGTCATCAAGACATCCAAAGCGATCAAAGAGATTCAGGTCGGGCAGGTGTTGAAGATGATCTCCACCGACCCCGGCGCGCCGCCCGACATGGTGGCCTGGGCGCGTCAGACCGGCAACGAATTGTTAGACTCGCATCAAGAAGACAAAAAGTACATCTTTTACTTCAAACGCCTAAAGTAGCGAATGGCGAATAGCAGATAGCGTATAGCAGATGGCGGATAGCGTGATAAGTGATACGCCCTACGCGATATGCAATACGCCATCCGCAATCAGCCATCTGCCAAATCAATGTCAAAATCTGATCCGAATGCTCCAAAACGGTTGGCAATCATCGCCAGCAAAGGCACGCTCGATTGGGCTTACCCACCCCTCATCCTTGCCAGCGCGGGCGCGGCGATGGGTTGGGACGTCGCCATCTTTCACACCTTCTACGGTCTGCCGCTTCTACTTAAAGACCTTGAAGCAGAAGTGAGTCCATTGGGCAACCCGGCGATGCCGATGAAGATGCCGTTTGGTCCCGATGGTTTCCAAAAAATCAATTGGCCCATCCCAACGGCGATGATGGCAACACCGGGATTCAATGCGCTGGCAACAACGTTGATGAAGCAGACGTTTAAGAATAAAGGCGTCGCTTCAATTCCCGAGATGCGGGCAATGTGCGTGGAGGCGGGCGTGAACATGATCGCCTGCCAGATGACGATGGAAGTCTTCGGCTTCAAGAAAGAGGATTTCATTCCCGAATGCACCGTCGGCGGCGCAGGCATGTTCTTGGATTACGCAGCAGACGCGGAAGTGCAGCTCTTCATTTAGTAAAGGGAACTAAAGAAAATAAGGGATATAAAGGAACTGAAAGGGTCTCCTTTTTTAAAACACGCTTGGTGATTGTGGAGAGTGAAACGTGGACGACGAAACAAAAAAAATTCTTTACGTGCAAACACACGGAGTAGATATGCCGGAACGTTCGGCGACGCCGTTTTATTTGGCGGCGGCAGGCGCGGCAATGGACGCTGAAGTGGGAATCTACTTCACGATGAATGGCCCCACCCTTCTGCAAAAAGGCGTGCCGGAAAAATTGATCGTTCCCAAAAAAGGCGGCGGCGGCAAAGAGTTGGCATTCTTCATCAAACAAGCCGTGGATTGCGGTGTGCATCTCTACGTTTGCCAACCCTCCTTAGATTTACACGCCCTGAAGATCGAAGATTTAATTGACGGCGTCGAGATGATCGGCGGCGCGGCGTTCAACGATATGGCGTTGAATGCGGATGCGGTCATTGCGTTCTAATTACTAATTACCAATTACATTTTAGTACTTGGTAATTAGTAATTGGTAATTGGAGATTTAGATGGGACTTTTTAAAGACAAGTATCCCGATGTGCCTTACGAAGAAAAAGAGCGTTTGTGGGAGGCGGTGAAAGCCGACTCGCGTTTCCCGGCGTACCTCTACGGCTGTTACGAGTGCGGCATCTGCGTTGCCTCTTGCCCTTCGGCGCGGTTCTACGATTTCTCGCCGCGCAAGATCGCCCAAGCGGCAGCGCGCGAAGACATTGAATTGCTTTACGAGCAGATGAACGACGACGTGTGGAACTGCTCGCAATGTTTTTCGTGCAACCGTTGTCCGCGCCAAAATTCTCCGGGCGGCGTCATCACCATCATGCGCGAAGTGTCGGTGAAGAACGGCTTGCGCTCGGCGAAGCAAGCCCTCGAAGGTTATGGGCGCGTGATCTACAAGATCATGGGCACCGGCACGCAAGTCTCGCCCGACATGCTCCAGCCCGACGCTTTCCCCGATTGGGGCCCGCAAGTGCGTGAGGTGTCGCTGGAACTTGATCTGTGGCGGCGCGCATTGCCACCCGAGACTCTTCATACGACTTCAACCGGCTGGGTAGTAGACGACAAAACGATCATCGAGTTGTATTTGATCTGGCACAACACCGGCGTAATGGACATGATCGCCGAAATAGACGAAGGCTTGCACATGATCCTCAACGATGTGATGGAAGAGAAGTTGGAAGAAGCGGGATATGAAGTGTAGCGAATGGCAGATGGCAAATAGCCAATAGCGAATGGGTTCTGTCACGTCATTTCGAGGAGCGTCCTGAGCGGAGCGCCGTAGGCGCGAAGTCGAAGGATGCGACGAGAAATCTCTAGGATCATCATAAGAGATTCCTCGCTTCGCTCGGAATGACAATTTTCGAGGAGATTCTTATGACCATCCCTTACGATGCAGTCAACACCAAATCATCACGCACATTTGAGCGCCAAGCAGAATACGCGCCCGAAGATTTCCACGATCATATTTTTGAACTTGAGCATGAAGGCGAATGGATCGTCCAGCGCGTGCCGGAGCCTTATGTGGAAGTGATGACAAAGTACGGGCGCAAGAAAAAAATTCCGCTCGAACTCACTTGGCACCACAAATCGTGCGGGCAATGCGGCCACATCCCCGGCTATTCCACTTCGATTTTTTGGCTCAATCGCAAATTGGGATTTAAATATATTGACCCCACCGATCAAACATCCTGCACGGCGTGGAACTATTATGCCTCTGCCACCTCGAATGCCGCCGCGCAAGCCGGAGTCGGGATGCGAAATTTTGCCGCCGCCTACGAAACCGGCTACTTCCCCCTCATCCACTGCGGCACATCCTACGGTCACTACAAAGAAATGCGTGAGCAACTCATGCATCACGAAGATATTCGCCATCAGGTGCGCGACGTGATGAAGAAGCTCGGCAAGCCGATGGTGATGCCGGAAGAGATCGTCCATTACTCCGAATGGATTCACGCCGTGCGTGATCGCATCGCCGCCAAACAAACACGCGACTTCTCCAAGATCGCCGTTGCGGTTCACCCCGCCTGCCACTATTACAAGTTGGTGCAAGAGGATGCGATCTACGACCCCGATATTTACGGCGGGCAGCGCACGGCAACAGTTTCGGCGACAGTGAAAGCCGTGGGCGCCGAAGTGCGCGATTACTCGACGTGGTTCGACTGCTGCGGTTTCGGCTTCCGTCATATTTTGGTGCAGCGCGACTTCACCCGATCCTTCGCTACGCGCAGAAAAATTCAAGTGATGATGGATGAGGCGCAGCCCGACGTGGTGATCTCGCACGACACCGGCTGTGTGACCACGCTCGACAAGAGTCAATTCGTGGGCAAGGCGCACGGGTTAAATGTCGGCGTCCCCGTGATGTCCGACGCGCAGTTTGCCGCCTTGGCAATGGGCGCGCATCCCTATCGCGTTTGTCAACTGCATTGGCATTCCACCGATTACAAACCCTTGCTCGAAAAAATGAACATTGACCACGAAAAAGCGTGGTCAGAGTTTCAAGAAGATTTAAAGCAGTTGAAGAGCGGCGAGAAGGAATACATTAGTTGGGAAGACATTGACGCATAGTAACTACAAACTTCAAAAAACAAAAATCCAAATTTGACGTTTGTAGTTTTGTGGTTTGTAATTTTCCGGAGGAAATATGGCATCAGACACAACCCTCATCATCGGCGGCGGACCCGCCGGACTCGAAGCGGCAAGACTCATCGGCGATCTCGGACAGAAAGCGATCTTGGTCGAGAAGCGCGAATCGCTCGGCGGCATCCCCATTGCCGAACACTACGCCGCCCTCACCCACAACTTTCGTGACGCGGAAGAGGCGCTGAACGAATTGATCAACGCCGCCAAAGCCAATCCGTCGGTGAACATTCGCGCCGGCGCGGAAGTGGTGGAATGTTCGGGAGCGGCTGGCGACTTCACCGTGAAGATCGCCAAGTCCGGCAATGGCGTCGGCGAATCGATCAAAGTCGGATCGATCATCGTCGCCACCGGCTTTCAGCATTTCGATCCCGGTCGCGAGACTCAAATGTATGGCTACTACGAATACGATGACGTGATCACGCTGGCGGACGCCGAGAAGATGTTGAAGGAAAATAAATTCGTCACCCCCTCTAAGGGGACGCCGCCTCAGCGCGTGTGCTTTATTCAATGTGTCGGCTCGCGCGACCGTCAAATTGGAAATGAGTATTGTTCCAAAGTGTGCTGCGGCATCTCATCCAAGCAAGCGATTGAAGTGCGGCAGCAAGTGCCGGGTGCGAAAGTTTTCATCTTCTACATTGACATGCGTATGTACGGTTATTGGGAGAACGAGATTTATTGGCCGGCCCAAGAGAAGTATCACGTTCAATACGTGAAAGGCATCGTCACCGAGATCATTCGCAAAGGGGATCGGTTGTTGATTCGCGGCGAAGATACGACGATGGGCCGCCCGATGGAAGTGCCGATGGACGTGGTGGTGTTGGCAGTGGGCATGGAGCCGAGCAAAGGCACAAAAGATGTCGCCAAGATTCTTGGCGTGAAGCAAAACAAATACAACTTCATTGACGTGCCGCACGACGCGCTTGATCCGACGGCAACCTCGGTGCCTGGAATTTTTGTGGCGGGCGCGGCAGCCGGGCCGAAAGATTTGGACGACACGATGGCGATGGCAGGCGCAGCGGCGATGAAAGCGGCGGCGTTGATTGCGAAGAAGACCAGAGTCACTGCGTGA
>Ga0172369_10002798_pt1 | contig 23514 bp, 11 predicted proteins | sample LakKiv25m_FD_114539 | JGI IMG/M metagenome (GOLD analysis project Ga0172369, IMG submission 114539) | Freshwater microbial communities from Kabuno Bay, South-Kivu, Congo - kab_022012_11.25m | ecosystem: Environmental > Aquatic > Freshwater > Lake | place: Democratic Republic of the Congo...
AGGACTTCGCTCTCGGCGGTCACCGTCGCGTTGCGCGGCTCTCGCGTCACGACGGCCATCTCGCCGAGAATCGCTGGCGCGGAGGTCAGACGCTCGAACGTCACCGCTCCCGCGTCATCACGGACGACGACACGCGCCGAGCCGCGCTCGAGCACGAACATCTCGTGTCCGACTTCGCCTTGGCGCATCAGCGGCTGACCAGGCTGGAAGGTCACAGACTGCATCGCTTGACGCACCAGTGCCGTCCCGTCTGGACCGAGGTTGGCGAAAATCGGCAACGAAGACCATGTCTCCGGCGGAGCGGTGGGCGGCGGGGGCACTTGCATGGGAGACTGCCTCATGGACCGTTGCGAACTTTCAATGTGTACTGCGCATTCGTGCAAGACGATGCCGGCGCGGAGCGGTAGACGCGAACCCAATACCACGCGCTGTTGTCTGTGCAGTAGTTGACGCCCAAGTCCGGAATAAGTGTCGTCGAGCTGGGATGGTTGTAGCACGGGCATTCGCCGCCGGCATTGGCGTTCGGTGACGGGAATGGCGAGCAGCTTTGCCCTGTCGGGCAGGGGAGATTGCCGCCCACCACGCCGGCCAGGTTCGCGGGAGGATAGGCGTCGCCTGTGAAATTGACCGACCAGCCCGATTCCGGAACGCCGCCGCAGATCTGCTTGGACGCATCGAACCCGCCACGGTACAGGTCAACGACAAAACCAGGATCCGTGCCCGTCGCGAACTTCACGTTGACAACGAAGGTGTCGCAGCCGTTGTCGGCGTCGGGGAGATCGATGGCGTGGAACTTGTACCAATCTCCAGTCTCACCCGGCATGATGCTGCCGATGGCGACGTCACCTTGGCCAGCATCGGTGAATTCGCCCATCGGGATCGCCTCGGCAGGGTTTCCTCCTGTGACGTTGTAGTTGACATCCGGGGTGCACTCGCAGCCATCCGTCAGGTCGCCGTTGACATCGAAGTATCCGTTATTGCAGGAGCTAACACACTTGCCACCTGCGCAGTCCGGCGTGCCATGGACCACACTTCCGCACATCTGACCGATGTCGCCGTTGTCGGTCACACCATCGCAACCGTCGTCGACACCGTTGCACTTTTCGACCACGCCCGGATGCACGTCCACATTGGCGTCATTGCAGTCACCGGTCTTGTCCGATGTGTACTTGCCAGTTGCCGCGCACTTGGTGACGAAGGCCGACATGCCGTACCCGTCGCCATCCGAGTCGTAGTACCAGGGGATCGCATCCGGCGAATCGTCGTCCACGACGCCATTGCAGTTGTCATCCAACAAGTTGCAGATTTCCTTGGCGCCGGGGTTGATGGACGAGTTGGTGTCCTTGCAGTCATTGGTCGACAGCGCGCTGTAAAAGCCTGTCGCCTCGCACTTCTCTACGAAGTCTGTCGTGCCGTACGTGTCGCCGTCGGCGTCCAAGTACCACTTCTTGCGATCGGGCGAGTCGTCGTCGACCGTGCCGTTACAGTTGTCATCCAACAGGTTGCAGGCCTCGTATGCTCCGGGGTGAACCGCCGCCTTGGAGTCGTCGCAATCGCCGCCCTTGGTGGCCTGGAAATCGCCCATCTTCGCGCACAAGCACTGCGGCAGTGGATCGGTGACGCCGTAGCCGTCCTTGTCGATGTCCGTGTAGAGCGTCACGCAACCGGTGCCGCCCGGCTCATCGATGATGCCGTCGCAGTTGTTGTCGACATTGTCCGCGCACTTTTCCGGCGCGCTGGGGCTGATCTGCGTGTTCAAGTCATTGCAGTCACTTCCCTTCAAAGCTGTGTAGGTCGAGTTGTAGAGTCCTGGGCTGCACAGGCACTTGGCGTCGCCCGTCACGCCGTGGCCATCCTGGTCGACGTCCAGCATGTAGTTGGTGCAATTCAACGCGTTCTCTTCATCGACCACCGTGTCGCAGTTGTCGTCGTAGTTGTTGCAGCTCTCATTGGCGCCAGGATGCACCAGGTACTTCGTGTCGTCGCAGTCCTTGTTGTTCGTGGCGGTGTACTTTCCTGATTCTGAGCACTTGGTGATCGTCGCCGTGGAGCCGAAGCTGTCCGCGTCGCCGTCAAAATACCAAGGCTTCGCGTCGGGCGAATCATCGTCGATGATGTTGTTGCAGTTGTTGTCCAGACCGTCGCACGCCTCGTACGCGCCCGGGTGCACGGCGCCATTGGCGTCGTTGCAGTCGCCCGTGGACGTGGCCGTGTACTTGTCGGTCGGGCCGCAGCGAACCTGGCTCGCCGACGTGCCATACGCGTCGTTGTCGCTGTCGTAATACCAAGTCTTGACGTCCGGCGAATCCGCGTCGGTCACGCCGTTGCAGTTGTCGTCGACGTTGTTGCATCCCTCGAAAGCCCCCGGATTGACAGTCGCCGCGAAGTCGTCGCAGTCGCCATCCTGTGTGACCGTGAAGATGCCCGCAGCCGCGCACAAGCATTGCGGAGCCACCTGGGCGCCGCCGTAGCCGTCATTGTCGGCATCGGGGTAGAAAGAGATGCAGCCACCCGCGCTTGCGTCGTCCGTCAACCCGTCGCAATTGTTGTCCAGGTTGTCGCCGCAGATTTCCGTGATCCCCGGGTTGACGTTGCCCTTGAGGTCATTGCAGTCGCCCTGCTTGGTCGCAGTGTACTCCGCGTTGTTCAAACCCGCGCTGCACAAGCACTTCTGATCGGTCAAAAGGCCATAGCCGTCCTGGTCCGTATCCTTCATGTAGTTCTTGCAGCCGGTGGCGTCCTGCGGGTCGATGCTGCCATCGCAGTTGTCGTCGTAGCCGTTGCAGACTTCCGCGACGGTCGGGTGCACCTGGCTGTTGCTGTCGTCGCAGTCATCCTTGTTCGTCGCCGAATACTTGCCAGTCGACCAGCACTTGGTCACGAATGCCGACGATCCGTACGAGTCGCCATCGCCATCGTAGTAGTAGGACTGCACCTCCGGCGAGTCGTCGTCGACGATGCCGTTGCAGTTGTCATCCTTGTTGTTGCACGCTTCGTAAGCGCCTGGATGCACGCCATTGTCTGAGTCGTTGCAGTCGCCCGTCGTCTTGGTCGTGTACTTGCCTGTCGCGAAGCAACCGATGACGCTCGCGCTCGTGCCGTACGCGTCAAGGTCCGCGTCGAAGAACCACGTGCGCACCTCGTTTGAATCCAAGTCTGTGATGCTATTGCAGTTATCATCCAAGTTGTTGCACGCCTCATACGCACCCGGGTGCACGTCCTTGTTGTTGTCGTTGCAGTCGCCCGGCACGGATGTCGTGAACACCCCCGTTGCCGCGCACAAGCACTGCGGCGCCTGCGACGTCCCGCCGTAATTGTCCTTGTCGTTGTCCGGGTAGAATGTCACGCACGGCGTGCCGTTCACGTCTGTGGCACCGTCGCAATTGTTGTCCAGGCCATCGCCGCACTTCTCGTTGGCGCCCGGGTTCACGATCGCCTTCAAGTCATCGCAATCGCCGGTCTTGGTCGCGGTATAGAGCGGCACGCCCACGCCGGCCCCGCACAGGCACTTATAGGTGCCCGTCACGCCGAAGGTATCCGCGTCAGCATCGAGCGAGAATCCCGTGCAACCCTGCGCGTTTTCTTCGTCCGTTACACCGTCGCAGTTGTCGTCGTAGCCGTCACAGACTTCGGTCGAACCCGGGTGCGCATTGTTGTGGATATCGTCGCAGTCATCGCCGTTGGTCGCCGTATACTTGCCTGTCGCCAGGCACTTCTGCACCGAGGCACTCGATCCGTACGTATCCAGGTCACCATCGTAGTACCACGTCGATGCGTCGGGCGAGTCGTCGTCGGTGATGGCATTGCAGTTGTCATCCAAGTTGTTGCAGTACTCGTACGCACCGGGAAAGACCTCATTGCGCGTGTCATCGCAATCGCCGGGCTGGCTCGCGGTGTATCCGCCGGTGGGGAAGCACGCCTTCTTGGCCGCGGCTGTGCCATAGCTATCGCCGTCGGCGTCGAAGTACCAGTTCTTGTTGTCCGGCGAGTCGTCGTCGATGGTGCCGTCGCAGTTGTCGTCGATGCTGTTGCACGCCTCGTAGGCGTTCGGATGCACGAACGGTGCGTTGTCGTTGCAGTCACCGGTCGCTTGCGTCGTGTACTTGCCTGACGCCTTGCACAAGCACGTCGACGGCGTGATCTTGCTGCCATAGCCGTCCTTGTCGGCGTCTTCGAACCATGGCAGGCAGCCCGCGGCGTCGCCCTCGTCCGTCGTGCCATCGCAGTTGTCGTCGTAGTTGTTGCACACCTCGAACGCACCGGGATTCAGCGCCACCTTGGTGTCGTTGCAGTCGCCGTCCAGAACCGCCGTGAAATGCGTGAGCATGTTGGGCGCGCACAGGCACTTGCCCACGCCGGTGATGCCGTACGTATCGCCGTCGCTGTCATAGAGGTAAGTGCTGCAACCCACAGCGTTTTCTTCGTCGATCAAGCTGTTGCAGTTGTCATCGAGGTTGTTGCAGTTCTCGGTCGCGCCGGGATGCACCTTGAGCTTGGTGTCGTCGCAATCCATACTGTTTTCGCAGCTGTACTTGCCCTGCGGCGCGCACAGACACCGACCGTCGTTCGGATTGCCATAGCTGTCGGCGTCCACATCTGCGAACCATGTCGCGCAGCCCTTCGAGTTCTCGTCGTCAATCTTCAGGTCGCAGTTGTTGTCGACGCCGTCACAGAGTTCGGGTGCTCCCGGGTTGTTGGCCGGCGCGTTGTCGTTGCAATCGCCCGAGACCATGGCCGTGAAATTGCCTTCGCCCTTGCACTGGCAATGTTGGGTTGCAATGCCGAAGCCATCGCCGTCCATGTCCATGTAGTAAGGAATGCAGCCGATCGAGTTGGTCTCGTCGGTGCCGTTCATGCAGTTGTCGTCCAGGTTGTTGCAGACTTCCGTTGCATTCGGATAGACGGCCGGGTTCGCGTCCAGGCAATCCCCGCCCTTGGTGGCGTTGTAGAATCCAGCCTTGAAGCACAACTTGGCCGACATCGCCGTGTTGCCCCAACCATCATTGTCGCCGTCGTAGAAGTAGGTCGTGGCCTGGTGCGAGTCCGAGTCGGTGATGCCATTGCAGTTGTCGTCCATGCCGTTGCACAACTCTGAGGCCCCGGTGTGCACGGACGCCAGCGAGTCGTTGCAGTCGCCCGGCACCTTCGTTGTGTACTTGTCCTGGGCGCCACACAGGCACTTCACGTCGGTCGCGAGGCCCCACTTGTCCGCGTCCGCGTCGGCATACCACGACACACAGCCGATCGCATTGGCGTTGTCCGTCGTGCCATCGCAGTTGTTGTCCTTGGTGTCGCAGTACTCGTCCATGAGCGGATGGATCATGCTGTCGGCGTCATCGCAATCGCCGGCAACCGTCGCGCGGTACTTGGGCCCGGCCGCGCACAGGCACTGCGAAGCCGGTGCCGCCACGCCATATTCGTCGCCGTCGTTGTCCCAGTAGTACACCGTGCAGCCGAGCGCGCCCATGCTGTCGGTCACGCCATCGCAGTTGTCGTCCTTGTTGTTGCACAGCTCGGTTCCCGTCGGCTTGATGGCGCTGTTGGTGTCGTCGCAATCGCCTGCCGTCTTGGTCGTGTACGGCAACGTGGCGCCGCAATAGCACTTGGTCTTGGTCTCGATGCCGAAACCGTCGCCGTCGGCATCGAACATCCATGCCGTGCAACCGAAGGAGTTCTCTTCGTCGGTCTGGCCGTTGCAGTCGTCGTCCAGCGTGTTGCACTTCTCGGTCGCGCCAGGGTTCACGCTCGCGTTCTTGTCGTTGCAGTCGCCGCCGATCTGCACGGTGTTGTTGACGATCTTGCATACACATTGCGCGATCGCACCTTCGCCAAAGCCGTCGCCATCCGCGTCGACGTACGCCTCGAGGCAGCCCGTCGCGCCAGGTTCATCGGTCATGCCGTCGCAGTTGTTGTCCAGGCCATCGCAGGCCTCCTTGCCGCCACTGCTGACCATGACATTGGTGTCATCGCAGTCGCCCGACACGCTGACCGGATGCGCCGCGTCTGCAGCACACAGGCACAGCCCGTCATTCGGATTGCCATACGTGTCGCCATCGTTGTCGGCGTAATACTGCTTGCAACCCACCGAATCGACGCCATCGGTCACGCCATCGCAGTTGTTGTCAAAGCCATCGCACGTTTCCGGCAGCGACGGATTCTTCTTCGGATCGTCGTCAGAGCAGTCGCCCGCCTTCTTGACCGTATGCAACGCATCGGGAGCACACAGGCACAGCGCCGCTCCCGTTCCGTACTGGTCGCTGTCCGCATCGACGTAGAAGTCCATGCAGCCGGTCGCGCCCGGTTCATCGATGGCGCCGTCACAGTTGTCGTCCTTGGCATTGCATGATTCCGTCTGCGTCGGATGGATCGCTGCCTCATAGTCCGCGCAATCGCCTGGACTCACAGCGGTATACAAGCCTACGGGCGCGCATGTGCACTGCGACATGTCGGTGCCGAATTTGTCCGAGTCGCCATCCAGGTAGAATGTTGCGCAGCCGATCGCGCCCACGCCCTCGTCCGTCGTGCCATCGCAATTGTCGTCGAGCGCGTTGGCGCACACTTCCGTGGCGCCAGGCGAAATGGCCACGGCGTCGTCGGCGCAGTCCTTGCCGCCATTCGGGCAGGTGGCCGGCCAGCCGACCAGCACCATCGCCGCATCGCAATAGCCATCGCCGTCGTCGTCGCAGCCCTCGTCTGCCTTGGCGCTGCAGTTGTCATCGAGGCCGTTGCACAGCTCAGGCGCGGCGGGAGAAATCCCAGGATTCAGGTCATCGCAGTCACCAGCGCCAGACAGGCAAGCAGCGGGCGTGCCCGTCGTCGTCATGGCCGCATCGCAGTAGCCATCCTTGTCGTCATCGCACCCTTCGTCCGTCTTGCCATCGCAGTTGTCATCAATGTTGTCGCAGGTCTCGGTCACGTCTGGCGCGGTGGTCACTGCATTGTCGTTGCAGTCGCCGCCACCCTTGGGGCACACAGCGGGAGCGCCCACCTTGATCAGCGCCGCGTCGCAGAACCCATCGCCGTCGTCATCGCAGCCTTCATCGGTCTGACCATTGCAGTTGTCATTGAAATCATTACACGTTTCCGTTGCGCCTGGGTGCACCGTCTTGTCGCCGTCGTTGCAGTCCGAGCCGCCGTTGCCGCAAATCGCGGGCGTGCCGACCAGCGTCAGCTTGCCGTCGCAGTACCCGTCCAAGTCGTCATCGCACCCCTCGTCTTTCAGACTGTTGCAGTTGTCGTCGGCATCGTTGCACATTTCGTCCGCGGTCGGGTGCGTGGTGGCGACCTTGTCGTTGCAGTCGCCCACACCTTTGGCGCAGATCTTCGGCGAACCGACGATCGAAGCACTGACATTGCACCACCCGTCGCCGTCGTCGTCGCAGCCTTCGTCGGTCAGGCCATCGCAGTTGTCGTCGATGTCATTGCAGACTTCGAACGCTGCCGGGCTGATGGCCACCGAGCTGTCGTTGCAGTCCGATGCGGACGCGGCGGTGTACAAATCTGCTGCTTTGCAAAGACATTCCTGCTTACCGCCAAGCGGGGCGGCGAGGCCGAAGCCGTCCTTGTCCGCGTCCAACCAGAACGGCGCGCAGCCCTGCGCGCCAGCATCGTCGGTGACACCGTTGCAGTTGTCGTCCTGCGCGTTGCACGTCTCGGGCACGGCGATGGCACCATCGCACTGGCTCAGGCCGGAAGTCAGGCACTTGCGCGTGCCCTTGCAGGAGCCGCTGCTGTTCGTGTTGGCGCAGTTCGTCATCGCGCCCTGCTCGGCCGCCAGTTTCGAGCACGAGCACTCGCCTTGCTTCAAGCGGCACTGCTTGCTGGCGCCGGAACTGCCGGTCTCGTCTTTGCAGGCGTAGCCGGCCGCGCAATCGGCATCCAACGCGCAGGGAGCGCCACAAAAGCTGCCAGCATCGCCGTACGACAAGCACAGCGCCTTCTTGTTGTTGGCCGTGCAATCGTCGTCGACCATGCAGGGTCGGCACAGGTTTGCGCTCGCAGGCAGGCACAAGCTGACCGGGTCGCCCTCGTTGAGCTGCAGGCAGCGCATGCCGCCCGGGCAACAATCCGAGCAGGTCTGCGTGCAGAGCTTGCCGTTTGCGGTCTCGATGCAATGGCCGCTGTCGCAGTCGTTGTCGACCAGACACGCCGAACCCGGTTGGCCGATCAGCGGGCTGGTCGGCCATTCACAGGTCGCCACGTCGGACACCGGCCCATCCATCAGCGTGCTGTCCGGTTCGCCATCCAAACCCGTCAAGTCCTGCTCGGCGAGCGGCAGATCGTTCAGCGTCCCCTGATCCGGCGCCTTGACGTCGACCGCGGGGGCCTTGGTTGACTCCGGCGTGCTGCAGGCGGGCAGCACAAAAGCCAGACAAATCAGCGATGAACAGGCAACTGCGCGGAGGTTGGATTGTGCGTTCATGATCCATCCAATGGCAAGGCGGGCTTCGCCTCCCCCACGGGCCGGCGTGGCCGGGCCCTGAAGGCGAAGTCCACCAAGACTAGCAGACCCCTGGGTCAGTTGCAGCCTGACTTTTGCAGTTTGTGAAGGGAATCTGTACCGGCGCACAGGCGCGAGACGCGCGCCGTTTCGATCGATGAATTGAATGTCATCGCGATGTTGCCGCGCGCCTGCCCCGCCGCGGGCCTGGCAATCGTCTGAAGGGCGCCTGTGTGGCTGACCTGAACTTGCGTTGCGGCCGGGCGCTTCATCGCATTCGGGTGCGCCCTGCCGCCACGACCATCAGTTGGGCAACGTGGCCTGCTGGAGCAGCACGTCGTCAATGAACCAACCTGGACCGCTATTGTTTGCCGAGTCTTTCGTATTGAAACCAAAGCGGATCTTCACCGTCTTGCCTTTCCATGGACTCAAGTCGTAGCTGACATGCACCCACGCTTTCGCGTTCTTGTCGTTGGGCAGCGTCCAGGTCTTGAGTGTCGTGACAAAGCCGTCCGCGGAGATCTGCACGGTGCGCAGATCGTAGCCCGTTGAAGCCTCGACGCCGTGGTACGACCAGAATCCCAGCAGCGCAATGCCAGTTGCGGGCAGCGAGATGTCCTTGCTCGTCGCCGTTCCCGTGGCGACAGCCTTGTCATCGTAGTTCTTGCCGTTGTTGAAATTCAGCGAGCAAGCACCCGAGTGCGCGGCCGGCTCGGCAGGCGTCTGATCGATCGCCCACGCCGACTTGCCCGCCACGGCCACCGGCGCCGTGACCCAGCCATCGATCTTGTCGCACTCGAACGTGTCTGTCAGCAACTCCTGGTACGTGCATTGCGGCGTGCCCGCGCAGGCGTTGGTGCTGCAGACATCGCCCGTCGTGCACGGATCGCCGTCGTCGCACGCCCCACCGGGCGCGATCGGCTTGTGATCGCAGAGCTTGCTGTACGACCCGTCTGGCGCACAGGAATCGAGCGTGCAGCCGTTGCCGTCATCACAGACCGTGGCGTCGGGCGCGCCATTGCACTTGCCATCTGTGCAGGAGTCGTTCGTCGTGCACGCGTTGCTGTCGCTGCACGAACTGCCGTCGGGGTCCTTGGTGCTGGTGCAGGTGCCACCCGTGCACGCATCGTTGCCAGTGCAGTCGTTGCCGTCCGAGCAGTAGGCGCCATCGGCGGACGTCTTGTACGTGCACACCCCACTCTTGTCGCAAGAGTCCGTGGTGCAAGGATTCTTGTCGTTGCACTTGTCGACGCCGTCGCAGTAGCCCCAGGAGGTGCAGCGATCCGTCGTCGTGCACACGTCCCCGTCGTCGCAAGCCGTGTCCTTGGGCGCGTCCTTGCCGTCGCAGTAGCCCGCCTTGCACTTGTCTTCCACCGAACAACTGTTGCCGTCGTCGCACGCTGTGCCGTCCGCGACATCCGTGCCCTCACAGTCGCCGTCCGCGCAGGTGTCGCCGGCGGTGCAACTCTCTCCGTCATCACAAGGCTGGGCGTTGTTGGTCGGCGTGTATTTGCAGCCCTTGACCGGGTCGCAAGCTTCGATGGTGCAAAGATTCTTGTCGTCGCAGTCCTCCGGGCCGCCGGGCGTGCATGTGCCCGCGTTGCAACTGTCGCCCGCGGTGCAGTCATTGCCGTCCGAGCACCAGTCGCCGTTGCCCGCCGTCACATCGCCGACGCACTTGCCGCCCTTGCACGTATCGTCGCCCGTGCATGCGTTGCCGTCGGAACAGTAGCCGCCATCTTTCGCCGGTGTGCCGGGCACGCACTTGCCTGCCTTGCAGCTGTCGCTGCTCGTGCATGAATCGCCGTCCGAGCAACTGACACCGTCGGCCGATCCAGTGTGGCTGCACGCTCCCGTCGCGTCATCGCAAGCGTCCTTTGTGCAATCGTTATCATCGTCGCAGTCCTTGGCCTGCGTCGCACATGTGCCGTAGTCGCAGTAGGGGGCCGTGCACTTGTCGCCCGTGCCACAGTCCGCGTCGGTCTTGCAGGTGCAGACATCGACGAAGTCATCACAGCAGTCGTCGTACTCCTGGCACAAGCTGTCGCAGTGGCAATTGCCGCCAGAACCGTAGTTCTCTCCGCAGCTGCCTGCGCAAGAGCCGGGGGCGCTGCTGCCATCCGGCTTCGCGCCAGCATCCGGCTTCGTGCTGCCGCCGTCCTTCGCGCCTGCCGCGTCGGTCATCGCTGCATCTCCGACGGTGCCGGTGTCTGCGCTCGACACAGCATCGCTTGTTTTTCCAACGTCTTGCTTGCCTTGTGCGTCGCCGCCAGTGACATCTTGCGCCGCGTCCACCGCGTCGCTGGGCTTCGGCAGTTCGCCAGCGATCGCGTCGGTCGTCGGACCCGTGTCGCCGGTGAGCAAGCCACCGGGCAGACCCTTGTTGCCTGTCGTTGTGCTGCAAGCCGCGAGAAGTGAAATCGTTGAAAACAACAAGAATATTTGAGCGTGCTTCATCTGGTCCTCGGTTGGGCCTGTGGCCTTGGCAGCGCTGATAGCATGGTCGCGCTTGGGGATCCAGGCCAAAGTTCATCGCCGGGCGCGGATCAGAAGACACCGCGACGAAATGTACCGCAAGCAGCGATCGCGGCGGACAGGCATTGCGCGTTGCGGGCAGGTTGGTTCAGCATGGAGGAGAAAGGATGGTCAATCCCCTGCAAGCATAGGAGAGCAAGCCATGGCGGATACGCAGACCGACATAGAATGCTGCCCGAAATTCGATCCCGCACCTTGGCAGGATCGCGAAATCACATGGGAAGGCAAGAGGTTTGTCAAGGATCACGTCTTCAGCGTGCTTCATATTCCCGTGAACTTTGCCAGCGTGATGACGCGAAACATGGCGCGCATCGAGGCCGCAGGTGCGCAGGCGCCGGCCATGATCGTGCTGACCGACGAAAACTCCCTCTGGGGATGCGACTTGTACATTGAGGTCGCCAAGGACGTACCCGGCGCGGAAATGGTCACGTTGTCAGGCACTTTCCTTTCCAGGGTGTTCGAAGGCCCGTACAGCCAGGTGCACGCCTGGACCAAGCAAATGCCGGCCTTCGTCCAGGAACGCGGCAAGGCGTTGCGCAGGTTGTGGTACTACTACACGACCTGCCCCAAATGTGCGCGAAAGTACGGCAAGAACTACGTCGTCATCCTGGCCCAGGTCTGACAGGGTCGCTGCTCTTTTCGGCGACCCCGTGAACGGGCACCGCCGTCAGGCTGCGATCCGGGCTTGGTGCGGGCGCGGCGAATCGACTTGACGCAGCGCGGCAGTCTCGGATAGACTGAATCCTATCACTCCGATAGGATATCGGGAGTACCGCCGGAGCCGCATGCTGCCCATGAAGTCGCGTTACGCTCTGAAGGCCCTGTGCTACCTCGCCCGTTTCGGCGGCGAGGCACCCGTCTCCGTTGCCGTGATCGCGCAGGCGGAGACCATCCCGGCGAAGTTTCTCGAAGCGATTCTCCTCGAATTGCGCAACCATGGCATTCTGGCGAGCCGGCGCGGCAAAGGGGGCGGCTACACGCTGCTGATCGCGCCAGACAAGATTGGCCTGGGCAATATGATTCGTCTGCTGTCAGGCCCACTTGCGCCACTGCCGTGCCTGAGCAAGAGCGCCTATCACCGCTGCCCCGAGTGCGTGGACGAAGGCACCTGCGCCGTGCGCCTGCTGATGGCGGAATCCCATGCCGCGATGTTGCGGAGCCTCGATCGGACGACATTGGCCGACCTGGTGCAACGCATCGAGCGTGCCGCCGGCTGGGGGTTCAAGGATATTGCCTCGTGTATCTAGGCGGTTGACGTCATGCGACGTCTGCCGCCGAAGCGATGGCCGGCCACCTTGAACCCCAGAAGTCTGTCGGAGATTCTTCCACACGATGCGTGACAGGTAGACATGATGAATCCTCAGCTTCCATCCGCTGCTGCGTGCGCTCTGACGCGGGCCTCGCGTGTTGCGCTGCTCCTTTTTGCGTTGCTTCTTCTCTCGTCTGTCGCACTGGCGGCGCCGATCACGCTGCTCAACGTTTCCTACGACCCCACGCGCGAACTCTATGTCGACATCGACGCTGCGTTTACGAAGCGTTACAAGGAGAAGACCGGCCAGGATGTGATCATCCAACAATCACACGGCGGCTCCGGCAAGCAGGCGCGCGCGGTCATCGACGGTTTGCAGGCAGATATCGTGACGTTAGCCTTGGCTGGCGACATCGACGCCATCGCAGCGAAGGCCGCGCTGCTGCCACTTGACTGGCAAAGGCGCCTGCCGCAGCAGAGTTCGCCCTACACATCGACGATCGTCTTCCTGGTGCGCAAGGGCAATCCGAAACGCATCACGGACTGGGCGGACCTGGCGCGGCCGGGCATCGCGGTCATCACACCCAATCCCAAGACGTCGGGCGGCGCGCGCTGGAACTACCTCGCGGCATGGGCGTGGGCGCTGCAGAAGTATGGCAACGACGAGGCAAAGGCGCGCAGCTATCTCGCGGCGCTGTTTCACAATGTGCCGGTGCTCGACACCGGCGCCCGTGGCGCGACCATCACGTTTGTCCAACGCGGCGTCGGCGATGTGCTGCTGGCATGGGAGAATGAAGCGCTACTGGCGCAAAAGGAGTTGGGTGTTGGCAAGTTCGACGTCGTGACGCCGCCTGCCAGCATGCTGGCGGAGCCGCCCGTCGCACTCGTGGACAAGGTCGTCGACAAGAAGGGCACACGCGCGGCTGCCGAGGCTTTTTTGGCCTTCTTGTACACGCCAGCAGCGCAGGAGATCGTCGCGCGCCATCACTTCCGTCCGCGCGATCCAGCCGTCCTTGCTCGCCACGGCGCGGCATTCGCCAAGGTCGCGCTCTGGAACATCCAACAGTTCGGCGGCTGGAAGGCCGTGCACGCAAAGCACTTCGCAGATGGCGGCGTCTTCGACCAGATCTACCAACGTGCGCGGTGAATGCATGACCCGCAACGCCCGCACCCTGCCCGGTTTTGGCCTGTCTCTAGGCATCACGATGAGTTGGCTCGGCCTGATTGCGCTCGTGCCGCTGCTCGCCCTGTGTATCCGCTCGACGAGCTTGGGTTGGCCAGCCTGGCGCGCCGTGCTGACCGACGAGCAGGTCCTGGTCGCCTTGCGCTTGTCTTTTTCTGCCGCCGTCCTGGCTGCCTTGCTCAACACAATCTTCGGTTTGTGCGTTGCCTGGGCGCTGTGCCGCTGCCGCCTGCCCCTCGCAGCCTTGTGGGACGCCATCGTCGATTTGCCTTTCGCGTTGCCCACGGCCGTCGCCGGCATCGCCTTGACAGCCGTCTACGCCCAGGATGGCTGGCTGGGCCGTGTCCTCGAAGGTCGGCTGGGCTGGAAGATCGCCTTCGCCCCCGCTGGCATCGTCATCGCCTTGACCTTCATCGGCTTACCCTTTGTCGTTCGCACTGTCGAACCGGTCCTCGAAGGTCTCGATCGCGAACTGGAAGAGGCAGCAGAGTGCCTTGGAGCCTCACCCTTGCAGGTGTTCTGGCGCGTCGTGTTGCCGGCATTGAGGCCGGCGCTGCTGACCGGCTTTGCCATGGCCTTTGCCCGCGCTGTCGGCGAGTACGGCTCGGTCGTCTTCATCAGCGGCAACCTGCCGGGCAAGACGGAAATCGCTCCCTTGTTGATCGTCGGCAAACTCGAACAGTACGACTACGCGGGCGCGACCGCCATCGCGACGATCATGCTCGCCGTTTCTGCGCTGGTCCTTGGCGTCATCACCTGGCTGCAACGCGATCGCCACAAGGCGCGCTGACGAAGGTACTTCATGGCTGGTGCTCCCTCTCTTGCCCCTGCACGTCGAATGACGCGGCATGACGCGCGCAAGTTGTCAAAAGAACGCAGATTCGGTCGCGTCGTCTTGTGCGCGGTGGCCCTCGCGTGGCTCTCGCTCATCGTCATCGTGCCACTGGCGGCCGTACTCGGCGAGGCGTTCCAGGACGGCGCGGGTGCATGGTGGCGCGCGATCACCGACAGCGAAGCCCTCGTCGCCCTGCGCCTTTCCTTGAAAGTCGCCGTCCTCACGGTGCCCCTCAACACCGTATTTGGCATCGCCGCGGCATGGCTCATCGCACGTTTTCGCTTTCCTGGTCGCTCCTTGCTGATGACGTTGCTCGACCTGCCCTTGTCCGTTTCGCCAGTCGTCTCCGGTCTGGTGTTTGTCCTGTTGTTCGGCGCCCATGGCTGGTTCGGTCCTTGGCTCGCAGATCGCGATATTCAAGTCATCTTTGCGCTTCCCGGCATCGTGCTGGCCACGACCTTCATCACCCTGCCGATGGTGGCCCGCGAGATCCTGCCCCTCTTGGAGGCCCAAGGTGACGAACAGGAATTGGCCGCTCTGACCCTCGGTGCCAGCCCTTGGCAGATGTTCTGGCGTGTGTCGCTGCCGGGCATGCGTTGGGCGGTGCTCTACGGTGTGATTCTGACGACGGCGCGTGCCCTGGGCGAATTCGGTGCCGTATCGGTCGTGTCCGGTCACATTCGCGGTGAGACGACGACGCTGCCGCTGCATGTCGAAATCTTGCACGGAGAGTTCCACTTCCAGGCGGCATTCGCCGTCGCCTCCATCCTGACCCTGGTCGGCGTGTTCACCCTTGTCGCGCGGCGCATCCTGCAGGCCCGCATCGACGCCGCGGAGTAATGATGTCCATTGAAATTCGCAACGTAACGAAACGGTTCGGAGCATTCACCGCGCTCGACAACGTGAGCCTGGACGTGCCGACAGGCCAATTGGTCGCGCTGCTGGGGCCGTCGGGCTCCGGGAAGACGACGCTGCTGCGCGCGATTGCCGGCTTGGATCCACCGGATCAAGGCGAGATCCGTGACCACGGCGCAGACGTGACACGCCTGGGTACCCGCGATCGCAATGTCGGCTTCGTGTTTCAGCATTTTGCGCTGTTTCCGCACCTGAGCGTCTTCGAGAACATCGCGTTCGCGCTGCGTGTGCGCAAGCGGCCCGCCGCGGAAGTGCACGAGCGGGTACGTGAGCTGGTTGCACTCATCCAGCTGGAAGGTCTGGAACATCGTCGGCCTGCAGAGTTGTCGGGGGGGCAGCGGCAGCGGGTCGCCCTGGCCCGCGCGCTTGCCGCCAAGCCGCGCGTGTTGCTGCTCGACGAGCCGTTCTCGGCGCTGGACGCTCGCGTGCGCCACGGCTTGCGGCGCTGGTTGCGCAAGCTGCATGACGAGTTGGGCACCACGTGCGTGTTCGTGACGCACGATCAGGAAGAAGCCTTCGAACTGGCGGACAGTGTCGTCATCTTCCACGCGGGCCGCGTCGCGCAACTCGGCTCGCCAGCAGAGGTATTCCAGGTCCCGCAAAGTGCATTCGTGGCGGATTTCCTCGGCGGAACCAACAAGTTGGCCGGTCAGGTGACGCAAGGTCAGTTCCACGTTGCCGGGCAGACGTGGCCGCAGCGCTTGCCGAACGGGCCCGCGACCGCGTTCTTGCGCCATGGCGATGTGGAGTTGGCCGCGGAGCCGCCGCTCCATCGACCCTCGCTGGCCGTGCGCGTGACGCGGGTGCGCAGCAATGGCCCGCGGACTCAGGCGGAACTGCGCACGCTTCAAGAGAACTTGTTGCTCGTCGCGGAACTCTCGCCAGATCGCAGCTTGGCGGTGGGTTCTGAACTCTGGGCCGTGCCTCGCAAGCTCCACGTCTTCGCCGACGCGCCGGGCGAACTCCGGCACGGTGACACGCAAGAGCCGGTCACGTGGGGCGAGTTCATTTAGGCGTCTGTGTCCGCAGCTTGTCCGCGACACCCGGCTGTGGCAGCCTCGCGCGCGGTTTGGCCGGGGCGACACCGGACGCCGACCCAACGCGCCAAGCCGTTTGCGAGGCCCGCGATGAACGATTGGAGTCTCGACCCGCGCGTGCGGGCCGTTCTGAAGCACATTCCACTTCCAATTCAATTGCCTACCCCTTTGCGCCGTGCCCGGGGTGCCACGGGCCAGACTGAACTCGAAGGCAGGCGCGCCGTCGTCACGCGGCTGCGCGATGACCTCGATCTAGCGCTGTGTCAAGGACTTGCCCAGGCCGGGGCCGCCGTGGTCATCGCCGACGCGGAGCCGCACGCGGATCGCCTCCCAACTGCGCTCGCCGCGGGCATGCGACACGTGCCATGGGGCGGCGACACGGCCGCGGGCCTTCTCGCCGTGATTCAGTCCAGCGGCGCCACAGCTGATCGGCGGCCTGTCGTGATCACACACCGCGTTGATGCGCCAACCGACGAGAATCTTGCGGTGAACGACGCGACGGATCGCCTTTTCGGGGTCGGTCACGCGGCCGCACAAATCGGCGCCTCGGGCCGCGTGCTGCTCGTCTTCGGCCAGGAATTGGAGACAAGCGTTCAAGGCTCACTGACGGCAGCCGCCGCTGCTGGATTCGCCCGGTCTGCGTTCAAGGAGTTCGGACCCAAGGGTACGACCGTTCACGTCTTGCGCCAGACGGATGCGGCGCCGGCCACGGTGGCGAACATCGCGGTCTTCTTGGCGGGACCGCGAGCGGCGTTTCTGACCGGTCTCGACCTGCAGATCGGAAAGGCGAGGGGTTCCGAGGTGCTCGCCCTGCCGCGCCTGCGAGGCAAGGTCGCGTTGGTCACAGGCGCCGCGCGGGGAATCGGTGCGGCCATCGCCGAGCGCTTGGCCCGTGAGGGCGCGCACGTCTGGGTCAACGACATCGAGTCGGCCAAGGAGGCGGCCGCCGAGACCGTCGCGCGCATTCGACAGGCTGGCGGTCAGGCCGACTTCGTGGCGGCAGACGTCGCCGCACAAGCTGGCGCCCAGGCTATTCGAACCGCCGTCGGCGCTGCGGTCGACATCGTCATCCACAACGCTGGCATCACGCGCGATCGCACGTTGCGCAAGATGACACTGGAGAATTGGCGGCTCGTGCTCCGCGTCAACTTCGGCGCGATGGGCCAGGTGCAGGAGGCTCTCGGCTCCATTCTGCGCGACGGTGGATCACTGGTCCTGATGAGTTCGGTCATGGGCATCGCCGGCAACTTTGGTCAGGCCAACTATTCCGCCTCGAAGGCCGCCGTGATCGCGCTGAGCAAGCAGTGGTCCGCGCAACTGGCGCCCAAGGGCGTGCGCGCCAACGTCATCGCGCCGGGCTTCATCCTTACCGAGATGACCGCGCACCTGCCACTCATGAACCGTGAAATGGCTAAGCAACTCACGGCCTTGCTGCAACCCGGATTGCCGGACGACGTCGCCGAGTTGGCTTGCTTCCTCGCCGGCCCCGATGCCGCAGGACTGTCGGGCCAGGTGCTGCGCTGCGACGGCGGCATGGCGTTCGGCGCATAGCGTTCACGCCAGTTCAACTTCCCTCTGCCCCCCAAAAACGCCCGAGGGCCCCGACCTTGCGATCGGAGCCCTCAAAGCGTGCGTCACTTGCAAGACACTGGGAGAAGGATCACTCCGTCTCGTTGTCGCGGAACACGGCCGAGGCGCCAGAAGAGTCGCACTCAGCATTGGTGGCCTTCGGGTCGCCGAAGCCAGCGAGCTTGAAGGTCGACTGCGTCGTGTCGCAGTCCAGGTCGCCGTACGCGCTGGCGGTGTAGGACGCCGTGGTCAGCAGGCCCGAAGACTCATACTGATAACGGAAGTAGTGCTGATCGGTCATGGCGAACTTGAGAGCCGACCAGGTCACCGCGTTCCACGCGGCCGAGTTCGAGTCGCAGCGCTCGTCGTTGTCCGAGTCCAACTCGTTGAGGCAGCAGGTCACGGCGCCGACTGGCGTCGCGGACTCAGCCTTCGGGAACTGGCAAGAAATCTTGCCGCCCGCGGTGTTGGAACGCGGCGTCGTGTAGTACGAAGCCGAGCCCTTCTTGATGAGGTCCAACATTTCATTCGCTTCAGCCGTCTTGGCCGTGCGCATGTACTTGGTGAACTGGGGAACAGCAACCACCGCGAGGATCGCGATGATGGCGACCACGATCATGAGCTCAATGAGCGTAAAGCCCTTGTTGCTACGGAAAATCTTCGACATCACTACCTCCGTTGTGTGCCCCTCTACCCGTCGCCAAGTCTTTCTCGCATCGAGTTCGCGGGTGCCGCACAACGCGGCTATTGTGCAGGACCAAGGCCACTTCGCCAAATTTTTTGCTATCACGTTGAAGTTGAAAACGAATCATCCCTCTCGCTGCAGACTGCGCACCGCCAGGGCGACGCCGATTGTGACGAATCCTGTCCGCAATGTGACGATTTGCGTCACTCTGGCCGGCACAAGTCCCTCGATTCGGGCGCTTGGGCAGACCGACGCGGCGGAAGCTAGGAGCCTGTCGGACCATCGTCCGCCGCGGCTCCTGGATTGCCTGCCGTCTTGGCGGCGGACGCAAGATGCCGCAACACGTAAGGGAGAATGCCACCATGCTGAAAATACTCGACTTCCACCGGCGTGTCGAGGCGCGCCTGGGCGAAGAAGGCGCGTTTGTGCCCATCCCGGGAAGTGACGGCGACTTCGACACGCTGACCAGCCTGGAGACCGGACGCGATGCCCGCAATGTCGAACGTCTCCTGACCCGTCAAACCCAGCGCTTGAATCGATTTTCCCTGCTCGAACTGCAACGGCAAGATGCCCATGCCGACCAGATTGGATCGGTGGATTCGCTCGTAACTTTGTGCAATCACCGCTTTTACTCCCAGGAGTGCCGGCCCCTTGGCCGCCCAGTCGCGCGACGAACCCGAGCCGTACTCGACACCCGCCAGGATGACGAGTGCCCTGCCCTCTGCCCGGTACCGCATCGCGGCATCGAAAATCGTCAGTTCTTCGCCAGTTGGCTGGTGGGTCGTCCACCAGCCTTCGCGACCTCGCGCCAAGGCGTTCTTCAGACGCACGTTGGCGAAGGTACCGCGCACCATGACTTCGTGGTTGCCGCGGCGGGCGCCGTAGCTGTTGAAGTCGGCCGGAGCGACGCCGTGGCCGCGCAAGTACTCGGCCGCCGGGCTGTCTTTGGCAATATCGCCGGCAGGTGAGATGTGGTCGGTCGTCACCGAGTCGCCGAGCACGGCCAGACAGCGCGCGCCGCTGATGTCGGTGAGCGGCGCCGGTCTGGCCTGGAGATTCTGGAAGAACGGCGGGCTCTTGACATACGTCGATGTCTCGTCCCACACGTAGTTGGAACCAGTCGGAACGGGCAGCGAGCGCCACGCCGCGTCGCCGCCGAACGCGTCCGCGTACACGCGGCGGAACATCTGCGAACTGACAGCCAGCTTCATCGCTGCTGCCACTTCGGCCTGCGTTGGCAAAATCTCTTTCAGATACACTGGATTGCCCACACCGTCGTGGCCGACGGGCTCGCTCGTCAAGTCGACGCTGATGTCGCCAGCGATGGCATAGGCCACGACAAGTGGCGGCGACGCAAGGTAGTTGGCGCGTACCAGCGGGTGGACACGGCCTTCGAAGTTGCGGTTGCCGGAAAGCACCGCCGATGCAACGAGTTTAGCCTGAATGATGGCTTCGCTGACGGACGCCGGTAGCGGCCCCGAGTTGCCAATGCACGTCGTGCAACCATAGCCAACCAAGTGGAAATTCAGCTTCTCCAGGTACGGCGTCAGCCCCGCCTTGGCCAGATAGCGCGTCACGACTTTCGAGCCGGGCGCCAAGCTGGTCTTGACCCACGGTTTGACCGTCAGACCGCGCTCCACCGCCTTTTTCGCCAGCAATCCCGCGGCCATCAAGACCGATGGATTCGACGTGTTGGTGCACGACGTGATGGCGGCGATCACGACGTGGCCGTGGTGTAGCTCTGCCCCGTCCGCCTTTGCCTTCGCGCCCGCCGCCGCACCGGGCTTGAGCAGGCCCGGCAGCTCTTTGGCAAATGACGACTTGACATTTGTCAAGCTGACGCGATCCTGTGGCAACTTTGGCCCGGCCAGACAGGGCTCGACGCTGCCGAGATCGAGATCGAGCACGCTGGAGAACGCCGGTTCCGCGGTTTCGGCAGTCCGGAACAGACCTTGCACCTTCGCGTAGGCCTCGACGAGCGCGATCGTTTTCTTCGGCCGCCCCGAAAAGCGCAGGTAATCGATGGTCTGTGCGTCGATGGGGAAATAGCCAATGGTTGCACCGTACTCCGGCGCCATGTTCGAAATCGTCGCGCGATCGGTCAGAGACAGGCCGTCAAGGCCAGACCCAAAGAACTCCACAAACTTGCCGACCACGCCGTGCTTGCGCAGCAGTTGGGTGACGGTCAGGACCAGATCGGTGGCGGTCACTCCCTCGCGCAGCGCGCCGTGAAACCTCATGCCAACGACTTCGGGCAGCAGCATCGTGATTGGCTGGCCCAGCATCGCCGCCTCCGCTTCGATGCCGCCGACGCCCCAGCCCACGACGCCCAGAGCGTTGACCATCGGCGTGTGCGAGTCTGTGCCAACGCAAGTGTCTGGATACGCATACATTTCCCCATCCACTGCACGGCTGAACACGCACTGCGCGAGGAACTCCAGGTTCACCTGATGCACGATGCCCGTATCCGGCGGCACGACACGAAAGTCCGCGAACGCCTGCTGCCCCCAGCGCAAGAGCGCATAGCGCTCCTTGTTGCGTTCGTGTTCCAGCGCCGCATTCTGCGCAAACGCCTCTGGCGTGCCGAATTGATCGACCTGCACGGAGTGATCGATGACCAGATCGACAGGCTGCAGCGGATTGATCTTCTTGGGATCGCCGCCAAGCTGCCGCATCGCATCGCGCATGGCCGCGAGATCGACCACGGCCGGAACGCCAGTGAAATCCTGCAATAACACCCGGGCCACGCGGTAGGCGATCTCGTGCTTCGGATGGTGCTTGGGATCCCAACTGGCGACCGTCTCGACGTCGGTGCGACTCACGCTGCTGCCATCCTCATGGCGCAACAGGTTTTCGAGCAGGACGCGCGTTGAGAACGGCAGGCGCTCGACCAGGCCCATCCCACGCTCTTGCAGCGCACCGAGCCGAAAGTAGGTGTACTTCTGCGTACCGACCCGCAGGATGGCTCGCGCGCCGAAGCTGTTCAGGCTCGCCATGAGAGATCTCCTTTCGATCCGCCCCCGAACGCTCGAGGAGTCGGAACTATCCGGGTTTTCTGAATCTGTTGCGCAGCCGTCGTCACGCTGCATCGCGGGATGCGCGAACTCTACACCTGGGCGCGCCGCCTGGGTAGCGCGACTCCACCCTGTTGCACCGGATAGGCTGGATTTCCACCTGGATTGGCGTCAGGGGGCGGAGGCAGCGCAGCGAAAGCCGACGCCGACCGACTGGAATTCGGGGGGCGCGGACCAGCGGATGTCGGCGCGAAGGTCACTCCAGCCAACCGTGTAGCTGCCGCCGCGGATCGAACGGCTGTAGCCGCTCGCGGGACCTTGAGGATTGGCCGCTGGCGAAATGGAGTAGTACGACTCGTCGAACCAATCCGCAACCCATTCGTGGACATTGCCTGCCATGTCGTCCACCGAGTAAGGGCTTGCGCCACCGGACTTGGAACCGACGTCCGCGGGATGGCCGAGCCCGCAGCCGGTCGCGCCGCCGTCGTCAAATGTCGCAATGCTGCACGTCGGAGCCGTGTTGCCCCACGGAAAAATGCGCGTCGATACCATGCAGTCGGGGTTCAGCCCGCAGTCGCCGCGCGCAGCCTTCTCCCACTCTGCTTCGGTCGGCAAGCGCTTCTTTTTCCACGCACAATAGGCCGATGCCTGATGCCACGTCACGCAGTTCAGCGGCCAGTTGGCGGCGCCCGTCGTGAGGTAGTCGCAGTTTGCCGTCACGACAGGCGCGGAACACTGGCCCGCGGTCACGCAGGCCTTGTAGTCCGTCACCGATACCTCGTACTTGTCGATGACGATCGCGTTGATATGAACCGCATGGGCGGGTGAGGATCCGGCGGGGCAGTTGGCGCCGCTGCAACCCATGGCGAATTCGGCACCCTGCAGGTACGCAATACCGAGTTCTGCCGGCGTCCCGCAGTTGTGTTCATCGTCGCAAAACTGCAGGGGACCGCACGAACTGTAGGTCGCCCTTGGACTATTGTCGCAATAGCGGCACTCCTGATCCGACGCGTTGAGCGTGCACTCCTGGTCGATCTGACAGCTGTTGTAGGTGCAAGGATTGTTGTCGTCACACTCGGGATCGGCAGCGGACGCGCAAGCGCTTGCCTTGCAGTACGAGGCGACCGGGCAGCCACTGCTATTGAATCCACTGTTGCACAAGGCGTTTTCATTGCTCGTATGCAGGCATCCCTCGAGTGCCGCGCATGAATCGGTCGTGCACAGGTTCCCGTCGTCGCAAGGCAGACTGTGGACGAGCGTGCACGTCTTGTCCTTGCACGCATCGACGGTGCACAGGTTGCCATCCCAGTTGCACGGCTCGGTGTTGGCGGTGAACACGCAGCCGGTCGCGGGCACGCAACTGTCTTGCGTGCACTCGTTGTTGTCGTTGCAGGGCACGGCAAGCGGGGAGTGGACGCAACTGCCATCTGCGACGTTGCATGAGTCGACGGTGCAAGCGTCGCCGTCGCTGCAGCCGTTGACCGCGCCCGACTTGCAAACTGACTTGTCACACAGATCGGCCAACGTGCAAGGATTGTCGTCAGAACACGCTTGCACGTTGTTGCTGTACGAGCAGACGCCCTGGCTGCAAGAGTCGTTGGTGCAGAGGTTGTCGTCATCGCAGTTCTTCCAGGTGTCGGGCAGGCACATTCCTGTGTTGCAGGTCGCTCCCAGCACACACGCGTCGCCGGCATCGCACGGCAGTGTGGTGAACCCGTACATGCAGCCGATCGCCCCATCGCAAGCCTCGATCGTGCATTCGTTGCCGTCTGCGCAGTCGATGGCGGTGCCTGTACACGTCGATCCGCCGCACACATCGTCCTTCGTGCACTTCGTTCCGTCATCGCAAGGCAATACATTATCCTTGTTGATACAACCAGATGTAGGATCGCATGAATCGTCCGTGCACAACTCGCTGTCGTCGCAGTCTGGCGCGGCACCGCCGACGCATGCGCCGTCCGTGCAGACATCGATCGTCGTGCAAGCGTTGCCATCGTTGCAGGTGTCGGTCGTGTTGACGTTCGCGCACCCCGACAGCGGGTCGCAGCCGTC
>Ga0172369_10002806_pt1 | contig 23483 bp, 14 predicted proteins | sample LakKiv25m_FD_114539 | JGI IMG/M metagenome (GOLD analysis project Ga0172369, IMG submission 114539) | Freshwater microbial communities from Kabuno Bay, South-Kivu, Congo - kab_022012_11.25m | ecosystem: Environmental > Aquatic > Freshwater > Lake | place: Democratic Republic of the Congo...
ATCCTTCTTAAAAATTTCACGCGATATCCTGAGCATGGTTTCAAGGTCAACGAGGATATTGATGATGAGATATGTTCCGAAGCCTATCAGAATTATTCCAACGATCCTGTTCATCCAGGTCATGATGTGAATATTGAGATACTGTTTTATCTGGTTCGAAACAAAACATTTGATCAGGTCGGTTCCGAAGATGGTTCCCAAAACCCCTATCAGAAAGAAAAACAAGGAATTATTATTTACGCCGAATTTAGCGCTTATTGAAACCACAACTGTGATCCATACGAACCACATGCCTGGGTTGGCGGCATTCAGGAAAAATCCCTTAATAATATAAATATATGGTTTGCTGACTTTATTAATTGAATTTCCGCCAGTTCCTGCATTCGGATCTTCAACCTTCCTGATAAAAGTGAAAGTTCCGAAAATGATCAGGATGATACCGCCGATAATACTGAAAATGGTATTTTCTCGGGGATCAGTCCCTAAAAACTGTATGGATCCGAAATAGGCTAAAAATAAAGCTGTCAGGTCGCTAAAGAAGATACCGAGTGCCAGAAAGGCTCCGGATCGGAAACCACGGTGTATCCCTGTTTGAATGAGCGAAAAAAATGCCGGGCCAAGCAAAACGGCAAAAGTCAATCCTACGATTATTCCCTGTAAAAATGGGCTCATTTATTTATCTATCTTTTTGGATTTTATTATTATTGATGTAAGCAGTCAGATATTCCTGCCACTGCAGATGAAGAGCTTTTTTCAAAACACGGGGGAATTTATTTGCACCGCCCTCTTTTCCTTTCAGTTTCATCCAGTCGGAAAACACTTTCGACGGCAAAACCTCTACAAATACATCCCTAATGGCTTCAATCCTTTCCACACGGTAATCGTCGTTCAAAACTTTCAGGTAACCATCCAGCTTTTTCTGAGCAATTTGCGAATCTATTTCAGCATCACAGCCAAGATACCATTGATGAGCAAACATGGTTTCGTATTCAATACCAGCAACTGTGAATTCCCTGATTTCGACATTCATTTCATTTTCGAGCATCTCAATGGCTCGGGTCATATTCTCGATCGAAAGGTGCTCTCCGCAGATGCTGAGGAAATGCTTTGTCCTGCCCGTAATTATCACCTCGCTTTTTTCCCTGCATGTGAACCGTACCACATCTCCAATCAAATACCTCCACGCTCCAGAACAGGTCGTAATCAACAGTGCATATTCTTTATTATCTTCAACATTTTTAATGGTAAGAACTTCAGGATTACTTGTCAGATTACCATCCGGGTCGAAATTGTCATCGGTAAATGGAATGAATTCGAAGAAAATACCATTATCGAGGATCATTTTCATCCCCTTTGCATCGAATCCATCAGTGTAGGCAATGTATCCTTCCGATGCAAGATAAGATTCCTGGAAATAGACCTTTTTACCAAAGAGCTTTTCAAAACTTTTGCTATAAGGCCCGAATGAAACGCCGCTATGAACATAAACCGATAAGTTGGGCCAAATATCATGAATGGATTTCAATCCGTAATGATCAATGATCTTTTCAACGATGATCTGTATCCAGGCCGGTACTCCGACTATGACTCCGATGTCCCAGTCTTTAGCATTCTTAATGATTTCATCCAGTTTGGTTGACCAGTCCCTTTCGCGCGATATGCGCTTTCCCGGCTTGTAAAAGTGTTGAAACCAAAATGGAAGGTTTCCGGCCGAAATGCCTGAAAGGTCACCTTCATAATAGGTTCCGTTATATTGCAAATGGGTACTGCCGCCGATCATAAGAAAGCCTTTTTCATAAAATTCAAGCGGTAAGGAAGATTTAACAGTCGAAACCAGCTGCCTGATGCTTGCTTTCCTTATGGCGCGGATCATATCGCCGGCTACCGGTATATGCTTGCTCGAAGCTTCGGATGTTCCAGAGGTAAGTGCAAAATATTTTACCCTCCCCGGCCACGAAACAAACGCCTCTCCGTTCAGCGCTCTGAACCACCATTTCCTGAACATTGCATTATAATCAAACACAGGAACTCTTTTCTGAAATGCCTTTACAATATTTTTTTCATGTATCACATCAGTAAAATTATAATACTCGCCAAATGCTGTAAACTGCGCTTTACGAATTAATTTTTTCAGTACTTTTTCCTGTATTTTATAAGGATCGGTTTGCTTCTTCTTTTTCTGATCCAATGGAAAATTTCTTAGTTCAAAAGCTTTCTTTATGATTGATCCTAATATAGGCATGATGTTTTTTTGTATTATTTAGGCAAAAATATGAATTAAAATTTAGTATTTTTAGAATAAATTTCAAACTGTGAAAATGGCATTTAAACTCGTTATCGTCTGCATCATCTGCGTATCGGTTATTGTATTGCTTTATGCTTTGGGAGTAGTTATTTATTCTTCAATTACAGCCTTTCACCCTGACCCGGTTTTAAAGCTGCAATCCATTCGGAAAGGCCTTGAAAGGATTATGCCGGATGCAGAACTGAATATTCTATCGTGGAATATTGGCTATGCAGGATTAGGTGCGGAAATGGACTTCTTTTATGAAGGAGGCAAAATGGTACGGCCCGATGAAATCCATAACCAGCAGTATATTCAGGGCATCAGGGATTTTATTAACAATCAGATTAACCTTGATTTTATCATACTGCAGGAAGTGGACTTTCGTTCCGGAAGAAGCTACAACCTCAATCAGTCGGAATATATAAATAATTCCCTGAATAATTACTCTTATTCAACCGCCATCAATTACCAATCGGGATATGTTCCGTTACCCGTGTTGGATCCCATGGGAAAAGTCAAATCCGGGCTGATGACTACCTCAAAATATGATCCTGCCGAATCCGTTCGGATATCGTCTCCCGGTTCATATCCCTGGCCAAAGCGATTATTCATGCTGCGTCGTTGTATCCTGTTAACAAGATTTAATGTGAGCGATCACCATGCCCTTGTGTTGATGAATATCCACAATTCGGCATACAACGATGCTGATGCTTTGAGAGACGAAGAGTTGAAACTGATCAAAACCCTTGCAACGGAAGAATATGAGAACGGTAACTATGTGGTTATCGGTGGCGACTGGAATCAAAATCCACCAGGAATGAATATGAATACATTTAAGAATTATAAAGTTCGTACTGAACGGCCAATGAATCCTGATCTTATGCCAAATGGCTGGAAATGGATTTATGACGAAACCCTCCCGACCAACCGCGATGTGAACCGGCCTTTCGATAAAAGCCAAACGACCTGTTCACTTCTGGATTTTTTCCTGGTGTCACCAAATATCGGGGTAACTGAAGTTAAAACGATTGATTTAGGTTTCAAGGATTCGGACCATCTGCCGGTCATTATGAAAATAGTGCTCAGATAAAAGTCATCATTACAACAGTGTCCACTTTCAAAATATATTTACTACCCAACATCCAAATCCTAAAATCCAAATCCTAATTCCTTAATCCCTCCGAAGTAAGGCCTAATGAGCGCCTTTATTTTACCAAGATCATCTTGTGCTTCAGATTAATTCCATTGCCCGTTAGTGCGAAATAATAAACACCGGGAGACAAATCATAGCTGTTGGCGTCAAAATATTCGACATACTTGCCTGTTAACCGTTCTTCATTATTGATGAGTGTTGTAACCTCTGTACCCATCAGATTATAGATTTTCAGGGTTATTATTTCCGGCTGAAGCAATTTAAACGAAATAACTGTACTTTGCATAAAGGGATTAGGATAGTTAGGCTCCAATGAAGCAAAAGGTATTTGTTCCGGTTCACTAATACCTGTACTTAATACTGCTGCGGTATCTACTATGGCTGTCCATACACTGAGACTGCCATCCTGCAGCCTTGTCCAAATCGGCCGTACCACATTATTGTGAGCCGAGACATTATTATAATCGCCGAAGAAAACTCCTGACCACGGGAGGAATGGCTCTTCACTTACCTTAAAATTAATAAATGTTTCACCTCCATCGGTTGAAACAGCCATGTAAACATCGGTATTTTCATCTTCGTAATTTCTGCGGTCGTAAAAAACAAACCATAGATATCCGGTAACCTGGTCAATGGTCATCCATGTGAAAAATTGCTGCTTTCCAGCCGGATCATCATTTACCCTGATCGGGGTAATCCAGGAATTTCCGCCATCGGTTGATTTGGCAAACCAGACATCAGTATCATTTTCACCATTGCGCTGATCCGACCAGTTGATATATATATTTCCGTGATAAGGCCCGCCGCTCAAATCACAAACCGTTATTGGCAAACCATTGCAACGGCTGATGCCCGGAATACCATAATCCCAGCCGGTCGGAAAAGGATCTACAAAAATGTCCTCGTCGAGCCAGGTTTCGCCCTGATCGGTAGAGCGGTCAAAAACAAGGCCTTCGGGACCTGCCCATGCCACATAGATTTCTCCGTTTGGACCCACGGCGGGAACAGCACCCTCGGTTGTATTATCACTGTCAATGCAATCGCCGTCAACTTCATTTACCTTTACAGCCGGGCTCCAGCTCTCTCCCGCATCCAGCGATTTTGAAAATAAAATGCTGCTCTTGTCATTCGGATTCGAACTACCATAATCATCAAATTGTGTCCAGGTAACATAAATATTGTTGTTAGTCCAATCCACTACAGCCCATTCCTTATCCTGTGCTTTGGTGCCGTTTAAACCCATATAGGAGCCATCGTTCCAGGTAAGGCCATTATCTGTTGACTTTTGACAAACGATCCTGTCAATCCAGCTACCGGATGGCGGCCATGCCAGGTGGAAAAAATAATAATTGCCGGCCGTATCAACAATGCAACAGGGATCGCCCCAAACGCCATTTTGTGATGAAGTAATTACACCGGCGCTCCAGGTAATGCCTCCATCTTCAGAATGATAAACATTATTGATATTGGCTCCGCCAACCAACTGATCCGTATTGACAGGGCTCACATAAATCGAGGGTTCCTCCGGTACATTCGAAGAGCTGATCATCACATTCTGATGCTGTGCAGTGCTTAAGCCCGCAAAGAACAAGATTAACAATAAACCGACTAATATTTTTTTCATCATATAAAAGTTGAGGTGTAAAGATATTTAATTTACTCTTCAAATGACAAAAAAAGGTGAAGATTGGTTGCGGAAAGGCTGGATACAGGATTCTGATTTTTGGTCACTGGTTGCTGATTCAAAACTCAGAATCTTATCCAGCCAAAGGCGGAATAAATTTTGAACTTTTCCTGTTCACTTTACACCGTTATTCCCATCTCACGCATCAGCAGAGTAGCATTCATGTTTTTCGAAACTCCTTCCCTGAGTTTGTAATCGAAGGATAGGCGATCACCCTCTATGTCCACTTCAAAGCAGCGGTTGCAGATGTGTTCGGAAAAAGTATCCTGTAACGAACCCAGCGATACGTCATGAGTAGCCACTATACCAGCGGTTTTGAACTGAATCAGTTGTCTGAGCAAAGCTTCGGAGCCCGCATGTTTGTCTTTCGAGTTGGTTCCTTTTAAAATTTCATCCAGAATGATAAACAATTCAACTCCCTTTTTCAGTTCTTCAATGATCGCCTTCAACCGTTTAAGCTCCGAATAAAAATAAGATTCATTTTTATGTAAGGAATCTGCAGTGTGAATACTTGTATAAATATTCACCGGTTTGAACCGGAACGATTTTGCGCAAACAGGAGCGCCGCACATTGCCAATACCAGATTCACACCAACAGTTCTGAGATATGTGCTTTTACCAGCCATATTCGCGCCGGTTATGATGAGAAACTGGCCGTTCTTAATATCCGCCGGGTTGTCAACCCGTATTATTCCCGGGATCATAGGATGGCCCAGGCCTTCAGCTTTAATGATGTTCCCGTTTGTGACAATCTCAGGAAAACAGGATTGCGGGTTATTGTAACAGAAATTTGCTAAACACACCAGGACATCAAATTCAGCGATAGCTTTAAACCAGCTTAAGGCTTCCTGCCTGTGAAATTTTTGCCAGTTTTCAAGACGCTTCATCTGAAGTATATCCCAAAGCAGCAATCCATTGAATATTGTCCATGAAACGAAGTTCAGCCGGTTATCCAAAGCCGTCAGTATGGATGATAATGCTTTTAAACTTTTCGAGGCAGAGCGGACGTCGCTCTTTACATTATGTTTGAGTTCGGCCAGTCGCAGTGAAGTTACCGGAAGTGTTTCAATTTTTTTTATAAGTACTGCATATTTTGTAAGCATTTCTGATGTTTTGCTTACCTGGAGATGTCTCCTGTTTACTCTTATTGCAAAGGCCCCTGAAATGCCCAGGGGAATTGCTAAATATAAAATAATTTGCACTCCTGTGATTATTCCGAGGGAAGTAAGCAGAATCATAATTAGTGTGAGTACAGGAATGATGATCAGCAGTACTGAAAATATAATATGATCAAACAAGGCCGGTAAATGGAGCCAGTTTAATATTTTTTCCTTATCGGATTTTCTATCTTCGTATACCATACCAGTCGCCTGAAAATCCTGCCGCCAATCTAATTTCTCCTTTAGTTCTGCGATTGCAGCCTGGTTCCTTGTAATGATTTCGGATTCCAGGCAAAGATTTTTCAATCCGAATGCAAGGATTTCCCTGCCGGTATAAGTGGATGTTCTGTTCAGCAGATGAAACAGTGAACCTTCTCCGAAAATATCCAGATCCAGGGTAAAAGGGTGATCCGGATCAATAAATTCACTGCCGTTTTCAAAACACTCAAATTTCCCATCCAGCGCACCAAGTTCATTTTTGTTGATTTTTATTTTGGCCTCCTGGTATTTTTTATCGGTCAGTATTTTGGAATGTATCCTGATTAAAAGGATAAAAATTACAATGCCGGTGATAAGTGATATTGTAACTCCAGCCGGTGAATTATTTTTGGCAAAAACCAGAAACAATATAGCCGTAAGGATAAAGTCCGCGAGCCGCAATAAAGAAACTAATTTACTTACTTTGTTGGAATGTTGAAGTAATTTTTCGTAGTGTTCAAGGATTGATTGATACCTTTTCTGAATACTGGTAAGCATATCTGTTGAGTTGTTTTCCCGGCAAAAATAGGAAATTTGGAAAGGCAGGAAGTCAGCAGTATAAACGAAAAAACGGAGCCCACATAAGTGGACTCCGCCAAACCCAAAAGAATCGAATTATGAAAAAATTAATCAACTATTAATTTGTAGGGAGGATAAGAAAAAATAAAATCATTTAATTTTACTGTATATATTCCTTTATCGACCTGCTGCAAATTTAAAGAAACTTTTTTATCCGAGAACATTTTATTTAAAATTTTTTTTCCGTTTATATCAAAAATTTCAATTTCTCCGATAATTCCATACGGAACCTCTACCGTAACAAACTCATTTGCAGGATTGGGATAAATTTTAATACCTTCATTAAAAGTCAATCCTGAACCGACAAGAACAGTATAATAGCAGGTAGTATAAGCAGGATTTTCATAAATCATAACTCCATTATTCTCGTAACAGAGTGCTTCATAAACCCCGCAGGCGCTGCCATAGGAATTGTTACAACTGTTCATTATCCCAAAATAACTTCCCAGTCCCTCAATCCATACTTCTTCCTTCTCGTTCAGGTATTCGTAAAGTATTACCCTCTTTTTATAGCCATCAAGTAAAAGAACGGAATCAACATTTACTACAACAAAATGTAAAGTATCATTGTTCAAATAAATATTTCTTGCCTGTAAAGTATCACCTGTTTCAACTCCGAAATCATAGATCAGACCTTCGTAATAATCAGGAGGTCTTAAAAAGACCCGATGTTCATTATCTTCCCTGATAAATCCGTAATCATCCCAGATAAGTTGATCTTCTTCGTTGCACCGTTTCACTTTCTGATAGGTGAGTTCCTCGATTATTGTATCACCTTCAAATTTAATAAAGTAGGTGGAGTAGCTGGTTCCGTTTGGCAGGCAATGAATATCAACGGTACTCCAGATATTTGCATTGTCAACGATCAGGTTCTCCGTTTGACTTATAGCGAAACTGACAAAAAACGAAAATAAAACAGGCAAAAATAATTTCATATAACTGTCCTGAATATTTTCAGGTTAAACAAAAGTAATATAAAAAATATTTTTAGGTATCCGTTTGCCGGAATTTAACAGTTTTTTAACACCCCTCAATATTTTTCCCATACAGAATAGGGAAACTTCACCAGGTTGGAATTGTAATATTTGGGATCGTCAGTTACCTCATTGCCGATCCAATCAGGCAATCCGAAAGGCTGGTTTTCATACTGCAACTCGATTTCAGCAATGATCAGCCCTTTGTTGTCTCCCAAAAACTCATCCACTTCCCAGAACAAATCTCCCCAGGGTATGGTGTACCTGTATTTGGAAATCAAAGGCTTCTCACATAATTCTTCCAGAATTATCATAGCATCTTTAGATGAAATATCATATTCAAACTCGGTTCTGGAAGCTCCTTTTGAAATTCCTTTAACCGTAAGAAAGGCCCTCTGTTCTGCAATCCTGATCCTCACGGTTCTTTCCTTCACAGAACTTAAAAATCCCTGGTGAATTAAAACTCCCGTTGCCTGCATCTTAAAGTCCTCATTTATAACAAGGAATTTTCTTTCTATCTCCTGGTTTGATTTTTTCATTGAAGTAATTAATCCAAACTATTTTGTAACTATGAATCTCTTTATTTCATTGGATAAATTGGTGGTAATTCTATAAAAATAAACACCTTTCCCGAAACCACCAGCATCCAGTTGTATTGAATGATTGCCTGCCTTCATATTTCTATCAACAATAGTACGAATTGTACGGCCATGTACGTCTAACACACTTAAACTGACCCGGCTTGCATCAGTGAGATTGAATTCAATAATCGCATTTGAATGAACAGGATTTGGAAAAATATTAGAAAAGCCGTTTCCGGTAAGTTCATTCTGTTCCAGCCCGGTAAACAATGTGTTAAAGGTAAGCCCGTCAATCCAGAGTTCAAATCCAAAGTCCCAGGTATCGGCATGAATTTCAACGTAGTTTAAATCATCAAATGAAACATTCCCGATGATAGACCTCGCCCAGGGGCTTCCTCCTGCAAGTGGAATATCAATTCGTTTCCATTGACCTATTGTAGGATTAAGGATTGCGGCAGCAGACGCGCTGTATTTATAATATCCGCCGCAATTATTTCCAACGATTACGTGACAATACTGGAATCCATATCCGGTGTTGTTAATTGATTTCAACCAAAACGTAAGTGTATCTTCCTCCAAAACGCTCCATGTGGCAATGGAGTCTCCGGCAGGACGATACATTGAACCAATATCCCAGCCATTGCCGGTTGGTACGTGAACCGAAGCCTGGCCAAACAATTTTTCATTATAATCCCATTCCACCATTGTCGGAAGGGAAAGCCCATAACCCCCGCAAGCTTCCGGGTAGGCATACCAAACCGCCTCAGGTTCTGACATATCTGCAGGGTATTGGGTCTGAAAAACAGGATCGGTACCCGGAACATAAGGATGCCAAATGACTTCACCATAAGTTGCATTATCATTTTTATCATAAATTTTACAGGCAAGAATGGTTTCGTCATTAATGATAAAGTTATTCAATATGGCATAAATATCGGATGTAGCTTTATTTTCAATGTGATAAAAGGTGGTGTTCATGAAAGTATTTGCTGAAATAGTATCCTCCTCGGCTGTGCCTGAAATGTATATCCCATTCCTGTTGTTTGGAAACTGATTACCCGTAATAATGCTATGTTCTGTTGCAATAAGTGAAATGGCTACTTTATTGCCTTCGAAGTTATTATTTAGAATAAAATAATCATGAGAAAATTGATTTTGATAAGGCGGAATTACACCACCTTCCCAAAGTTCAATTCCGGTGGGATTTTCGCTTATCTCATTGTCGGAGATCAGGTTATTGAAGCCCCTGTCAATCGCAATTCCTGAATATTGATTTCCAATGATCTCATTATTGTTCACGATGCTGTTAAAGGAATATCCAAGCCAAAGCCCATAATGGCTGTAGTTGCAGTTGTTGTATTCATATATATTACCATCGGCAAAAGTGGCTTCTATGGCATTGTGAGGCGAATAAGAACATTCATTATACCCAAAATAATTATTATTAAGAATCTGTGAATATTGATATTGACCCAGGAAAATTCCATCACCTGAATAAGAGAAGTCGTTATAGGTAACAATATTATTATTTGAAACGATTAGCAAAATTGCAGCGCAATCACTGGGATTGGTGTAGGGACGGTTGATATGGGATGCCACATTATTGGTGATTGTACAATTATCTGTAAAATACATCCTGATTCCATAGGAAGTATTCCAGGCGAAGTTGTTATCCATAACCGAGATACTGTCGCATTCATAGAGTGCAACGCCATCATTTTGCCACCTCATAATATTATTTGTCACAGAGGCATTTTGTGTCTGGTACATCATGACACCTCCACCCAGCGCTTGCTGATAATTCGTCCATACGGAAATCCAGCCGGTAGAGTCAACTTTATTGTATGAAAAATCATTTCCATCAATCAGAATGTGATCTGAATTCATCACATGAATTGCATAATAATAGTGGCTTACGGCATCGAAATTCTCAATACGTATGTATGAAGAATTGGTGATCTTTATCATATATCCAAGGTAATTCGAACCATCCACAGTAACACCGGAACCATCAATCATAATACTGTCCTTGTTGTTGATCTGAATAATTCCATCATTACCCGTATCGGGAATAGTATAATTTCCGGGATTAATGATAACCCATGAATAGCTTGGAATTTGCAGATTATCCTGTAAATCCATGTAAATTTGTTCGTAGGATAAGGCCGTTACAAACGAGCTGAGTAAAAAAGCAATGACGATCTTTTTCATAACTGTATTTTTTATAATAGAAAAGCGAAGTTACTAAAAATATTCCTAAAACATGAATTTTTAAACTTGAAGTTCCGTGTCGCCTGCTGAATACAGCTATTGCAACTTCTGCTGCTACTGCAACTGGTCACTGGTTACTTGTTACTTGCTGCTTATTACCGACTGCCACTGCGGCTTTTACTGCCACTGCCGCTGCTACTTATTTTTCTTATTCCATATACCCCTTCCAAAAAAAAAGACCCCACATCACATGAGGTCTCTTTTGATAATATTATGAACAGCCTATTATTCCGGCACCTGGCAGCTTGCGCCAAGATTGGACTGCCAGCAGTCATCCTTGTCAATGTTGTTCACCTGTCCGTCGAGGTTCAGGTCACAGGAGTAAAGTCCGGCTTCGCCGGCTTCGGTGTTCCATTCCGCAGTCATGTCGGTTGTTCCGATGGTTCCGTTTGCATCTGCATCACCGCCTATTATTCCCCAGATACCGCTTGCCAACTGTTTCTGCGAATTTGTTCCATAAGCCTGGCCGGAGGCAGTAGTGAAGTTATAGTTGTAAGTTCCACTGGTTTGAGTTAGCCCAGTCGCACTCATGATTCCCAAATGATTACGGTGATAAACCACTGCGAATAACTGCTGGGTTACTGAGTTGGTGAACTGAAGCTTCGAGGTTCCATCCATTCCTACGATTGATCCGTTTTTAAGAATAAATGCAGCCTGCCTTGCAATCCTGGTTGCTGCTGTGGCATTGACAGCCGAAGCCGCATCTCTGAGCTCAACCAATACCCAATCCACAACATTTACATTGGGAATGGCAGCTACACTTTCTGTCCCGTTATAGTTCCAGGGAGCGGTATTAAATGGCTGTGAAAGTGGCAGAATTCCATTCGTATTTAAAATGGCTGACATTTCCGTAGTTCCGAACGGGCCTTCAAGCATAGCCTTCAGGTTGAGATCAAAACCACTTGCAACTATCATCGTGCATGGGATCACCACCTGTCCTTCATCAGCATCGTTGCTGTTCACGGTTATATTTCCCGTATAGGTTCCATCTATGAGGCCTGTGGCATCAAAGGTCACTGTCGGATTCTGGTTGTTGCCCTGGGTTATGGTTCCCGAAGCCGGGGCAATGGTCAGCCACTTGTCGGTGCCTTCCACTATTACCGTATAATCCTCAACCTCTCCATAAGTAGTGGCGCCGCATGAGCTTCCACAGTCATCGCCCGAATATTTCAGGCGGATGCGCATACGGGTCGGACCCGACAGGGCATCCTCCGGTATGGTTATGGAATAGGTTCCCTGTCCGCTGTTGCTGTAAACACAAACAACATTCTCTCCAGCATCTGTAAAATCCTGATCCTGGTTCCAGTCTATCCAGACGCCAAGGTCATCGGTGGTGTAAATAACACCGTTGGTTACCGTGATATTATAAGCCAGTCCGGCAGTAACTGTGGTTGAAATGGCCGTATAGTCAGCATACTGGCTGCAGGAAGATGAATTATTTATGGTATTGAAAACAACACTGCTGATGTATTCGTCGCAGGTTCCGCTGGCCGTACAATAGGCTTCCCCTCCATCTTTTCCACTGATCTGTGTAAAGGCGTTCCAGGTCAGGTCGAGGTTGCCCAGGTTACTGATCGTCAGAGGCGCCGTTGATATCTCATCAGGAGCTACATTCATGCTGAAGGACATCGGGCTGATATTAATCTCAGGAGCCACCACCACCGAGGCCGGGAAGACAATATAATCCACCCATACACAGTCGGAGCCGGATACCACAGAGCCGTCTTTGTAATATGTCCATTTAAAGGTATGAATACCTGCTGTGACAGCATAGCTCACCTGACCCCAGGCTGTTTCACCTGACCACTGTGCCTGCTGAACTCCGTCAACATAAAACCTCAGGTAATCATAACCTGACTCGGAGGATGTTTTACGGTAAAAGGATATATTCCCGCCGGTGGTTACCTGGAGCATCACGCTCATTTCTGAGGTCTGGCTGTGGCTGATAACGCCTGACCTGCCTGTATAAAGCCCTTCATACTGTCCTGTACTGGCTATAGTCCAGTTGGCGTTCCCACCCAATGTCCACGGGAAACGTGTGAAGTCGCCGGTTTCCCAGTCTTCGAGTACGAGGCCGACGCTGGTATAATATGTATGGCTGAAGCCGTAATTGCCTGCTGCAACATCCATTGCGAGATCAACCGACTGGCCGACCGGAGTTGCAGGAGAACAGGTGATGTTGAAGTCAGCATTTGCAGAGCCTGAAGCGGCTACCTGTCCGAGTGCATCGCTACCCGAGTTGATAGTGATGAAGAGTGATGCTGAAGTCAGAGTGGCTGTAGCAGATGGTGACAGGCTGTGGCCGTTATTAAGAACAGTTGCTGTTATATTTGCTGTTTCGCCCGGATCGAGACGGCCGTTGCCGTTGCCTGTTGCGAGGTCGTCAATGACAAGGCTGGAGGCGGGTTCAAGCAATGGAGCATTTGATGTAATACTGAAATTTGATGTCCATACATCATCTGATGTTCCTGATATCTGAAGTTCAAAATTGAAAACATGCTGATCCGGAATATTATCAGCAACATCAAACGCAAAGGCATTGTTGACGGTAGATGTTGTCCCGCTGGCAATTGTTCCAAAAAGCTGGGTATTGTCAGTTAAAGTTAAATATGTATCGGTACAGATAAGAGTGGTGGTTACATTATTAGCGGTAACGCTTCCCAGGTTCTTAAGTGTCATATTTAAGGCAATGGACTCACCAAAATCTGCTAATCCGTTATTATTTCCGGAGGCATCGTTGATCGAATGGTTTTCATAAGCAACATAGGGGCCTGATGGTGGTATTATATCAACTGCGGACGAATACCTGTAATAGTTTTGTTTGGTAACAGTAACGATCATTGTATTTCCTGGTATTTGAGGAGCTATACTGATAACCACAGGTGAACCGGTGCCATTAGCCGTACCGATGATATCCCCATTAACCGTAAGGGCAATAAATGAACCAGTATTTGCTGTAACTGTAAAAGAATTAACTCCGCCCAGCAATGCAGCATTATGACTTACAGTCAGATTCTGAGGAACTTCAGAATAGACGGTTGTAAAGGCATCTCCGTGATGATGAAAGAGGTGGTAGGTAACTTCTTTGTTATCGGTATTGTAAGGCCAGGAGGAGGCTGCAAGGAAAATTTTACCGGCTGCATTCCCGAAAGCAGGAAGAACATCCCTTGAAGGTGGAGTTGTTCCGTAGGCGGGCATGAAGTTTGGCCATAGATTGTCCATCATTCCCCAAACGTAAGTATCGTTAACAAAAGAATAGGAAACTTCTGAAGCTGCCGTTATACCTAAAGCGCCGGCATTTTGCCCGTTGTATTTATAGCGGTGAAATTTTTCAGCAAAGACTTCACTTGCGTAATTATATTTACCGGTCAGGCAGTTGATAGAGAATATCCAGGATAACTTGCCAACATTGGTCAGTCCGTCAATATTGCTTGAATAATATGCAGGTTCGCCCCAGCCTGTTTCTCCGCCATGGTCGCGATGCTGTAATGCAAAAGCACCGCTATTCAGAGCTGTGTTTACCATAGCTGCGGTTCCGCCGCTCCATCCACCCAAAGTAGCCGGTGAAGTTGGAATATAACCAAGTCCGGTAGGAGCGGGCCCAAAATAATTGACTACAGTTGAGGTATTTGTTGCTGTTGACCATGAAGTGCCTGGTGTACCAATGTATATTGCATTAATTCTGACTGGGTTCTTACCCTGAACATTCTTCCAGAATCCGCCGACAACTTCAGAGCATATTTGGAACCATCGTTCTGTTTGCCATCCCAAAGCAGTGATCGGATGGTCATAGAAATCAGGATCGGTTGGAGGAGATTGCTCATAAGTCAGGAATTTTGTAATCATGGTTTCCAGATGAGTGGCATTCTGAGCAGTCATCCTTGCAAAAACGACATCCGGTAGCTGATTTCCGTCAATGTCAGCATAAATATTATCCGAAACACAATAGCTGTTATAAATCGGAGACACTACCGTGCTTCCGCTTGTGCCATAATCACCAAGCAGTAAAACTGCAGCAGGCGGGACATCCCATGTGTTATAAGCATTATTAATATAATTCTCAATAGCGGATGTTGTATTACCACCAACCTCAGTAGTTGTTACTATGCCGGTTTTAATTCCCTGCAATTGCCGCCAGTCTTTAATCTGGTTAGCCCACGAAATGAAAACCGCATCGTCAGGGGAAATAATGATATATTCATAGTCGGGCGTATCCTTGATGGATGGTTTTTTACTGTAATCCATTATGGGAATTGCATTTGGATTCAATACCGCATCCGTAAGGATCGGATCCCACCAGCGGCTTCTTAAGCGATCATCGCCCACATGGCCATTTCCTCCTGAAAAACTAACTTCAACCTCAATGTCCCTGTAAATGATCAGCTCTTTGGTTACAGGATTGTATTGAAATGGTGTAATTCCAATCATTACAACATCTACTCCCCTGATTTGGGTAGTTTGGCCAAGCTTAATGTTCTCAGCAGGATAAAAAGAATTGCTGTTGAAAATTTTCAGATTTTTTTCATAATGAAGCGGCCCTTTGTCAGTATCGAGAGGGATACGGGGTGCTGGTGCAATATTTACACCACTCATTTTTTCGGTTCGAACCGCAACTATATTAATAGCAGCAATAGCTCCCTGCGGAATGGCTATAAACCGACCGGTACCGGGAAGATCGGGTGCACCTTCATCGTTTGGTAAAAAAATACCCGCGACATTAACGGTTTTTAATGTTTCACCATCAATTGCAATTTCATTCATTGAAAATCCTGAAATTGAAAAGTTAATTGTTAAAGAGTTCGGTTTTTCCTGAGTAAGGGTAAATCCATTGTTTCCCCAACTATCGGTATAATTAAACTCCTGTGAATAATTTGCCTGGCTACAAAACAGAATAGCTGTGATAAGTAAAAATTGATAAAACTTGTACATAATTTTAATTTTAAATGAAGACCTGAATGGGTAAAAACCCTGAAATAATGAAGCGATAAATTTATAACACTTTTTAATCGTGGCAAAAAGCAGATGTAATTTATAACGATTATGAATTATCACTACCCTATTGAGATTCGCAAAATGTCAATTGCTGTGCTTCCTTATTATTATAAATTTAGTTATGTTGGCTCGAAACAGAACATTTGCATACTTTTGCTATACAATAAAATAAATTTCCGGTATTGAATCCCTTAAGACAACTCGCCGGACAAACGGCCATTTACGGATTGGGTACGATCGTTCCAAGGCTTTTAAATTACTTGCTGGTACCGCTTTATACCCGGCTGTTTCTTGAGGATGAATACGGTGTCATTACAGAACTTTCATCCTACATTGCTTTCTTTTTCGTTCTGCTTTTATACGGAATGGAAACTGCTTTTTTCAGGTATTCTGTAAAAGAAGGTGATCCGAAAAGGGTGTTCAGCACTTCATTAATCAGTGTTATTTCTACGTCAGTTCTATTCGTTGTTGCAGTTATTGCTTTTGTTGGTCCAATTTCTTCATTTCTAAAATATCCCGATCAAAAAGATCTGATCATTTACTCAGCTATTATAATCGCCATAGATTGCTTTACTTCAATACAGTTTGCTTATCTGCGTCAGCAAAACAGGCCAATTCTGTTTTCTGCAATAAGGATCATCAGTGTAGGGGTAAATATCAGTCTTAATCTTTACTTTATTTGGTTTTGCAATTCATTATATAAAACCAATCCTGATTCGTCCTTTTTGATTTTTTACGATCCGACTATCAGAATAGGCTATGTTTTTGTGGCTACACTGGTGTCAAGTATTGTCACTGCCTTGCTGCTTTCGCCCCTATTGTTCCGTTTAAAATGGGAGATTGACATCCGGTTGCTTAAACAAATGCTGCGGTATGCTTTTCCCTTACTTATAGTAGGAATTGCCGGGATGATCAATGAAGTCTGGGATAAGATTATTTTTAAATACCTGATCAGCATTCCTGAAGGAGTTGCAGATGCCAAAACCTATGTGATGAGCCAATTGGGTATTTATGGGGCCAACTATAAGTTAGCTGTCCTGATGACTTTATTTGTTCAAATGTTCAGATTTGCCGCCGAACCATTCTTTTTCAACCAGTCGAAGCAAGCGAATGCCAAACAGGTTTACGCCGATGTGCTTAAATATTTTGTGATATTCGGCTTGCTGATTTTCCTTGGAGTCACTTTATATATTGACATTTTTAAGTTTTTAATAGGCCCGAAACATTGGGAGGGATTGTATATTGTACCGATTGTTTTATTGGCCAACCTGTTTCTTGGAGTTTTCTTTAATTTATCAATCTGGTATAAACTTCAGGATCTTACAAAATTCGGAGCCTATCTTGCTCTTGGAGGGGCGGCTATAACTATCGCGATGAATTTAGCATTGGTTCCGCGGTACAGTTATTTGGGAGCGGCATGGGGACATTTGGCCTGTTATCTTTTCATGATGGTACTTTCTTATTACCAGGGGAAAAAGCATTACCCGGTAAAATACGATCTGGTGAATATTCTCAGCTATTTTGCAATTGCAATGATTATCTTCGGAATAAGTTACCTGATAAAAACCGATGTAATACTTTACAGGTTACTGTGTAGTACCGGGCTGATCCTGATATTTATGACCCTGGTTTATTTCAACGAAAAATTTCATTTTATTAAGCTGCCAACGCGTAATGAAATTTGATATCCGCTGTGCCATAAGTGTTTTGCAAATAACCGGTTAATTCTTTCAATTTTGTTGCTCATAGGCAATGTCATCTCTCCGGGGCGCCGGTTCTTTAACATTATTTAATGGTTAGTCACCAACTTTTTTCCCTACTTTTGCGTTCTTTTATCCTGTATAGTATATGATTATCAAAATAGTGAATAAATCAAGGCATTCCCTTCCGTCGTATGAAACCCCAGCTTCAGCGGGAATGGATTTAAGGGCAAACCTTGAAGAACCGGTCACATTAAAACCACTCGAAAGAGCACTTATTCCTACCGGGCTTTATGTTGAAATCCCGGTTGGCTATGAGGCACAGATCAGGCCCAGAAGCGGCCTCGCTATAAAAAAGGGGATCACTTTGCTAAATGCCCCGGGTACAATTGATGCCGACTACAGGGGTGAAATTAAGATCATTATCGCCAATATTTCAGCAGAAGATTTCATCGTTGCTAATGGTGAAAGAATTGCCCAAATGGTGATTGCCAAACATGAAAATGCCGAATGGCAGGAAGTAACTGAGTTGAATCAAACCGGAAGGGGCCAGGGCGGCTTTGGAAGCACCGGCGCTAAATAATGATTAATACACATAACACCTGAATTTTTAATAATAACATGATGTTTAAAAAACCATTACAAATACTTCTGATTATCCTCGTTTCTTTACTTTTTGCCTGTAAAACAACCCAAACAGGAATTGAGACAACTACTCCGTCGCAATCCGCTAATGGTTCAAAGGTTCAGCAAGGAGGTGATAATTCGGAAGTTTTTATTGAAGCCAATAAACAAAAACTTCTCGGAAATACAGAAGAAGCCGGAAGGCTTTTTGATAAATGCCTTGATATCAATCCTTCGGACGATGCCTCCATGTATGAACTTGCTAAAATAAAAATCGGGCAGAAAAATCCTGACGTTGCACTCGAGCTTCTTGAAAAAGCGACTTCCATTGATCCTTCAAATGATTATTACCAGGTGCTTTACGCGAGCCTGCTGCTTTCTCTCGACAAGTACAGCGAAGCTTCAAAAGTATTTCAAAAGCTCATCGAAGCAAATCCATTCAACCTGGATTATTACAACCAGCTTGCAATCAGTTATTTGTACGATGGTAAAACGGATGATGCCATTAAAGTATATAATGACCTTGAAAGCAATATCGGAGTGACGGAAGAAATCTCCATGAAAAAATACAGCATTTATGTGCAGGCAAAAAAGATTGATAAAGCTCAGATTGAAATTGAAAATCTGATCCAACAGTTTCCTGACGAAAGCAAGTACTATGCTATCCTTGCGGAACTTTACCTCGATAATGGTGCGAATGAGAAAGCGCTTGAAACATATAACAAAATTCTCGAAATTGATCCGGGCAATCCTTACATACATATTTCACTGGCCGATTATTATAAGAAAAGCGGCGACACAACAAAATCTTTTGAAGAGTTAAAAGCCGGTTTTTCCAATCCGAACCTTGACATTGATACGAAAATTCAAATCCTCCTGAATTATTACACGATTACCGAAATTTACTCCGATCTGAAGGAACAGGCATTTGAGTTGTCCAAAATCCTCATAACAGTGCATGCTACTGATCCCAAATCATGGTCAATGTATGGTGATTTTCTTTACCAGGATAAACAATACGAAGCGGCAAGAGATGTTTTTCGTAGAGTAATCTCTATTGACAGCAGTAAATACCTTGTGTGGGAACAGTTGTTATTTGCCGAATCACAACTGGAAGATCAGGATGCTGTACTCAGTGAAAGTACCATAGCCATCGAATTGTTTCCTGAACAACCTCTTCCCTACCTGTTTGCAGGAGGTGCTCATTACCAGAAAAAAAACTGGGATAAGTGCATTGAAACCCTGAATACCGGGTTGGCTTATGTGTTTAATAACCAGGCCATGGAAGTTCAGTTCTGTGCTTACCTTGGGGATGCTTATAACCAGTTAGGGGATGATGAAAAATCGGATGAATCTTACGAAAAAGTTCTGAAGCTTGATCCGGATAATGATTATGTCCTGAATAACTATGCATACTATCTTTCATTGCGAAATAAGGATCTTGAAAAAGCTGAAAAAATGGCAAAAAAGGCAACCGAATTAAAGCACAATAGTTCTGCCAACCAGGATACTTACGGCTGGGTACTGTATAAACTCGGGAAATATGAAGAAGCCAAAGTATGGATTGGTAAAGCCATTGAAAATGAAGAGGAATCAAGCGCAGTGATTTTGGAGCACTATGGTGATGTTTTGTGGCACCTGGGCGACCGTGAAAATGCTATCCTTTATTGGCTTAAAGCTGAACAAAAAGGAAAGGGATCGGATTTTCTGGAAAGGAAAGTTCAGGAAAAACAACTGATTGAATAATTCAAGTCTTCTTAACTACTCAACAGTGATAAAAATACAAAAAGAAACAAAATTAAATGCCACTCAGACACGAACACTGTAATTTTCACAATGGACGGGCTTACCGGACAATAATTAATATTACTTTATTACTGCTGTCTCTTGTCCTTTTCTCTTGCCAGACATCGCGCAAAACCATCAAAGAACCGATAAAGGAATACGGAGCCGATTACCTGTTTTCGAAACTCAAAGAAAGCGAACTTAAATTCGAATGGTTCTCGGCCAAATTTAACCTCGACCTGGTAATTGATAAAAAAAACACATCCTTTACCGGCCAGATAAGAATGAAAAAGGACAGCGCCATCTGGGTTTCCTTTTCGCCCGCACTGGGCATCGAAATGGCGAGGCTGATCATCACCACCGACAGCGTTAAGTTTATCAACCGCATTAATAAATCCTATTATATCGGCGATTTTAAAAATGTACAAACCCTGCTCGATGCCAACATTGATTTCGATATTTTTCAATCCATTCTTCTGGGCAATGACCTTACGTATTATGAAAATGGAAAATTCAGGGCATCATACGACAGCCGCGAGTATCACTTGGTAACAGCCGGCAGGCAGAAACTGAAAAAATATGTCAAAACCCGCGAAGACGAGGAAAGGATCTACATTCAGAATATTTTTCTTGACCCACAGACCTTTAAGATCACTCAGATGAAAACCAAAGAGCTGAAGAAAGAAAATAAAAAGCTCGATGCCGCTTACAGTAATTTTCAACCCATCGGACTGCAGCTTTTTCCATATCATATTTATTATGACCTGTTGGCTGATAAACCCGTTCAGGTGGACCTGAATTATTCGAAGATTGAAATTGATAAACTTCAGGAATTCCCGTTTAAAATAGCCCCGAATTATACACGAATGCAATAATCCTGTACTTTTGAAAATTCAGTTTGCTGAGTTGCTTATGAACCTTCGATTTGAAAATATCTTCATTTATAAAATCTTCCCGCTATTTTTTTTATTGGTGCTGTCAATTTCCGGAACGCTTGTCATAGCACAGGATAAGAAGACAAAGCTGGAAAATGACAAGAAGCAAATTGAAAACGAAATTCAATACAATTCAAAACTTCTTGATGAAACCAAAAAAATTCAGAAAACAACGCTGAATCAGCTTGTTGTACTCAAAAAGCAAATCAATTCGCGCCAAAAACTGATCAACAATATCAATGAGGAGATCATCGCCATTAACCGGCAAATAGATGCAAATAACGAAATATTAGATAATTTGGAGCGCGATCTTGAAAAGCTGAAGAACGAATATGCCGCTATGATATATTATGCGCACAAAAACCGGGATACTTACGACCGGCTGATGTTTATTTTCTCTTCCGAAGATTTTAACCAGGCATACAAACGGATTAAATATTTCCAGCAATATTCCGCTTTCCGTAAAACACAGGTTCAGCTTATTGAGCAAACACAGGATACCATAAGCAGGACCATCCAGGCCCTTGATAAATATAAAAATGACCGGATCAGCCTGCTGCGGTCTGTTGAAACGGAAAAGCAGCATCTAAATGTTGAAAAAGACCAGCACAACACAACCATCATACAGTTGAACAAAAAGGAAAAGGAACTATTGGCTACGATAAAGGAAAAGGAAAAGGCAGCCAAAAAGCTACAGAAGGAAATTGAAAAGATCATAGCCGAAGAGATCAACCTTGCCTCAAAGAAATCGGGAACAACCAAAAGCGGCAGCTACGACCTTACGCCCGAAGAGCTGGCTCTGTCAACCGATTTCCAGTCGAACAAGGGAATTTTGCCCTGGCCACTCGAACGGGGAATCGTTTCCGGTACATTCGGCGAGCATCCGCATCCCGTCCTGAAAAATGTAATGACCAAGAATAACGGCATTGACATCCTTACCGATGAAAATGCCAGGGTACGGGCGGTATTCACAGGTGAAGTAACCAGGGTAATGTCGGTTCCCAATTACAATTATGTGATCATGATCCGTCACGGTGAGTTCCTGTCGGTTTATTCGAACCTTTCGGAAGTTTTTGTGCAAAGAGGCGATAAGGTATCAACCAAGCAGGAACTGGGCAGCATCCACACCGATCAAAAAGAAGCGAAGACCGAGCTGCATTTCGAGCTGTGGCAGGGTAAAACACTTCTTAATCCTTCACTCTGGCTGGCAACGGATGATTAGGATGGCTATTTCCGCACAAACCTTCCCGTCCCCGCCACCTTCCCCTCGCTCTTTACCACAGCAAAGTATAAACCCTTTCTCCATCCCCGTAAATCTATCCTAGTCTCCTGCTGCCCTTTCCATATCTTTTCGGTGTGAACCTTTTGCCCGTATATGTTGAAGCACTCAAGCAGCATGTTGCTGTGGTGATCGGTGTTTTGGAAGGCAAGGGTGATTTCTGTTACGGCAGGGTTAGGATAAGCGGTGATGGGAATAGTGGCAATAAAACTATAGTATTCCTCCGGCGAAGGGATATCCGTTCCTGTAATTATATCGCAATCATCCATGAAAATAAACCCGCTTTGCGGAGGGCCAGGTTGGCAAAGGCTATCGTAGGTTAAAAAACCATAATTTGTGGTGTCATATTCCAGATTAAGATTAAGTTTTGAAAGGGCTATTTTCCAGTAATTTTGACTTTCATTTGTTGAATTACTTAAAATCTTGTCCTCTGTTCGGCCAAGTACATAAGGATAAGTGCAATCTGAGTATTGCCTTAGATATTTGAACTGAGGACTATTAAATAAATTAGTATCTACTATTGTTTCCATGGTTGGATTTCCACCTGATTCCACGCCTATGCCACCTCCTAAGCAATATTCTTCTCCGAATTTATTAATGCCAAGAAATATTACTTCATTGTATGATGAATCGATCAATTTAGCATCAATTTTACTAAAATTTAATTCATTACCAAACATGTCAAAATTCATAATTAATCCTTTATAATAAACCTGTTCTGGATAGAAACCAACACCGATGAAAGTACCGTCATATTTTTCTATAACATTAAGTGATTCTCCTAGTAAGGTATCTTGTAATCCAAATGGCAAAACCCATTTCTCTAAACCAATTGTATCAACCATAACAAATAAGGGCCTAAGCCAAAAGGTTCCATTAGGATTCCAGGGGTGTTCCCAATAAACCTCCCCAGAGATCAATATTTCATTTGAAGATGTAATAGTTAATTTAAATCCTAAAGGTGCATAAGAGTGGGGATAATCGGATTTTTTGCAGTATGATTTCTTCCACTGTAAATCTCCATTCGAACTTAGTTTAATAAGATCAACAGGGTTATTTGCTCCTTCGAATGAATTTAATAAAATTAATATATCACCAGATGGTGTTTCTTTTACATCATTAGCCCATGGAAGTTCATCAATGCTGCCTGTAAATACCTTACACCATTCTTTCTCCCCGCAGGCATTTATTTTCATTACATAGGGATCAGAAAAACCTGCA
>Ga0172369_10002813_pt1 | contig 23459 bp, 14 predicted proteins | sample LakKiv25m_FD_114539 | JGI IMG/M metagenome (GOLD analysis project Ga0172369, IMG submission 114539) | Freshwater microbial communities from Kabuno Bay, South-Kivu, Congo - kab_022012_11.25m | ecosystem: Environmental > Aquatic > Freshwater > Lake | place: Democratic Republic of the Congo...
CAGGGCTGCAACTTCCGCTGCCCCTTCTGCCACAACGCGGGGCTGCTCGACGCGTCGGGCGACGCGATGCCCGAAGCCGAGGTCTGGCGCTTCCTCGAGGCCCGCGCCGGTAAGCTGGCGGGGCTGGTCGTCAGCGGCGGCGAGCCCACGTTGCAGCCGGATCTCGCCGACTTCTGCCGGCGGGCCAAGGCGCTCGGCTATCGCGTGAAGCTCGACACCAACGGCAGCCGGCCCGACGTGGTGGCCGGGCTGCTCGAGGCCGGCCTCGTCGACTTCGTGGCCATGGACGTGAAGGCGCCGGCGTCCTGCTACGACCGCCTGTCGGGCGTACGTACACCCATGGCGCGCCTGTGGGATACCATGCGGCTCATCGCGAACAGCGGCCTGCCGCACGAGTTCCGCACGACCAACGTCCGGTCCCTGCTGTCGAGGGGCGATCTCGAGGCCGTCCGGGCCATGATCCCGGCGGACTCCCCCCACACGATCAACGCGTTCCGACCCGAACTGGCGCTGGATCCCGCCCTCCGAATCCTCGGCGAGCAGGGGTCCGTGGCGGTTGCCGGCTGAGGCGGGCGCTCCCCGCGATCACTCGACGGCGCCCTTCTTGCGACGCTCCACGTAGTCCTCGGCCACCGCGCGGTACGCCTCGTCGCCCCAGGCCGCCCGCAACGTGGCCAACAGGTGCTGGAACAACGCCCCCGCGCCCGGACCGACCAGGTCGTCGAGGCTCACGGCGGCCCGGATGCAGGCCGCGTACGTGTTCACGCGGTCCTCGACCAGCCAGTACGCGACGGCCAGCAGGGCCGACGCCGCAGCGTAGAGCAGCGGATCGGGGATGGCCACCGCGGCGGTGCGGGCCTCCTTCAGCGGGCGCACGGCCTCGCCGGGCAGGGCGGTGGCCAGCAGCACGGCGCCCAGGTGGACGAGCAGGCCCGCGCTCTCGGTCTGCGCCTCGGCACGGGCGGCCTGCCGCGCCGCGCGCTCGAGCAGGTCGCGCGCGTCGGTGAAGCGCCCCTCGGCCACCAGCAGGTTGGCCTCGACGCCGGTACGCGCGGTCGGCGACAGGCGCGCGAGCAACGCGGTCGCCTCGCCCAACGCCACGCCGCTCTGCAAGGCCGTGAGCGCGGCCACCTTGGTCACCGCGCGCAGCACCGCGTCTTCGGGCAGCGGCAGGTCGATCCGCGACGCCAGCGCCAGCCGGGCGCGCGCCCCCTCGAGATCGCCCTCCTCGGCGCAGGCCGTGGCGCGCTCGAGGGCCACCAGGGCCGTCGGTGCGGGTCCCCGGTCGGCTCCGTCCTGCTCCAGCGCCAGCAACAGGGCGCGCGCCTCGGAGCGACGACCGAGCGCGGTCAAGAGGCGCGCGCGGGCCACCACGGCACGCACGCGCGCGGTGTCGTCGGGTGCGGCCTCGGCCAGCGCGGCCAGGCGGTCCACCGCGCCTTGCAGGTCGCCCCCCAGCAGCAGCAACGAGAGCTCGTCATCGAGCCCCAGGTCGTGCCCGGGCTCAGCGCCGGGCGGCGTGGTCGTCGTCATCGTGGTTCGGCTCCCGTACCAGGTTACCCATCTCCTTGAACTCGCGCAGCGCCCCGCGCTCGAGGCGCTGGGCGGTGATGGGGCCGCCCTCCTCGGCGGCCAGGAACGCCGCGCGGAGCACCGCGTTCTTGATGTTGGCGCCGGACATGTCGAGCCGCTTGGCGAGATCCTCGAGGCCGAGGTCGCCCTCGACGCGCGCCTCGCGCGGCAGCATGCTCTGCCAGAGCAGCAGGCGGTGCGGGGCGTCGGGGAAGGGGAAGAGGATCTTGAAGCGGATGCGGCGCTTGAAGGCGTCGTCGAGGGCGCGCTCGAAGTTGGTGGTCAGGATCACGACGCCGTCGAAGGCCTCGATCTTCTGCAACAGGAAGTTCACCTCGAGGTTCGCGTAGCGATCGACCGACGACTTCACCTCGGTGCGCTTGCCGAACAGGCTGTCGGCCTCGTCGAACAGGATGACGGCGCGCGCGAACTCGGCCTCCTCGAACACGCGGTTCAGGTTCTTCTCGGTCTCGCCGATGTACTTCGAGACCACCGCGGCCAGGTCGACGCGGAACACGGGCATGCCGAACTCGCGACCGAGGATGCCCGCGGCCATGGTCTTGCCGGTGCCGGGAGGCCCGTAGAACAACGACGTGAGCGCGCGCCCGTAGGGCAGCTTGCGCTTGAAGCCCCAGTCGTCGAACACGGTCTCGCGGTAGCGGAAGTAGGTCACGATCTCGTTCAGCGCGACGAAGGTCTCGTTGGGGAGGATCAGGTCCTCCCAGGTCATGGTGGTGGGTACGCGCTCGGCGATGGACAGGATGCGCGTGTTGGTCAGGTTCTGGGCGGCCCACAGCAGGTCGCCCAGGCCGGGCTCGGCGTCGGCGCCCCGTTGCAGGCGAGCGCGATCGACAGCGTCCATCGAGGCGCGCCGCACGCCGTCGGGCAGGCTGGGGTAGCGCGTGACCACCTCGCGGATGAGCGGCTCGACCGACGATCGGTAGCCCCCCACCGCCGCCAGGTGGTAGCGCCACAGGGACTCCTGCTCGGCCGCGGTCGGGTAGCCGAGCCGCAGCACGTGGCGTCGGTCGAGGGCCTGGACCAGCAGGTCGAGCGCGTCCTCGATCACGAACACGACGCGGGCCGGGTTCTGGCGGCTGGCCGTCAGTACGGGTTGCAGCAGCGCGATCAGCTCGTCGGTCTTGGCCTCGGCGCCGGTGGCGTCGACGAGCAGCACGCCCCCCAGCAGGCGGGCATCGCGCAGGGCACGCGCCGCCACCGTGTCGAAGCCGGCGCGCGCCACCCCCGCCAGCGGGAGCTCGAGCAGCGCCAGGCCGAGCGACTCGACCACGCCACGCACCAGCGTACGGCGCCCGCTGCCGGCGGGACCGTGCAGGCAGATACGCGCGTCGGGCGCGACCAGCAGCGTCCCCAGCGCCGCCGCCGCGTCGCCGTAGAGCTCGGGGCGCTCCGCCTCCGTCGAGGGCCCCACCCGCTGCAGCTCGCTGAGGCGCGGCTGCCCCAGCGCGAAGCGGACCAGCGCGTCGCAGACCGCCACGCCGTGGTACAGGCGGGGCACGGCCGGGGCCTGGTCGCCCGGGTACACCTCGAGCAGGCCCGACGCGCAGAGCGGCTCGGCGTGGCCCAGCGCGCGCAGCACCTCGGCCTCTTCCGCGTCGTTCGAGGCGATCAGCCGGGCCAGGAAGGCCACGTCGGGCTGGCGCTTCAGGTAGTCGCCCCACAGGCGCATGTAGGCGCGCTGCACGTCGGGCCACAGCGCCGGAGCCAACGCCGCCAGCAGCACCTCGCGGGCCAGGCCGGCGACGTCGAAGCGCCGCATGACCGCGACCAGGAAGGGCCCGTCGGGGGTGACGCGCCAGCGCCGCGCCGTCCACTCGCGCAGGGCCACGATCTCGCGCTCGGCCAGGAGGAGCTCGTCGTCGGCCGGGTAGCCGCCCTCGAGGAAGAGCGTGAGCTCCTCGGCGCGGATCTCGAACTCGAACGGCTGCGCCGGGTCGAGCTGCTTGCGCAGCGTGGCCGCGCGCGCCGATCGTCGCACCAGGAGCCTCACGAGGTCGCGTACCCAGTCCAGCTCGTCGGCGGGCGAGAGGAACGGCACCTCGAGCGCGCCCTCGAGCGTGGCGATGCGCTCCGACAGGCCCCCGGCGGCCGGATCGCCCGCGGCCTCGAACGCCCCGAGCGCGGTGCGCAGGTTCAAGAGCGCGAGATCGGGGCGCGCCATGCGCAGCGCCGTGTCGGCCAGCAGCTTCAGGTGGTGCCCCAGGGCGGCATCGAGCCCGGCGGCGCCGAGCGCAGGGAGGGCCTTGTGGAGCTCGGCGTAGGCCGCGCCATGGTCCTCGGCCGCCAACAGGCGACGGGCCGCTTCGAGGTGGGAGTCAAGGGTCACGGTGCACTCCGGCTTTCGGAATGAAACGAGTCTACGCCACCCGCCCGCGCCTGCAAAGGCGTCAGGAGCAGGTCGAACGCCCCGTCCGGGCCGACGCTCACCAGGAGGGCGCGGGCAGGCCGCGCTTGCCGAGCTCGCCGGCCAGGCGTTGCATCGAGAGGGTGTACACCGTGCTCTCGGCCGAATCGCTGCGCAGCGCCCGTCCGTCGACGAGCCGGGCCACGAACACGTACCGCTGGGGCTCCCCGAGGGTGGGAGGATCGAGGATCTCCTGCTCCCAGCCCGCCAGGTGCCCGAACGGCACGTCGATCGCCTTGCGCGTCAGGGTGTGCCGGAACGACAGGCGGTCCGCCCGCACCACCACCCGATCGAAATCGTTGGAGTTCACGTAGGCCAGCACGTAGCCCACGGCCAGCACGGACATGGGCAGCCCCACCCCGAGGGCCAGGTACACCCAGAGCGGTCCGCTGCCGCCGAGGCGCTCACTGAACAGCTTCAGTACGAGAGGGGGCACGAAGATCAGCGCCACCACCCCGGCGCCGATCCAGATGCCGAGGAACGGCAGGTGGGCCCGGTTCACGTCGATCAGGACGGGGGGCAGCGCTGCCATCGGTGTTCGCCGCTACCCGGCAGCCGATTGCTTCGCCGCCGCCGCCTGGGCCTGGTTCTCTTCGGCCGCTGCCTGGGCCAGCTCGTGGATCGCCTTGGCGAAGGCCTGGAAGGCCATGGCCACGGCCGCGTCGATCGCGCGCAGCGTCTTCTGGACGGCCTCGAAGGCCGCCGGCAACTGCGCGGGCTCAACCGTCGCCAGGCTGGTCTTCATGGCCTCGAGCGTCCCCAGGTGGCCGGCGAGGCGCTGCTCGAAGTCGGCCACGGCCTGGTCCATGGCCGCCGCGTGCGCCGACGACGCGGGCTTGCCACTGGCAGCCGTCACCTGGGCCAGCGCCTGGCTGCGCAGGCCGGCCAACTGGTCGCGCTTGGCGTTGTGCGCCGAGACGCTCTGATCGATGGTCGTCGTAGCCTCGCTGATCTTCTGCGCGGTGTCGGGCGCCAACTCGCGCCGCGACGGGTTCTGGCCGGCCGACGCGACGACCTGCTGGTTCAGCTGCCGCACCTGGAACTGCTGCGCCGCCCAGGCCTGCATCTGGCCCATCTCCTGGTGGAACGAGGCCTCTTCCTTCTGGCGCGCGGCCTGGGTGATCTGCAGATCACCGCGCACCTTGGTCACCCACTCCTTCTGGTCCTTCTGGTTGGACTGCAGGGTGGCCTTGCCCTCCTGCACGCCGGCTCCGAACTGCGTGGTGGCGTCGGCGGCCGCGCCCTGTTGGCTCTTGGCCTGGGCGATCTTGGCCTGCTTCTCCTGGATGGGCTTCTGGGCCTTGGTCGCCGCGCCGCCCATGTCGCCGCCCTTGCTGGCCAGCCCGGACTTGCCGCTCTTGACCTGCGGCGCGGCCCCGAAGAGCTGCTGCACCTTGTCGATGGCCTTGGTGTCGATGACAGGCTCGTCGGCGCCGAAGATGCCGCCCACGAAGTTGACCACGGCCGCGCCGGCCTTGGCCACGCCCGCCCCGCCGCTGACCACGGTGCGCAGGAAGCTGTTGTTGGTGGCGTCGGACACCGCCTGCACCTCGCTGCTCTGCAGCGCCTGGTCGGCCTTGCCCTTGCCCTTCTGGTCCTCGGCCGCCATCTCGCCCACCAGGCCCGAGGCCGTCTTGACCTTGCCCTCCTTCTGGGCGATGGCCGCGCGCTGGTCGCCCAGGCTGCCGGTGGCCGTCTTGTGGAAGGACTCCCACTGGGCCAGCTGACTCTTGGGGCCGAGCTCCTGGCCCAAGGCGGCGTCGACGCCCTGGGCGTCGGCGACCAGTTGCCCGAGGAAGGCCTCCTTGTGCAGCAGCTGCCGGATGCGGTCGGCACGATCGAGCGTCTGCGGGTAGACGAAGGGAGGCTGCGGCATGGGCGTCATGGGCAGCGTGCGCTGGAGCTTGCCCTTGCCGGTGGCCGGGTCGAGCACGTACTGGGTGTTGGGATCGGTGGTGGCCAGGGCGCCGCCGTTGCGCGCCAGGATCTTGTCGGGCGTGTCCTTGCCGAGGCCGATGGCCTCCATGGCAGCCTTGTCGGCCAGCTTGGGGATCTTGAGGCCCTGGCCCTTGATCGCGGTCTCGCCGGTCGAGCGGTTCATCATGTCGTACCCGCTGGTGGCGAGCACGCTCCGCGACGACTGGCTGTGCGAGATATCGGTCTGCGACATCGCGATCGACGCCGACTGGGTGCGCGAGGCGAGGACGTCGACCGGCCCCGCGCTCGGGTTGACGGCCATGCTGCCCGAGTGCGACTCGACGTGCACGCTGCTGGCCGACATCTGCGTCTTCGACACGTCGACGTCGACGGTGGGCGCCGCCACCGGCTTGTGGAAGGGCAGTTGCACGCCGCGCGACTCGACGGTGGTCGACTGGTTGTGCAACTCGACGTGCTCGGCGTCGAGCACCCGCGACTGGGTCTGGGCCACCAGGGCCGGCTGGCCGGTCTGGCCGTTGAAGCCCGCCACCTGCGTGCCCGAGGCCGACGCCTGCACCTTGTCCTGGGTGATGTGGGTCTCGGCGTCGGTGCGCGTCTTGACCTGCAGGCTCTTGATGTCGGTGTAGTTCTTCTTGGCGTCCTTGGCGCCCTTGATGGTGCCCTTCGTGCCGTCGCGCACGCTGGACTCGAACTTGGCGACCTCGGCCATGACGGCCGCCGGATCCCCCTCCATGGTCAGCACCTTCTGGCGCCGGAAGCCCGCGATCACGATGTCGAGGGCGGCCTCGGCGATGCCCAGCCCGAAGCTGACGGCGCCCAGGATGGCGGCCACGGCGCCGAACGACACGCCGCCCACTAGCGTCCAGGACGTGAGCACGGCGATAGCGCCGCAGATGGCGCCGGCCAGGCCCAGCACCGAGCTGAGCAGGGCCACGACCTCCTTGGCGATGGTCAGCTTGGCGATGGTGCGATCGATGTCCGAGGCGTTCGGATCGTTCAACACGTTCAGCGGCTCGCCGAACGTCTTCTTGATGTTCCACAGCTTGGAGCCCAGGTCGAAGGCGCTGACGGCCACGCCGACGAACGGGATGGCCTTGCCGAGGCCCTTGGTGGCCGCGAAGGCGCCGAGCTTCTTCAGCCCGAGCTTCAACAGCTCGTCCTTGGCCACGTCGACGCCGCCCATGACGATGCCACGGCCCAGGGCGTTGTTCAGGAGCTGCTCGCGCTGCTCTTGCGAGAGCGTGGCCCCGCCGCCGGGCTGGGCGCCGACGCCCGTGATGTCGCTGACGACCTGGTTCTTCTCGCCATCGGGGAACTTCTGCCACGCCTCGTGGAAGGCGTACTCGCGAGCAATGAAGTCGACGTCGTAGGAGCCCGGGCCGCCGCCCCCCGGCCCACCTTGCGCCGGCTCACCGCCCGTACCGCCGCCCGGCGTCTGGACCGAGTCGACCGCCGGACCGCCGGCGTCGCCACCCGCGTCGCCTCCGGACGTGTCGGCGCCGGGCTCGCCGGGCTTCTTGGCGCCGTCGAGGGGCGTGGTCGGCACCGCGCCGCCCGAAGGTCCCCCGGTCGGCGCGCCCGCGACGTTCTTCTTGGGGTCGGGCGCCTGCTGGTTGGCCGCCGTCTTGGGATCGGCAGGCGTCTGCGCGGCGTTGCCCTTGGGATCGGCCACGCTGGATCCAGCGGACGCACCGCCGGCGCCCCCTCCGGGAGTTCCGGCGACCTGCTCCTGCCCGTTGGGGCCACCCCCGGGGGTGCCTTTGTCAGGCTCGGTGCCCTTGGCCTGCGCGTCGGGTTGGGGCGAGGGACCGGGGCCCGCGCCGCCGCCGCCCGGGGTCTGGATGGCGTCGACGCCGGGCGTGGCTCCGCCCCCCGCCAGGCCGGCGATCCCGGGCGACGACGCGCCGTTCGCACCGGCCGTCTGCCGCGCCATGCTGCGCAGCCCCTCGTTCGACGCGCCGCCGGGCGTGGCCGCTACCTGCTGGGCCGCCTGGCCGGCCTGCGCCGGATCGGGCTTCGCGCCGGGCTTGCGCTTGGCGTTCGGGTCTTGCTGGCGCGTCGACTCGTTGTCTTGCGCCTGCCTCTGCAGCAGGTCGTCCTGGATCGGAGGCATGGCACCCCACACGGGTCGTGGACAGACCCAACCATTGTACGAAAGGCAGAGACGATCTCAATGGTTCGCTGATCGGCCCCAGGGGCGGAGGCGCCGCTATTCGGCGGCGGGGAGCACGACGGTCAGGTCGTCGAGGGCGAAGTACCCGGGTGTGTTCATGCCGAAGTCGCCGTTGTCGGAGGACGACAGCGAGAAGGTCAACGCCGTGACCGCGCCGAACGCCGCCAGGTCGGCCGTCACCCACGTGTCGACCAGCACGTCGGCGGTCGCGTCGTCGGCGCGGAAGTCGGCCAGGTACACGTCGAGGGGCGTGGTCGTCGAGTCGTCGGCGCGGATCCCCGTGATCGTCAGCTTGAACCAGTCGGGCTCGCTACCGTCGGCGCCACCGAACTTCTTGGCGAAGGCGTCGCCGTCCTTCATGGAGAGGTAGGCGTAGGTGGTGTTGGTCACCGCCACCGAGCGGACCTCGGTGGGGACGTCGAACGTGATCGACGCGGGCGCGGCGCCCATGCCCATGAGCCCGACAGCGTAGACGGTCGAGGCGCTCGCGCCGGCGCCGGGGATGGCGCTGTACTGGTTCTCGTAGCCCGGCGTGGTCGTGTCCGTGCGGTTCGAGTACGCGAAGCCGTCCCAGCTCTGGAACTCCGTGTTGTACCCGTTGTGGAAGTGTGCGGACTGGCTAACGAACTCGCCGCTGCCGTCGGCGCCGTTCCAGTAGCCGCCGTCGCCGGGCGCCAACTCCTCGAGCGTGAGGGTGGTGGGCTCGACGCCGCCGTCAGCGCCGCCGCACGCCGGGAGCATCACCTGGGCCAGGATCGCGAGGGAAAGGGACAAGACACGGGTGCGCATGGGGTCCTCCTCCGTTCGACCGACGGGAAAGGTTCGGCAGGTCTTCCGGCTCGCGGATCGTCCTACTCCCGGCGCCTTCCCGGACGTTCGAACCTCGAACGCGCCCCAGTGGCTTCGATTGCCGGTTTCGTCCCCGCTTACGGCGGCGGGACCGCGTCGGCGTTGCACCGAGCTTCCCTGACCGAACCCCGTGGACGGACTACGTTTATCCGATCGGTCCCCGAGCGTCAACCTTGACATTTCGCGCCCGCGCGACTAGCCACAACGCGAGGAGGTTCCATGCGTTCCGAGTTCCAAAACGAGCCGATCCTGAGGTTTCGCTCAGAGGCCGACGTCGACGCGCAGCGCGCCGCGCTGGCCCGGTTGCACGCCGAGGCCGGCCGCGACTACGGCCTGGTCATCGACGGCGAGCGCATCGTCACGGGCGCCAGCTTCGAGAGCACGAACCCCAACGACCCCGCCGAGGTGCTCGGGCACTTCGCCAAGGCTGACCCGGCGCTGCTCGAGCGCGCCATCGCCTCGGCCGAGCGCGCCTTCCCGGCCTGGAGCCACACCGCCCCCGAGGCCCGCGCCCGCATCCTGATGCGCGCTGCCGGCATCCTGCGCCAGCGACGCTTCGAACTGAACGCCTGCCTGATCCTCGAGGTCGGCAAGACCTGGATCGAGGCCGACGGCGACACGGCCGAGGCCATCGACTTCCTCGAGTTCTACGCCCGCGAGATGCTGCGCCTGTCCGACCGCCAGCCCCTCACGTCGTGGCCGAACGAGGACAACGACCTCACCTACCTCCCGATGGGCGTGGTCGCGGTCATCCCGCCCTGGAACTTCGCCAACGCCATCCTGACCGGCATGACCGCCGCCGCGCTGGTCACCGGCAACACCGTGGTCCTGAAGTCGGCCTCCGACTCGCCCCTCACGGGCTACAAGGTGGTCGAAATCTTCGAGGAGGCCGGGCTGCCGAAGGGCGCGCTCGCGTACATCCCGGGCTCGGGCGGCGCCATCGGCGACCTGCTGGTCCAGCACCCCAAGACGCGCATCGTGGCGTTCACGGGCTCGAAGGAGATCGGCTGCCGCATCAGCGAGCTGGCGGGCAAGGTCGTGCCGGGCCAGCGCTGGATCAAGCGCTCGATCCTCGAGATGGGCGGCAAGGACACGATGATCATCGACGCCGACTGCGACGTCGACGCCGGCGTGGCCGCCGTCACGGCGGGAGCCTTCGGCTTCCAGGGCCAGAAGTGCTCGGCCAACTCGCGCACGATCGTCGTGAAGTCCCGCTACGCCGAGGTGGTCGAGAAGCTGGCCGCCGCCGCGTCGGCCCTGCGCCTGGGCCCCGGCGAGGACCCCGCCACGCAGATGGGCGCGGTCATCAACCAGAAGTCCGAGGCCTCCATCCTGCGGTACATCGAGACGGCCAGGGCCGAGGGCGGCCGGGTCGTGGCAGGCGGCCGGAAGCGCGCGGATCTGCCGGGCTATGTGATCGAGCCGACCGTCATCGCCGACGTGGCGCCCACCGCCACCATCTCGCAGGAAGAGATCTTCGGGCCGGTGAACGCCGTGATCCAGGCGGCCGACTTCGACGACGCCCTGGCCATCGCCAACAACACCGAGTTCGGCCTGACGGGCGGCGTTTTCTCCAGGAACCGCGAGCACCTCGAGCGCGCCCGCCGCGACTTCCACGTGGGGAACCTCTACTTCAACCGCAAGATCACGGGCGCCATGGTCGGCGTGCACCCCTTCGGCGGCTTCAACATGTCGGGCACCGACTCGAAGGCCGGCGGCCGCGACTACCTGCAGCTCTTCCTGCAGGCCAAGCTCGTCAGCGAGCAGGTCTGACGTGGCCCGGTCCACCGCGGCGCGAGGTCCCCGGCGCCCCCCCGCGGTCGCGACCGTCCCCCCCTTTCCCCAGCCCCTCTGCACGACCTGCGGCGACCTCCCGGACTGCGCGCAGAAGTCCGCGTGCAAAAAGGTATTTCCGCGCTGTCACGTGCCGCTGCTGGCCACCGACCTCGCCCGGCTCGCGGAGCTCGAAGCCTGGTGGCGCCGCGCGCACGGCATCTCGGACCCGCGCGTGGCCCGGCTGGCGGCGCTCGTGCGCGATCGCTTCCGGATCACGCGCCTGCGCTTCTCGGACGCGTTCGAGGCCTCGGTCTCGGTCGACCCGCGCGGCGCGCACTACTACCGATACTCGTACGCGTTCCCCGAGGTGAGCTACGATCGGCGCGGGGCCTTGAAGGCCCTGGCGCGCTGCCTGCAGGCCTTCGACGCCGACTGCGTCCGCGTGGCCGAGCCCGCCCTCCGGGTCGCGGCCGACCCGAAGCTGGTCGACCTGCCGCTGCTCGGCGTGGCCTGCGACGGCCGGGACCGCTACCGCCTGAAGGTGTACCTGCAGTTCCGGGACGACGCCTCCGCGCTGGCGCTGGAGGCCTCGGAGCGCCTGGTCGGCACGACCTCGCCCCGCCCTCCGGGCGCCACGCTGCACATGCTGGGGCTCGACCTGGGCCCGACCGGCCTGGTGGGCGCCAAGTGGTACTGGTGCCTGCCCCGGGTGCCGACCCGCGACGCCGCCTCCCCATTGGGCCCCGTCCCGCTGTTCGCCCGCCTGGCCGAGCGCGGCGTCGAGGCCCTCCGTGACGTGCTGCTCGTGTACCGCACGGCGCCGGGCCTCGCGACCGCGGAGCGCCTGCCCGACGACGTCGACTTCCCGCTGGCCCGCAACGAGCTCCTGTGGCGCGACGTGGCCCCCCTGCTGCAAGGCCCCGACGGGCTGCCGCTGGCGGATCCCCTGGCGCCCCTGGAGGCTTCGTTCCGCCTGGCGGCCCGCCGCGTCTCCCTTTCGGTGGCGTCGCAGGACCGGACCACCGTATACTACGTCCTGGCCGAGAAGGACCCTCTGTGAGCCGACGCCTGCTGTTCGTCAACCCGCCGGTGCTGGCCGTCGACGCCTACCAGATAGGCCTCTACGCCGAGTCCATCCCGTTCGGTCTGCTGCAGGTGGCGACCCATTTCATCGAGCAGGGCGACGACGTGACCTTCGTCGACATGATGGGCTACGCCGACGACGACTTCCAGCGCCAGTTGGTCCCGAGCGCCCGCTGGGACGACAAGCCCGCCGGCGACGCGAGCCTCGAGGGGGTTCGTCGCCCGGTCTACCTGTACGGCCGCTCCCTCGCGTGGCTCGACGAGAGGCTCGGCTCCCTGCCCGCGTTCGACGACATCTACGTGACGTGCTGCATCAGCTTCAACCACGAGCCGGCGCACGCGGTCATCCGCGCGTGCAAGCAGGCGTTCCCGAAGGCCGTCGTGCACTTCGGCGGCTTCTATCCCAGCGTGTTCCCCGAGCACGCGCGCGCCTCGGGCGCCCACGACATCCACGTCGGGCGCTTCCCGCCCGCCGAGAGCGTCTTCCCGCGGCTCGACCTGCTGGAGTCCACCCCGCCGATCTGGCTCTTCCGCCTGATCCTCGGGTGCAAGTACCGCTGCTCGTACTGCGTGAACGCAATCCACGGCGTGTACCTGGCCCAAGAGCCCCAGGCCGTGGCCGACAAGATCGAGCGCGTCCACCAGACGTACGGGGTCGGGACCTTCACGAACTGGGACCCGAACGTGATGCAGGACCTCGAGCGTCTCGACGCCTTCCTGCAGGCCATGATCCGCAAGGACCTGGGCGTCCGCCTGAAGTTCGAGATGGGCATCCAGCCCGACCGCCTGACCCCGGCCATCGCCCGGCGCATGAAGGACGCCGGCGTCGTCTCGATGACCATCCCGTTCGAGAGCGCCGAGCCCGCCATGCTGCGCCGCTTCGGCAAGCCCTACCGCATGGAGCACGCGACGCACGCCCTCGACCTCTGCCGCGACCTGGGCTTCGCCCGCGAGACCTTCCACTGCACGTGGGTCGTGGGCATCCGCGACGAGTCGTGGCGGCACGTGTTCCGCACGCACCTGGCGATCCTGAAGCACGGCGGTCAGCCCACTCCCTTCCCGCTGAGCCCGGCGCCCGGCACGCGCGAGTACACGCTGCACGAGCCGCACCTGGCGGGCAAGGACCTGTCCGAGCTGAACGGCCACCTGTGGCCCACCCTCGCCTCCGAGGCTCACGTGCGCCTGTACGAGCGGGTCTTCCGCGTGATCAACCAGCCGACCGTCGAGGCGACCGTCCGGGCGGCCGCCGGGCTGCCGGACCAGGTCGGGCAGGCGTTCCAGCGCGAGCTGCAGTGGTACCTGACGACGTGACCGACTACCCGACCGGACCGTAGAGGCACCGCGCGCACGCGGCGTTGGGCGCCTTGCCCGCCAGCAGCGATTCCCGTGCGTGCAGAGCCCGCGCGCCGTTGACGATGGCCTCGAACGGGGTCGTCGCGACGTTGCCCCACGCGAGCTGCGCGCGCAGCATGTACTGGCAGGGGAAGACGTTGCCGGTGTGGTCGACGCGCAGCTTGTACCACGGCGCGGCACACACCGCGGGCCGATCGTGCTTCATGAGGTGCTCGTCCCACACCGAGCCTTCGCCCCGCAAGGCGACCAGGTCGCCCTCCACCCGCGGGGGCGTGCCGTGCGGGAGCTCGAGGTCCACACCGGCCGCCCGGGCACGCTCCCGGCACGCCAGCAGCACGGCCCGCAGGGCCTCGCGATCGGGGCCGCCGGCCGCCACGACCTCGCCGGAGCCGCCGCGCATCGCGCCCGTGAGCTGCGAGACGTGCACCCGCCGGATGCCGAGCGCGCCGAGGTCCGTCACGGTCTGCGGCAGGGACGCCAGGGTCGAGCGCATCAGGAGCGCCTGCACGGCCACTTGCAGCCCCGCCCGACGAGCCTCGGGCAGGAAGGCCTCGAGCCGCGCGCGGAGGTCGGGCCAGGTGGCCGGTCGTCGCACGGCCGCATAGCCGGCGGGGTCGGTGGTGTCGATCGAGAAGAGCACCACGTGCAGCCCCGAGCGCGCCAGGCGGCGATCGAGCTCGCCCCCCAGTAGCGTCCCCGAGGTCAGGAGGCACAGCGACGCGGGGAGGCGCCGCAGGTCGACGGTGCGGCGGGCCTCGGGCAACCAGTCGAGCAGGTCGGGGTGGAGCAGCGGCTCGTGACGGCAGCCCAGCGCGAAGTCGGCCGCGTGGGGAACCACCTCGGAGAACACGCGCTGGAAGACCTCGGGGCGCGCGTAAGCCCGCCGGCTGTGGGGCGTGTTGGAGCACATGGCACAGGCCAGGTTGCAGCCGGTGGTCACGTCCGCGATCACCGACCAGAGCCGGCGCTGCGGGTCGAGGCGGATCGAGGCCCGCAAGAAATCGCGAGCTCCAGGCCTTCCATGAAACTCGCCAATAACAGTACGAAGCTGCTCCATCCGTATCCACCTCTGCGACCGCACGAAGTGTAGGTCGTTCGCACCCTGGCGGCAAGCGGGCCCTGCCGCGTTGACCGGCCCCTGGCCATCGCATATGCTGTCGGCGACATTGGGTTCGGTGCCCGGCGATGAGCATGGCCGACCTCGGCATGAAGCTGAGCCTGCCCTACAACTTCGAGGACGACTTCATCGACGGGGTCCTGGAGCCCTGCGCCGCGTCCACCGAGTCCGTGTACCTGCCGATGCCCTGGCCCGACTGCACGACCGCGCGCCCCTGGCGCGGAGGCTCCAGCTTCCGGGAATACCGGGAGCACGTCGATCGCCTGCACGAGGCGGCCGCGGCTCACGGAATCCACCTCATCTTCGCGGCCAACCAGACCGTCACGGCGCGCGAGGCGCGGGCGGTGACCGATCGCGCCGAGTACTTCTCCGTCCGGTACCCGGGGTGCACGTTCGTGGTGGCCGCGCTGCCCCTGGCCCAGCGGCTGAAGCGCGCCCTGCCCGACGCCGAGGTGAGCCCCTCGACGGTGGCGATGATCCGCACCGTCATCTCGGCCATGTACTGGCAGGAGGCCGTGGGCTCCAAGGTGATGGTGCTGGCGCGCGAGGTCAACCGCCAGCCCGCGCTGCTCCGCGAGTTCAAGCGCATGGGCTTCCGCCTGACCATGATCCCGGCCGACGGCTGCGTCGCCGACTGCGCCTGCATCTCGGACCACCAGCACGCCAACCTGGTGGCCGAGCTCATCACCGAGGTGGGCTTCGACTCCGGCGGCGTCCCCGACTGCCAGCCCTTCTCGCGTCGGTGCCGCACCAACCCGGCATGGAACTCCGCGCTCGCCGTCATGACGGTCATGCCGGGCAACCTGCGCCACCTGGCCGGCGTGGTCGATACGATCAAGCTGGCCGGCCGCAACTTCCCCACGCGCAAGATCCGGGCCCTGGCCGACCTGTACCTCGAGGCCCGGGCCCTCGAGATGCACATGGCCGACCATTTCTACCTCGAGGAGCCCCCGGAGGCGTGGGAGCGACTGACGACCTGCGACCGCGCCTGCTGGCGCTGCAGCTGGTGCCAGGACCACGTCGTGCGCAAGACCACGCCGAGCTCGGAGCCCCTGCGCCGGCTCGCCGAAACGTTGGCGCCTCGGGGCTCCCAGGATCCCCGCAGGTCCCTCGCGGCAGGGGCCCAGCCCGCGCCGCAGATGCCCGAAGCCGCCGTCGGGTCCTCGGCCGACGAGGTCAGCGGCACCACCGCGAACGACCCCGACGGCGGGGCGACGAGCGGGCAGGTACGGGCGCTGCACCTGCGGCCCCGGGATCCGACGCTGCGCGCGTTGCACCTGCTGCCGTACGCCGCGGACAGTTCGTATTTCGCCCACAGCGGTCGCTTCGGCCTGGCGCACGACGAGTCGACCCTCTCGCCCGGCCAGGGGGAGTTCGCGCGCGCGCTGATCGCCTTCCTGGTCAAGATCGAGGCCGCGAACCCCGAGGTCACGCTCGAGCGGCTCGCAGCGTCCAAGCTCTTCGCGAGGGCCTGCAAGGCCTATACGCTGGAGACCGAGTTCGCGTCCGAGCGGTCGTGAGCGCCGCTCGAAGGGAGGCAGCGGGTGAGCCGTACGTTCCTCTTCCTCGAAGCCCGGCACGAGAACCCCGAGCACCATCGGGGCATGGAGTACTACCCGTTCCTGTTGAGCCTGTTGCGTAACCTGGGCGTCGACGCCCGCTGGTGGGTCGTGGCCGTCCCCAAGCGCCTCGTCCGGCAGGGCGAAACCTACCGCCTCGAGCTGGCCCCCGCCATGACGCGCCTCCTGGCGGAGCAACTCGCCGCGTGGCGCCCCGATCGACTCGCGACGAACGACATCCTGTCCGACGAGGTCCTGGCCGCCGTGCGTGCGGCGAGCCCCGCGACGAAGGTCGTCTACGTCGCCGAGTCGCTCCACTACTCCGTGACCACGGCCCAGGCCTTGACGCTGCTGCTGGGCGACGACGCCCCCGACCCGGGGGACCTGCGGGAGCGCCTGTTCGTCCAGGCGGCCCCGCCCGTCTTCGACCGGCGCTTTCTTGGCGACGACAAGCCCGGGGCGGCAGCGTCGTTGTCGGCCTCCGGACGCCCGGCGGTCGCCTCCCGCTCCGACAGCGACCGTCGCGGCGGGCGCACCGACTTCCACCGGCTGGCGGTGCCCGTCGATTGCCCCTACCGTCGGGCGGCCGCGGCCAACCCCTACTACGCGCATCTCAACACCGACGTGGTGCGCAGCTTCCGAGGCTGCACGTTCTGCTACGTGCCCGTCCACGCGGCGAAGACCCGCGGCGCCGCGCTGTCGGTACGAGAGGCCGTCGCGACGACGGTGCAGCAGATCCAGGCGCACCAGGCCGCCGCCGACCCCGACGTGGCACGTTTCCAGTACCTCGTCGAGCAGAGCATCGTCGGAGAGAACGTCGACCTGCTGCTCGAGCAGGTGGTACGGCTGGATCTGCGCCCGCTGGTGATCGTCACCATGCTGCGCCTCGACACCCTCGTGGCCCGCAAGGGCCGCTTCGAGGCGCTGCTTCCCGAGTTGCAGCGTCGGGGACACCACCTGCGTCTCGTCTCGCTGGGCGCCGAGAACCTCTCGGACGTTGAGAACGAACGGATGAACAAGGGGCTCACGCGGGCCCAGATCCTCGCGAGCCACGCCGTCATCCAGAGCTTGGCGCGGGACTACGCGGCGGCCTTCTCGGCCGACGAGCTCTCGGGCATCCTGTTCACCCCGTGGACCCGCCCCGCCGATCTGCGCGAGAACATCCAGGCGGCGCGCGAGCTGGGTTTCAGCTGGCTGCTGAAGAACCTGGGCACCGTGCTCCAGCTTTGGGAGGCCACGCCCATCACCGAGCTCGCCCGACACGATGGCCTGGTCGCCGACACGTTCGGCAGCATCGGGCAGCTTTCCCTCTCGTGCTCTCCCACCACCGCGCTCCACGAGATCCCATGGCGCTTCCAGGATCCGCGCGTCGAGACCCTGCACGCGCTGCTCATCCGGCTCGATCCGTCCCCCAGCCAGGCGATGCTGCCGCAGGACGACCTGCGTCGGACCGAGATTCGGCGCGAGGTCGCGACGTTGGCCCCGGCGCTCGCCGCGGATCCCATCGGCCTGCGCCTGGCACTGGTCGACGCCGTCGAGGCGCTCGGGGCCGACGCCAGCGTGCGGGAGCTGTTCGCCCACGTGAGAGCGCAGCCCGTGGCCTGAGGACGGCCACCGCCGACAGGTCACTCGGGAACGTCACCGACCAGCTCGGTCAGATCGTCGAACAGCGACTCGCGCACGCCGTAGGCAGCGAAGCCTGCCATCAGCCGCGCGTGCATGTCGGTGAACCAGGCGTCGTCGAGGCAATGGGCGAGCCCGTGCGCCTCGTACGTCGCGCGCACGCGCTCCTGTACGTACATGCGGTCGATGCGCACCAGGCGGACCAGCGGCCCCAACAGGCGCACGAACCGCTCGGGGTCGAGCGGCAATAGCGGCTGCGCCACCAGGTAGACCGGCACCCCGGCCTCGTGCAGCCGGCGCGCGGTCTCGATGCGGCGCTCGATGGGCTCGGTGCCGGGCTCGAAGACCTCGCGCATGCGGTCGTCGTCGGTGGGGATGGTCAACGAGACGCTCGACCGATCGAGGCTCACGATCAGGTCGAGATCCTCGAGCACGCTCGAGGAGCGGGTCAACACGCCGGGGTTGAAGCGCGTGCCCCGAAAGACCTCGAGGCAGCGCCGCGTCAGGCGGTAATGGCGCTCGAGAGGCTGGTAGGGATCGGTCGCGATGGGGCTGATGCGGACCGGCCCCGGCGGCAGGCGCAGGATCTCCTCGGCCAGGACCTCCGGGGCGTTGACCTTCGCGTCGACGTAGCGCCCCCACGGCAGGCGAGGCAGGCCCTCCATCTCGCGCGAGAAGTCGATGCGGTCCATGGCGTAGCAGAACGGGCAGCCGAGGGTGCAGCCCACGTAGGGGTTCAGGTAGTAGGCGCCGTTGGGCTCCCGCATGAGCACGCGCTTGACCTCGATCTCGCGCACGGCCATGCGCCGGTGGACGGCCGGCCGCTGGACCCACGGCAGCCGCGCGTCGGCCCGCGTGACCACGCTCACGATCAGGCGCAGCACGGCCTGCTCCGAGGCGTCGAGGTCGGGGCGATCGCGGCAGATCAGGGAGTAGTACACGTTGAAGTGGGGCGTACGCGCGTAGCAGGCGGCCTCGTCGCTGCGGCGCTCCAGTTCGACCAGGAGCACGCGATCGCCCTTGGTGAACGTGAACGTGAAGCCCTGCTCGAGCTCGGCCTCGTGCAGCCGCCAGCCGTCGAGTCGGCGCTGGATGGCGAGCAACGCCCGCACGAGCTCGTGCTCGACGAAGCGGAAGTCCTGCCTGGCCCGAACCGGCATGGAGTGGCTCTCCCTTCTGACGTCCACGTTGCCGTCCTCGAACCGGCGGGTCAAGGGCTGCGTCGGCGGACATGGAAACCCGGTGCTCCAGCCCCTTGACTCGGCGCGATTCCGCTGGTGATGTACACCTCCGTGCACGGGGCGCTCCGGCGCCCTCGGGAGGAGCGCGATGGACACAGCGACGATGCGCGCGGCACACGAGGTGCTGGCCGAGCTCGCCTTCGAGCCGGCCCTGCTGTCGAAGGGCTACGCGGGGCGAACGTTGCGGATCGACCTCTCCAGCGGCGACCTGCGCATCCTGCCGGTCACCGAGCAGATGAAAGAGCTGTGGATCGGCGGCAAGGGCTTCGATCTGTGGCTGATGCTGCAGGAGGTCCGAGCCGGCATGCGCTGGGACGACCCGGGGAACCCGCTCTGCTTCGCCTCGGGGCCCCTCGGCGGCGTGACGTCGTTCTCGGGGGCCGGCAAGACCATCGTCACCTCGCTGTCGCCCATGACCGACTCGGTGATGGACTGCAACGTGGGCGGCTACTTCGGGCCCTTCCTGAAGTTCGCGGGCTTCGACGCCCTGGTGGTCACGGGCCGGGCCGACGACGACGTCATCGTCGTCATCGACGGCGACCGCGGGCGCGTGACCATCGAGCGCGCCCCCCTCGAGAGCGTCGACGCCCACGTGATCTCCGAGGAGCTGGCCGCGATGTATGCGGTCGACGAGTTGGACCGGCGCAACGTGTCGGTCGTCTCCGCCGGCCGAGCCGCCGAGCACACGCGCATGGGCGTCCTGAACTTCTCGTTCTGGGACTGGCGGCGCCGCGTAGCGCGCCTGAAGCAGGCCGGCCGCGGGGGCCTGGGCACCGTGTTCCGGCACAAGCGCCTGAAGGCCCTGGCCATCAAGCGCCGGGCCGTCAGCCCGGCCTGGAGCGTGGAGCCGAGCCCGGTGGCCCACCTGACCACCCCCGCCACGACGACGGCGTGCACCTGCGCCCGGGACGAGCAGGCCGAGCTGCGCGCCATCATCCGGAAGTGGAACGACGACCCCGACTACGTCATCGAGATGATGCAGGACATCCAGCAGCGCGAACGGCACATCTCGAAGGCGGCCATCGACCTGCTGTGCGCCGAGACCGGCGTCCCGCGCGCCCAGCTCTACCACATCGCCACGTTCTACAAGGCCTTCAGCCTCGAGCCGCGCGGCGAGACCGTCATCCAGGTGTGCGTGGGCACCGCCTGCCACGTGAAGGGCGCGGCCCGCATCGTCGACGAGTTCGAGCGCAGCCTGGGCGTCCCGCGCGGCAAGACCACGGCCGACGGCAAGTTCACGTTGGAGGAGGTGGCCTGCCTGGGCGCCTGCGCGCTGGCGCCGGTGGTGCGGGTCAACGACGAGGTGCTGGGCGAGGTGCGCGTACAGGACGTGGAACGCATCCTGGCGGCCCACCGCGAGGGAGGCCGCCATGACTAGGCTCCGGAACACCGACGACGTACGAGCCGCGGCCCGCGAGACCAGCGACCACCTCGCCGGCTACCAGGGCATGCTGATGGTCTGCACGGGCACGGGCTGCGTGGCGGCCAAGGGCTTCGACGTGCGCGACGGCCTGCGGGCCCTGCTGGCGGCCCGCGGCCTCGAGGACCAGTGGCTGGTGGTCGGCACCGGCTGCAACGGCTTCTGCGCGGCCGGCCCCATCGTGGTGGTCCAGCCTCAGGGGGTCTTCTACCAGAAGGTCACGCCCGAGGCCCTCACGCGCCTGGTCGACGAGCACGTGGTGGGCGGCCGGATCGTCCAGGACCTGCTGTTCCAGGACCCCGTCGACGACCACCCCATCCCCCAACTCGCCGACATCCCGTTCTTCAACAAGCAGCAGCTGCTGGCCCTCCGGAACAAGGGGCTGATCGATCCCGACGACCTCCGCTCGGCCATGGCCCGCGGCGCCTACCAGACCCTGGCGCAGGTGCTGGCCGGGTACACGCCCGCCCAGGTGATCGACGCCGTCCAGCGCTCCGGCATCCGCGGTCGCGGCGGCGCCGGCTTCCCCACGGGCGTGAAGTGGGCCGCCTGCGCCCGCGCCGCCCTGGCGCGCCACGAGACCCCCTACGTGGTGTGCAACGCCGACGAGGGCGATCCGGGCGCCTTCATGGACCGCTCGATCATCGAGACCGATCCCCACACGGTCCTCGAGGGCATGCTGATCGGCGCCTGGGCCCTGGGCGCGCGGCAGGGCTACGTGTACATCCGCAAGGAGTACCCGCTGGCCCTCGTGCGCCTCCAGAAGGCCCTGGCAGAGGCCCGGGAGCTCGGCTTCCTGGGGAAGAACATCCTCGGCTCCGGGCTCGACTTCGACATCGCCGTGCACCGGGGCGCGGGCGCCTTCGTGTGCGGCGAGTCCACGGCGCTGATGGCCTCCATGGCCGGCCGCGTGGGCGAGCCGCGCGCCAAGTACGTGCGCTCGGTCGAGTACGGCTACAAGGACAAGCCCACGGTCTTGAACAACGTCGAGACCTGGGCGGCCATCCCGGTCATCCTCGAGAAGGGTGCGGCGTGGTTCGCGAGCATCGGCACCGGCACCCCCGAGGGCCTGGCCGCCGACCCCTGGTCGGGCTCGTCGGGCACCAAGGTCTTCTCGCTGGTGGGCGCCATCCGCAACACGGGCCTGGTCGAGGTGCCCATGGGCATCACCCTCCGCGAGATCGTGGAGGACATCGGCGGCGGCGTCCCCAACGGCCGCGCCCTGAAGGCCGTGCAGACCGGTGGGCCCTCCGGCGGCTGCATCCCGGCGTCGCGCCTGGACCTGCCCGTCGACTTCGACAGCCTGGACGAGGCCGGCTCCATGATGGGCTCGGGCGGCATGATCGTCATGGACGAGCGCACGTGCATGGTCGACGTCGCGCGCTACTTCGTACACTTCCTGATGGACGAGAGCTGCGGCAAGTGCACGCCCTGCCGCGAGGGCCTGGTGGCGCTCGACGAGACCCTGGGCCGCATCTGCGCCGGCCAGGGGCGCGAGGAGGACCTGGCCTTCCTCGAGGAGTGCTCGGCCACCATGGCCGAGACCAGCCTGTGCCAGTTGGGCGCCACGGCCCCGAACCCAGTGCTGAGCACGCTCCGGTACTTCCGCGCCGAGTACGAGGAGCACATCCGCCTGCACCGCTGCCGGGCCGGCGTGTGCAAGCCGCTGATCACGTACCGGATCACCGAGGCCTGCACGGGCTGCGTGCTCTGCGCGAAGAAGTGTCCCACGGGCGCCATCAGGGGGGAGCGCAAGAAGCTGCACGTCGTCGACCCGGCCGCGTGCGTGCGCTGCGGCATCTGCGCCGAGGTCTGTCGCTTCGACGCGGTGGAGGTGCTGTGATGGCCGAACGCATCCGCCTCACGATCGACGGCGCGCCCGTCGAGGTCACGGCCGGCACCACGCTGCTGGCCGCCATCCGGTCCACCGGCGCCGACGTGCCGACGCTGTGCCAGCACCCGGATCTCACGCCCAATGGCTCGTGCCGCCTGTGCGTGTGCGAGGTCACCGAGCGCGGCAAGGCCCGGCTGGTCACGGCCTGCAACTACCCGGTGCGCGGCGAGCTGACCGTCTGCACCCGGTCCGAGGCCGTGCAGAAGCACCGTGCGATGCTGGCCGAGATGTACCTGGGCCGCTGGCCCAACGTGCCGCTCATCCAGGAACTGGCCGAGCGCTGCGGTGTGACCACCAGCCGTTTCGCGGGGCCCTGGACCGACCCGAACCCCAAGGCCTGCGTGCTCTGCACCCACTGCGTGCGCGCCTGCGACCAGTTCACCATGGAGCGCATCCTCGACTTCGCCGGTCGCGGCTACAAGCGCCACCTGACCATGCCCTTCGGCGAGGTCGATCCGCGCTGCGTGGGCTGCACCTCGTGCGCTCACGTCTGCCCCACGGGCGCTATCCAGATCACCGACGAGGCCAACCACCCGGCCGACCCCATCCGGCTGCGCACCCACGGCCTGAAGGTGGCCGCCGAGATGGCCACGCTCGACGACAAGCAGTGCCGCATGCGCCAGGTGGGCACGGCCAACATCGTCGAGGTCATGGACAAGTACGACCTGTTGCCCGTGCACAACTACAAGTTCGGGTCGCACGCCGACACGCCGAAGATCGCCTCGAACGTGTTCCGCGACGGCTTCTGGACCCAGGGCATCTCCGACGCCTGCTGGTGGGGCTGCGCCATGTCGTGCGCCAAGGCGGCCGACCGCTTCCTGCTGCGCACCGGGCCCTACCAGGGCGACCGCGTCACCGTCGACGGCCCCGAGTACGAGACCGCCGCGGGCGCGGCCAACATGGGCTGCTTCGACCCGGCCTTCACCCTCGAGTTCAACTTCTACTGCGACACCTACGGCATCGACACCATCTCGGTGGCGACCACGGTGGCCTTCGTGATGGAGTGCTTCGAGGCCGGCGTCATCACCACCGCCGACACGGGCGGGCTCGAGCTGCGCTTCGGCGCCTGCGACGAGGTGCTGGAGCTGTTGCACCAGATGGCGCGGGGCGAGGGCTTCGGCGTCGAGGTGGGCCAGGGCACGAAACGCCTGAAGGAGAAATGGATCGCCGAGGGCCGCGGCGACCCGCAGTTCCTCAAGGACATCGGCATGGAGGTCAAGGGCCTCGAGTACTCCGAGTACGTCTCGAAGGAGTCGCTGGCCCAGCAGGGCGGCTACGCCATGACCAACAAGGGCCCCCAGCACGACGAGGCGTGGCTCATCTTCATGGACATGGTGAACAACCAGCTGCCCTCGTTCGAGGCCAAGGCCGAGGCGCTCTATTACTTCCCGCTGTGGCGCACGTGGTTCGGCCTGTATGGCCTCTGCAAGCTGGTC
>Ga0172369_10002822_pt1 | contig 23419 bp, 24 predicted proteins | sample LakKiv25m_FD_114539 | JGI IMG/M metagenome (GOLD analysis project Ga0172369, IMG submission 114539) | Freshwater microbial communities from Kabuno Bay, South-Kivu, Congo - kab_022012_11.25m | ecosystem: Environmental > Aquatic > Freshwater > Lake | place: Democratic Republic of the Congo...
AGTTTTTTGCCGCCCTTTCATCACAGCTACAGCCATATGGGCGGGATCCCCCTTTCTCTTTTCTCGCTGTACATGCTTTTTTCCTATATTCGTGACCAAAAACCTTTCCGTGTCAATCTGGCTTTTTTTTCAGCCATTATTCTTTCGTTGATCAAATTTAATTTTGGATTAGCCAGCCTTGGCATCATGACCGTTGCCTTTCCGGTTGTTGACATATTCAAATCATCCAAACGTGTTCATTATTCTTCCTATGCGGTGAAATTTTTTATTTCTCTTTTTGTGATCTTGGCGATCTACGTGATCTTTTCATTGGGGCTGCCGTTGTACATGCTCCGGCAATGTTTTCCTTTTTTGCCCGGTGACCAGCCCTATCATTCGTCGGTGGTATCGTCCTTGCTCAGCTTGAGACAGATTATTTGGGCTACGATCGCGGTATCCTGGTATACTGCCGCATTCGCCGCTGTTTTTATTTTTTCATCCCTTTATATTGTTTTGCGAAAAGGCCGCGATCAGGAAGAACGCGCTTTTAAGAAAGATGTTCTTCTGGCCGCTGGAATTGTTTTTCTTTTTATCGGCGGCATGCTTCACGAATTTTTTTTAAGCGGGGCTGAGCATCGAATTATCTGGGCAAAGCCTTTTCAGCTCCTTTTTATTTTTTTGATCGCTGGATGGATGATGCATCATGTCCACAAAGCAATCCGCTGGTTATTTTGCCTGGCCATTTTAATTATTGCGTGCTGGGGGAACGTTCAGCTTGATCGTACGGTCAGCGTTTTCTTTAAAAATCCTCCGCATCATTTTCGAATTAATAAAAATGATGTCTATTTGACCAATCCTCCTGTCTGGCTTCTGACGGTTTATCAAACAACGGCGTACCTGAATACGCACTTGAAAGAGGATGAAACCTTTCTTGCCTTGCCCTATGACGCGCTCTATTATTTTTTGACAAATAAAAGAAGCCCCACGCGGGAGTACATCTTTTTTAACCAGGTCAACATGACCCAAGAGCAGGAGGCCAGAATTATTTCAGAGCTGGAAAAGAAGGGCATTCGATACATTTTGCTTTCGAATCGCTGTGATTCCAAGGAGCCTGAATTTGGAACCTTTGGGAAGACATACTGCCCGATCCTTGCGCGGTATCTTCTTGCGGAGTTCGAACTTGTTGAGACGATCGGGGACTGGTCCCATGAACCGGGCTGGTATGAATATCATGGAATAAAAATATTTAAAAGAAAGAAATAGCGTGCTAACCTTGATCGATACCCACGCCCATTTGGATGATTTGTTATGGTGGTCTGTTTTTCTTGTTTGACAGCCGTTAAGCATGTTGTATAATATACATCAATTGATGTAAATATAACAACAAAGTTTTTTATAAGGGGGCGCAGGGTGAGGTTTCTGCTTAACAGTAAATTGAAGCAACGATTGCTTGCATACGTCTTTACCCACGAGGATGAAAATTTTTATGTCCGTGAGCTGGCCGGCCTGATCGGCGAAGACCCGGGAAATCTTTCTCGCGAACTCACGCGATTGGAAAAAGACGGGCTTTTCCAGTCGGTGTCACGTGGCAGGTCCAAATTTTACTCCCTTAATAAAAATTATTCTTTATTCCCGGAATTAAAGAAGATGATCTTTAAGACCGAAGGCGTGGCCGGAAGCCTTAAAAATATCGTTCAGCAATTGGACGGCATCACGCTTTCTTTTATTTACGGCTCGTACGCGCGGGAAGAAGAAAAGAAAGACTCCGATGTTGATCTGATCGTTGTTGGAGAATTTTCGCGTTCGGCTTTGACGCGGGACATTCGCGCACTGGAAGTCAAGCTTGGCCGTGAGATCAATTTTTCTTCTTATACGTGTAAAGAATTTGACCGAGAGGTTAAGAAAGAGGGGAGTTTTCTTAATCTCGTCGTGAAAGAGAGAACGATCGTTTTAAAAGGAGATCTTCGTGCCTGATAAACTGATCGCCAAATTAGAAAAAGAAGGAAAGCTCGTCAGGCAGAAAAGCGGTTTTGTGCAAGTAGAAGCGTTATTGAAAGAAGCCATTGTTGATCTGTCACAAGCTAAGAAAGTTATTAGCCTTGCTGACCGGGCGACCTATGTTTTGGCATATATGGCAATGCTTAAGGCTGGAAGGGCGTTGTTGCTTGCTCAAGGATATCGGCCCATTGACGGCGCGCAACACAAGACAGTCGTTGAGGTGACTGGGGTGATTTTAGGCGAGAAATATACCGGCTTGACCATGCAATTTGAAACGATGCGCCGCAAACGTAATGTTTTGACGTATGAGGCTGGCGGGCTTTTATCCGCGTCAGAGACAAAAGCGGCTTTTGAAGACGCGGTTTTATTATTGAAAGAAGTTTTAAGAGAGGTTAAGGCTAAAAACCCTCAACTTGATTTGGAATTTTGATGACTACCTTGATCGACGGTCACGCCCATTTGGACGGAATGGATGATATTGACGCAGAGCTTCGCGCGGCAGCGCAAGCCGGTGTCGAGCGCGTTATTGCGGTTGGCGTTGATCTGGCGACGAACCGTTTGAGCCTGGAAATTAAAAAACGAACTCAAGCCCCAGCCTCGATTTTTCTAGGAGAAAAATCTAATGGAAATCGAGATGGGCGCATCTCGCTTGAGCGAATTGACAAGGTAAATGCGCCACAAATTTCCTTAGCCTTTGGCATTCATCCGGGCAATATTATCCCGGAGCAAATCGACGAGACCATGGTGTTTACCAGAGAACATCGGGCAGATCTTGTTGCGATCGGAGAAATTGGCCTGGATTACTGGTATCCGTGGATGAAAAAAAATGATGTAAAAAAACAAGAGCAACATAAAGTTTTTCAGCTACAATTAGAGCTGGCGAAAGAGTTTGATTTGCCGGTGATCGTCCATAGCCGGGGAGCGTGGAGAGAATGTTTCACCATGACGAAGGCCGCCGGGATCAAGCGCGCTGTCTTTCATTGGTACAGCGGGCCAGAAGATGTTTTAAAAGATATTTTAGAAAGCGGGTATTTTGTTTCAGCAACACCGGCGCTGCATTATAGCCCGCCTTTGCAGGAAGCGGTCAGGCAAGCGCCAATCGAGCAGACCTTGATCGAAACAGACAGCCCGGTTGTCTACCGGATCGCCAAGGAGAATCCTTTGAAGGCAGGCCCTAAAGATGTTTTTGTCACGCTCGATGCCTACGCGCAGGTCAAAGGCGTGGACAAAGAAAAGGCCGCCATGATTTTTAATGATAACGCCAGGAAGCTATTTAACTTATGAGCCATTTTCAAATTTTAAGTAAACAAATTATTGCCCAGAATATCAAGCGCATGGATATTGCTGCGCCGGAGATCGCCAAGAGCGCGCGGCCGGGCCAGTTCGTTCTTATTATGGCGGATGTCTGGTCCTTGCGTTTATTTTTTCCTGTTGTTGAAACAAATCCCCCAAAAGGAACGATCGCGATCGTGTTCAAAGAGGAAAGCCCGTCGGAAAAAAAGCTCGGGAATTTACCGATCGGACATAACCTCGATGTTGTCATGGGGCCGTTAGGCAATCCCGCCCTGCCGGATGCGATTGGCACGAGCGTGTGCATTGGCTATGAACTGGGGATCGCGCGCATGGTTCCCGTGAGCCGTTATTTACAAAGGCTGGGTAATAAAAATTTTGGCATCCTGGGGACGGCGACCAAGCGACATCTTGTCATGGAATCGCAGATGCGTTTGTCCTGCCAACGCATTTTTGTGATGAGCGAAGACGGCTCCGTCGGAAAAAAAGGTTTTATCACGGATGCCTTAAGCGATGTCCTTGTGCACTATCCGGTGGATCAAATTTTTATGGCCGTACCGTCAAAGATCGTCAGGGAAGTTTTGCGCTTGGTTCAAGAAAAGAGAATAAAGGTCAAGGCGGTTTTGGCGCCCTTTGCCTTAAGCGGAATTGGTTTTTGCGGAACAGATGAGATCAAGGTCAATAAGGGATATGTGTCGTTATTAACGGAAGGCCCGATCTTTGACGCGCAGCTTATCGATTTTGATATTTATGAAGAAAGGTTAGCAAGGTCTCATGGCTAATACAAAAAGAATTCAGCCCTCGGTTCAACCTGTGGCCAAACGGGTTAAGAATTTTACTGAAGTTGCCATGGGATTTAGCAAGGCGCGGGCGGCTCTCGAGTGCCAGCGCTGTCCGCAGTGCTCGCAGCCTGAGTGTGTGAAGGCGTGCCCTTTGGGGATCGACATCCCGGGTTTTATCCGCATGATCCGCGAAGGGAATTTTTCGAATGCCCTTCAAAAGATTCGCGAGAGCAACAGCTTGGCAGGGATTTGCGGACGCGCGTGCTCGGCGCCGTGCGAAGTGGCGTGTATTTTAAATCGGGAAAAAAATCCTCAGCCGATGGCGATTCAAGGCCTGGAGCGCGCTGCCTTTGATTTTGGCAATATTAAATTTCAAGAAATCTTTAATGCCCAGCGTACCAACAAAACAGGGAAAAAGGTCGCGATCATCGGATCGGGCGCAGCCGGGTTGATGACGGGTGCCAATTTGTTTGAAGACGGGCATGAGGTGATGATCTTTGAAGCGTTAAACAAGGCCGGCGGATTTTTGCAATACGGGATTCCGGAATTTCGTTTACCCAAAAAAGTACTGGATGCGGAGCTTGAGTATATTGCATCGCTTGGCGTTCAAATAAAATTTAATATCATGGTCGGCCAAGCCGAAACGATCCAGCAACTTTTTGAAGAAGGCTTCGACGCTGTCTTGCTTGCCACCGGGCTTTGTTTTGGACAGGGAAATGAATTGCCTGGGTCTGAGGCGAGCGGTGTTTTGACCTCTCAAGAATTTTTGTTTCGCATTAATTTCTTATCCGCACACCTGCATCCTAAGTTTGCCGCGACACTTCCCGCCGGGAAAACAGCCGCGATTATCGGCGCTGGCCCTGATGCGATTGATTGCGCGCGCCTCGCCTTGCGGCTTGGTAAAAAAACAATACTCATTCATCCGTCCACCGAAGATGATGTGAGCGCAGCCGTGTCGGACCGTTTTCAAGCCCAGGAAGAAGGCGTGCAGATGGAAGTCTTGACAAAGCCCCTCGAAGTGATCCAAGATGACCAGGGCGCGGTGAAAGGCGTGCGGTGTGTTCGCATGGATTTTGCCGACAGCAATGGGCAGTGGAAATTGATGCCGGTGAAAGGTTCCGAATTTATCGTCGATGCGGATATGGTGATCGCCTGCGGCCCCTATACGGCCAATACTGCTGTGATCGCGTTCACTCCGGGGCTGACGATCCAGAAACAAAATTTTTTATGCGCGAAAAAAGACCGCTACGCCACATCGTTTAAAGGTGTTTTTGCCGCTGGAGGCATGGCGCGCGGGCCAGTGTCCTTGATCGAAACGCTCGCACAGGGCAAAGCCGTGGCCGACGAAATTGATCAGTACTTACAAGAATCGCCGAAGGACAAAACATGAGCCGAATTGGTATCCATGAAATATTATTAAAGAAGAAAAATGGTGAAAAGATCACCATGCTCACGGCCTATGATTATGCATTTGCCAAATTAGTCGATGAGGCCGGGATCGATATGATCCTGGTTGGGGACTCGCTCGCGAATGTTGTGCTGGGCTTGGAATCAACCAAGGATGTCACGACGGATCAAATGATTTACCACGCGCAGGCGGTTGCCCGCGGCATTAAAAATGCTTTTCTTGTTGGCGATATGCCATTTGAGGCATATCAAAAAAAGCCGGCGGATGCGCTCAAGAACGCAAAGCGTTTTATCCATGAAGGAAAATGCCAGGCTGTCAAAGTGGAATGGTTTGCGGATTGCTTAGAGGTGGTCAAAAAAATAACCGCACAAAAAATTCCTGTCATGGGCCATATTGGACTCACGCCGCAAACCGCTGAAGCGCTCGGCGGATTTAAAGTACAGGGCAAAGATGCCGCGTCCGCAAAAAAAATTATTGATCAAGCCCTGGCGCTTGAAAGGGCTGGATGTTTTAGTATCGTCCTGGAATGTATCCCGGATAAGATCGCGGGACTCATTACAAAGAAACTTAAAATTCCAACGATCGGGATCGGGGCAGGGCCTTTTTGCGACGGACAGGTCTTGGTTTTACATGATCTCTTAGGGTTGTTTGATAAATACCGTCCCAAATTTGTCAAGACCTATGAAAATCTTGGGCCGATTATTTTGGATGCGGTTAAGACATACCGCCGCGAAGTCTTGTCCGGGCAATTTCCAAGCCCCTTGCAGAGTTTTGCCATTAAGCCGGAAGAGCTTAAAAAAATAGAAGAAAAATAAATTTCAGTCGTCTATAGATCGGAGGCCTCATTTATGAAAAAATGTCCTTTTTGTTCGGAAGAGATCCAGGATGAGGCGATCAAATGCCGTTGGTGCAATGAATTTTTAAGCGCCAGGCCTCCTCAGCCCCAGGAACGATGGTATAACAAGACAACAACTATCTTTATCGGGTTTCTTGTTCTGGGCCCCCTGGTTTTACCCCTTGTCTGGACAAATCCCCGTTATAGCAAGCAAAAGAAAATAATCGCCACCGTCCTCATTCTCCTTGTCACCTATGCGATGATCATGGCCATGGGATCGCTGTGGAGCCAATTTGAAAAACAGTACCAAATGATGTTTTAGGAGGGGCCGTGAAGCCTGCAGGGACATTTCGACGAAAAACCGATTCAGACAAAGACGCACAAAAAAAATCTGATGTTTCTCTGGAGCGGGATTTTTTTGTCATTGTGATGGGGCTTCTTTTGACCTTACTTATTTTTGCGCTTTTTGCGCTTGTTTCGGGCAGAGGGTTTGAGATCATTTTTCCGCGCAGCCGGCGGACCTTGATCGGAGATGACGGAGCAGCCCTTGATTTTATTAGTACAAAATTTGTTCCCGGAGTCGCGCGAGAATATATCCAGATTGGAATAGTTTTAGGAAGTATTGCCCTTGTTGTTTTTATTTGCGTGTTTGTTGTTTTACATTGGATTAAAAAAGAAGACCAGCCTGAGATCGACCAGCCGGATCCTGCCCCTCGAAACCCCGCCTCAAAATAACAATTTTACTTTTCAGCGGTAAAAAGGCTTTGTGGTATAATGAAATGGAATAACGGGTAAGGGAGGTGGTCCAGCACTATGGATACTTATTCATTGCCTAGAGTTTTAGTGTATCTTTTTGCTGCCGGAGGAATTTTACTGGTTTTGATTCTTTTGTGGACAGCGCAAAAGGCGATGACCGCTGACAAGGATCGTCCTAAGTTTAAAAGTCAAAAAGTGGTCAAAGATTACTATGCGCAAAATGGAAAAGAAATCAATTATTCTGCCATTAGCGGGCACTTGGTCAAGCGCTGGAAAGAAAATGCCGATTCATGGAGTGATTAATTTTAAACCTAGGTTGAGTATTTCGGGCGTGGCAAAGGTTTAGCCTGTTTGATTTGATTTAACCGCATTTTGTCGTTAGCGCAAAAAGAGCTTCTTTTTTTATATCAAAAAGCTTGATTTTTTAAAAGCTTTCCGATAAAATAAACCCTCAATGTCTCAAGGAAATCTAATGGAAAAAATCGTTTCTCTTTGCAAACGAAGAGGTTTTATCTTCCAGTCTTCTGAAATTTATGGAGGACTCGGAAGCGTTTGGGATTACGGCCCCTTAGGGGTTGAACTCAAACGCAATGTTAAAGATGCCTGGTGGAAGGCAACGGTCCATGACCGCGATGATGTCGTTGGCCTCGATGCAGGGATCCTTATGCATCCCAAGACTTGGCAGGCCTCAGGCCACACGGAAAACTTCTCGGATATTCTCGTTGATTGTAAAGCCTGTAAAAAGCGTTTCCGCAAAGACCATGTCGGCGACAAATGCCCGGAATGCGGGGCCAAAGATTTTACCGAAGGTCGCGCGTTCAATCTGATGATGAAAACGTATTTGGGTGCAGTGGAAGATGAGAATGGATTGTGTTATCTTCGTCCGGAAACGGCCCAGGGGATTTTTGTCAACTTCGCCAATGTCGTTGATACCGCGCACAAGCGCCTGCCGTTCGGGATCGCTCAAGTCGGTAAATCATTTCGTAACGAAATCACTCCGGGCAATTTTGTTTTCCGCACCCGTGAGTTTGAACAAATGGAAATTGAGTATTTTACGGCGCCGGAAGAGGCGGACAAGGTTTATGATGCATGGATCGCCGAGCGTTTTCGCTGGTATCTTGAGCTAGGCATTAAAAAAGAATCCCTGCGCCTTCGTCCGCACGCGAAAGATGAGCTCGCGCATTACGCCAAAGGGTGCACGGATATTGAATATTTATTTCCATTCGGATGGTCAGAGCTTGAGGGGATTGCCAATCGGACCGATTATGATTTAAAGCAGCACGCCAAATTTTCCGGTAAAAATCTTCAATATAAAGACAATGTGAGCGGAAAAGAATTTTACCCCTTTATCATCGAGCCGTCCGGCGGGGTGGATCGCGCGACACTCGCCTTTTTGGTGGATGCCTACCATGAAGAACAAGTTAATGACGCCACGCGCGTTGTCTTGAAATTAAGCAAACAATTAGCGCCGACCAAGATCGCGATCCTTCCGCTCTTGAAAAAGAACGCTGAACTTGTTACAATGGCTAAACGTCTTAAAGCGGATTTGTCAAAAAGCTTTACAACCGTTTATGATGACACGGCGTCGATCGGGAAACTTTATCGCCGTCAGGATGAAGTGGGAACATTTTTTTGCGTGACGGTGGACGTGGATTCTTTGAGCGATAAAAAGGTCACGGTTCGACACCGGGACACGATGATGCAGGACAGGATTTCTCTTGAACAAATTAAAGAATATTTACAGCAACAATTTTCAACCAACAATAGTTAGAAAGGTCAAGGGTAGGAAAAATGGCAAGTAAGGCAAAGAAGTATGTGTATTCATTTGGGGGCGGAAAAGCCGACGGCAATGAATCAATGAAAAATCTCTTGGGTGGCAAAGGCGCCAACTTGGCTGAAATGGCAGGCAATAAAAATTTACGTCTTCCTGTGCCTCCAGGTTTTACAATCACAACGGAAGTCTGTACTTATTATTACGCAAATAAAAAGAAATATCCTTCTGAGCTCAGGGCCCAAGTGAAGAGTGCCATGCTGAAAGTCGAAAGCATCATGGGCAAGAAGTTCGGCGATGTTAATGATCCGCTTTTGATCTCTGTCCGCTCCGGTGCAAGAAAATCCATGCCGGGCATGATGGATACTGTTTTAAATGTCGGCTTAAACGATGAAACCGTTAAGGGATTAATTAAAAAGACCAATAACCCGCGTTTTGCCTATGATGCGTATCGCAGGCTTGTGATGATGTACGCGGATGTTGTGATGGAAAAAGCCGCAGGCCGGGAACCAGCTCGCGGTAAGGGGATCCGAAAGCTGATGGATGAAAAGCTTGGAGAGCTTAAAGCTTCCAAGGGCTATAAGCTTGACACGGATCTTTCCGCAGAAGATTTGAAGAAGTTGGTCGCCGAATTTAAAGACATGGTTAAGAAAGAAATTGGCGAAGCCTTTCCTGAAAAGCCTGAGGATCAGCTTTGGGGCGGCATTGGCGCTGTGTTTATGTCATGGAACGGTAAGCGCGCGATTGATTACCGTAGAATCGAAAGAATTCCCGATGAGTGGGGAACTGCCGTAAACGTGCAGGCCATGGTTTTCGGTAATATGGGCGAAAGCTCAGCCACGGGTGTTGCGTTTACACGAAACCCGGGTAACGGTGAAAATTATTTCTACGGCGAATATTTAGTTAATGCCCAAGGGGAAGATGTTGTCGCCGGGATCAGGACACCTGCCCCGATCAACGACCAGAGCAAGAATGCCCAGAGCGCGAATTTGACGACGCTGGAAAAATTCATGCCAGCCATTTATAAGGAACTTTTCGATATTCAGAAAAGATTAGAGAATCATTATAAAGACATGCAGGACATTGAGTTTACCATTGAAAATGGAAAGCTCTTTATGCTTCAGTGCCGTGTTGGTAAAAGAAACGGGACCGCGGCTGTTCGCATGGCTGTTGATATGTATAAAGAAAAATTTATTGACGCTGCGACAGCGGTCAAAAGAGTTCCTTCCCAGCAGCTTGTTGAGCTCCTTCTCCCGATGACAGATCCCAAAGCAGAAGCGGCCGCGAAGATCATTGCCAAAGGACTTCCTGCCGGCCCTGGTGGCGCGGCAGGCCGGGTGGTTTTTTCTTCGGCCGATGCGGTGGAATGGGCAGAAAAAGGCGAAAAAGTCATCTTGGTCCGTGAAGAAACATCTCCAGAAGATGTTGACGGCATGCATAAGTCGCAAGCGATTCTGACATCCAAAGGCGGTATGACCTCTCATGCGGCACTCGTTGCGCGCGGCTGGGGAAAGTGCTGTATCGTAGGATGCGAAGGGCTTGAAATTGCCGACGACGAGAAGTCATTTACAACAAAAAGCGGTGCGGTCGTTAAAGAGGGTGATTGGATCACATTAAATGGAACCAGGGGAACAGTTTGCGTTGGCAAACTCCCGTTGGTGGATCCGGACCTTGAACATAATTATGCGTTTACAGAGCTTATGAAGCTTGTTGATAAGTTTCGCGTGTTGAAAGTGCGCACAAACGCCGATACACCCAAAGATGCCAAGAAAGCGATGGAGTTTGGCGCTGAAGGGATCGGCCTTTTCCGTACAGAGCATATGTTCTATGGCGAAGGAAGCGACAAGCCGTTGTTTTTGTTAAGAAAAATGATTATGTCAAAGAATGCGGAAGAACGAAAAGCAGCGCTCGCCGAGCTTTCTGTCTTCGTTAAAGGCGATATCAAAGCGACCATGGAAGTACTTAACGGCTTCCCGATCACCATCCGTTTGCTTGATCCGCCGCTCCATGAGTTCGTTCCGCACAGTGAAGATAAAATTGCGGATATGGCCAAGGAACTCGGTATCAGCGTTGAAGAAGCGAAGAAACGCGGAGAGGGTTTAAAAGAAAGCAATCCGATGATGGGCCACCGCGGAGTTCGTTTAGGTATTACATACCCGGAAGTCACGGAGATGCAGGTGAGATCCATTCTGGAAGCCGCGGCAGAGCTTGTTAAAGACGGCAAGAAAGTGAACCCGGAAATTATGATCCCTGTTGTCTGCACTGAAAAAGAGCTTACTGACCAGAAGGCAATCGTTGACAGGATCTATAAAGAAGTTTGCGTCAAGTATGGCCTCAAGAAGTTTAATTATATGTTTGGGACCATGATTGAAATTCCCCGAGCGGCCTTGCAGGCCGGCAAGATCGCTGAGACGGCTGAGTTCTTTAGTTTCGGGACTAATGACTTGACCCAGATGAGTTTTGGTTTTTCGCGAGACGATATCGGTGGATTTTTGCAGGATTATATTAGCAAAAAAATCTTGCCAGACGATCCATTCCAGACCATTGATCAAGATGGCGTCGGTGAGCTGATGAGGATCGGTATTGAGCGCGGTCGTAAAGTAAAAAAAGACCTGAAAGTTGGTATCTGCGGTGAGCACGGCGGCGAATCGAGATCCGTCGAGTTCTGCCATGCCATTGGCATGAACTATGTTTCCTGCTCGCCGTTTAGAGTCCCGATTGCCCGTTTAGCTGCTGCGCAAGCTGCACTAAAGGACACAAAAAAAGGAAAGAAATAATTTGGATCCTATTCGCGCATATTTTAAAGATGTCCGGACTATTCCTTTGTTGACCCCTGAGGAAGAGATTGACCTTGCTCAGCGGATCAAGAAAGGGGACGAGAAAGCGCGTGAACAGATGATCAAAGCCAATTTACGTTTGGTGATCAGCATTGCCAAGCGTTATATGAATCTCGGGATCCCGTTGAGCGATCTGATCGAAGAAGGCAACATCGGGTTGATGCGTGCCGTTGACAAATTTGATCCTTCAAAGGGATTCCGTTTTTCAACCTATGGGGCGTGGTGGATCAAACAGAGCGTTTCCCGGGCCATCGTAGACCAAGGGAAAATGATCCGTATCCCTGTGTATATGAATGAGGAGCTGGCCAAATATAAAAAAGCTGTTGAGCAGTTGACGCACAAACTCAAGCGTAAACCGCGCGTGGCTGAAATTGCCAAAAAAATGCAATTGGGCGTTGACAAGGTGCGCGAGCTGAATCAATGCGTGACCAAGATGACAAGCCTTGACGCGCCCATCGGCGAAGACGGGGAAGGGCAGTTTAGCGATATTGTGGAAGACACCACCGTTGAAGCCCCGCATGAAGAGCTTGAAACTTTTTTAAATAAAGAACGCACGACAGATCTGCTGGGCATGATGACCGATCGCGAGCGAGAAGTTTTGGAAATGCGTTATGGTATTATAGACGGTGAGAAAAAAACACTCGCTGATATCGCCAAAAAATTAGGCGTTTCGCGTGAGCGTATCCGCCAGGTTGAATTTGGAGCCATTAAGAAATTACGTAAAATTTTTCAACGCCAAGAAAAAGGACCAGACGACAATGTTTCTGAAGAGAATAACGAAACCGAGAATTAAGACAGCAAAAACTTTTGCCCTCATCATGCCGCGCTTTGAGGATGTGGATCATTCTTTTTATTCTGAAGAGATCTTAAAAGGTGTAGGGCTTACAGCAAGCCGGCTCAAGATCGACGTCTTGTTTCACATCACCGAGCGCTACGATCATCAGGATTGGTTGAGCAGCAAGGTTTTAGACCCTCACTATGTTGATGGTATTATTTTTGCGGATATTGATAATGATGTTGACACCCTGCAAAAGGTGATCGCGACGGGAATTCCTTATGTGGTTTTGAATAATATGTTTGAAGAACCCATTAACAGCATCGCCGTAGACAATTTTAAGGCCGCCTTTGATGTCGTGGATTATCTGGTCAAATTAGGCCATAAAAAGATCGCGATTGTTACTGGGGACCAGCGCACGCAAGCCGGACGCCTTCGCCTGGAAGGGTATCAAGAAGCGCTTGTTACACACAATATTGAAGCCCGAAGAGATTATATTAAATATGGGGAATTTCTACGTACGCCATCGCGACGCGCAGCGCAAGAGCTTTTGACTCTTTCTGATCGGCCGACGGCGGTTTTTGCCTGTTCGGATGTCATGGCGCTCGAGGTTATGTCCGAGGCGAAAACAATGACCATTGGCGTGCCTCATGACCTTTCTGTTGTGGGGTTTGATGATAACCCTGTCAATATTCATAGTCCCGTCAAATTGGCAACGGTGTCACAACCATTGAAAGAAATGGGGCGATTGGGGCTCGAGAAACTTAATTTGATTTGCGACGGCAAGATCGGTGTTCCGGTTCAGGTCTTGCTTCCTACACGGCTTATCGAACGCGATTCCGTCACAAGAACAGGATAATTTTAAGGAGCCAATATTATGGACGTCAAAGCATTAAGCGCTTGCATTCGAGACATCCCGGATTTCCCTAAAAAAGGGATCATCTTTAAAGATATCACGACGCTTTTGCATAACAAAAAAGCGTTTAAAACGTCGATCGATCTCCTGGCAAAGAAATTTAAAGGAAAAAAGATCGATTATGTTGTTTCCGTTGAATCCCGGGGTTTTATTTTTGGTGCGGCGCTTGCTTATAAGCTGGGAGCCGGTTTTGTTCCGGTCCGTAAAAAAGGAAAACTGCCGTCCAGGACAAAGAGCGTCACCTACGAACTGGAATATGGCACGGATACGCTAGAGATTCATGATGATGCCATCAAGGATAATTCCAGGGTTCTCATCGTTGATGATCTGCTGGCAACCGGAGGGACGCTTGAGGCTGTTATAAAACTTGTCAAGACTTTCTCCGCATCGATTGTCGGTATCGCCTTTCTTATTGAATTAAAATTTCTTCATGGCCGCGACAAATTAAAAGGGCACACCGTTTATTCATTAATTCAATATTAGCTTTGTACTTGTCTTATTACTTCTAGCCATGAGCATGAAAAATTTTTTTTCCTCAAAAAAAGTCCAAAGCATTCTCGTTATTACGCTGATCCTCATCCTCACCTTTGGTGTTTTTTCGCCATGCCTCAAAGCGATCTTACTATATTGGGATGACGAAGGCCATTTGACGAAGAATCCGCTGGTCCAGGAACTTTCGCTTCCCTTTATCAAAAAGATCTTCATGCAAAAGGTTAACACAACGTATCATCCATTGACGACGCTGTCGTTTGCCATTGAGTATCATTTTGCCAAATACAATCCTTTTATTTATCATTTGGATAATGTCTTACTCCACCTGGGTGTCGTTTTCTTTGTTTTTCTTTTTTTGCGGCAGCTAGGCCTTGCGATCTGGATGGCAGGGTTGGCAACGATATTTTTTGCGATCCATCCCACGCGCGTTGAATCCATTGCATGGGTCACGGAACGAAAAGATGTGCTCTACGGCATTTTTTACATGATGGGGCTCAATGCCTATCTGCGCTACAGGAAAACCGAGGACAAGCGATTTTATGTCCTCACGGTCCTGCTGGCCTTGCTGAGTATGCTCTCCAAAGCCATGGCTTTGAGCTTTCCGTTGATCTTACTTTTGTGCGATTGGTATCAAGGGCGAAAGTTTGATAAAAAGGCGATCCTGGAAAAGATCCCTATCTTTGTTATCGTCGCTGCGGTGGCCATGGTGACTTATGTTGAAAATGCGCGTTTTCCTATTAAGGACTGGATCCAGGCGATCTTACTATGGACATGGACGTTGACTTTTTATATCAAAAAGTTTTTTTATCCAGGCGTTTTGATTCCAATTTATGACACCCCGCAACCAATTACCATTATGAGCTTTCCTTTTCTTTCTTCTTTTGCAGTGTTATTTGTCGTCTTCCTTGTTTTTTGGTATGCGCGTCGTTTTAAATGGTTCCTCTTTTCGTTAGGATATTATTTTTTATCGATCTTTTTTCTTCTACGATTTGATTATGGTTTTGACGTTCATCCTGTCGCGGACCGTTTTTTATATTTACCGTGCCTTGGATTTTGTTTGTTCATCGCCTTTGCAACTGATTTTATTTTTAAGAAAATAAGCCTGCGCTCAATGTGGATCAAGGTATGTCTTGCCGGCATCTTGTCGCTTGTTATCATTGCCATGGCCTTTAAAACATATGCCCAATGCAAGATTTGGGAGGATGATTATTCTCTCTGGTCTTACCAGATGAAATATAATATTAATACGCCGATCGCCTGTAATAATCTCTGCTTGGCCCTTGAGCTTGGCCCGCTGAGAGAACGGTATCGTCCCTACCTGGAGGCGTTTCAAAAAAATGTTCAAAAAGATCCCAAGTATCTTGACAAGCTAAAACCCCGGGCTGATTTTACAAAGATAAGTGAAATTGACGACATAACAAATTTAGCCGAAAGACAGTTCATTTTACTCAGGAAGGCTTTTTATGTAGAAAATCTTCCTGTTGAGCCGATTGCCAACATGGGTGTTTTGTATGGACGGTTGAAGCTTTACGATCTGTCGATTGCGTATTTACAGGTCGCCATTAGAGAAAGCTCGACCTATATGAAAGCCCGTTATGACCTTGCGGCCATGCTCTCTGATCTTGACAGGGACGAGGAAGCGATTAAGGTATATCAAGATGCTTTAAAAATAAAGAAGATGGATCCTTTTGAATGTGATTTCGTTCTGAAAGAATATGACAAGATCATTACCAAGCGCATACCGTTAAATCAGGATGCGAGCGTTTATATTAAAGCAAGAAAAGACCTTTATACCTATCTTCAGGCTTATCGTAAGAATTTAATATTCAAGAACGGGGAAGACGCGGTCGCGCGTCATGATTTAGGGATCATTTATGATAGTCTTGAGGATTTTAATATTGCCGCGGTGGCGTATCAAAAGGAATTAGTCAACGATCTTAAAAATCCTGTTGCGCTTTTGACCTTGGGGAACATTTATTTAAGACAGAAGAGCTATGAAGAAGCAATCGATCTTTATACAAAGCTCCTCATTTTTCAGCCTTACAATAAGGAAGCGCATTTAAATATCGGCGTTGCCTATCATCATCTAAAGCAATATGATAAAGCGATTGAGTATTACAATAAGGCCATTGAACTTGACCCCAAGAATTTTATGGCCTATTTTGATTTAGGCTATTTGTATGAAAATCTTAATAAGGATGAAAAGGCAATTTCTTTTTACAAAAAGGCTGTTACTGCGAAACCGGATTATTATATTGCGTATTACAATATAGGGAATATTTGGCTCGTAAAGTTTAAGAATGTGCAAAAGGCGGAAGAAGCTTACCGCAAAGCCTTGGAGATCGAACCTGATCATGCGGATTCTGCCATGAATCTTTCCATGCTTTTATTTTATCAAAAGAAATACGAAGAAGCCGACATGTTTTGCAAGAAAGCGAAAAGTTTGGGGCTGGAACCGCCAGCAAGTTTTGTGCGTGCTCTGGATGAACAGCTTAAAAATGTATCATCAGGGAAGTAGAAGAATTTTTCTTCTTTGACAAAATGGTTTAAAGGTTTGTGCCCTGCTTCAATTTTCAGAAATTTTTGCAGGGGAAATTGAAGCGTGCGCATTTCCTCTAAATCTTTAATTAGGAAAGTCGATGCGCCGTGACCAAATTTTCCTATTTTTTTGAAAGCGGAAATTTGGACCGGTGCAAATTCCTCTTTAAAAAATTCAAGGAAATTTGCGCCTTGTCCGCAACTATCATAGAATTTGGATTAAAGGAAGTTGGGGCAGGCTCATTTCCGCTGTAAAAAGAACTGATGAAAATGCGCCTGTAGCTCAGATGGATAGAGCGCGGCTCTCCTAAGGCCGGCGTGGGCGGTTCGACTCCGCCCAGGCGCATTTAATTTTTTGCTGTGCAAAAATTACGTAGAGCAATCGAGAAAGGGATAATTCACTTTATGAAAATCATCACACAAAGTGTAACACTTCATGAAATTAAAAAAATGGCTCTGGCTACTTTTGGCAATTTACTCAAGGCCGTTGTTGATGTCGACAGGGAGCTGATCGCCGTTGATGCTGAGCTTCATTCTGATCTGGAAGCCTTGCTTCTGGTCGATGGCTCAAAGCAAAAAAATCTTTGGGGCATCAACCTTTACCCAGAAATTTTAGGGGATGATTTTGTTGAATTTGATTCTATGATCAATATGCGTCCATCTCAGGGTAACCGAAGCCGCGGCATTGAAGATAAAGAATTGCGCAAGAAAATCATTGCAATAGTGGCTAAGAGGGTGAAGGCGTGAGTTATCAGCATAAAAATCTTGCAGGCGGGAGCTGGAGCAAGTTGTCATTTGTTGAACAAATGGCAAATATTGGCAGCGAGGTTGAGCGGGCGCTTAATTGGCGAATAAAGAAAAATAATGACTATGCTCAAAAGGCGTTTGAACGATCGCTTGAGTTGATTGACCTAACCTTAGATAGCCATAGGAGCTATGCCAAGCTCAAGGAAATCACTCGCACAAGAGAAGCCTTTGTTGATTATTTTTTCGGGACAAACGAATTTCTGTCCTCTGAAGCCTCTTGGCGGAATTACTTTTTGCCTTTTTTATTCGCTTCTCGTCGAAATCGCTAAATGGCATATAATTTTAATTGGCGTTTCTTGTAACCCTAGAATCCATTGAGGTTGCAGAGTTTTACCCCAAAAACCCCTTAAAATCTTCCCAAAACCTCTCTTTATATATATTAGTAAAATTTCTCTAAAAAACAATTGACACGTTCCTCTATCTATGTAAAAATGTTCTCAACTGAACCCAGAGACGATTGACTCTAAACAAGAAGGGAGGGATGAAAACCTATCGTTTAAGATCGTCGATTAGCTGGGAATATGATCATTCAATCTAGGATCTCTTTAAAAAGCTAGTTTTATATATAAAATTTCATGGCTGGAAAATAAACAAAAGGAGATTATTAATGAAGAAATTACTTATCGCAGTATTGTTGGTGGCAGTCATGGCTGTCCCAGCATTTGCTAGCGTACAAAACGTTAAAGTCAGCGGCGACCTCACCACAAAGTGGGCTGTTCGCAGTGAATTTAACCTTGGCGCTATTGGCAATCCAGGATCCACAAAGCAGAACCTCAATGATTTCATTTCATACACAAGAGTGAGAATCGATGCTGATTTGACAGACAATGTGTCAACCACAGTTCGCTTGCTCAATGAAAGAACTTGGGGTAATGAGTCTTCAAATGTAACAGACCAGAATATTGACATTGACTTAGCTTATGTTCAGTTAAGAGAAATGCTTTATTCACCTTTGACTGTAACAGTCGGTCGCCAAGAACTTTTCTACGGCAATGGCTTTATCATTGGTGGAAATGGTCCGAACAATCAGACTGTAGGCGCTCTTGACGAACCTGGTTTACGAGACCTTAGCATGAGAAAAAGTGTCGATGCTGTTAAGGCGGTTTTAAACTATGACCCTTTAACCATTGATATGTTTATGGCAAAAGTTGCAGATACTCATAGAGGGCTTAACATCGCAGATAAAAATGATGATATCGACCTTTATGGTATCAACGCAAACTATAAGCTTTCTGATAAATGGAACACAGTTGCAGAAGCTTATTTCTTTGCAAAGAAAGATAGCAGCGTTCCGGTAGGCAGCGACCTGAAAAAAGATAGTGTTTACGTTCCTGGTTTCCGTGTAAGCACAAATCCGATGAAGGGTTTGAATTTGCAGGGTGAACTTGCTTGGCAAAGAGGTACTGATTATAACAGTGCTTCTAGCACCAGCGTAGGTCGCGAAGCAATGGGTGGACAGTTTATTGCCAGCTATCTTCTTCCTTTCGAGAAGACAGCAAAGTATGAGCCAGTTGTTGCTTATGCTTATACGTATGCTTCAGGTGACAAAGATACGCTCTTGTCAAACGGTAATCCTGGCGCTAAGCAAAAAGCCTGGGATCCAATGTTTGAGGCTGTTGCAGGTGGTAAGATCTACAATGCGATCTTTAATCTTACCAATGTGCACGTTAATGAGTTGTCTTTCTCCGTTAAGCCGGTTAAAGATTTAACAACAAAATTAACTTGGGCAATGTTGACTTTAGATAAGAAGCTCAACGATAATTCTGGTGCAACATGGACACCGATTGGTGCATCAACCGGTACCTATACTATTAAAAATGATAAAAAAGATCTAGGCAATGAAATTGATTTAGACCTAACCTATGCTTATACCGAAGATGTTTCAATCGGCATGAGCGCTGGCTGGTTTATGCCTGGCAACCTTTTTGCTGATGGCAATGACAAGAATGCCACACAGTTGTTGACCAGCATGACTGTTAACTTCTAATTTGTTAAAAACAAGTTAGGATGTGTTCTTGAGCCCCGCCTTGAAAGAGGCGGGGCTCAAAATTTATACGGTCATCAAGATCTGCCAACAGCCCAAAGCCTGGCAATATAAACCCAGGATTCCTTCCTTAATAATTTCTCATATTTTCCTTTCTTCGTGATTTTTCTCTGGTATGATAAATATGCATATATATGTATTTTATACAATATATTGTATAAACTTCGATAATGCTTGAAACCACTCAAGGCACATATTATAAGATGACCAAAGAAGAGATCTATGAGCATCTTGCTCAGGTTTACTTGGGCAAGAAGTCGCAGCAGCAGGCTGAGCCTAAAAAAACTTTTCATTTTCCGCATATCCCAAGAGAAGCCAAACTTCTTGCTATGGTGTTGGCGGTCGCTGTAGCATTCTATACGCTCACGGCTTTTTTTTCTCGTCGCGACGAAGGCCTTAAAACAAATATCCTGTTTGCCTTGAACAATTCGCCTATCCGCGTCCCTTACAATTTGAACGACCCATTTCCTCAGGTCAAAGATTTTTCTATTGTGATCCCGAGACTGGATATTGCGAAATACAAAAGCCTTAATTTTTCCATGCGGGGGCTTGAAGAAGGCTATCCGGATATTGTTAAGATTGTCCTTAAAAATAAGAAAGATGAGTTCGCGTTTAAATATATTGACGGCGTTAATCTTAAATGGAAACATCACTCCATTGCCTTGCAAGATTTTTCAGGCATTACGGATTGGTCAACTCTTAGCGAAGTCGCCTTTGTTTTAGAAGCGTGGAATGTCAAAAAGAAAAAAGGGATCATTCTTATCGAAGACATTTGTTTTTCAAAATGAGCCCGCCACATTTAGACGGGGGAAATTTTGTCCCGCCAGAGGCGGGATTAAAATAAGGAAGAGGAGGTTGCATGCGTATTATTTCAGTGGCTAATCAAAAAGGAGGATGCGGGAAGACAACAACAGCGATCAACCTGACATCAGCCCTTGCGTTAAACGGAAAAAAAGTTTTGCTTGTTGATCTAGATCCCCAGGCGCATGCGTCTTTGGGTCTTAACGTGAATGCACAAAATACAATTTACAATGTCATTTCCAAGATTGCGCCACGTAAACTTGCGCTAAACCAAATTATTGTCAATGTCAAAGATCAATTCGATCTTCTGCCATCTAATGTGCTCGTTGGCACCCTGGAGCAAGAGTTGGCCAACGAGATCGGCCGTGAACTTAAATTGTCTGCTGTCTTGACAGAGCTTAAAGGGTATGATTATGTGATCATCGATTGCCCTCCCAACTTAGGGTTTCTGACGATCAACGCGTTGCGCGCAAGCGAAGAAGTTATTATTCCCGTTGAGGCAAGTCGTTTTTCTATTCAAGGGGTCGATAGGCTTATTGATATCATCGATCTTGTGAAAGACCGTTTGAATCACGCGCTTTCGTATCGCGTCTTGGTGACCATGTTTGATTCACGCTTGCGCCATTCTTTTGATATGCTGGCCAAGATCAAAGAAAACTTTAAAGGCCACTTGAGCGATACGATTATCCATTTGAATGTTAAGCTCAAAGAGGCCGCGGCCATGGGAGAGACGGTATCAAGTTATGATAAATATTCAAGGGGAAGCAAAGATTATTTCAGTTTATCCAAGGAGATGATTATGCTAGAAAAAAGTGATGAGGCTCCAGGGTTTAAGCCTCTGTCGGCACCTATGCGGCAGGCCGTGAAAGAAAAGATAAAGGACATTGCGTCCATGACGTTTACGCTGAACGCACCGCAGGCAGAAAATGTGTATTTGGCCGGGGATTTTAACAATTGGTATATTGACGAGTCTTGCCGCATGCAAAGGGTTGATGGGCGCTGGCAAACAGAAGTGAAATTAAAGCCCGGCGTTTATCAATACCGTTTTATTGTCGATGGCAAATGGCAAAATGATCCTCAAAATACAAGAAAGATTGAGAATATTTTTGGAGATTCAAATTCCGTGATTGAGGTTAAAATCTGATGGAAGAAAGACAATCTCATGACATTAAAGAAATTAATGAAGGAAAGATCTTTGCCGTTATCGGGTATTTGTGGATTTTTTGTGTCATTCCGTTGATCCTCAAGAAAGAAAATAATTTTGTCTTGAATCACAGCCGTCAAGGGCTTGTTATTTTTATTGGTGTCGTCGGAACATTTGTGGGAAGTATTGTCTTTGACTGGCTGTTGCGTCCCGGGCTTTTTATCTTTGGGGTTTTGTCTCTGTGGGGGATCATTGCCGCTCTTGCGGGAAAAGACTTGAGAATTCCATTCATCCGTGATTACGCTGATAAAATCACGCTCGGATAATTTATGCCCGACTTAAGAAAAATTTTATTTGGTGCAGGCAATAAAACTTATGTGGATGTGACGCGTTTGAGGGCGCCTTCGAAAACGAAGGCGCCCATTGTTTTAAACCAAAAATCCGGGTTAAAACTCAAAAAGAAAACTCTTCGATTTCGTCTCAAGACGATCAAAGCAGAAAAAGCAAAGCTTCTAAAAGTTCTTTCAAGGCCTGCTAAGTTTTCCTCAAAACCCGCAAAGCCTCTCAAGATCGTTGTAAAGCCTGTAAGAAACCTTAAAATTGTTCAACCTAAAGAAAAAGCTGAACCGTTGGCAGGTGAGGTTACGCATTTTTTTGACAAGATCCAGGTGTGCGTTGTTCACGTTCAAAGAACCCTCAAGGTAGGTGATGTATTACATTTTAAAGGAAGGACAACGGACTTTACCCAGAAGCTTGTATCGATGCAGATCGACCACAAGCCGGTGGATGTTGCTACTAAGGGCCAGGAGATCGGCCTTAAAGTTAAGAAAGAAGTCCGCGCAGGGGATAAAGTTTTTATTGGCTGAAGATTGTGATATACTATAAGGGAAGATCAGGCTTGTGGATGGGAGGCTTGCCCCGTTAGAGAACTACACACTAACGGCTTGGCTCTAAAGGGTAATACACTGCTAGCGGTGTAGGATTATTAACGGTATTATTGGCAATTTTCTCTAACGGGGTGAATATGAAATCAAATAATGGTCAAAGCGCGATCGAATACATACTTTTAGCAACGTGTGTCATTGCTTTATTAATTGTTTTCCTTGCGCCAAGCGGAAAAATGTTCAACGCAATTGGATCAGGAGTTAACGCAGCGGTTGATCAAATTTATGTCATGGCAGACAAGACTGACTTTTCTAAAGGGTATTTTTGCGGTGATGGTTCGTGTTGCAATAATCCGGCACATTGTCCTGATATAGAGACAATGAGTAACTGCTGTATGGACTGCGCCCGCTGCGGTGATGGTGTTTGCAGTTCTTGTGAAACTGGCGAAAGTTGTCCTTCTGATTGCTTAGTAACTCCGCCACCTCCGTCAGCATGTAGTAATTATTCGGCAGCTATTGGATGTTTGGCGGATAGTGACTGTTTGTGGATTGAATTATGCTCTTCGACCCCAACAACTTGTTCGTGCGGGACGGGGTATTGTGCTCCTTCTAGCGATGGTTGTCCTTCTGGCTATCACCCCGGAGGAATTTCTAATCCTTGCGCGTGCGACGGCACGGCGCCAGCATGTTGCGGTGGCGTTGGCGGCTGGACAAACAAATGTCTTGCTTGTTCAATAAATTAATTTTATGAAAAAGAATAGTAAGCATCTCTTGCGACGCTATCTTCTTTGGTGTTATAAAATGACCAAGGAGGAGCTTGAACGCATTGATCGTAAGTTTACTCAGTTGGAAGTTGACGGGTTTGTTTTGCGCGAGCTTCAAAAGAAGCTCGCGCCTCTCAAGGGCAGCGCTAGGGAAGATTTTGCAAAGAAAATTAATGAATTTAAAGATTATATGGCGAAAAAAGAGCAAAATGCCAACAATGAAAAATTTGCCGACATTTTATCAAAGAAGCTAAAACCGCATTATTTTTATCTAACACAACGTTTTTTGGCTATCGAGAAAGCTATTGTTTCATTCTTGGGCCGTACAGAACTTAAGAAAATCCAATCGTCGTATGATCAAGAAATGATCCGCCGCATCCTGGAATCTAGAGAACATGCTTAGAAATAAACACCAAGTACGAAGCCCGAAATCCGAAATAATATCAAAATCATAAAAATAAAGGCTCAAAGCGTTAACGATTTGGCTTTGAGTCTTGAATTTTGATTTTCGGAATTTGGCGCTTGTTTGGTTTTTCGTGCTTCGGATTTCGAATTTTAAGCTTATTTGGGTCTTTGTGTTTAGAAATTATTTTAAGGC
>Ga0172369_10002823_pt1 | contig 23406 bp, 19 predicted proteins | sample LakKiv25m_FD_114539 | JGI IMG/M metagenome (GOLD analysis project Ga0172369, IMG submission 114539) | Freshwater microbial communities from Kabuno Bay, South-Kivu, Congo - kab_022012_11.25m | ecosystem: Environmental > Aquatic > Freshwater > Lake | place: Democratic Republic of the Congo...
AATTAGATGCAAAGGTACTTCAGCCCCTCCATATTCGATATCTTGAACACGATCCCAATGAATTTAAGGAAGAAGCGCTCAAAGTAGCAAGGAATTTTATGGCGTTACTCTGGAGTAAGATTAGTATGGCTGCCATGAGTTTTCTAACCTAATCTGCGCCAATGAGCGCTAATTTTTATTGGCGTTTATTAACGTCGGTTCGCGATTGATATACTTGTATTATGTCAGTACGTAATAAAAAAAGGATGTCATTCAGAAGGAATCTTTGCAAGGCCACACACAAGTCTGCAATCTGCCAAAGGCCGACCTGGCGGCTTACTGATTGTTTGCTGTCACCAAAAGATTCCTTCTGAATGACATGCCTTACTCACATCCTGACCATTGACAGGTTTTGGCTTTGCTTGCGGCCAATTGCCCTGCTACGAGTTTTCGGTCAAGGACTATGTAAATCTGTCGCTCTTGATAGTCAAGGCACGTGCCAGCTTCAAGTTCGACCTTGCATTTGAAGCATGGTATCGTTAAATTTGCCCGTAGTCACAGTCTTATCTGATTAATTCCGCATCGAGATTGGTTATTCCCACTTGGCTAAAAAACTTTATCTCATTGGCGATGCCCATTTAGGGGCGCAAACACCGGCACAGGAAGAGCTAAAAACAAATCGACTGATTTCATTCCTAAAGTGGGTAGAGCAAGAGAATGCGGATTTGATCATCTGTGGCGATTTGTTCGATTTTTGGTTCGAATACCGATACGTAATTCCCCGTCACCATTTCCGGATCTTGGCGCAGTTATCCCAAATTGTCACTTCAGGAGTAAGAATCCACTACTTGGCAGGCAATCACGATTTTTGGTTCGGCACCTTCATGCAAGAAGAAGTGGGCATGCACTTTCATGCTGATGATCTAAAACTAGAGCATGAAAACCTGAGTTTGTTTATCCAGCATGGCGATGGCTTGGTAAAAAATGATCGCCTCTACCGAATTTTGAAAAAGGTTTTCCGCAGCAAAGTGAACATTTTTCTTTATCGCCTGCTGCACCCGGACTTGGGGGTGCCGCTTGCCCTATTCTTCTCCCATTTGAGCAGGAACGCCGGTAATAACAAAGCCAATTACACCGATGTCGAATATCGTCAGTTTGCTTACCAAAAAATTACCGAAGGATATGACGTCGTGGTGCTTGGCCATACGCACTGGGCGGCCTTGGAACGATACCAATCGGGATGGTACGTCAATCCGGGGAATTGGATGGAATTTTTCACCTATGCCGCTGTTGATCAGAACGTCCCCAGGCTTTTCCAATGGGATGGGATTGCAGGTGTGCCCTTTCATCCGACATTGCCGCCGGGTAATCTTAGACAAACATAGCTCGTAGACAAAAACCCTATTGAGCGTGATCAGAACACCGTATTGAGAAAGCTCACCAAAACATTTCCTGCCTGGCGCGACTATTTGATTCTGCTAACCGCTGTTCTCGCCTCGCTTGCCATGTTGTTCTTAGCCAATGACATGGAAAAGATCGGGGGAATTCATGCCTTGACCATTGAGTTGATTGGACGCTTGGCTTCGCCGGTGAGCACGGTCAAGCAGCTCATGGACATTCGCGAAGAAAACCAAAAGCTCCAGCAACAAAATTTCGTGTTGCAGTTACAGAACTCGCAACTGATAGAGTCACACCAAGAGAACCTCCGCTTGCGTCAACTCATCGGCATGGCGCCCTATCAGGAACTCAATGGCGTGCCGGCCAAAGTGGTTGGCCACGGCAGCCAGGTCGGCTTGAATTCCCTTTTGTTCGACATTGGCGCCAGTGCTGGCATCAAACCGAACATGGCTATCGTTGCGGCTGAAGGATTGGTCGGCAAGGTCGTCGCCGTCGCGGAAAAATATTCTACTGGGCAGATACTGCTGGATCGCAACTTTCGTGTAGGCGCGCGTGTGCAACGCAGTCGAGTAGAGGGACTTTTTCTTTGTGCAAACGGAATTGAGTGCAAATTCGAAGGCGCCACCCAACGGGCGGATATTAAGGTTGGTGATACCATCATCACCACCGGCCTGAATTCCATGTTTCCTCCCGGACTCAGAATCGGAACCGTGACGCAAGTGAGCGACACTGACTTGGGTCTTTTTGAAGAGGTAACAGTAAAACCAAACGTGAACTTTGAAAAATTAGAGGAGGTTTTTATCCTCCGATACCAGCCCTCTATAGAATAGCCCACACGGATGAAGTATATTTTCTATACGCTCGTTTTGCTCGTTGCTTTGATCTTGCAGATCACCATCATTGATCTGGTTGCGATCCGCAAAATCAAGCCCGATCTGCTCATTCTGGCGATCGCCTACGTTGGCTTGATGGAAGGCCGCAGACGAAGCACGGTTTTCGGATTTTTGATAGGGTTATTGGAAGATACACTGGGTTCCGGCCTGATGGGTATCGGCAGCTTGGCAAAATCCATTGTTGGATTCATTGCCGGCGCGGCACTCGGTAATCGAAGCATTCAGCATTCTTATGAGTTGGCTCTTATCGCCAGCGCGCTGGCCTTGATGCATAACTTACTGGTTCACACCGTGGTCTCTCTCGGAGAGCGAGGATTTTGGCAAGGTCTTCTGCAGGTGGCAATACCTTCGGCTTTGTACACCTTTGTTGCAGGACTCGTGGTTTTCAGTATTTTGCCGGTTCGGTCGCGGGCAATGGCGAAACAATCCGACACCACGGCATTTTGATACGATTTTGTTGAGTTATTTAGGACATAATGGTTTCTATAGAGCAAAAGCGCGTCATTTTCAATACGATCCTCTCGGTTGCGTTTATCGCCTTAGGCATCAAGCTGTTCCAACTGCAGGTCTATCAGCGCAACATCTATTTGCAGCATTCGGAACAGAATCGAATCCGTCGTTTGCAGCTTCAGCCCACTCGCGGCGTGATCTATGATAGGAATGGGGAGGTCTTGGTAGATAACCGTCCCTCCTACTCCCTGAGTGCCATTCCCTATGAATGCTCCAAAAACGATTCGATGCTCAACCGCCTTTCTTATCTGTTGCAGCAGCCAAAAACGGACATCAAGTCTCGCCTTAAAGAGGCAGAAAATCCCTTCTCGCCGGCTAAGATTCGCCGAGACGTAGATTTTAGCACACTTGTCAAGGTCGAAGAAAGAAAGCTCGAATTGCCGGGAGTTTTTTACAATGTGGAGCCAATGCGCAGCTACCCTGCCCAAATCAAAGCGCCGCATGTTTTTGGCTATTTGGGCGAAATATCGAAAGCAGAGTTATCTGCCCGCAAGGACGAAGGCTTGCAGCAGGGCGACATCGTCGGCAAGCGCGGGCTGGAAAAATTATACGATCGCGATTTGCGCGGAAGGATTGGCTACAATTTCGTAGAAGTGGATGCATTAGGCAGGGAAGTGCGGGAAGTGACAGCGGAAGGTGAGCGGAATCCGCAGCGCGGCAAAGACTTCCACTTGACGATTGACGCGAGATTGCAGCGTTTGGCCGAGCAATTGTTCCTCGACAAACTTGGTGGCGTGATTATGATCGACGTCAAAGACGGCGGCATTTTGGCTCTGTGCAGCAAGCCGGATTATGATCCGGAGCTCTTTACCGGCGTGCTGTCGCCGGAAATGTGGCGTAATCTGGTGAATGATCCGAGAAAGCCACTCTATGATCGGATGCTGCAAAGCCTGTATTCTCCGGGTTCCACCTTCAAGCTGGTACTGGTAGCCGCTGCCTTGGAGACCGGGAAGGCAGACCTCAACACATCAACGTTTTGCAACGGAGCGGTTAGTTTTGGCATAGCCACATTCAAATGCTGGAAATCTTCCGGCCACGGCCAAGTCGATTTGCTGGATGCCATTAAAATGTCTTGCAATTCTTTCTTCTATCGCCTTAGTCTCAAAACGGGATTGGACGCTTGGTCAGACTATGCCAAACGATTCGGTTTTGGGCGCCCGACGGGAATTGACTTGTCCGGAGAAAGCGCCGGCATTGTGCCGGACAAAGCCTATCTGGACAAAACCTACGGCAAAAACGGCTGGACCAATGGGATGCTGCTCAATCTGGGAATTGGCCAAGGTGACCTGTTGGTGACGCCGCTGCAAATGGCGCAATTTGCTATGATGTTGGCCAATCGCGGCACCTATTTCCAGCCGCATCTGATCAATCGCATTTATGATTCGGAAGCGCGCCGATACACAAATAGTGAATTCCGGCCCAAGACCGTCGAGGGTGTATCCCAGAGAACCTACGAAATAATTGCCGAAGGCATGTTCAAAGTCGTTAATGAAGAAAGAGGAACAGGAAGAGCAAGTTATCTTTCTGACGTTAAGGTCGCCGGGAAAACGGGCACGGCGCAGAATCCTCATGGCGAGGGTCATGCGTGGTTCATCGGCTTTGCTCCCTATGAAAATCCGCAGGCGGCAATTTGTATCTTTGTGGAAAACGGCGGCGGCGGCGGCGCCAATGCTGCCCCCATTGCCGGAAAGCTATTCCGCCAATTTTTTGATGATCGCGCCCCAAAGCCGCCCGAGCCTCAGATTGTTGTCTCAGAGAATTTAGAATAGAACCTGAATTTCTAAAAGGAGTCATGCCACAATGACACGAGGGCCCCTTGCCCACAAAAGACACGAAAGAACGCGAAATTGGATTAAGCGATTCGCGCATTTTAGTGTGTTTCGTGGGCCAATTCATCATTAGCCCTTTCATTTTAGAATTTTGGCTTGAATTCTAAGCGGATTCGGTAAGTGTTAGAACAAATAAAAAAAAGAAGAATTGATTGGGTCATCGTCGGCTGCGTTCTGTCGCTGTCATTATACGGCCTGCTCGCCATTTACAGCGCAACCCATAGCAGCGAATCAGTACAAATCCGGCTGAATTTTGACCGGCAAATAATCTGGATCGCAATGGGATTGGTGGTCGGCGCAATTCTGACCTTCCTGCCGACCACTTGGTTCATTTCCTTATCGACGTTTTTGTATTCGCCGTTATTGCTTGCGTTACTCGCCTTGGAGCTCTTTGGCAGGTCGGGCGATGCCAATCGCTGGCTGGACATTGCCGGATTCAGATTCCAGCCTTCCGAGCTCATGAAGCCGGTAGTCGTTCTGACGCTGGCCCGTTTTCTGAGCGAGGATTCCAATTCGCCGAATCAATTCAAAAAGCTGGCATTGGCGTTTCTGCTGGTTCTAGTGCCGTTCGTCTTGGTGCTAAAGCAGCCCGATTTGGGCACTTCCCTAAGTTTTCTCGTTATCCTCATACCCATGCTCTTTTGGCGCGGGCTCAAACCATTCGTTATTTTCGTTCTCTGTTCTCCCATTCTGGCTTTTATTTCATCTTTCAATTTTTGGACGTTTTTCGCGGTGATGTTGGTCATCAGCTTCATTCTCTATCTTTCGCGAACGGGCTTGTTGGTATTCTGGTCGGTGTTCTTGCTCAATATTACCGTGGGCATCTTGGCGCCCATTCTCTGGGGCAAGCTGCATGATTATCAGCAGCAGAGAATTCTAACTTTCTTGGGACTGGTTTCCGATCCGCAAGGCATGGGCTACCAAATTATCCAATCGAAAGTCGCCATCGGCTCCGGCGGCTTTTGGGGCAAAGGCCTGCTGCAAGGGACCCAGACTCATTTGCGTTTTCTACCCGCCCAACACACCGATTTCATCTTTTCCGTATTGGCGGAAGAATGGGGTTTCATTGGAGCGCTGGTCGTTCTGGTCACTTTTTTTATCTTTCTCTACCGTGGCATCAGCATTGCGACCTCCACGAACTACCGTTTTGCCAGTCTTATGACGATTGGATTGGTGTCTTTAATCGGATTTCAGGTCATCATTAATTTGGGCATGACGATTGGGATCATGCCGGTCACGGGCATTCCCCTGCCGTTTGTCAGCTATGGCGGCTCGGCAATGATCACAAACATGGCCATCGCCGGGATGATTGCCAACGTATCCCTACAACGATTCAAATATAGCTAAATGAGGAGGACCTCTTGCACCCCGTCATCGTAAAGCTCGGTGCCTTTGAATTACGCGCTTACGGATTGATGCTCGCCCTCTCTTTCCTTCTTGGAATCATGCTTTCCATCCATCGCGCCAAGAAGAAGAACATCTCTCCTGATCAAGTAATGGACCTTTCGGTTTTGATTATCATAAGCGCCATTGTTGGCTCGCGACTGCTATACGTGATTTTTCACCTCGACGAGTTTCACGGCCATTGGATGGATACTTTCAACCCTTTCCAAAGCAGCGGCCAAATCGGTATTGCCGGACTTACGATGCTGGGCGGCGTCATCATGTGTTTTGTTACTGCGGCTGTCTACTTGTCGGTCAAAAAGCTGTCCTTTCTAAAGTTTGCCGATGTGCTAATCCCGGCCGTGGGTTTGGGTCTTTTCCTCACGCGCATTGGTTGTTACTTGAATGGCTGCTGTTTTGGCTTGCCATGCGAAGGCTCGCTTTGCGTGACTTTTCCGCCGGATAGCGCTGCCGGCAATACATTTCAAGGAATTCCCATCGTTCCAACGCAGCTCTATTCCTCTGTGTATGGACTAATAATACTCGTCTTTTTGTTAAAAGCGGAGAAATGGCAAAAATTTGACGGGTTCTTGCTATACTGGTTTCTCATCTTATATGGTTTTGGCCGATTCACAATTGACTTTTTTCGATTCTACGAATCAAGCATGGTCGTTGTCAAAATTGCGGGAAAGGGTATCAGCCTGAATCAAGCGTTGAGCTTGGGCTTTGTAGTCTTGGGTGTCATTTTGATGATTGTGAACTATCGGAAGCTCTCCTCCCAAAGCACCAATTAGTATCATGGCGTGGGGAGTACGAAGAAATTCTTTGACAGTCTGTTATCCAGCACAGCTCCCAAAGGCCACTTGGGCTAAAAAACAACTTGACATTGATTTGTAACTTTAATATCTTTTCACAACTTATAAGCATCGTATAAGAGTGCAATGGACAAATCAAACTACAGAAGCTTCTCGCTTACCCCGCTGATTACGATCCTCGCAACTCTTGCTATTGCGTTTTCTCCGGCCTATGCGGTGAGAAACAAAGTGGGGTTCAGCTTAAAATTGGGAATGAACAAACTGGATGGCGATTGGCAAAGGCCCAAGATCAATCCGGACGCCGCCTTTAGCCTTCTTTTCAGTCCAAACCCATTTTTAAGTTTTGAGGGTGAAGTCGCTTATTCGATTTTGCGCACTAATGATAGTCCGAGCCGCATCGATCCATCCTTGTCCGGCGCAGGTGGATTGAGAACCTTTGCCACGCCTATTGGAATGGCCCTTCGCTTCAACTTTTTTCCTTTGTCGAAAGCAAGGCCGTTTGCATCGATCGGCGGCGGCGCAATATTCTGGGAATCAAAGTCTGGCAACCAACCCATAACCAGCCAGGGCAGCAAACAACAGAATCGGAATCTATATCTCAAAGCAGGGGGCGGCTTGGAAATTCAAGCCTCACCAGGCTTTTCGCTTTTCATGGGGAGCGATTTTCGCTACACATCCTCAGACATCCTCGATCAAATCAAGAGCGGCGACGAAAAAGACGGTATCATCACCGGCTGGGGAGGGGTGACCTACTACTTCGCCAACCACAGGGCAAATGATAGCGACGGCGACAACATACCCAGAGAGCTTGATCTGAGTCCACAGGAGCGAGAAGATCCGAACGGCTACATGGATCACGACGGACGCCCGGAAGGGGAAATCAAGGAGCCGCTTAATAAGAACGCCCCCATCGTTATCCACCATCCGGTTTATGAGGCTGAGGAAAAGCATGATCTGACCATAAAGGCGGACATCATTTCCGAAACTCCATTGCGCACCGCAGCCGTGCTTCATCGACCCTTGGGGAGCAAGAATTGGCAAATTACTCATTTTGAGCCGGTCGCGGCATCGAAATATCGGGCAACCATAAAAGGTAAGGATGTCACCTCAACCGCATTGCAGTATTTCGCAATTGCGGTCGACCAAAACGTACAAGGTATCGGCTATTCAGGACTACCGAATAGACCCATTCAGGTGAATTTAATCCGGCATGGCACTGCCTGGCGCGCATTAGGGGCTATTAGCGCCACAGTGGGTTGGGGTTTATCCACCTACATAATTTTGAGAAAACAAAGCTTATAGGAGAAGGCTATGAAAAACTTTTGGCGTTTACGGTGGCTGTCTGTGGGTCTGTTCATAGGCCTATTGTCATTGTTTATCGCGTGCGCAGGATCTCGGGACAGCGATGTAAAAATCAATGAAGAAGCTTTTCCCAGCGAATCCGATAAAACCGCGGGAGCCGACACCAGCGCTCAAGCGGAAGAGGCTGAGGTTCTCCGGCTTTTGGGGATTACTAAGGAAAGTGAGAAAACACAGACGGCAACAGAAGCCGCCGAACCAACCGCCGGCGCGGACATGCAAGAGTTGAAAATCAAGCTCAACGATCTGGAAATAGAAGCCAGAAAGAAAAACGTAGAGTTGGACAACCTCAAAGCGGAATTAGCGGAACGCGATAGACGACTGACCGATTTGCAGAATGAGTTGGCAAAACCCCAGCCGCAGGGTGCGGCTGCCTCTGCTTCGGCGGACGTCTCTTTCAAGGCAAGATACGCATCTGCTCTGGGAATGTACAACGATCGAAAATACCGGCAAGCTATCAGCATGTTCGATGAGCTGCTTGCTTTGAACGTCGCCAACTCTCTTACCGATAATTGTCAATATTGGAAGGGTGAAGCCTATTACGCGCTGGATGACTATAATCAGGCAATAATGGAATTCGAAAAAGTCTTTGTCTACAACAACTCAAACAAGGCTGACGCCGCCCAATTGAAAATCGGCCTTTGCTATGCGAAACTGGGAAATAAAGAGAGAGCACGTGCCGAATTGCAGAAACTGTTGTCCAGCTATCCCAACAGTGAATTTATTTCCAAAGCGCAAACATATCTGGCTAATCTATGACGCTTGGCAATCAGTATTAATCAGTTGTTTACCAAGGGTGACATGTGTCACCCTTTTTTTTTATTTTGAATTTCCCGCGAATTTTCTTAAATTTACAGCCAAGAAATTTCCCCAAAGAATTCAGTAAGTCGCTGCAACTGCAATAAGACGCGGTTAAGCAAATTTTGAGTCTATTCTAATCCAGGTAGGACGAAACGATGAAAAATCGGCTAAGAATCTTATATCTATCTTCAGAGGTGGCACCATTTGCCAAAACCGGCGGATTAGCGGATGTGGCCAGCGCTCTGCCAAAGGCCTTGTATGATATGGGGCATGATATAAGAGTCATGATGCCCAAATATGGATCCATTAGTGAGCGAAAATTTACCCTAAGAGAAGTCATAAGACTAAAAACCATATCCATCAAAATCAATGGCGACGATCATTTTGCCAGCGCCAAGTCTGCATTCATACCCGATACCAAGGTCCAAGTCTATTTTCTCGATCACAAGCCGTTCTTCGATCGACCGGATTTGTATGTAGATTCGCGAACGGGAAAAGATTTTCCGGACAACGCCGAGCGGTTTGCATTCTTTTGCCGGTCCGCACTGGAAATCGTCAAGCTACTCCACTGGGAGCCGCAGATTATCCACTGCAATGATTGGCAGACGGCCCTCGTTCCTTGGCTGCTCAAAAATAGCTACAACCACGATCCCTTCTTCGCCAAAACGTGTACGTTACTGTCCATCCATAATTTGGCCTACCAGGGGAATTTCAATCCAAAGGCTCTATCCCAAATTGGCCTTCCGGAAAGCATGCGGGAAGTTGGCAGCGATATGGAATTTTATGGCAACATCAACTTCCTAAAGGCAGGCATTCGCAATTCGGATATCATTACCACCGTCAGCCCTACCTATGCTCTCGAAATTCAGAAAGACGAGGATTTGGGAGCCGGCCTGCAAGGCGTTCTGCAGGAGAGGAAGCCGGACATATATGGAATTCTAAACGGCGTCGACTATTCCATTTGGAATCCGGAAACAGATTCGCTCATTCCAGCGACCTACACCGCCCAGAATCTAAAAGGCAAGGAGCAAAACAAACGGGAATTGCTGCAGCAAAGCAAATTACCCTTCGACCCGTTGATTCCCGTCATTGGCGTCATCTCGCGATTGGACGATCAGAAAGGGTTCGACCTCATCGCCGAAGCGATAGGTGAGATTATTAAGATGAATGCTCAAGTGGTCATTTTGGGCACCGGCCAGCCCAAATATCATACCATGTTGGAAAAGCTGAGCAAGAGCCATCGCAATCACGTCGCAGCGCACTTGCTTTTTGACAACAATTTGGCTCACCTCATCGAGGCCGGCAGCGACATGTTTCTGATGCCCTCCAAATACGAGCCCTGCGGATTGAATCAAATGTATAGCCTCCGCTACGGCACGGTCCCAATCGTGCGCAACACCGGCGGACTGGCCGATACGATATCGGATTTCGAGGCCGATCCTTCCAAAGGCAACGGATTTGTATTCCAGGAATATGATGTCAAGTCCATGCTAAAGGCCATTCGCAGTGCCATTGAGACATTCAAGGGTGACAAGAATTGGCAAAAGTTGGTGAAACGCTGTATGCGGCAGAACTTTTCCTGGGAAGTGGCTGCTGAAAAGTACGTAAAGCTTTACACAAAACTGGAGAATTGCAGACGCAAGAAATAGCAAAACGAAAAGGCTGATCTCAATTCCCCGCTCCACCTAAAAGTTTGTGGTGTCTTAATCTGCGACAATCTTGTTTCGCATTACAACAGGGGTAAGAAATGGAACGGCTTGCTGTCATGTCATCACCCATTCGTTCAGAACAAGAGTATTTAATCTACACTTTGCTTAAAACCCTGGCCTGATTATTAAACAGTTAAAAAACTGATTAACGATCCTTTGTTCGAACCCCTCACGTTCAGCTTTGAACTTCCCTCGCGCTCCCTTCTACCTTGCTGCTAATACCGATTTTGGGATGGCATTAACTTTGCAAAAGTCATAAGCCTAAAGTCCAAATCCCCCTTACTGCCCGAACAAAAAGGCCAGACCGGGATTGAAATCGTAACTCATTGTGACGTTGCATTGGCTTTGCAAAGATAATATCAGGATCTGTGTTTTGCTACGATCTCATAAACGCATTCGCTACCCAAAGGACTACCAAGGCGCAGGATGGAAGGAATCAATATAACGGTCAATAAGGTTGGGGCCTTAAAAGACATTGCGCTTGTGCGAGTTCGAGGGTACGTGGATACGACCACTTCACCGGAATTACAAAAAACTCTATCCAATAGCATAAACGGCGCTGTTTCGCAATTCATTATTGATTTGGGAGCGGTCAATTATGTAAGCAGCGCGGGCTGGGGTGTGTTTGTAGGAGAAATTCGAGATCTGCGAGAAAAAGGCGGTGATCTCAAATTCATTCAAATGACGCCGGAAGTCATGGAAGTTTTTGAGATGCTGGAATTCAACCGAATTCTGACCTGCTACGACTCGCTGGAAGAAGCGATCTTTGATTTTGACTATTGTCGTGGACTGGATCTGAAAGCCGCCTCAAACTCCTTTTCAGACACTTTAGCCGTACAGACAGCGACCGCTAAGAGAACTGCGGTCGCGGCAGAGGTTCCACCACCAACAACGCACCCCAAGATCGAAATGGCCGGTACTCCGAGATCCTCCATGTACGCCCGCCACCGATCCGTTGATGATTCGGAGCTCCCCCTTACCGAGAAGATAAAAAAGCTGGCGTTGGAGAGCCCGGCAATTGGCCCATGGTCTATTAAAAAGCTTCTGTATTCGCCTCGTTTTGGCTACACCAAAATCGGCTACTTTAAGCTTCGTTCTGTCATGCGTAAGCTGGGCTTGGATAGCAAAGCAAAACGCTATCGCTACTTCCGCTCACGATAATCAGGAGTGTGGATCCTACCGGCAGTGAGCGCTGGCGATTCACTTCTATCTTCCCAAGGCAATAACTGACCCTACACGATTTCCGGAGGAATCGTTCATGCATTCATACGTTTGTGCTCGTCCACCACGCTTTGGAATCTTTTGTTCCCTATTGGCGTTGTTGATGGCACTTTTGCCCGCGTTGAGTACAGCACAAGAACTACCCAAAAGAGAGCTACGTTTGGGGGCTGGCGACGCCATCCGCTTATTCGTGTATGATGGTGTCAGCCCAACCGACAAGAGCAAGTTCATCTCCAGTTTCCATGACATGGAATACATCATCGACGGCATGGGCGACGTTCAGCTTTCTTCCTTGGGGAAAACCCACATCGCCGGCCTGACCGCCGAAGAAATAGCCGCACTGCTGCGGGAAAAGTTCAAGCTTTTTGCCAAAGAACCTTACGTCGTGGTCATCCCTCTGATTCGCATTACCTTGCGAGGCGGATTCAACCAACCTGGCATGTATCGCTTTAGCTTGGAAAAATCGTTTTGGGATACGCTCAAGGAAGCCGGAGGATTGAGCGGCCTTTCCACCATCGACGATATGTACATCCTGCGGAAAGATGTGATCATCTATAAAGACTTTGCTGAAGCCCTTTACAAGGCCAGCTCCCTTGCCGAACTCGGCTTGGAATCGGGAGACGAGATTATTGCTCCCCGTGTCAATCGAATAACTTTCGATTCGATTATGCGCTATTTCCAGTTCGGCATGTCTATTTTGATCTTTTATCTTTCATTCCAAAACTACCAACAAAGGAATTAAGCTTTTCGTCAATCCCATGGAAGATTTTGAAAGCACACAATCCGGTCTGGAACAAGAGGCCAGTTCGCAGATCGATTTAGCAAAATACATTAAAGCAGTTCTAAAAAGATGGTGGATACTCGTGCTTTGCATCATTGCAGTCACCATCCCATTCTACTTGCACGTCAAAAACGAGGTACCGATTTATAGCGCTTTGGCAACAGTCAAGTCACGGGAATTCGATAAAGAAGCCAAAGGGCTTTTGGATCGAGAAAGACAGATAGAGCTGAAAAGCCGGACTTTTGCGGAACAAGTAACCGCGCAGATGGGGCACGCGCTGCAAATAGAAAGCAATAATCCCGCGGCCAGTCGCGATGACGTTTTTTATGAGTTTTACACAACCACGCATCCGGTACCTGGGCGATACAAAATAAGCTTGGATGAGGCCGGACATTATCGCTTGTTTCAAATCGACATTACCCCCGAAGTTGCTCTGGATAGCGCCAACATTTGGGATGCGGTGACAAGCAGCCGCTCGCTGAACGGCCTCACCTTCCGCCTGAATCCGGATTTTGTGCAGACTCCTAAGGAAATCACTTTTAAGATTCGGCCGTTTGCCAAGGCAGTCAGCGACCTGATGAACGGTGTCAATGTTCGCTTTAGCAATTCCGGCGACTTTATGGTAATCGAAGGGCAAGGGACCGACCCGGATTTGCTTCCGGAAAAGCTCAACAAGATAGCTGAGGCTTACGTTCAAGAGGCGCTTAGGCTTAAAACCAGAGACATCTCCACCAAGCGGAAAACGTTAGAAAAGCGCCTCGAGGCTGCCGAAGTGGAAGCGAAAAAGGCGGATGCGGCTTTACGCGGCTTTTACGAGCGCTATCCCCTGTCATTAGACGCAGAAAAGAAAGGCGTGGTCGACGAGCTGCAAGCTTGCAATCGAGCGCTGCGGGAATTGCCGAAGCAAAGGGATCAATTGACCCAGCTCCTGGAACGCTTGGAACAGACTCAGCAAGGCCCGGACCCGGAACAATATCATCGTTTCATTGTGCATCAATTGGCGGAATTCCAAGGCTTGGCCAGCGAGCCGGCCATGGCCATCCTCAAAGAAACTCTTTTTGCTCAAGAAAAAAAGTACGATGAGCTCATCGCCCGATACTCTATCGACAATCCATCGGCAAAGGAATTGGAGCCCAGCATCACGGAAACGCGGAATAACATCATTGACTTTGCATCCAAATACCGCAACACTTTGGTCGGCATGGAGAGCGATTATCGGCAAAAGTTGGAAAAAATCCAAGAGCAGATGAAAAAGTTTCCCTATGACGAGTCCGAATTGATGGAGCTCGAGCGCAATAAGCGTATCAGTGATGAGTTATATAACATGCTCTATACGGAGCTGCAGAGGTTGCAGGTTTCCGACGATGTTGCCGGCGAAGAGATATCCATTCTGGACAGAGCCATCCGGCCTAGCTATCCCATCAATGCCAGCAAGAAGAAAAAGCTGCTTTTGGGCGGCGGACTTGGCTTTATGCTGGGAATCATCTTATCCATCGTCATCGAATTGAGTGACAAAACTATCAAGGGCGTAGATGAAATCGAAAAGCACTTGCACCTGCGAGTCTTGGGCGCGATTCCCATTGTCGATTTCAAAGATATCGCCGAATATCAAGATTTCGAAAAAGCCAAGCAAATCGACCGGCAATTGGTGACTCACGATTACTCTCCCACCCCCATTGGTGAATCCTATCGAGCTTTGCGCACGCATTTAATGTTCTCCAAAAACACCGGGAAAATTCATACGCTCCTGATCACCAGCATTAGTCCTGAGGAAGGCAAATCCTTCACGTCAAGCAATCTGGCCATCATCTTGGCGCAGCAGCGTACCAACACACTGCTTGTCGATGCCGATCTCCGGCGTGGTGTATTGCACAACACCTTTAGTATGGTTAAAGAACCCGGCCTTACCAACTATCTCTCCAACATCGCCACTCTTTCGTCGGTGGTACAACAGACTCACATTCCGAACCTATCGATGATTAGCTGCGGCTCGATGATTCCGAATCCATCGGAGCTGCTCGGCTCGCTGCAGATGCGGCGCTTTTTTGAGGAAGCGCGCCGCAAGTTTGACATCATCCTGTTTGACACGCCGCCTCTCGATGCCGCCACCGACGCGGTGGTCCTCGGCACGCAGGTAGATGCAGTGACCGTAGTAGTTATGGCCGGAAAAACCAACCGCAACGTCGCAAAAGAAAGGTTGGAGATTTTCAAAACTGTTCCGGCCAATCTAATTGGTATCATCCTGAACGGTTCGGATTCCGCGTTGGTGCAAAACTATTACAGCTACTATCATTATTGATCCATTCGAACTCTTTATGCAAAAGGAGAAGGGCATACTATGAGGATTTTGCTCACCGGCGGCGCCGGCTTTATTGGTTCGCACTTAGCCGAAAGCTTGCTTCGCGACGGCCATGAAATAGATTGTTTGGACAATTTCAACGACTATTACGATCCCGCTATCAAGCGCAGCAACATTCTAATTGCCTTGCAGCATCCCTCCTTCACGCTCGCTCAAGGCGACATTCTAGATCTACCTGAGCTTCAGCATCACTTTGAGACTCGCCGCTATGATACTGTCGTGCATTTGGCCGCGAGGGCTGGCGTGCGACCGTCCATTCAAGACCCTCTCCTGTACGAAAAGGTGAACGTCCAAGGAACCATGCATCTGCTGGAAATGTGCAAGCAGCATAAAGTACGCAAATTTGTCTTTGCTTCCTCGTCATCGGTTTACGGGGCCAAAACTAAAGTCCCGTTCAGCGAGAGCGATCCGGTCGACAACCCTATTTCCCCTTATGCAGCGACCAAAAAGGCCGGCGAATTGATCTGCCATACCTACCACCATCTCTATGACATCTCGGTGACCTGCTTGCGGTTTTTTACCGTATATGGCCCGCGCCAACGCCCAGACATGGCCATTCACAAGTTCGCCAATCTCATCTACGACGGCAAACCCGTAGCCGTTTTTGGCAACGGTACCAGCAAAAGAGACTATACCTATATTGACGACATCATTCAAGGCCTGCGCGCTTCCATCGACAAATGTGAAGGCTACCACATTTACAATCTGGGCGAATCGAACACCGTCGAGCTAAACCAGTTATTGGATCTCATTCAAGAAGCTTTGGGCAAGAAGGCAATCATCGAGCATCTCCCGGATCAACCGGGTGACGTACCCATAACTTTTGCAGATATCACCCGCGCCAAAGAAGAGCTAAATTATAATCCGCAAACTGCTATTAAGGAGGGTATAGAAAGATTCGCAGAATGGTTCAAACAGGTCCGTTAGGAAATTGTCGAACTTTCAAGCCGAGCCACCCGAGAAAGTGGTACAAAAATGATTTCTGAGAAGGAAAGATTTTTAGGCTATGTAATGAAAGGCCTGGATTTGTTCGTGTTTCTCCTTGCCTTTCCCTTTGCCTATTTTATAGACGAATTTATTCGTAGGGCGGCCGCCTTGAATGTAAAGGCGTACGCTGTGGGGGCAACATTCAGCGGATTTCTGAATTTTGCCTCCAATTACTGGCTCATGTTCATCGGCTTTCCAGTCATTTGGTTAGCCATACTTTCGCTCAATGGCCTCTATCGAGGCTATCGCACCCGTTCCTTCAAAAGAGTCGCTTGGCTCATATTTACCGCCAGCTTTTGGGCCACCATTGCTTCAGGAAGCTATGTATTCTTGCTGAAAATGGAGCTGACCAGTCGTCTATTCTTTGGCGTCTACACGATTACCACTTACATCTTTCTGATTATCGAAAAGTGGCTGCTGTTGCGGGTGCTCGACAGCGTCCATTCCAAGGGCTATCATCAGGAGAATCTGCTCATCGTCGGCACCGGCAATAGAGCGCGAGAGTTCATCCGTGCAGTCAAGCAGCACAGCAACTGGGGCTTGCGCATCATCGGCCTGATCGACGACGAGCACGGCCTGTATGGCAAAGAAGTGGACGGCTATCGTGTGCTCGGTCGGATTCAGGACATTCATTTTGTCATCAAGCGCATTCCCATCGATCGAGTCATCTTTGTGGTGCCGCGCCTGTGGCTGCATCGCATCGAGGATGCCATTCAAGCCTGCGAAGAAGTGGGTGTGACGACCTCGATCTCGCTCGACCTGTACAATCTGCACATTGCCAAAACGCGGCAGACGGATTTTAACGGCTTTCCGCTGCTCGAATTCGAAACCTTCTATGCCAAAGAGTGGCAGTTGTTCATCAAGCGCTCCATGGATCTGGCCATCGCTTCCTTTTCCCTCGCATTATTCTTCCCGCTCATGTTGTTGGTAGGCCTCCTGATCAAAGCGACTTCCAAAGGGCCGGTGTTCTTCAAGCAAACGCGCTGCGGCTTGAAAGGGCGCAAATTCACTCTGTACAAATTCCGCTCTATGGTCGTCGGTGCCGAGGCCATCAAAGAAAGGCTGATGGACAATAATGAAATGGACGGCCCGGCCTTCAAAATGCGCGACGATCCGAGAATCACCCTCATTGGCCGCATTATTCGCCGTACCAGCATCGATGAGCTGCCGCAGCTTTTTAACGTGATCAAGGGCGACATGAGCATCGTCGGGCCGCGCCCGCCTCTTGTGAGCGAAGTGGAGAATTATAAGATTTGGCAGCGCCGGCGCTTGAGCCTGAAACCCGGCATCACCTGTCTGTGGCAAGTGAGCGGGCGCAACAAAATAAGCTTTGAGCAGTGGATGAAACTGGATTTGGAATATATAGATAATTGGTCCCTGTTGTTGGATGTGAAAATATTGTTCAGGACCCTCTTTGTCGTCATGGTGGGTTACGGCGCATATTAGACATTGGCAAAGAAACCGTTCGGCAAGTCCGATTGGACCTGATCAAGGGAAAGCCCTTGTCTATTAGCTTGCGACGGATCGAACCGGTGCGAGCAGAGGTGTAGGTGTGTCAAAATTGAGGAGAGGACGAATGGCTCGCGTAGAGTTTGTAACCCATCAAGGTAAACGCATCTTACTTATCGACCTGTCTAACATCAAACCCGAGGAAGGGCACCCAATTATTGCCGAAGCGAAAAAGATTATTGCCACTCAAGCTCCCATGAGCGTCTTGACCATGACAGACGTAACCAATGCTCACTACGATATGTCTTTGGTGCAGTCCCTCAAAGAGCTGACGCAGCACAACAAGCCATATGTCAAAGCCGCAGCGGTCGTCGGAATCGAGGGCATGATGAAGGTCATCCTGACAGGTGTGGAAAAATTTTCTGGTAGAAAATTCAGCATCTTTGGCAACCGGAATGAAGCGAAGGATTGGCTGGTAAAGCAATAGCTTTTCTTCGTTCCTACAGAAAGCTCACCAAATCGCAAAACTAAACCCTAAGAAGCATAGATTGGTGACCGGAAAGCTTCTTGACGAATGAATAGAATCATTCGAAAGAGGCGAAAATCATTTGGAAGGGGTCGCTATGAGGAGAGTATTTTGCATAGCTGCGTTTCTTGTACATTTTACGGTAGAGATCGTAATTGCACAGAAATCAGAAATGCTAGTTATCGACACACAGGATAGCTTTCTTATTGGGAACAAAGGAAGCGCCCAGGGAATCGCGGAAAATTCTATGTATTCGATTATTAGAAAAACCAGCATTGGAGAAACAGCAATAGGAGCTGCAAAAGTCGTCCTATTAAGGGAGCGCCGTTGCGGGCTAAAGGTAACTGGAATCAACGAAGGACTGACAGCCCAAAAAGGTGACATCCTTCGTGAAAACTATTCCGATATATATTCCAACATGCGTGCCGCAAGAGACCATAATAATGCTGATGAGAGACGAGAATCTTGGTATACCTATTGGGGGCTTGGAACCTCCTCGATTACCTATCCAACAGACATTGAAGCGATATTGAGGTACATAAAATCGCAGTATGGTCCGACAAACTATACCCTCTGCTTAGATCTTTTGGGTATCTATTTTCATCTTTCCCCCAAAACAATAGTTGGTTTCATCATCAACGGAGTTGGAGATCGATACGATTATTCTGCCGGCTACTTCTTTCAGATCAACCAATATAATTATGGCTTGAGTTTCATTAGATATTTGAATAGAAATTTTGGCAGTGGCCTTTTCTTGCGAACTGATATTGGCCTTTCAAAATATGTATATCAATCAAACATCGACGGCAATTATGTCAGTGACAATGGAATTGGCGCAATTTTGGGCGGGGGGTATTCAGTAGACTTGGGAGGTACTCGAATTTTATTTAACCTTAACTATGGGTATCGCAGGATCGAACAAGAGGAATCTGGCATACTGTCTTTTTCATTGGGAGGGCTTTTCTAGTTGTGCAAACTAACAATCAAAGAGTTTTTTCCTAATGAAAAAGCAAAATGGGGCAATCGTTAAACCTATATGAAAGCCAATCGCTATGGCAGTTCAGGTTGAATCCAATATTTTGGACGCATTAGTCCAAAAGGCGATGAGGATTAGGGAACTTGATAAGTTGGTGATAAAAGCCGTCATCGAATGGGATATTGAGCAGTTAGGGAAGCTCGTTGACGAGTACCGTGAATTAAAGAAAACGATTAAAATTGACTTGATGCAAAATCCAATTATTAGCATCCCCGATATTAATGACAAGTTCGCAAGGGAAGTTTTGCAGAAAGTATCCTCAAACCAAGCGCTGCCTGGGGAGAAAGCTTTTCAGGGAAACACTCTAGAGGAATATTTCCTTGATGAATTGGACGATGCAGACATTGAGCAACTTGGAAGTGATTTGTTTTACTCATGGTTCAGTCATTATGAATATGTAGAAGGACTTTACAATATAGGCTCGCTAATTTTATCGGCCAGCAGAATTCCAGAATATTTATTGAACTTTATTGATGAGGCACGGCAGTGTTATGCTTTTCAGCGGTACACCGCCGTTTATTCATTGTGCAGAACAATCATTGAAATAGTTGTGAGAGACATTTGCGTCAAGCACGGATTAATTCAAGGCCCGACTCCAAGAGTAAAGCCACTCGAGTTTTTCGAACCCCCTGAACTTCGTAAGATGATTGTTGAACTCTGCAAACTCCCAAAGTACAAACCCCTAAAAGATCGGCTTGATGATATACGCCTGAAAGCAAACTTTTTAGTTCACGGTAACTGCACTGCAACAGGCAAAGAGGCAAAAGATCTTTTCAGTGAAACCCTTGGAGTAATTCAGGAATTGTGTGAGCAGGGCTAAGATAATCAGTTCGCTTTACTGTTGTCATATACTGCAGGCTGAACACTGGTTAAAGACAATATGAGAGGTCAATATGAACATTTGTATGGTGGGAACAGGTTACGTCGGTTTGGTGACCGGAACTTGTTTTGCCGAGTTTGGCAACCGAGTAACTTGCATCGATAACGATCTCGAAAAAATAGAAAGGCTGAATAAAGGCATCATGCCGATATACGAGCCAGGTCTCGACGTGATGGTGGCTCGCAACGTCCGCGAAGGCCGGCTTTCCTTTTCTACCGATCTGCCCAAGGTCGTGCAGCAATCTCTGGTTGTTTTTATTGCCGTGGGAACGCCGCCGAAACCAGACGGCTCTGCAGATCTCAGCTACGTAATGGAAGCAGCCAAAGAAATCGCCAAGTCTATGAACGGCTTTAAGGTGATCGTTAACAAAAGCACAGTGCCGGTCGGCACTGCCAAATGGGTAAGCCGGATTATTGCCGAAAACAATTCTCATCAAGGCAATTTCGCCGTCGTTTCCAATCCGGAATTTCTGCGCGAAGGCTCGGCCATTGAGGATTTCATGCGCCCGGATCGCGTGGTCATCGGTAGCGATAGCCCGGAAGCCACCGCCATCATGAAAGATCTCTACGATCCCTTCTACCTCATCGAAACGCCCATCGTCATTACTAATCCCGAAAGCTCGGAGCTTATCAAGTACGCTTCCAACGCTTTTCTGGCCACCAAGATTTCTTTCATCAACGAGATTGCCAATCTCTGTGACAAAGTGGGCGGCGACGTGCATCACGTGGCCAAGGGTATGGGATTGGATCGCCGCATCGGCCCCAAGTTTTTGCATCCGGGGCCTGGCTTTGGCGGCTCTTGCTTCCCCAAAGACACCAGCGCTCTGGTTCAGATTGGCCGGGAACACCACAGCCCCATGCGCATCGTTGAAACGGTCATCGAGATCAATCAGAAACAAAAGGAATCAATGGTTAATCGGATCGCTGATGTTGTGGGAGAGCTTGAGGGTAAAACCATAGGTATCTTAGGCATTTCCTTTAAACCCAATACCGATGACCTGCGCGATGCTCCCGCCCTGCAAATCATCCAAGATTTGCAGGCCAAACGAGCTCAAGTCAAAGCCTTCGACCCTGTTGCCATGGACAACGCCCGTGCGGTTCTGCATGGCGTAGAATTTTGCCAGGATGAATATCAAGTCGCTGTGGATACCGACGCTCTGGTCATCGTCACCGAATGGAATCAATTCCGCAGTCTGGATTTGGAGCGCATCAAAGCTTCTATGAAACAGCCTGTGCTTTTTGATCTGCGCAACATATATGAGCCTCCAAAAATGAAGCAGTTGGGTTTTCGCTATACCTGTATTGGTCGGCCCTATTGATCGGAAGAATGCTCGTCATGCGAATCCTCATGATTGCACCCCAACCCTGGTTTCAGCCGCGCGGAACGCCATTCAGCGTGCTGCATCGCATCAAAGCGCTGTCGCTGTTGGGACATCAGGTGGATTTAGCCACCTACCATATCGGCGCGGACATACCAATCGAGCATCTGCGCATTCTGCGAGCTCCACGCCTGCCGTTTGTCAAAAACATCAAGATCGGCCCTTCGCAAACCAAGATTGTTCTGGACATTGTGCTTTACCATCACGCCAAAAGTCTCTTGAAGAAGAATCAATACGACCTGTTGCATACCCACGAAGAAGCCGGCTTTTTCGGCGTTCATTTGGCGAGAAAATTCGACCTGCCGCATTTGTACGACATGCACTCCTCCTTGCCACAGCAGTTGAGCAATTTCAAATTCACCCGCTCGAATCTCTTGCGAAAAATTTTCGAATGGCTGGAACGGCGAACCATCGAAAACGCTGCTGCTATGATCACCATTTGTCCGGAGCTGCAAAAATATGTAGAGTTGAATTATCCCGGCAAGACCAGCATGCTCATCGAAAACGTTGCGGATAATAGCCTGGTATTCCCCGCTGACGATCATGACCTCGCTGCCCTACGGGAAAAATATCATCTGAACGGCAAAAAGATTGTCTTGTACTATGGCACGTTGGAGCCTTACCAGGGCATTGATTTGCTGATCGACAGCGCCAAACTTTTACTTAACGACGATCGTGTAGGCGTGCACTTTTTACTGGCCGGCGGCAGCGCGCAGCAAGTGGAACAATACAGAAATAAAGTCGCAGAAAGGAACCTTTCAGAACACTTTACTTTCGCCGGCTTTGTGGAGCCGCAGCTCATTCCCAGCTTCATCGCCCTGTCGCAGGTACTGGTTTCGCCGCGCATCATGGGCACCAACTCGCCGCTCAAGATTTACTCCTATTTGCGTTCCGGCAAACCGATCGTCGCTACCCGGCACATTACGCACACACAGATTTTAAATGACTCTGTGGCTATCCTCACGGAGCCGACCCCACAGGCCTTTGCCCAAGGAATTAGCTCAGCTTTGACCGATGCGAATTTAGCCAAACAAATCGTCACCAACGCCGGTAGCTTGGCCGAGGAGCAATACAGCTACGACGAATACCTGCAAAAAACCGATTGGATCGTCGAACAAGCGGCGCTGGCGAGGCAGTAATGTGCGGAATTAGTGGTATCATCTATCGGGACAAGGGACGACAAGTCGATCGGGCCGAGGTAAAGCGCATGTGCGATGTCATTTCGCATCGCGGCCCGGATGATGAAGGATTTCACATCTGTGCCAACGTCGGCTTGGGCATGCGACGCCTTAGTATCATCGATCTGGTCACCGGCTCGCAGCCGATTTACAACGAGGACCGTACCTGTGCCATCGTTTTTAACGGGGAAATCTACAACCATCAAGACATCCGCCATGAGCTGCAGGCCAAAGGCCATCGCTTTGCAACGAAAGCGGACACCGAAGCCATTCTGCATGCCTATGAAGAATACGGCGAGGAATGTCCCACCAAGCTGAACGGTATGTTCGCCTTCGCTATTTGGGATGACCGCCGGCAACGGTTATTCATAGCTCGCGACCGGCTGGGCATTAAGCCGCTTTACTACTATCAGGATGCCGAACGCTTCGCTTTTGGCTCCGAGCTCAAATCGCTGTTACAGATCCCTCAAATTCCACGCGAGATCGACCAGAATGCGCTTGATAATTTCTTGACCTTTGAGTACATTCCCGGCCCGCTGAGCATCTTTAAAAACATCTACAAACTACTTCCCGGGTACTGGCTCAGCTATGAAAACGGTCAAATCAAGCAACAACGTTACTGGCATTTGCAGTATCGAAGCGATGGCCTGAGCGAGAAGCAGCTCGGTGATCATCTGGTCGGGTTGTTGCAGGACGCTGTCAAAATCCGGCTGATGAGCGATGTGCCGCTGGGCGCTTTTCTAAGCGGCGGACTGGATTCCAGTTCCGTGGTGGCAATGATGAGCCGTACCAGCACGACGCCGGTCAAAACCTTTTCCATTGGCTTTGATGACTCGACGTATAATGAGCTGCCGTATGCGCGCACCATCGCCCAGCATTTTGCCACTGAGCATTACGAAGAAGTCATCACCCCCGATGCGGTCAGCCTGACGCAA
>Ga0172369_10002826_pt1 | contig 23390 bp, 21 predicted proteins | sample LakKiv25m_FD_114539 | JGI IMG/M metagenome (GOLD analysis project Ga0172369, IMG submission 114539) | Freshwater microbial communities from Kabuno Bay, South-Kivu, Congo - kab_022012_11.25m | ecosystem: Environmental > Aquatic > Freshwater > Lake | place: Democratic Republic of the Congo...
ATGCAGTTCTTCTCGGGCGGCAGCGGCCGGACCGGCCGCATCATCGCCGGCCTGGTCGCCATCGTGGCCGGCATCCTGCTGATCGTGTGGCCGGGGACGTCGGTCAAGACGGTCGCGGTCATCGTCGGTATCTCGTTCCTCATCTGGGGCGTCGCCGTGGCGTTCGCGGCGATCGCCGCGCGCGGCGAGGGCTGGGGGGTCGTCGCGGGGTTCGGGGCGGTGCTCGCGCTCATCGGGATCGTCTTCATCATCTGGCCGGGTCCGACGGTGACGCTGCTCATGATCCTGGTCGGTGTGAGCGCCCTGCTCTTCGGGATCTCGACCATCGCTCAGGGCCTGTCGCTGCGCAGAGCCTGAGCGGGGATCATCGATGACGCAGAGACAGAAGCACGCCACCATACGCCAGCTCATCGGCTGGAGCCGGTTCTTCATCATCATCGATGTGATCGGCCTCTTCGCGGCGTTCATGGCGCTGATGCTGTCCAGCGTCTACAGCACCTTCACCGTCATCGTCCAGGCGGTGCTCGGAGAGGTCTCACAGAAGGAACTCGTGGGCAAGCTCGTCCAGCAGGCCGACACCGCCCTGCTCGCGACCGTGCTCTACGTGATCGCTCTCGGTCTGTACAGCCTCTTCATCGACGACAGCATCCCGATGCCGCCCTGGTTGCGCATCCGCACCCTGGGCGATCTCAAGGAGCTTCTCGCGAGCGTCGTGATCGTGGTGATCGCGGTCGTCTTTCTCGGCTTCGCGCTCACCTGGGACTACAAGGTGGACCTTCTGATCCCGGGGCTGAGTTCGGCGGCCGTCATCGCCGCGCTGGCCGCCTTCCTGTGGGTGGCCGGCAACGAGCGCACGCGGCACGACGAACTGGAGGTCAAGCGAGAGGAGATCGAGCGCTGCGAGCCGCGGCGCGAGGACCGCTGACGGCGGCGGCATGGCCGATCACCGCCGGCCGCGCGCGAGCTGCCGTCGGCGTGACGGCGTTCGCGGTCAGCCGCCCGGCGTCTCGCCTTCCTCCTCGCCGTCCTCCCGCTCCTGGCGCCGCTGGCGGTCCTTGCCGAGGTTCTGGACCACCAGCGCCACGACGGTGATCAGGTAGAGCTGGCCGAAGACCGCCTCCATCACGGCGGTCAGGCGGCCGACGCCCGAAGCTGCCGTGAGGTCGCCGTACCCCGTCGTCGTGATCGTCGTGAAGCTGAAGTAGATGTAGTCGGTACCGCTCGCCTTCTCGACCTCGGCGAAGAAAGGTCCGCCGCTGGCCGCGCCGATGATCGAGAACAGCGTGGCGAAGAACATCGCGATGAGCAGGTACACGCTCACCGCGCCGTAGAAGGTGTTGAGGTTGATCACCGGGTGGGCGAGCAGCCGCTTCAGGATCGCCACCGGAGCGACCACGACGAGCAGAAGCGAGACGAAGGCGCCCACGAGTGCGCCCGTCTCCTCGCTGCCGATCAGCAGCATGACGATCGCACCCAACGCGGAGAGAGGGATGAGCGCCTGAGCGATGCGCAGGGAGCGGCGTCGCACCTGCGCTGCGCGAAGGGAGAGCCAGGTGGCGGCCGCGAACGTCACCAGCGTCGCGGCGTGGCCGATGGTCGTCTCGCCGGCGGAGGCGCGGATGAAGAGGCCGGCGACCAGGAACACGAGCACGAGGCCGAAGCTGTCGGCGAAGCGCGGTGAGGGTTCAAGGAGCCGGCCGCCGCGACGCGGTGAGGGACGCTGCCCGGCCACGTCCGGGCCGCCGCTTCCGGCCACACCCGATCCGGAGCCGTCGTCTCCGGCCGCGCCCGCCCGGATGTCGTCCTCATCGGCCATGATCGCCGTCACTGTATCCCACTCGCACCCGGACGCCAACGCGGGCGGGGCCGCCGGCAGGTGAAGCCGGGGGGCGGCGCGAAAGCCCCTCCTGTACACTTCTTGGGATCGACCTGAGCTCATGGACAACGGCCCGTACACCACGTACTCCTCCCGCCCGGGGCGCGACGCGCGCCGCCGGCGCAAGCAGCGCGCCCGGCGGCGTCTTCTGCTGCTCGTCCTCATCGTCGTGGTGATCGCCGCGGCGCTCGCCTACGTGTTCGTGATCCGCGGAAACGGCGCCGGGTCCAGCGCCGGCGCGTCCGATGGGGCGGGGGGCACGTCCGAGGTCACCCCCGGCCCGAGTCCCTCGCCGACCAAGCCGCCGCCCAAGGTGTGGGTCGCCAGCACGGACGACCCGGTGCGTGTGTGGGTCGGCGGCGACTCCATGGGCGGTGAGCTCGGCTGGGCGCTCGAGCCGGTCCTGAAGGGCACCGGGGTGTTCAAGCCGATCACCTACTACAAGGAATCGTCGGGGATCTGCCGCTACGACTTCTTCGACTGGGGCAAGCAGATGGAGACGGTCATGCGCACCGCCAAGCCGCAGGCCGCCGCCATCATGATGGGGACCAACGACACGCAGTCCGTATGGGACGACGGCGAGTGGATCTCCTACGGCAAGGTGGCCTGGAAGAAGGCCTACGAACGCCGCGTCGGCGAGATCATGGACACGATGCTCGAGGGTGGTGCGAGGCGGGTGTACTGGGTCGGCATGCCGATCATGGGCGAGAGCTGGCGCAACTCACGCATGCGGCTCATCAACAAGGTGTTCGAGAAGCAGGCCGAGAAACGTCCCGGCGTCACCTACGTCGACATCTGGGACCTGTACACGGACGACGGCGGGGAGTACGATCCCGGCCTCCGTCTGGCCGACGGCGTGCACTTCACGGTCGAGGGTCAGGACATGCTCGCCAAGTACGTGTACAAGGCGATCAAGAAGGACTGGCTGCCAAGGGGCCTGGAGTCGCCGCGCCCGTCGCCTTCGGCGACCTCCTCGGCGTCACCCTCCGTCATCTGAGCCCGTCGTCCGTGACGTGCCGGGTGGCCGGCGCGGTCTGCCGTGGCGGATACTGGTGGAGCGATGCCCGTCCTGTTGGCGATACTCCCCGGCCACGTCCTTGAGGACCCGAAGCGGCCCCTGTTCGTCCTGCTGGTCGGGTTCATCCTCACGTTCCTGGTCGCGCGTCTGAACACGCGTCTGACGCGCGCCCACGGCCGTTCGCACCTGCGCATGGGCAGTGTGGTCACGCCCGGCGGCCTGCACATCCACCACTCCGTGTTCGGCATCATCGGCATGGTCGTTGCCGGGATCCTGGAGTTCGCGCTGCAGCCGGGCAGCCCGTGGGTGGAGATACTCGCTTTCGTCTTCGGCTCCGGGGCCGCCCTGACGCTCGACGAGTTCGCTCTGATCCTGCATCTTGAGGACGTCTACTGGACCGGTGAGGGACGCAAGAGCATCGACGCCGTCATCCTCGGGCTCACGTTCATCACCCTGCTCCTCACCGGCCTTCTGCCGCGCAGCATCAGCGAGGTCGGGGATTACGTCTCGGTCTCGCGGTGGGTGGGATCCGCGCTCGTCCTCAGCGGTGCAGTCTTCGTCGTCCTGTGCTATCTCAAGGGCAAGCTGTTCGTCGGCACCGTCGGCATCTTCGTGCCTCCGGTCGCCTTCATCGGGGCCTTGCGACTGGCCAAACCGGGGTCGCCCTGGGCGCGCCGGCAGTACGCCGGCAGCCCAGCGAAGATGGAGCGCGCCCGGCGGCGTGACGAGGGCTTCCACCAGAAGTGGGAGCGGCGTAAGCACCGCCTCTGGGACGTGATCGGCGGAGAGCCGCATCTTCGTCTGCCCGGCCGCGACGGCCGCCACGACCACGACGATCCGGAGACCTGACCTTCCGGTCGCGCTTCAGACCGGCGTGTCCTTCGGTCCTTCCTCGGAATGCACGCTCACGCCGTAGACCACCAGCGCCAGCTCATACACGATGAGGGCGACGATCACGGTCAGCACCGCCGACAACGAGCCGACGGCGAAGAGCAGCGCGACGATGGCGATCACGACGCCGGCCCCTCGCAGCAGATCGAGGTGGCCGGCGACCCATCGTCCGGTGCGCGTGCCCGGCACCGAGAGGTCCGAGGCCACCCCGAACAGCTTCGAGAAGGCGCGTCCCATGGCGTCGAGCCAGGCCGGTCGGCTCGCGAGGAAGGCGCCGATCGCCACGATCACCGCGGCGATGACCACCCAGCGGAAGAACCCGTCGAGACTCGCGAGCGCGGAGGTGACGATACTGGTGGCCACCGCCACGCCGCCCTCGCTCTTGATCGCCTTGACGATGGCGTCGAGCACCTCGGCCTCGACGATCCTCGTGAGGACGAAGGCCAGGATGACGCCGAGTCCGAGCTGCAGGGCGGTGCGGAGCCTGCGCGGCGAGACGAGCAGGGCGGCGGCGATCAGCACGAGCGTCAGGATGACGATGGCGGTGACCAGGTCCTTGAACAGACGCACCGCCTGCTTGGCCTCGTACCCCTGCCTGCCGCGCAGGAGCGTCACGCTGCCGAAGTCGGCGGGGAGGCGCCTTCCGAGGGCGTCCTGGAGCAGCGTGCGGATCTGCGCGGGCGCCGTCTCGGGGTCGATCTCGGGGAGTGTGACGTCCCGGCCGAGGAGCCGCGGGATCTGCGCCTCCAGCTTCTGGAGGGCGACGGCGATCAGAGGCAGGAGGTCGAGCTTGACGTCGCTCTGCCCGATGGTGACGTAGCGGTTCCTGTCCTCGAGGGCCGCCATCAGTTGTTCATGGGTGAACCGGTTGAGGTCGACCCAGATCCCCCGGGCGACCTCGGTGCCGAGGAACGTGTCGATCTCGTCGACTACGAAGCGGCGCAGTTCGTCCGTGAGCGGCGCCGCCAGGACCTTGGCGTCGGATGGCAGGGCGTCCTCGATGCGCGTCTCGAGGCGGGTGACTTCGATGGCCTTGTCGGCGACGAAGACGCTGACGGCGTGGCGCACCTTCGGGTCTTCGGCGACCGGCGCGACGGTGTTCACGTACGTGTCCGTATCGAAGACGAGGTCTCGTGACCACACGGCCAGGATGCTGACGACGACGGCGATCACCGACATCACCACGAGCACCAGCGCGATCCAGCCGCGAAGGCGCGGGGCGCGCTTCGAGGCGAGGACGTTCTTGACCGGCGCGAGGGCGCCGGCGACGCCGGAGGCGGCGGCCGTGACGGCCGTGACGGGGGTGTCGCCGGCGGCATCGGCCGGTGGCGCCTCCGCCGGCTCGGCGGCCGTCCCTTTGCCGGCATCCCCGGCGGGCGCGCCCGTCTCCGTCATCTCCGGCCCGGTCGCGCCCTTCTCGGCCGCCGCCGTCGTGAGCGTCGTCACGGCGGTCACCTCGGCGGGCGGCGTCGCCGCGGCCTCTTCGGTGGGTTTCTTGCCGGCGGGCTTGCGCGCCGGGGAAGCCGGCTTGCGGGTCGTGCGCCGGCTGGCGGATCCCTTCGATGTCGTGCTTCTCTTGCGGCCGGCACCGCCGGGCTTCTTCGCGGGGGTGGCCTTGTCGGCGGCTTCGGCGGGAGCCGCCGCCGTCTCCTCGGCGGGCTCGACCGATTCTGCCGGCGGGACGGCGGCCGGAGCATCCGGAGACGCGCTGCCGGCCTTCCTGGCCGCCGGCTTGCGTGACGGTGGACCTGCCTTGCGGCTCGTCCCGCGGCCCTTCGGCCCGCCGGTCGCCGCGCCCTTCTTGCGTGCGCCTCCGCCCGAGTCCTTGTCCGCCGTCGCATCCGCCATGGCCGCCCTCCGTCCGTCGTCGCAGAGGAGCTTACCCGCCGGGAGGCGGAATGCCTACGTCGTGGCGCCGCCGGCTGCGGGGCTTCGTCGGCCGTGCCCGGTCAGGGCTGCGCGTACGGCCGCGCCAAGGCGGCGTGCACCTTCCGCCAGTGACTCCTCGTCGTAGAGGCTGAAGGCGAGCCGCAGACCGCCGTCGGCGCCGTCGCTGCAGTAGCGGGCGCCGGGGGCGAAGGAGACCCGGTACCGTTCGGCCATGGGGAGGAGCGCCGACGCCGAGAGCGCGTCGGGCAGCGTCACCCAGATGAAGTAGCCGCCGGCCGGAACGGAGAAGCGGCAGACTGGCGGAAGGTGCTGGGTGAGCGCCGCGGCCAGCGCGTCGCGGCGCGACGCGTAGGTGCGGCGCAGGCGGTCGACGTGGGCGTCGAACTGTCCCTCGGCGAGAAGAGCGCCGACGACGTGGGCCGGGAACTGGCTCACGCAGCCGCCGCTCTCGAGCATGCCCGAGGCGGCCAGCCGCTCACGAAGGTCGCGCCGGGCGTTCACCCAGCCGACGCGCAGGCCCGGCGCCAGCGACTTGGAGAACGAGCCCATGCGGATCACCGGCGCGTCCGGGTCGAGCGCCCAGAGAGAGGCCGGCGCCTCCCCGTCGTAGACCAGTTCCCGATAGACATCGTCCTCGAGGACGACCAGGTCATGTTCGCGGGTGAGCCGAAGGAGTCTCGCTCGCCGCGCCGACGACAGACTGACACCGGCGGGGTTGTGGAAGGTCGGGATGGTGTACAGCAGGCGTGCGTGGCCGCCCTCATCTCCGATTCGCGCGAGGGCGGTCTCGAGCGCGTCCACGTCGAGACCCTCGTCGTCGAGCGGCACACCGACGATCCGGACGGGGTAGTCCCTCATGATCCCCAGCGCGAGGCTGTAGGTGGGAGATTCGACGAGCACGGTATCGCCGGGGCTCGTGAGTGCGGTGAGCGCGAGGTCGATCGTCTGCGAGTTGCCGCCGGTGACCAGGACGTCGCCGGCGGCGACGTCGCGGTCTTCGCGCGCCGCGACTCGGGCGGCGATCTCACGACGCAGCCGGCCCGGGCCCTCGGTCGAGCCGTAGGCGAGGGCCCCGGGGCCGTCCGGTCCGAGCGCCGCCGCCGCGGCGGCGCGCGTCAGGGCGACGGGAAGCAGGGAGGGGTCCGGTTCGCCGACGGCGAACTCGACGATTCCCCGGCGCAGCCGGTTCTGCGTGAAGGCGGACGGCTCGTGCATGTCGCCATGATACGGGATTCGCAGCGCCCCGGACCGTCGTGCCGAACCCCGGCTGGCGGCCGGCCGTCCCTTTGCCTAGACTGACTCCGGACGCGCCTGCATGCTATTCCCTACCATCACATTCGCGGTCTTCTTCCTGCTTGTCTTCGTCGGGAACTGGCTGCTCATGCCCAGACCACGGCTGTGGAAGCCGTTCATGCTGGTCGTGAGCCTGTTCTTCTACGGCTGGTGGGACTGGCGGTTCGTGCTCCTGCTGGCGCTCAGCGCCGTCGCCAACCAGTTCTTCGCGCTGCTGGTCGAGCGCACCTCGTCGAGGACGGGCCGCAAGTGGGCTCTCGCCGGCGCGGTGGCCGCCAACCTCGCGGTCCTCGGCTGGTTCAAGTACTACGGCTTCTTCGTCACCTCCGTGGCCGATCTGCTGGACACGTTCGGCCTGAACGCGGACCTCCCGCTGCTGCGCATCGTCCTGCCGGTCGGCATCTCGTTCCTCACGTTCCGGGTCCTCAGCTACGTGATCGACGTCTATCGTGGCCGTCTGCGCACGTCGTCGCTTCTCGACTTCGCCGTATACGTGAGCTTCTTTCCGTACATCGCCGCCGGGCCCATCGCCCGCGCTTCGGAGTTCCTCCCGCAGTTGACGGCTCCGCGCGACCCCCGTCGCGTGGACACGGCACGCGCGTTCTTCCTGATCTTCGCGGGGCTCTTCAAGAAGATGCTGCTCGCGGACTACCTCGCGACGCACATCGTGAACGGCGTCTTCACGACTCCGGGCCAGTACTCGTCACTCGAGGTCCTGCTCGGGATCGTCGGGTACTCTGTGCAGATCTACTGCGACTTCAGCGCCTACGCCGACATCGCCATCGGCATCTCGCTGCTGCTCGGCTTCGACCTGCCCGACAACTTCAACGCGCCGTACACCGCCGTGTCCGTGCAGGACTTCTGGCGGCGCTGGCACATGACGCTCTCCAACTGGCTGCGCGACTACCTGTACATCCCGTTGGGCGGCAACCGCAAGGGGCGGTCGCGGACGTACGTGAACCTGATGATCACGATGGTGCTGGGCGGCCTCTGGCACGGCGCCGGCTGGCCGTTCGTCTTCTGGGGCTTTCTCTACGGCGGCGCTCTCATCGTTGAGCACGCGCGCGTCGACCGGCGCAAGGACCGCGCCGCAAGGCGGCGTGGAGGGCTCGACGAACTGGCGCGGATGACGGCCGTCCACGGCCTCGCAGAGGGCGAGGCGGGGACGGCGAGTCCCGTGCTCCCGCCGGCGGCCGCAGGCCCTCCGGCGCTCGAGTACGACAGGCGTCCCTGGCGCGGCAGGGTGTGGCCGCGGGTCGGGGTCTTCGCCTTCGTCACGTTCGCCTGGGTGTTCTTCCGCTCAGACACGTTCGGGGCGGCGCTCAGCGTGCTGGCCCGGCTCTTCCAGAGCTGGGGCAGCATCGGCGCCGCCGTCACCCCGGGGGTGCTCCTCGCCATCGCCGTCGGCATCGGCATGCAGTACGTCCCGCGCCCGGTGTGGCAGCGCGGTGAGGCCGGGCTCTCGGCGCTCAACCCGGTCCTCCAGGGGTTGGTGCTGGCGGTCGGCTTCATGCTGCTCGACATCCTCGGCCCGGTCGGACCGGCCGCCTTCATCTACTTCGGGTTCTGATGGCCGACGAGCGCGACAGAGACGAACCGTTGCCCTACGGCCGCCGGCGGCGAACGGCGGCGAGCGCCCTGGTGGCGATCCTGGTCGCCCTGGCGCTCGGGGCGCTGTTCAACGCTCCGGCGATGAAGAAGACCGCGCTCGAGCTGCCGTTCGGGGGCGAGCGCAGCTTCAGGCTCGCCCTCGTCGACCCTCTGGCGGTCGTGAGTCACTGGCTCTTCCTCGACCGCCCCGCCAGGCTCACCGCCGCGCTCCTCGGCAGGCCCGACCCCGGTCCCGGGGACGTTCCTGCCGTCGTCGTCGTGACACCGAAGCCGAAGCCGTCGCGGAGCGGGAAGCCGAAGCACGGCGACAAGGAGAAACCGCTGCCCAAGCCCTTCAAGGGCCACCCCATGCACCTCTACATCGCCGGCGACTCGATGATGGGGCTGCCGGGGATGGCGCTCGTCAACCTCTCGAACAGGACGAAGCTCATCAAGCCGCTGCTCGACTACCACATCTCGAGCGGCCTGTGCCGGCCCGACTTCTTCAACTGGCCGGCGCAGCTCCAGAGGCAGGCGAAGGCGTTCGACGCGGGCGCCGCCGCCGTCATGTTCGGCGCCAACGACAACCAGGCCGTGCAGACGCCGTCGGGCAAGGTCTACCAGTTCGAGACGGGCGGCTGGAAGAAGGAGTACCGGCGCCGGGTGAGCGACGCCATCCAGATCCTGTTCGACCAGGGGGTCCGGCGGATCTACTGGATCGGGCAGCCGATCATGCCCGAGGCCACGTTCAACCGCCAGATGAAGGTGCTGAACGACATCTACCGGAGCGAGATCGAGAAGCATCCGGGGGTGCAGTACATCGATGCCTACGGACTGCTCTCGAACGGCAGCGGCGGGTACTCCCAGTACCTGCCCGACTCGGACGGCGAGATGCAGAAGGTGCGTGAGGCTGACGGCGAGCACCTGACGTACGCCGGCGGTCTGCGTATCGCCGAGGCGGTGATCGCGGCCGTCAAGAAGGAGTGGTTCACGAAGAAGCCGAAGCCGGAGGCCGGCGAGGCGTCGCCGCCGCCGGGGGAGACCACGACCCCGGCGCCGTGACCGACTCGCGGCTGTCGCGCCGTGAGGCCGGCCGCTTCACGCGGGAGCGGCTACGCGCCCCGCGCCCCCTGGTGTAGCATCCGCCCGACAGGACGGGCCGCTGCGCGGCCGGTCATCCGGTCAACGACAGGCGGCAGGGTGCTCTTCCCGACGATCACCTTCGCGATCTTCTTCCTCGTCGTGTACGTGGCCAACTGGCTGCTCATGCCGCGGCTGCGCCTCTGGAAGTGGTTCATCATCGCCGCCAGCTACGTGTTCTACGGCTGGTGGGACTGGCGTCTCGTCTTCCTGCTCGCCGGGGCGACGCTCGTGAACCAGGCGCTGGGCGTGCAGATCCACCGCGCGCGCGGAAGGCGCGGAGCGCGCGCGGCTGCTCGCCGCTGGCTCATCCTCGCGATCGCCGCCGATCTGGTCACGCTCGGCGTCTTCAAGTACGCGGACTTCTTCGCCGTGAGCCTCAACGATGTGCTGGGGGCCCTCAGTCTCGGGGCGCCGCTGCCGCTCCTGCGCCTCGTGCTGCCGGTCGGCATCTCGTTCCTCGTCTTCCGCATGCTGACCTACGTGGTCGACATCTACCGCGGCCAGCTGGAGCCTGCTCCGACGCTGGACTACGCTGTGTACACGGCCTTCTTCCCCTACCTTCTGGCCGGCCCCATCGCCCGCGCTCGCGAGTTCCTGCCGCAGCTCACCTCGCCGCGCGACCCTCGCTCCGTGGATTCGTCGCGCGCCTTCGTCCTCATCCTCGGCGGTCTCGCCAAGGAGATGCTCATCGCCGACTACCTCTCGACCCACATCGTCAACGGGCTGTTCGCCTCGCCGCAGACCTACTCGTCGCGGGAGACGTTCTGGGGCATCGTCGCCTACTCAGTCCAGATCTACTGCGACTTCAGCGCCTACGCCGACATCGCCATCGGCATCTCGCTCCTGCTCGGCTTCGAGCTCCCTGCCAACTTCGACGCCCCGTACACGGCGCGGACCATCCAGGACTTCTGGCGGCGCTGGCACATCACGCTCTCCAGCTGGTTGCGTGACTACCTGTACATCCCTCTCGGTGGGAATCGCAAGGGACGGGGCCGGACCTATGTGAACCTGATCCTCACGTTCCTGCTCGGCGGCCTCTGGCACGGGGCCGGGTGGACGTTCGTGTTCTGGGGCCTTCTGCACGGCGTCGGCCTCGCCGCCGAACGCGCGCGCGCCGACGCGCGTCACTCGAGAGGGCTGGGAGAGCCCGGCGCCACGGCGGGCGCGAGGGCCCTCCAGCGCCTCTGGGTGTTCGCCTTCGTGACGGTGGCGTGGGTGTTCTTCCGCGCGGAGTCGATGGGCAACGCCTTCTCCGTGCTCTGGCGGCTCATCGCGGGGCTGGGGAGCTTCGGCACGGCGGTCACTCTGCCCGTCGTCGGGCTGGTCGTGCTGGGCATCGCCATCCAGTACGTGCCGCGCCGGACCCTGGAGGGCCTCGAGGTGGGCCTCAGTCGCATCGGCTGGGTCGGGCAGGGGCTGGTGCTGGCCGTCGCCCTGTTCCTGATCGACGTGCTCGGGCCTCAGGGCCCGGCCGAGTTCCTCTACTTCAAGTTCTGAGGCGGTGAGCGACGACGATGCCTGACGACGAGCGGAACAGACCGGACCGGCGGCCTTTCGGAGAGGACGAGGACCTCTTCGTGTGGGGCGACCTCCGGCCGCCGGCCGCCGGCGCCGCCAGGCGTCGCCGCGAGGGCGGCCGGGAGGCCGGGTCCTCGGGCGGGACCGGTCACGACCGCGGCGACTGGCGGCCGCCCGAGTACCCGACCGGCTCAGATCCCGGCCGCCGACCGCCCGCGCCGTCCGGCGGAGGGGTCTCCGAGGAGTGGGAGGAGTGGCTCGAGCCCGAAGGGCCGCACGGCGCCGAGACCGCCGGGCCGCCGGAGCCGTCGGCGGCCGGGTCGCGCCGCGAGCGTCGCCAAGGGTCTCGTCGTCGCGTCGCGTCCGCCGGCGCGGTCCTGCTCGCCATGCTCCTCGGGTTCTTCCTCGCGGGGCTTCTCAACGTCGGCAGCATCGAGCGCGACGTCGAGGCGCGACCCTTCGGGACGCTGCGAAGCCTGCAGCTTGCGCTGCTCAAGCCGATGACGGTGCTGAGCGGAGTGGTGCGCGCCGACCGGCTCAGCGCCTCGGTCGCGGACGCGCTCGGCCGCGGCGAGGCCGAGCACCACACGCTGGCCGAGGTCAAGCCGGCCAAGAAGGCGCTTTGGCCGCGGACGATCACCAAGAAGAAGCCGCTGCGCATGTACGTCGCCGGGGACTCCATGAACCAGGTGTTCGGATCGTCGCTGGTCAATCTGGGCGAGGCGACCGGGCTCATCAAGGGCAAGAACGACTACCACGTCTCGAGCGGTCTCAGCCGGCCGGACTTCTACGACTGGCCGCAGCGCCTCGTCGACCAGATCGTCGAGTTCAAGCCCGACGCCGCCGTTGTCCTCTTCGGGGCCAACGACGGGCAGGACGTGCTCTACGAGGGCACGGTGCTCAAGGTCGGCACCAAGGCCTGGCAGGAGGTGTACGCGCAGCGCGTCGGCGAGGCGATGGACATCCTCACCAAGGGTGGCCGCCGGGTCTACTGGGTCGGCAACCCCATCATGAAGGACTTCGGCTACCGCGAGCGCATCTCGATGATGAACCACATCTACGAGGCGGAGGCCAGGAAGCACCCCGGGGTCACGTTCGTGAGCACCTGGGCGGCGATGGCGAACGAGAAGGGCTCGTACTCCGAGTACCTCAAGGACGAGGACGGCGACTCGATCCTGATGCGCGCTCCCGACGGCATCCACCTCACCCGGGCCGGCGGCGACCGCATGGCGCAGGTGGTGCTCGACGTGATCGAAAAGGACTGGGGCATCGGCGCGTCCGCGTCGCCGGCGGCTCCCTGAGGGATGCGCCGCCCGGCCTGCGGGCACGGGGCCGCGAGGCAGCGTCAGTCCGCGTCGTCGTCGACCCAGTCGCGCGTGAGCACGAGCCAGAACGCCAGCCCGGCGTGGTCGCCGTAGGGGCGAAAGCGCCGCGCGATGGTCCGGTCGGCGACGAGGCGCCCCGGCGGCCTGCCCTCGAGACGGGCGTACCGGGGCCGCGTCCAGGAGTCGAGCACGAGACGCGAGTGCCGGCCGAGAAGCAGCATCACGTGGGCCGCCGCGTACGGACCGACGCCGGGAAGCTCCAGCAGGCGCCGCTCCACCTCATCGTCCGGCAGCTCGTCGCGCGAAGCCGAGAGGAGCACTTCGAGATCCGTCTCCCCGCTCGCGACGCGCGTCGCGATGGTCAGGAGCGACGGGGCGCGATAGCCGGCGCGGGCGACATTCCGGTAGAAGGCTTCGCCGGCGCCCGCCATCGCCTCCGGCGTGGGGAAGGCGCGCCCGGACGGGTCGTTGGTCGGCGCCCCCGGAGCCGGCTCTCCGAGCCGGCCGACCAGGGCGCCCACCATCCTCTCGGTCGCCGACCAGGCGCAGTTCGTCGTGCAGACGGTCTTGACGACATCCTCGAAGACCGTCGGGCTGCGCAGCAGGCGGCCGGCGCCGCGACGGGCCCAGGCCAACGCCTCGTCGCCGGCGCAGAGGGCGTAGAAGCCGCTCAGGTCGTCGTCGAGACACAGCATCCTGCGCAGGGTCGCGACGATCGCGCGGGCCGTCGCCGGTGAGGGCGACGGCGCGTCTCCGCTGACTGAGAGGAGCACGGCGCCGCCGTCCGTCCGGCTCTCCGCGCCCGCGTCCGGGGCGGCCGGGACCGCGCTCCGCGCGCTTGCGGTCTCGGCGCCCGGGCGTGCGGTGAGGCGCACGGTGAGCGGGCCTTCCGGCGTCGCGAGAGTGAGGGCGGCGCTCCGAGCGGTGGTGTCGAGACGCATCGGCGGGAGCTCCGCCAGGCCGTGAGACGACAGGGTCCGCCGGAGGTCCACGGGTTCGCCGCGGGGTCCCCGGAGGGCGATCTCCGCGAAAGGCCGCATCAGGCGGCGATCAGGGCGATGCCGGCCAGCGTTGCGACGGCGCCGGCGAGCTGATGGGGCGCGATCCGCTCCCGGAGCACGGCGAAGGCGAGCAGGACGGTCACGACGGGGTAGAGGGAGCCGAGCACCGCGACGATGCTGAGGTACCCTTGGGTGGTCGCGACGGCGATCAGGCCGTTCGCGCTCGTGTCGAGCAGGCCGACCGCGACGATGAGAGGCAAGGCGGAGCGGGTGACGTGGACGCTCGGTCGCAGCGCCAGAAAGGCGACGGCGAAGAGTGTCGCCGACGACATGCGCCCGCCGAGCATCGCCCACAGCGGATCGTAGCGGGACGTCGCTTCGTAGCCGATCAGGACCAGCCCCATGGAGACGGCGGCGACCAACGAGAGCGCGATCGCGCGTCGCTGGGCGCGCCGGCCGGGCACCGGTGCGGTACCGGATGCGGCCGGGGCCGGATCTCCGAACAGCGCCCCCGCCTTCTCCGGCTCGACGGCCGGTTCGCCGGGCAGGGCCCCGACGCCGATCGTCTCGCCCGGCCGCGCCGGCTCGATCGCCACCAGCAGGACGCCCACGGCGGCCAGCGCGATCCCGGCGTACTGGATGGGCGCCGGCCGTTCGCCCAGCGCCAGCCCCGCGACGAACGGGACCAGAGCGTTGGTCGCGCTGATCGGGGCGACGATGCTCATGGTTCCGATGGCGAGCGCCTTGTAGAAGCACGAGATGGCGGTGACGCTCGCCAGCCCGCCGAGCAGGACCGGCCAGACGGCGTGCAGGCCGGGCCAGCCGTGGCCCGTCAGGAGGGTCACCAGCGCCGCTCCCGCAAGTCCGACGGCCTGGCTGCCGATGATGACCGCCCAGAGGCTGGCGCGCCGGGCGCAGAAGCCTCCGAGGAAGTCGCCGGAACCCCAGCAGAGTGACGCGCCGAGGGCGAAGGCGATGCCGAGCATGGCGACAGGCTATCACGACGAGGTGGTACGCTTGGCCGGGCCGGCGGGCGCAGCCGGGCCGGCCCCGACATCCGCAGCTCATGACCGATCCGACGGACATCCCCGAGAACGACGACGCCCTCCTCGCCGAGTGCGAGGTGCAGACGTTTCGCGCCGGCGGCCCGGGCGGTCAGCACCAGAACGTCACCGACAGCGCCGTGCGTCTGAAGCACCTGCCGACCGGGCTCACGGTGACCTGCCGGGCGCAGCGGAGCCAGTATCTCAACAAGATGGACGCCCTGCGGCGTCTGCGGCTCAAGCTCAAGAAGCTGAACGAGCCGCCACCCCCGCCGCGCCGGCAGACCCGGCCGTCTCGCGCCGCCAGGGAGCGGCGTCTCGCGGGCAAGGCTCGCCGCGCCGCCGCCAAGCGTCTGCGACGCCCGCCTTCCACCGACGACTGACGCGGACGCCGAGCCCGCGCTCCGCCGACGACTCGCGCGTCCGCGGCGTCCGCCCGCCGGCTCTCGCTCTCGCCGCGCCCGCCGGCCCGTCCGGCCCGTGTAGAGTAGGCGCTGATGGCCGTGATCGTCAGCATCCTCCTCGTCGCCTTCGTCGCCGGCGTCTTCGGCAGCATGCTCGGCGTCGGTGGAGGAGTGATCATGGTGCCGGTGCTCAGTCTCGCCTTCGGGGTCCCCATCAAGACCGCCATCGCCACCAGCATCGTCTGCGTGATCGCGACGTCCTCGATGGCCCAGACGTCCTTCGCCGCGCGCGGCATGACCAACATGCGCCTCGGGATGCTGCTCGAGGTGGCGACGACGGTGGGCGCGATCGCCGGAGGCGTCACCGCCGTCCTCGTGGACGGTCGATTCCTGCAAGTGGCCTTCGCCGTCGTCCTGTTCTATGTTGCCTGGCAGATGAGTCGCCGCCGCGGCGATGTCACGCCGGTCGAGACGGGCGTCCTCAGCGGCGACTTCTACGATCCGGCGATGGCGCGGGACGTGCGGTACGGCGCCCGACGCGTGGTCCCCGGGTTCGTGCTCTGCGTGGCGGCAGGCAACATCTCCGGGCTGCTCGGGGTCGGCGGCGGCGCCTTCAAGGTCCCGATCATGAACCTGCTCATGGGGGTGCCGCTCAAGGCGACCATCGCCACCAGCAACCTGATGATCGGTGTCACCGCCGCGACCGGCGCCGCGATCTTCTACGGCCACGGGTACCTGGACCCCTTCTGGGCCGTGCCCTCTGCGCTCGGCATCCTGGCCGGTGCCCGACTCGGGCCGATCCTGGCGGCTCACCTTCCCGCCCGACAGCTCGTGCGCATCTTCGAGGTCGTGCTGGGCGTCTTCGGCGTACTCATGATCCTGCAGGCCGTGGGGATCGGACTGTGAGCGACGTGCCCCGTGTCTCGGGAACCGCGACGTCAGGGAGCGGCGTTGGGCGGCCGCCTGTGCACGCGATGGACGCGATCGAGAGCTCCGTGCGTCACATCCTGGTCGCCGGGATCGCCGCGAGTGTCGCCCTCATGGCGGCGGGGCTCATCCTCGGGCTCATCGCCGGCGACGGCCTGCCACGGGGCGTCGTCCCGCTGGCCGGTCTCCCCGGCGGTCTCGCGGCGGCCGACCCCGCCGCCTACCTCGCGCTCGGCCTGATCGTGCTGATCGCGACGCCGTTCATGCGCGTGGCGGGATCGATCCTCGTGTTCGCCCGCGAGCACGACGGCAGGTACGTCCTCGTCACCGTCGCCGTCCTCGTCGTGATGTGCGTGAGCGTCCTGCTCGGCCGGGCCTGACCGCCATCGCCGGCGGCGTTCAGTGGCCGGCGGTGACGGCGCAGGACGGCCCGGCGTCGAGGCCGAGCACGGCCGCGGCGGCGCGCCTGCCGGAGACCATCGCTCCCTGGATCGACGCGGTGTCCCGATGGTCGCCGCAGACGAAGAGGCCCTCGCGCAGGCGCACCGGCCGTTCCGGGTCGGTGAGGGCCGCGGGTGGTTGTGCCGGCAGCGCGAACGGGATGCGATGGACGGCGAGACGCCGCCACCCGCGCACCTGCGTACCGAACCAGGTCTGCAGCTGGTCGCGGGCCGCCGCGTCCAGTGCGTCGTCGTCGAGGCCGGGCACGCCCAGGATGGTCGCCGACACCAGCGCGGCCCCCGCTGGGGCGTAGCTCGGCGCCACGTCGCTGGGGACGCAGAGCTCGTTGACCGGGCCGCGCCCGACACCGTCGAGAACGAGGATCGGCTCCCCGACGGGCGAGCGCTCCGCCGCGTAGGAGAGACAGGTCGCGGCCCGGGGGGGCGGCGCCTCCACGGCGCCGGTGAGCCGGGCCGCCTCGACACCGTCCGCGGCGATGACCATCGCAGTCGCGCGCAGGCGTTCACCGCCGGCCAGGACGACCTCGGACGGAGCGGCGGACTCGACCGTGCAGCCGCATCTCAACGACGCTGCGGGCAAGCTCTCCGCGAGTTGCCGCGGGATCGTCTGCATCCCGCCGGCGGGCAGGGCCGCCTCGCCTTCGGCGAAGAGCTTGAACACGAAGGCGAACAGCCGGCTGGACGTCTCGAGCGTCGGGTCGAGGAAGACTCCCCCGAGGAACGGCCGGAAGAACGCGGCGATGAAGCCGGCGGAGAAGCCCTCCCGGCGCAGCGCCTCCGCCGTGGTCACCTGGGGCGCCGTGAGCACCTCGTTCAGCGAGAATCGGGCCAGCCGTCGGCGCAGGCGCACGACGCGAAGGCCGTCGGCGAGGGTGCCGGGGGCGCCGGAGAGGCTGCGCAGCGCCCGCAGCGGCCGCCGATACGGGTCGGCGAGACGCGAGAACCCGGCGGCCGTGCGCACCAGCGCACCGCTCTCGAAGGGGCGCAGCCCGAGCCGCGCGTAGTCGAGGACCCGGCGCGCCTCAGGATAGGCCGTCAGGAGCACCTGGAAGCCGCGGTCGAGCAGGAAGCCCTCGACGCTGTCCGTGTGTATCCGCCCGCCCGGCTCGTCGTGCCGCTCCAGCACCAGGACGTCGACTCCGTGAGCGCGCAACTCGCGCGCGCAGCACAGACCGGCGAGGCCGGCCCCGACGACGATGACGTCAGGCATCGCCGCCGGCCGTCTTCGAACCGCTCGGCCTGGCGGCCGCCGGTCGTGCGGCGGTCCTTTCACGCGGCGCCACGGGCATCGCCTCCTCGCCTGGTGAGTCGCAGCATACTTGCTCGCCTCGGCCCGGAGCGCCGTCTTGCATTGGTCATGCACGGTCAGTAGAGTCGAGAGTCGAGGCGTCCCCGGCGGCGGTGACTGGCGACCCGGCGAGACATCGATCCGGTACCTTGGCCACGCACGAGGATGATCGGTCCAGACCAATCTCTCGGAATCGGACGGAGGTCCGTGATGTCTGACGCGAAGTCTCCCGCGTGGCGCCGCCGCGACCGCAGTCGTGATCTCACCGGTCTCGGGTGGCTCGAGGCCGACGTGCTGCGTGTGGTGTGGGACAGGGGCGAGGTCACGGTCCGCGACGTCTACGAGGAGTTGCGCGAGCAGCGCCGCATCGCCTACACGACCGTGATGAGCGTCCTGCGCAATCTCGCCGCAAAGGGCCTGCTGGAGCAGGACAAGTCGGCGGCGGCCTATGTCTACCGTCCGAAGGTCACCGACGAGGAAGTCGCTCGCGGAATCCTCGATGCTCTCGTCGAGAAGATCATGGGCGGCCGGCGTGGACCGCTGATCGACTACCTGCAGCATCCCGGCGACTGACCCGGGCGTGGGCACCGTCGAGGTCGTCATCCGGAATCTCCTCGACGGTCTCGTCGACGACGATCCCGTGCTCGCCACGGGACTGGGGCCTCGCCCGGCTGCGGCGCGCGTCAGCTCCTGACTCTGTCGCGCTCCTCGGCGCCCCACAGCACGACCCTGTCCCGGCCCTCGGCCTTGGCGCGATAGAGGGCCTTGTCGGAGAGCTCCATGAGCTCGTCGAGGACGGTGGCGTCGCGCGGGCAGGTGGCGACCCCGACGCTGATCGTGATGTTGACCTCGGCCGGCAGGCCCAGCCCTGTGTAGCGCGTGCCGCTCAGAGTGCGGCGCACGCGCTCGGCCACGTAGTAGGCGTTCTCGCCCGGCGTGTTCGGCAGGAGTACGGTGAACTCCTCGCCGCCGTGCCTGGCGCAGATGTCGCTGGTGCGCAGGGCGTCCTTGATGGCCCTGGCCACGGTCTGCAGGACGCGGTCGCCTGTGGCGTGGCCGTAGGTGTCGTTGAAGACCTTGAAGTGGTCGATGTCGATCATGAGGACGCTGAGGGGCGCCTGGTGGCGCAGGCTGCGGGCGATCTCCTCACCGGCGCGGTTCATGAAGTAGCGTCGGTTGTAGAGACCGGTCAGGTGATCGGTGACCACCTGTCGGCGAATGGCGTCGTACTTGTGCGCGTTGGTGAGGGCGCTCTGGATGTGGTTCTGGAGAGCGCCGAGGATGTCGTCGGTCAGCAGCTCGATGTACTCGCCGCTGGTCGCGGTGGCGAGCAGGACCATGTCGCCGACGTTCTCGACCTTGACCGGGATCACGAGCTGGTGCGTCATCGTGTGCGGGAAGAGCGTGCACTTGTGCGCCTCTGCCCGCTCGATCCGGCCGCTTGCGATCGCCTGCCGCACGGGGCAGTCGGGTGTATAGGCGCAGCAGTCGGCCGAGATGGTGGGGGAGATCACGCCTTGCGCGCCCTCCAGCGAGAAGGCTCGCGCCTCCGCGTCGAGCAGCAGCAGGGCATCGAAGTCGGCGTGCAGGAACGCCTTGCTGCGAGAGAGCACGCGTTCGACGGTCTCCCGGTACGGCAGGGCCGCGTTCATCTCGCGACCCAGCACGCCGACGTCCATGAGTTGCCGGTTCAGGGAGTGCACTCGCATCAGGTCGTCCTTGATGTCCTGCGACACCCACTCCTTGTCCTCGGCGGCAGTGAAGACGGCGATGAGCGTGTTCACGAGATACCCGAGCTCACGGACCTCGTCGCGGTAGCGCGGGTCGCTGCGCTCGTAGTTGCCGCCGAGGCGCTGCCGGGCGCGAGCGATGAGCTCGCGGACCGGGCGATACACCCGGAGGTCGACGGCGAGGACGACGACCGCGAAGAGCACGAGCGCGGCTGCCGCGAGCTGCCAGGCCGAGTCGAGGTCGAGCCAGAGCGACCCGGCCAGGATGAAGGCGGCGAACGCAGCGGCGACCACTACGGTCGTCTTGAGTTCGAGGTTCACTCCGCGATCGTAACCGAGGCTGCCGTTTCGGCGTCTCTCATCGGGTGTGGCCTTCGTCGCCGGCCTCGTTTCGGGGGCTGCAGAGTCACTCTGGATATCGGCAGTTGCGCGGAGACCATGATAGACGGCCGCCGCTGCCGCGCGCGGCGGTCGGCGGTCAGAGCCGGTTGAAGACCCGCCGGTCGCGCGTGGCTCGCCACTCGGCGCGGCGCTCGCCGCCGCGCCGGTCGCGCACGTAGTAGGGACACACCGCACAGTACGTGCTGCAGGTCAGGCGCGTGTCGACGTCGGCGACGCAGATCATCGGGGGTTGGCTGATTGTCCGCGGCTGCTTCACATCGACCTCGGGTAGATGTACGCCGCGGCGCCGCCGGCTCCTGCCTAAGCCTGCAGGTAGCTCTCCACGACGCTGATGACCTGGGCGATGCGGAACGGTTTCGTGATGTACCCGTCGATGCCTACGTCGGTGGCGCGCTCCATGTCGGTGGCCATCGCCTTGGCCGACAGGCCGACGATGACGATGTCCCGTGTACCGGCGTCGTCCTTGAGCTCCTCGACGGCTTCGTAGCCGCTGACGACCGGCATCATCATGTCCATGAGGATCAGGTCGGGGTGGTGCTGCTTGGCGAGGTCGACGGCCTCGCGCCCGTTGGTCGCCTTGTACACCGCGTACCCCTGGGTCTCCAGGGACATCGACACGATGCTCAGGATGTCGGGGTCGTCGTCGGCGACCAGGATGGCCTTTGCCACGGCGTGCACCTCCTCAGCTGATCTTGCCCGCAGCCAGCGGGTCCGCCGGCTTGGTTGATATCGGCATGGTGAAGATGAAGCTGGAGCCCTTTCCGAGTTTGCTCTGCACGCGGATCGTGCCGCCGTGCAGTTCGACGAGCTCGCGGACGATCGCCAGGCCGAGGCCGGTGCCGCCCTGGGAGCGCGTGGCCGACGAGTCGATCTGCGTGAAGCGCTGGAAGACCTTGTCCTGATCCTCGCGGGCGATGCCGATGCCGGTGTCGTTGACCCAGATCTCGACGATGTCGCCGGTGGTGCGGGCCTCGACGCTGACGCTGCCGTTCTCGTGCGTGTACTTGATCCCATTGGTGATCAGGTTCAGCAGGATCTGGTTGAGCTTGCCGGGGTCGGCCCAGACGAGAGGCAGATCGGTCGGCAGGAAGGTCGAGATACGGATGCGCTTGTCTTGCGCCCGCGGCTTGACGACAGGCAGGACGCCGAGGAGGGCCGCCCGCAGGTCGACCGCTTCGCGGTTGAGCTCCAAGCGGCCCGCCTCGATCTTGGTGAGGTCGAGGACGTCGTTGATCAGGTTGAGCAGCGACTCGCCGCCCTTGAGGATGCTGTCGACGAACGACGTCTGTTTGTCGTTGAGCTCGCCGGTCATGCCGCTGAGGAGCATGTCGCTGTAGCCGATGATGGAGGTGAGCGGCGTGCGGAGCTCGTGGCTCATGGTCGCCATGAAGTCGCTCTTGAGCTGGTCGAGATGGGTGAGCTCGTCGTTCTTGCGAGCGAGCTCTTCGTTGTACTGGATGTTGCGCACGACGAGCGCGACCTGGTCGCAGAGCGCGCCCAGCGTCGCCACGGCCGGCTCGGGGATGGGTTCGTCCCGACGGTACAGGAGGTACACGGCGCCGAGAAGCTCCTGCTTGGCCTCGAGCGGCGCGGCCAGGAACGCGTAGAAGCCGTCCTTCTCGATCGCCTTGAGGATGCGGCCGACCCTGGGGTCGGTGACCGAGTCGTAGCTCCGCGCCCCGACCCTGGCCACGTCCGCGATGCCGAGTTCCCTGTATCGGCGCACGGCGTCGGAGCCGATGCGGCCGACAGCGGCCCGCTCTTCGAACTCGCCGGTGTTGCGGTTGAGGATCAGGGCGAAGCCGGTGTGGGCCCCGGCGGCTCCCGCGATCTGCGCGAGAGCCTCCGGGACGAGGCTGTCGATGTCCTGGTGGCGCAGGAACACGCGGCTGCTCTCGCTCATGATGCGCAGTTGCTCGTTGGTCGTCCGCATGCGCTGCAACTGGGCCTCGGTGTCGGCCTGGGCCCCCGTGAGCTGGACCGTGCTGCGCACCAGGGCCTGGGCGAGCCGGCCCGCGAGCAGTGCCGTGAGCAGGAACGCCGCCGAGTGCAGGCTGACGGTGATGAGCATCCAGCTGGCGGGGAGGCTCTCGCCCGGGATCATGGCCGGGACGGTGGCGATGCCCGTCCGTTGCAGCAGCACGAGGGCGCCGTAGGCGGCGGCCGCCGTGGTGGCCGCCGCATACGGCGCCCAGACCGGCAGAAAGACGCTGCTGAGGACGATCGGCCAGATGTAGAAGACGGCCGTCGGGCTCAGTGCGCCACCGCTGAAAGCGATGCTCGCCGTGACCAAAGCGATGTCGACGACGACGGTCGCCGCCGTCAGGGAGGGCATCGCGACGCGGCGTTCGAGGAGGAAGAAGGGCGCGTTCGCCAGAACGACCACGGTGAGCGCCACTCCCATCTGGAGCGGCACGAAGCCGTGGTCGTCCATCTGCACCCACAGCACCGCTGTGAAGAGTGCGAGCGTGAATAGCACACGTGCGTAGAGTACATCATGCAGTTGTGTGCGCAGATCCATCCGGCCGGTCGATCCTCCGAGACGCTGGTGAGGTATTCTATCCCGTGCTCCGAAGTCCGCGCAGTGCGTCCCGATCGCCGGCCGCGATGCGAGTCGCCCGGCCGAAAGGAGGGCCTCGTCATGTCGGTCCCTCGTTTGGTGGTGTGCGGGCTTGAGCCCGGGCCTGCCGTCGCGCTCGCCGCGGGCGCGCTGCTCGCCAGCCTCGCCGAGCACGCCGCCGTCCGACCCGTCACCATCGGGCTCGACGTGTCCCTCTGGCGGCTGCTCTACGGCGTCGGCGAACGGGCTCCGAGAGTCCTCGACCCTCTGCTGTTCGACGACGCCGCCGCCGGTGAGCTGTACGACTCGTGGGCCGCCGGCTGCGATCTGCTCGCCCTCGTCGCCGTCGAGCCGGCTCTCGACCGCTGGCACGGCGTCAAGGGCTCGAGAGCCGTCGACGTCTCCGTCGTCCTCGACGCCCCGCTCGTGGTCGTGGTCGACGCGCGCGAGCGTGGTGCGACGGTGGCCGCGGCCGTCTGCGGCCTGCGGTCGCTGACGCGGGACCTCGAGTTCGCCGGTGTCATCGTCGTGGGCGGCGACGAATCCGCCGCCGCCGCCGGCCTGCGAGAGCTCATCGAGGAGCGGGCGGGCATGCCCGTCCTCGGGTGGCTGCCGCCGCGGCTCAGTGAGCAGTTCGCCGGGCGGTACGCAGGCGGCCGGTCCGCGGGCCGCGTCGGCCCCGAGCTCGTGAAGGGCGGCGAGCTCGCGCTCTGCAAGGAGGCCGGGACCTATCTGCGGCACGCGGAGATCCTCGCCGCCGCCTCGCGGGGCGGCTTCGTGCCGGCGCGCCTGCGGCGGCTGCTCGCCCCTCTGCCCGGGGCCGCCGGTCTCACTCTCGGCGTGGCCTGGGGCCCGCCGCTGGAGCCGTTCGCCCTGGAGAGCATGGATCTGCTGCAGGCGATGGGCGTCCAGCTCGCCCCGTTCCACATCGGCCGGGATCGCGACCTGCCCGCCGGTGTGGACGGTCTTCTCCTCGCCGGCCTGCTGGACGAGGACGAGCTCGCGTCGTTCGCCGCCAATGAGGATCTGA
>Ga0172369_10002827_pt1 | contig 23382 bp, 17 predicted proteins | sample LakKiv25m_FD_114539 | JGI IMG/M metagenome (GOLD analysis project Ga0172369, IMG submission 114539) | Freshwater microbial communities from Kabuno Bay, South-Kivu, Congo - kab_022012_11.25m | ecosystem: Environmental > Aquatic > Freshwater > Lake | place: Democratic Republic of the Congo...
ACCCTCACCTACCCTCTCATCGGTAATTACGGAGTCCCGGGAAAACAACGCGAATACGGGATGCTCAAATTTTTTGAGTCCGAAGAAATTCATATCAGCGGACTGGTCATATCGGACTATTCATTCAATTTTTCGCACTGGAATGCTGATCAGAGCCTCTCCGACTGGCTCAAGGAAAATAACATCCCCGGAATTTACGGGATCGATACAAGAACCCTGACAAAACACCTTCGTGAAAAGGGAGCCATGCTGGGCAAGATTCTCTTTGAGGAAGACATTCCTTTTTATGATCCGAATAAGATCAACCTGGTTGATCAGGTAAGCACCAAGGAGATAGTTCGTTACGGCAATGGCAGGAACCGCATCCTGTTGATTGATTGCGGGGTGAAGAATAACATCATTCGCTGCCTGGTCCGTCGGGATACGGAAGTCATACGGGTGCCCTGGGATTTCGATATAGATTCGGTTGAATATGACGGACTGTTTATTTCAAACGGCCCTGGAGATCCCAAAATGTGCCAGACTACCATCGAAAACCTTCGCAAAGCTTTTAAGCGCGAGGATCCCATTTTCGGTATTTGCCTCGGAAACCAGCTGATGGGTCTGGCGGCAGGAGGCGATACCTACAAGCTTAAATACGGCCACAGGAGCCACAACCAGCCGGTCCTTAAAATGGGAACGAATAAAGCCTATATCACTTCCCAAAACCATGGCTTTGCCTTGGATGACCACTCCCTGCCTGATGAGTGGGAACCCCTGTTCATCAATCTGAATGATCAGACCAATGAGGGCATCCGTCATAAAACCAAACCATTCTTCAGTTCCCAGTTCCATCCGGAGGCCAGCAGCGGTCCCACCGATACGGAATTTCTGTTCGATGAGTTTATTCAAAAAATTGAGGATCTAAGAAGTTAACCGGTATGCCAAAAACAGAAAAACAGATAAACAAAGTCCTGGTTCTGGGATCCGGAGCCCTCAAAATCGGAGAAGCCGGTGAATTCGACTATTCAGGTTCTCAGGCGCTTAAGGCCCTGCGCGAGGAGGGTATCGAAACCATTCTGGTCAACCCCAACATTGCCACTGTTCAGACATCCGAAGGGATTGCCGATCAGATCTATTTCCTTCCGGTAACCCCCTATTTCGTTGAGAAAGTAATCCGCAAAGAGCGTCCCGAAGGGATTTTGCTTGCTTTCGGAGGTCAGACAGCCCTGAATTGCGGGGTTGCCCTCCACAAAGCAGGAATCCTGGAACAGTACGGGGTTGAAGTCCTGGGCACTCAGGTCAAGGCGATCATGGACACCGAGGACCGTGACCTCTTTGTGCAGAGACTTAACGAAATCGACATCAAAACCATTCAGAGCAAGGCTGTCAGCACGATAGAAGAGGCCAAGGAAGCTGCAGCCTGGCTGGGCTATCCGGTCATCATTCGCTCAGCATACAGCCTCGGGGGCCTTGGAAGCGGTTTCTGCGACAATCCTGAAGAACTGGAAAAGCTGGCCACCAAATCCTTGACCATGGCTCCGCAGATCCTGGTTGAAAAATCACTAAAGGGCTGGAAAGAGGTGGAATATGAAGTTGTCCGCGACCGCTATGACAACTGCATCACCGTGTGTAACATGGAGAATTTCGATCCCCTGGGAATCCATACAGGGGAAAGTATCGTGGTTGCCCCCTCCCAAACGCTCACTAACGCAGAATATCACAAACTCAGGGCTCTGTCCATCAAGATCATCCGGCATATCGGAATTGTTGGCGAATGTAACGTTCAATACGCGCTGGATCCCAATTCAGAGGATTACCGGGTGATCGAAGTCAATGCCCGGTTGAGCCGCTCCTCAGCACTGGCCTCCAAAGCTACCGGTTATCCGTTAGCCTTTGTTGCTGCAAAACTGGGGCTTGGTTACGGACTCCATGAATTAAAGAATAGTGTAACCCGCACAACAACAGCATGTTTTGAACCTGCATTGGATTACATTGTTGTTAAAATCCCCCGCTGGGACCTGGATAAATTCGAAGGTGTCTCCCATGAGATCGGCTCGAGCATGAAAAGTGTCGGTGAGGTAATGGCCATTGGCCGGACCTTCGAAGAGGCTATTCAAAAGGGGCTTAGGATGATCGGACAAGGAATGCACGGTTTTGTCGGGAACCGGGGGCTCCATTTTACCGACCTTGAAAAGGAACTCAGAACGCCTACCGACCTGAGAATCTTCGTAATAGCCCAGGCATTGGAGCAGGGTTTAACGGTGGAGCAGATCCATGATCTCACAGGTATCGACCTGTGGTTCCTGGTGAAACTGAACCATATCATGGAGATCCGCCACCGGCTTGAAAAGGAAAAATCCCTCGAAACCATGGACCTGAACCTACTGCGTGAAGCCAAGGTCAAGGGTTTTTCTGATTTTCAGGTGAGCCGTTTCGTCCTTAAAAGTCCGGTTGAAAAAATCGAATCTGACATGCTCAGAGTCAGGGATTTCAGAAAAAAAGCCGGAATCGTACCCTTTGTCAGGCAAATAGATACGCTCGCCGCTGAATATCCCGCCCAAACCAATTATCTCTACCTCACGTACTCCTCGATCGCCCATGACATAACCTTCGGGGATGCTGAGAATTCAGTCGCAGTGCTGGGATCCGGTGCCTACAGAATCGGAAGCTCTGTGGAATTCGACTGGTGCAGTGTTAACGGTCTTACCACCATCCGCAAGGAAGGCTATCGCGGGATTATGATCAATTATAATCCCGAGACCGTTTCAACCGATTATGATATCAGCGACAGACTCTATTTTGATGAGCTTTCATTCGAGCGGGTCCTGGACATACTTGAACTTGAAAACCCGCTCGGGGTTGTGGTTTCGATGGGCGGTCAGATCCCCAACAACCTGGCTCTCCGCCTCCACTCCCAGAATGTTAAAATTCTGGGCACCTCTCCCATATCAATTGACAGGGCGGAGGACCGGCATAAATTCTCTATGATGCTCGACGCGCTGGATATAGATCAGCCTGAATGGCAGGAACTTTCCTCCATCGAAGACATCGTGGCCTTTACAGACAGGATTGGTTTTCCCGTTTTGATCCGTCCTTCCTATGTACTTTCAGGAGCTGCCATGAACGTGGTATCCAATAAGGAAGAACTTGAAAACTACCTGAAGCTGGCTGTAAGGGTTTCAAAGCAACATCCGGTGGTGGTGACCGATTTTATCGAGCAGGCCAAGGAGATTGAGATCGATGCAGTAGCTAACCATGGCGATCTTTTTGCCTATGCCATCAGCGAGCATGTGGAATTTGCCGGAGTTCATTCAGGTGATGCCACCATGATCTTCCCGCCGCAGAAACTCTATTTTGAGACTGTCAGGAGGATCAAGAAAATCAGCCGTCAGATCGCCAAGGAGCTGAATATTACCGGACCTTTTAACATCCAGTTCCTTGCCAAGGACAATGATATCAAGGTTATAGAATGCAACCTCCGGGCTTCAAGGTCATTACCGTTCGTTTCCAAGGTTTTGAAAACCAACCTGATTGAACTGGCCACAAAAGTGATGCTCGGCATACCGGTGGAAAAACCTCACAAATCCATTTTCGATCTGGACTACATCGGCGTCAAAGCTTCGCAATTCTCATTCTCCAGGCTCCAGAGAGCCGATCCGGTTTTGGGCGTGGACATGTCATCCACCGGTGAGGTTGGCTGTCTTGGGGAAGACTATTATGATGCTGTTTTGAAATCCATGCTGTCGGTAGGTTACCGGATCCCGAAGAAAAATATTCTGCTCAGCACAGGTCCCATCAAGGATAAGGTTTACCTGCTGGAGGCATGTCATATGCTTGACGACAAAGGTTATCAGATTTTTGCCACCCGGGGCACGGGTGATTTTCTGAAAGGCAACGGAATCCCTGTTACCATTTTGAACTGGCCCGATGAACCGGCTCATCCGAATGTTACAGATTACATCCGAAACGGATTGATTGACCTGGTAATCAACATTCCCAAAAACCTCTCACAGGGTGAACTTAAGAATGATTATACAGTCCGAAGAAATGCCATCGACTTTAATGTTCCGCTGATAACCAACGCCCGTCTGGCGGCCGCGTTTATCATGGCCTTCTGCAAGCTCGACCTGGAGGATATTTCCATCAAGGCGTGGAAAGAGTATTGATCATAGGTGCCGGCCCGGCCGGCATGGCAACTGGCCTTTTCCTTGCTAAAAAGGGAATCCCGTCGGTGCTGCTGGAAAAACAGACTTTCCCAAGGGATAAGATCTGCGGCGATGGACTCAGTGGCTGGGTGCTTTCCATGCTCAGGCGGCTCGACCCGGAACTCCTGCGGAAACTTCAGAACCATCCCGCCCAACTCCCTTCACAGGGGGTGAGATTCTTCGCACCGAATATGAAAAGTCTGGCAATCCCTTACTTTTCCTCAAAATATCCCGATGATCCTCCCGGACATGTGATTCGAAGGATTGATTTCGACCAGATCCTGTATGAGGCGGTCAGGTCGGAGCCCCTGATCACACTCATTGAAAACATAGAGATCAGGGAAGTTGAAACGACCGGAATGGGTGTTGTTGCCAAAGGTGTTATTGACGATCAGAGGTATGCCGGAGATATGGTGGTAGTTGCCTCAGGAGCCGCAACACGGCTCACCCTGATCCTGCCGAAGGAGCCATCCGATCCTAAGCACCATGCAACCGGTATTCGCCAATATTACAGCGGCATTCAAGGTTTCCATGAAGGCAACTTTGTCGATTTCTACTTCCTTAAGGATCTGCTGCCCGGGTATCTGTGGATTTTCCCCCAATCAGGAGGATTTGCCAATGTCGGGGCAGGTATCAGGACTGATGTGCTGAAGAAGAAGCGTATCAGTCTTAAGCAGGTAATGGAAAAAACAATTCAGGAGACTCCCGGACTCAGGGAACGATTTGCCACAGCCCGGGCTGAATCTCCGGTTTCCGCCTGGGACCTGCCATTGGGTTCAAAAAAGATCAGGCTAAGCGGCAACCGGACTATATTGGTGGGTGATGCAGGATTCCTGATCGATCCATTCACCGGAGAGGGGGTTGGTAATGCGCTTTGGTCTGGCTTTGCTGCCGCTGAGCATATAGGCAGGTGTGCCGAAGCAGGAAGGTTTGATGAGGAATTCAACAGGGAATATGATCAATTTGTTTACAACAAGCTTTGGAAAGAGATGCGGAACTCCTCCACCATCCAGCATCTTATAGGATACCCCGGATTGTTCAATCTGGTAATGAATCAGGCAAACAGAAGTCAATTCCTTCAAAAGTCAATTACCCGGATGATTGATGATCTGGAGGAGCGGAAGAAACTGAATAATCCGCTCTGGTATCTTCGGGTCCTATTCGGCCGATAAAAAAAAAGAGGCCAGGAAATAAATCCCGGCCTCATTTTTAACTAAATCTCAATTATATATCAGGGATCAACAATCGTGAATACGGTCTGAATCGGGTGTGAGGCATCGGCATTGATGCAGGCAACAGCAGCCCATCCACCTGGCAGCGGTACAAAACCATCACCATTCAGATTTGCGGCATCCAGCATCTTTTTAGCCATACCATTCAGATCATTGAAGTTAACGCTTGGGACTCCACCTTCCGAGGCACCGTTCCAGCTCGGGTCTTCCAGTTTCCATAACACCTGCTGCAGTTCCCACCATTTGTATCCTGCAAACTGATTCAGGTGATTGGCAAGCCAGTTTACACGGTCCCATTCCTTATTTTTAATGCGGTCTGGTAAAACCGAAGCCGGAAGCAAAGTGCTGTATATACTCACATTGTAATTGGTGTTGGTATAGATGGTGGTTGTCCTGTCGAAGCAGAATCCGGCCAGACTGCCGTTGGCAATATCATAACCATTACCAATATTGCTGAAATGCATGGTCAGGTAGCTGGTGCGGTTGGCATCATCATTTGGCAAAGTAGCATACAGATTTGCACTTTCTGGCAGGTTCATGTAAGGTGCGAAGGCAAAGTCAGCCTGTTCTGCGTTGCAATTACCGAGAACAAAATCATATACACCGTCACCGCCCGGGCCTGTGCCAAGCTGGGTGTCAAGCTCCTCAGCATCTTCAAAGAACCAGCTGTTCATGTATTTATAACCAAAGGAATCACCGATCTGTACAAGGATATAAAGTTTCAGTTCAAAATTGTCAACTTTATTGACCACATCAGAATATTTCACCTCTAACGGTTTTCCTTCACCAAAGTAGGACTCGTTTGAATAGGTCGATACCAGGTTTCCGTTGTTGTAAACCTCTACCTTAAAGATAGCTGGCATGTCAACCTGCAGACCCTGAGACTGATTAGCATAGGCACTGCCTGCATAATCCTTGTAATACTTGGTGCAAAAATCGCCAAAGAACCACATCTGTCTTACAGTGGCCTCAGTTGCCCGGAACCATGCAAAACCAAAATTCTTGTAAGTGGTTTCCTGGAAGCACAGTACTTCGATCGGGATCTCCAGTTTCTGGAAAGGGGCTACCGTGAAAGGAATCGGTAAGGTTGCACTGACAAACACACTGAAATCAGAACCGGTGTTCGGGGTTGCCCTGACAATGACATCATCTGAAGTATTATCGGGAGTGTTGTTGTTGTCCATGAGGGTAAAAAGAATGACCTCATATGAATCAGGGGTTAATTTTACCGCTTGGGTGTACAAGACATTGTTAACAGTAAACACCGAAGGGGTGTAAGTTTCATCAATGGTAGTTCCTATCTTTCTTATAACAATCTGTGCATAATCTGCGGCAGGATTGCTGCAGACCGTCGGGTCATCAGCTTTCAGCCCTTTCAGACCTCCGTTTTCAACTACGCTCGTAAAGATGACATCCTGAGGAGCGTTCGGGTCGGTGCCCGGAGTTTCTTTGGTGCAGCTGGTAAAAATCAAAGCTCCAATCCAAAAAAGTAATGCAAATCTTTTCATGGCTATGTTCTTTTTTTACAGTTTGAAAAACCGAACCAAAGCCTATGCCAAAGATTTTAACCTACTGATTATTAAATATTTACAAAATATTTATACCGGATTTTTTCCAGCAGCCGGACGAGGCAATCAAAAAATGTAAACTTCAGGAGCCTCTCTTTACCTCTATTTTGCTGAGAAGCCGGATATCAGTGAGGGAGGAATAATCATACTGGTACAGGCCATCATCGCCGATCAGCATCAGTACCCCCGACAAAGGGATGACATCATAGGTCTGAATATCCGGGAATTGGGCAAGCAGATGCTTGTTGATGGAAAGGGGATCGGTAATATCGTAAATCTTAAGGCCGGCAAATCCGTCGCAGATAAACAGTGTATTTCCATCAATACCAAGGCCATAGGGATTCTCAAGCGGATAGGTTTTAAGCTCAACCGGTTTTCTCACATCCTTAACCGAAAGGACCACCAGCTGATTGACATTATTTCCGCAGGCATTACCTCCCCTGAGGGTGACGAAAGCAAGATCTTCCCGCACCACTACCGGATCACAGCCGGTGAGATGCCAGAAATCACTGACATACATCGGGGAAGTGGGAGTACTGATATCATAGATCCGCATGCCATTCTGTGTGCCTAAAAACATATTATCCCCCAGAATGAACATGGTTTCAATGGTCCAGCCGGCGTTGAACTCCCTCCTTAGCACCAGCTTCTCCGGATTGGATATGGAAAAGATATGCAGATCCATGTTATCCACCGCGTACAGCGTAGTTCCGGAAATTCCGAACCTGGCCATCGATCCCCCAACTCCTACCCCGCCGCCGCTGCCGCCCTGACTGATCCCTCCATTGGAATTATCCTTGACCCAGGCGTCATCCCACCCATAAATCGGATAATTATAATTCTCAAGAGGTTGTCTGATTCTTTTTATCTCCCAATCCACCACAACGCCCTTCTCCTCCTCAATGGTGGCCACCGGATACTTTGTATCATATGCCGGTATGGAATAGGGCAGAACATCCTCTACCCGGTCAACCTCGTTGATGGACATGATATCGGTGATATCGATTGCAACAACATCCACATAGCTGTCGCAGTAAAGGGTCTGGTCCCTGACGGCAATGTCCACAGTTCCAGGGATCTTTATGTAGGTCAGATTAACTGGACTAGCAGGATTTGCATTGTTGATGACATGGATTCCTTTCATCTCCTCAACAATAAAGATCAGATCATCCTTGAAATAGATCTTGCCAGGATTAACCAGCTCCTCCGGTCCGGTTTGCGTCACAGAATTTCTGAGATCTTCATAACTCATGTATACCGGGCTATTGCCGGTAAATATCTCTGTAAACTGATCCTGACAGGAGATCACTGCCATCAGGAATATGGTGAATATGATTAAACCCGATTTTTTCATGACCCGATTGTTTTACCTGAATAAAATTCCGATTCTCATAACCAGGCGGTTGTAGTCCGCAAGCAGACGGTGGTCATTTTCAGCTCTGTAGAAAAGCCTCTGATTTCTGTAGCCAACAGAAAAAACCACACCGAAGTTATCGGAGAACATGTTCCGGATCCCGAATCCCGGATTGATGAGCCAGCCACCACCGGCACGGTAGTCGGGCATGGTATAATTGCCCTGCCAGGGCTTGGAATAATAGTACTGGGTTACATTGCTGTTGTCGTCATCCAGTGCAAACGAATATCCCAGATCAAGCATAAAAAATGGTGAGAAGCTTGAATTCCTCACATAATACCTGATATCCGCAAACAAAGGCATATAACTCCCGGCCAGAAACTCCACTCCCAGGCCCAGTCCTGCCGACAGCTGCTCGCTGACTTGCCATCCGTTGATGGTCTGAAACGTAAACGGAGCGGGATGGGAATTATGGGGACTTCCGATCAAAAGACCGTTATCGGTAATATTAAAGTAACCCCTGAATGCATGATTCTGCCCACCCGACTGATCGACCGGCTGCTGGCAATGAACTGCCGCCGCGATACCCCAGCTGGCAATTAAAAGACACAAAGCTTTTTTCATAGAAATACCTTTACCAATTCAATGTTGCCCATCAAATGATAAAGGTACGAAATCCATTGGGAGCCAATGAAATTCAGGCGCACATAATTTTTACCTCTTTGCGGTAGTCGGGGTTGACTTTAATAAACCCGGTGCCTTCTTCATGCAAAATGTATCCGCGGTCAGTCAGATCAAGAATGGTCCTTACCCCCCGGGCCTGGGCCATTTTGAGGTCCATGATTATGTCGCCCGGATAGGATCTTCCGCGCTTAAGAAGTCGTCCGAGAATCCTCCGCTCCGCCTTTTTCATCCGGATGCCTAAAGTAAGTATCCGGAGAATGTCTATTCTTCTCGTTAACATAGCTAAACTAAAAGTTGAATTCGGTTCTTTTTTCAATATACGAAAAAAAGCAGAATTCAAGTATCCGGTCAGCTGTTTTTTAACTAAAAATTAATACAGACAGGCTTGTTGATGCCCGATACCGTGTCAAGAGGCATAAGATGACCGGATTCGGGGTTGATCCTGAAGACTTTAATGGATCCCGAATTTTGGTTGGCAGCCATCAGAAAATTACCCAACGGATCTATCGCAAAGTTTCTGGGAGTATTCCCCCCCGTCGGAAAATGGGCTCGCTGGGAGAGGGTCCTGTCCTCACGGTTAAGTGCAAAAAGGACTATGCTGTCATGCCCCCGGTTTGATCCGTACACAAAACGTCCGGAGGGATGCACATGTACATCGGCGCAGGTATTTTGGCCCGTAAATTCTGACGGCAGTGTCGGTTGTGTAGTTACTTCCTTAAGCTGACCCGTATTCCTGTCAAATGACAACAAGCTCAGGGTTGAATCAAGCTCATTGATCAGTAGAGCCAGCTTGCCGTCGCCGGTAAAGCAGAAATGGCGCGGTCCGGCTCCTGGCGCAGTGTGGTATATGATTTTACCAGCAGCATCAAGGATTCCGCTTTCTTTATTAAACGGATAAACGACAACCTGGTCAAGGCCAAGGTCGCAAACGCAGGCGAAGCGGTTATCGGCCGACAAGGTTACTGAATGCACATGGGCCTTTTCCTGACGTTCCTTATTGGGGCCCGACCCTTCATGCCGGATTTCACAGACGGACTCTTTCAGTGATCCATCGGCAGCCACTGGGATCACGGACACATTGCCACCGGTATAATTTGAGACCAGAAGGAAGCGGTTATCAGCACTCACTGCAACGTGGCAGGGATGGGCACCCCGGGTCGGCTGACTGCCAAGAAACCGGAGATCTCCCTGGTCATTAAGAATCCTGTAGCTTGAAACATATCCACCCGGGATCCCCTTATAATCTGCCGTTTCATTCACAGCAAACAGAAACCGGCCATCATACGACCGGGCAAGGAAAGATGGATTTACTGCCGGAATAGCCAGCCCCGATGGCATTAGCTTCCCGGAAGAAGGATCAAACCGGTACCTGAGAATGCCTTGTTCAGGAGCCTCAGTATAGGTCCCGACAAACACCAAATCCCTTTGGCTTCCTGATCCGCTGCCAGTCAACAAACTGGTATTGGCCAGCAAAATTCCGGATGCACCTGATCCGGACAACATGAGAAATTTCCTACGGTTCATTGTGAGATCATTGAAGCTTAAATGTAAAAAAAGAACCGGCTCATTGGCCGGTCCCTTGTCTGCGATTCAAGAATCCGCAGGTATATCGTGATGGGAAATTGCTAGTCCAAAAAGTCCGGATCTTCCATCCATGGCTCAACCGGTTGAGATTCACTGGAATCGGTAAGATATCCCTCGTCAAACATCCACTGTTCCAACCCAGGCTGATCCAGATCTCTGAATTTCAGGATATAATCGGCAGCATCCTTGTCTTTAAAAGAAATGGTTATGTTATCGATCTGACCCAAAAATTTCTGAACCCTGTAAATGTTATCGGAATTCAGATCATCGCTGTAGATTTTTGCGAGATATTCGATGATCGGCTGATCAATGGTAAGAACAATCGGTTTTTTATCATTGTACTTCCTGGTGACGCGGTCGGCATGAACCGGCAGGGCTGTGAAAATGGCGAGAATAAGTACGCCGGCGATTTTGATTGTGGTTTGTGATTTCATTTAAATTTCCTCCTGATTTTTTTCCTTGTGTTTTCTAATAGTAAGACGGTCGCATCAAAATTCTGTTACATGGCGATGTGTTAAACTATGTGAAGATTAGGCACTTTATGGTTAATGCCCCGTTAATGGAATGCAGGTGTCGGATGTTACCCAATCAAAAAATATATTTGCAAACCAATCAGAGTGAAGATGAAGGCAATTGTTTTAGTCAGTACAGGAGAGGCAAAGGACGCCTTTGAGATCAGGAATTTTGAGATGCCTTCCGCGGGGGCCGGCGAAGTAATTGTCAGGGTTAAAGCCTCCGGACTGAACTTTGCCGATGTGATGGCAAGGAGGGGTCTGTACAAAGATGCTCCTCCCCTGCCCTCGGTTCTGGGGTATGATGTGGCCGGGACAGTGGTTGAAACCGGCAAGGGAGTTGAAAACCTGGCCGTCGGGCAGGAGGTGATTGCCTTTACAAGATTCGGCGGCTACGCAGAATATGTTAAAACACCTGCAGACGCCGCCATCTGTTTACCTGAAGGATTTGATCCGGCCCGTGCAACAGCCCTGGGTACCCAGGCATGCACCGCAGTTTACCTGGCCGAAGAAGCCACAAAACTGCAATCCGGTGAGAAGGTTCTGATTCAGGCAGCCTCGGGAGGTGTGGGAAGGATCCTGGTGCAGCTGGCTAAATATTATGGTTGCGAAATTTACGGGACCGCCTCGACCGCAAAACAGGAGTATCTGAAGGAGATCGGGGTGGATTATCCAATTGACTACCTGAATGACAACTTTTTTGAATTATTGACCAGTCGGAAAGTAAAACTGGATGTGGTCTATGACAATCTCGGCGGAAAAAGATACAGGGAGGGATTGAAACTACTGGGTCCTTGCGGGAGGATCATCAGCTACGGTGCGGCTGACCAGAACAAAGGATCGAAAACAAGTAAATGGGATACAATTAAATTAGGACTTGGATTCGGTTTTCACAGTCCGATTCCACTGGTTACCCAGTCGAAGGCCATGATAGGGGTTAATATGCTGAAGGTGGCCGATTACAGGCCCCTGGTAATGAAAAGAATGCTTGAGCGATCGGTCGCACTTGCCAAAGACGGCATTATTGATCCGAAACTCGACCGGACCTTTTCTGTTGAAGAAATGGGCGAGGCGCACGCATGGCTTGAATCCAGAAAATCAATGGGAAAGGTGGCAGTCCGGTGGGAATAAAAAAAAGAACCCGGCCGTTGCCGGCCGGGTCTTTGGGACTGTTTCGAAAACAAACACTTACTCCTTGCAGTTTCTTTGATAGTAAGACAATTTAAAAGCAAAAACGTTACAAGGGGTAATGTTAAATAGTGTGAAAAAACGGGGGGTTTTTCGTTAACGATTTGTTAATGGTTTTTGCTGTTTTTTCTCAACCAGCACCTTCACTCCACCCCAACGGGCTTCGTTTAAACCGCTAATAAGCTCATTTTCAAATCGGCTGTCGGCCTCAAAGAAGGAAAACTTCTTTTGAAGATCGATCCTGCCGATCCGGATATCCCTGCTGCCGGTCATTTCATTGATCAGTCCGATCAGGTTAGCCGGTGTAAGATTATTCTTGGTTCCAAGGTTGATGTAAAAGAGGGAGAACTTCACCTTCCGGGATGACTCCTTTCTTGGTGAATCACCTGCCTTCTTCTGCATTTTCTTTGGTTCCTGAACTCCCTGGTTCAAATCCGGGGCATTTTCATAAAACGAGAGAAACCGGTTGAATTCTACCGACACAAACCGTTTAATAAGGTCATCCCTTTCCAGCCAGCCAAGTTTCCTGAAGATAGTGGGAAGGAACTGATCAATCTGAGAATCATTTACTTCCACCCTCTCAACTTTGTCAATCAGGTTGAACAACTGCTTCTCACAAATCTCCCTGCCGTTCGGAACCAGCCTGCGGGTGAAATTCTTGTGAAGGATATTCTCAAGTTGCTCAATCTTGGAGTGCTCACGGGTATGGATAATGGCTATCGAGATCCCCGTCTTGCCGGCCCTGCCGGTTCTTCCGCTGCGGTGAACATACACCTCCAGTTCATCCGGCAGATTATAATTAATAATGTGGGTTAGGTCATTGACATCAAGACCACGGGCTGCCACGTCGGTGGCGACCAGCAGCTGTACATGCCTTTGGCGGAACCTGCTCATCACAAAATCGCGCTGAGCCTGTGAAAGATCCCCGTGAAGCACGTCGGCGCTATAGCCCTCCCCCATCAGTTTGTCTGCAACTTCCTGGGTTTCAGCACGGGTTCTGCAGAAAACGATTCCATAGATCTTCGGGTATACGTCAACGATCCTCTTGAGCGCATCATATCGGTCGCGGGCATGCACCATGTAATATTCATGCTGTACATTCTCGGCTCCGGCATTTCTTTTGCCGATCGATATCTCAACCGGATCCTGCATGTATTTTTTCGAAAGCTCCCGGATCTCCCTGGGCATGGTGGCAGAAAAGAGCAGGGTTTGCCGCCCTTTGGGCGTTTCGGCGAGGATGGTATCCAGATCATCCCTGAATCCCATGGAGAGCATTTCATCCGCCTCATCCAGAACCAGCCACTGGATGGTCTGAACTTTTAGTACCTTCCGGTTGATCAGATCAAGCGCCCTGCCGGGGGTAGCCACCACCACCTGCACCCCTTTGCGGAGCAACTGGATTTGGGTTTGAATACTGGATCCGCCATATACTGCAGCGATCCTGAAACCTGGCAGGTTTTTGGCAAATTTCTGCATATCTCCTGTGATCTGCATGCAAAGCTCCCGTGTCGGACACAACACGAGAGCCTGTATATTACTGACATGCAGATCAAGCTGTTCCAGGACCGGCAGGCCAAAGGCCGCCGTTTTACCGGTACCGGTCTGAGCCAGGGCAATGATATCTCCTCCAATGTTCAGCAGATGAGGGATCACCTCTTCCTGGACGGGTGTGGGCTGTTCAAAGCCCATTTCAACGATGGCGTCAAGTATCGGCTGACGCAGACCGAATTCGGAAAATGTTGTCATTCTGCAAAGTAAGCTCTTATCGGTGGATTTTCACGTCAAAGGCCGACTGATTGCTTCCGAATTTATTTAATCTGTATTTAAAGGAGAGCATTACATACCGGCCGATGATGTTCGACTGGCGCTCCATCAGGTAATTCAGCTCACTGATCCTCTGCAGGCCTGTGTTTTTATTCAGCAGGTCAACTCCTTGCAATGTCAGGATCCCCCGGTTGTTCTTGAGGAAGGTATAGCTTACCTGCGCCCCGATCAGCGGAATACTGACGGGTTCATCAAAACTTTCAGCCGTATAATTGGTCACATCTGCGGTGACATTGAAATTCCAGTGATCATTGGGAGTGAACCGCACTTCTCCGAACCAGGAGAAGTCAACGTACCGGTTGTTGAGGGATTCCTGCAATGAGTACCAGGCATTGGTGAGCGTTACGGCCCCTCCGATATTGGCGTCCCACTTGACCTTCTTGCGGTTGTCAATCGTAAGCGAGAACCGGTGACTGAGGTTGGTGTTGACGTTTTCGGTATTGTTGACCAGACTCATGCCCCTGCTGAGGTTCTCCCTGAACGAGGTGTTAACCTTGATCCCCAGTTTCTTGACGGCCGTGCTGAAATCGATGTTGGCTCCCGCCTGCCAGGCCGATCCGGCATTGATCAGGGTCATTTTCTGGGCCAGATTCTCGTCAATGGTCCTGGACCAGTTGATCTTATTCTGGGTAAACCCGGCATTCAGACTGGTAAAAAGGGAGGTAAAAGAGAACTGGTCAAAGATCAGCCAGTGCATAAAGATATCATGGCGATATTCAGGTTCGAGGTACTGATTTCCCGTCATCACCGACAATGGGTTGGTATTGTCCGATACCGGCAGCAACTGGCTGGTGGAAGGGGTGTTCACGCCGGTCTGGTAGAACAGCGACAGCCTCCGTCCGGTTTTGTACTCGTTCTCCCAGGAAACCATCGGGGTTAGATAAACATGCTGGCTGCTGATGGCCTGACGGTCCCACAGGGAGGACGACAAGCGACCCATCTCAACCCCAAGTCCGGCTGAGAACTGGATCTTATCGGTATTTCTTTTCAAAGCCACTTCCGGCTTGACGAACTGATAGGTTTTGGTGAAATCGGGACTCAGGCTGTCAATGATAAAATCATTTTCAGTGGGGATGCCCAATGTTTTGCGGTAGTTATCCTGTGACCCGGAAGCCTGGATCTCAGGCTCCAGATAGAGCTTTTTACCCAGTCGCTGACTCAGGGAAAGGGTGCCCGTATAATTGATATTCCCAGACCGGATGGTTTGAAAACGGCTGGCTACCTGTTCCTGTCCGGAGACAAAATTGGTGGTGTTGACGTACCTGCTTGTTGAATTTCCCGAGCTCCCATTGAAGCTGCCACTGACCTTGAAGATGGACCGGTTTCGGTTGAATTTCTTCATGTAGGAACCGTTGGCGTTTCCTCCCCAGTTGCCTGATTCACCTGTGTTTGTCATGGCCAGGGTGTTAGTCAGCAGATCATTGACAAAGCTGGAACTTTGTGAGTTCATCGGATTGAATCCAGCCGCCAGATTTACATTACCGTTCAAGAGTATATTTTGGGTGGAATCGATCCGGTACCTGAGACCAAAATTGATTCTGTGTGAAGTATCCCTGCGGACAGAATTGGATTCCGATTCCTGATAGAAGGATCCGGCCGGAGTATAGTTCCAGCTTTTGGTGGTTTCATTCAGGATTTTGTGTGTACCGCTGGCCATGTAGGAGATAAAAGCCCGGCTCTCTTTCGCCCATGAATAGGAAAAGTTCGCACCACCGGCACCTGACGAGGTGAGACCCGAAACCGGATCACCGAAATTGAGCGGAAAGCTGTTTTCCCCTCCAATAGCTATCCTGACACCGCCACCTGACACATCGGTGAGACCGCCCCCGAAGGACATCATATCACCGAAGGAGAATCCGTACTGATTGATGTTATTCATCATGCCCAGCACAGCCCCCTGGTACTTGTCGCTGAATTTGTAAGCTTTGCCGCTGCCCATGTAATGGTTGCCTGTCCCGGCACCGGCAGTGACATCGCCGAAGATTCCCTTCTTCATGTCATCCTTCAGGACCAGGTTGACGGTTTTGTCGCGGGTACCGTCGTCAATGCCCGTAAATTCCGATTCATCAGAATGCTTGTCATATACCTGCACCTTGTCGATGGCATCGGCAGGCAGGTTCTTGGTAGCTACCTTCGGGTCATTGCCGAAAAACTCCTTGCCATCAACCAGCACCTTTCTGACATCCTTTCCCAGAGCCTTTATATTGCCCGAACGATCGATCTCGATCCCCGGCAGTTTTTTCAGCAGCTCTTCGACATTTGCATCGGGCCGGGTTTTAAAGGCCCTGGCATTGAACTCGATGGTATCGTTCTTGATCTGGAGCGGGATGTATTCACCTACAACCTGCACCTCCTTGAGATTGACAGGTTTGGGATTCATCACTATCACCCCGAAATCCTCGCCGCCCGGATTGGGAACCGCAACTTGCTTGTATTGGGTCTGATAACCGAGGTAGGCAATATGCATCAGATATTTACCCGACTTCAGGTCCTTCAGGTGGAAATGGCCTTTATCATTGGTGATTCCGAAAAATTCCATGGTGGAATCCTTGGGATTTAGGAGTACCACGGTAGCTGAAATCAGCGGCTGGCCCTTATCGCTCAGAACATCTCCCTGCAGGGATGATTGCGCCTGAAGGGCAACGGACCCGGCCAGAAGAGCCAGAAACAGTATCAATTTTCTCATGTTTACACTGGATTATTTAGATATCCGGATCATCATCGTGGCACCCTCGGCATGGCCGGCTGAGCCACGTTCGATTCCCATCTCCTTCATTTTTTCATCCATGATGGTCTGAAATTCCTCTTTGGTAACTTTTTTCCCCTCTTTGGGCTTCACCAGATTGGCAACATCAACCTTGTCTTCGACTGAAACCGCAGTAATCACACGCTTGCCATCATTGTAGTTCACCTCCAGAACGAGTCCGGGCAGATTATTATAATTAGCCGGACCTGCAGCCACCGGAATACCCGGGGTAAACCAGGCCACCGTTTTGATGCTGTCCTTTTCCATAACTGCCTCCTGACAAGAGTAGCCCAGAATACTCTTTTCATTCCCCGTAAGTTTCCAGGGAGAGGTCTCCATGCTTCCTTCGATCAGGAACATGCGGGTCATGAATTCGCGCTGCTCGATCTGTTTCTTATTCTTCAGATCCGTAAACAGCTTATTATCTGGCTCTGATGTTTTAATCATCACCATTCCGCCCTCACCCTCAAATGCCATATTCTCATCTTCAGCAGCTTCCTTGTCATTGATAAACAGGGCGGCATCCTGATTGAAATAGAGGATTTTGTTTGATTTGCGCTCTTTCGGGATCATGTTGGCGAATTCAGCCCCGGCGCCTTCCAGATGAATCTCAACTTTAACGGTTTCCTGATATTTTACGGTTCCTGAAGTAACCTGATTTCCGCCAGACTGTGCCGATACATATTGAAAAGCAGCTGCGGCGGCTAATAATAGTAATGATGTTTTCATTTTATATTCTGATTTTGGTCCAAAAGTAGGAACAGGCAGGCAAGCATATGGTTAAGCAGCCATAAAATAAGGTTAATTAAGGTTAATGCCGTTGAGTCATATAGTTACAGGGCATACCTTTGTTCCGGTCAAAATAAAAATCAGCCATGAAAAGGAACATCGGATGGATCAGAATCTTGCTGATAACAAGTCAGTTGGTCCTGATTGCATTTGTCATTCAATGGCTGGCATATCAGTACCGGGATCAAAAAAGAATGCTTGCAGAGGAACTCAACCGGGAATATTTCGATTCCCAGCAGCAGGTGATTGACAGTCTGATCGTAAGTCATGTGGTTGATCCGGCGATTCATGTGGTCCACAAGACGAGGACCGATTCAGTGGGGATTTCCAATGCCGTGGTTACTATTTCAATGCCGGATTCTCTAAGAATAGAAAGAGCCGATACGAGTCATTATAAAGTATCGGTGCGTAAAAAGCAGGATGTATTGCTAAGGTCGGTAAAGCTCTTTATCGCCAAAACCAGTGATTCAACCGGCGACACGCAGGGTTTTACGAGAGCTTTTACCGATGAGCCCGATACCCTCATGTTCAAGGATGTATTTGAGTCCCGGGTGGTAAAAAAAGGTTTTCCGGTCACCTTTACCTGGGTGGGAGAGCCTGATTCGGCGCATTTGGAAGGATTGAAGGGAGCCATCCTCGTAGGCAGCCATTTTGACCCGGGATTCCCAGCTGCAAAGATAGGCAAGATCAGTCCGGTAATCCTGAAGGAGATGACCTCCCAGATTCTCTTTTCCCTTGTTCTTCTGCTACTTACGGGCTCTGCTTTCATAATCACCTTCCGGAGCTTAAAAAAACAGATGGTTCTGAACGCTCTCAGGAATGAATTTGTCGGGAATATCAGCCACGAGCTGAAGACTCCCGTGTCGACGGTGAAACTGGCCATAGACTCGCTGAGGAATTCTGAACGGATGAAAGATCCTGTGAAATCAGGAGAATATCTGGGAATGGCTGCCCTTGAGATGGCCCGGCTGGAAAACCTGGTGACCAAAATTCTCGACCAATCGCTGCTTGAGGAGAAGCTTGCCCCGGTGGAACTATCGCAGCTCGACATCAACCTGCTGGTGACCCAGGTGGTACAGACCTTTGCGATCAGGGCATCAGAGGAAGGGGCCTTACTTGAATTTGACTTTGCCACCGAACTACCGCCAATCAAGGGGGATTCCCTGTACCTGAGCAGCGTCATTGCCAACCTCCTCGACAACAGCCTTAAATATGCCTCCCCAGGAGCTGCCATCCAGGTGAAAACCTATCAGGATAAGGGTAAGGCATGCATTTCGGTGACCGACAACGGTCCGGGAATTCTACGGGAGTACCAGTCAAGAATCTTTGAGAAGTTCTTCAGGATCCCCGGAAACAACCGGCATAACGTGAAGGGATACGGCCTTGGGCTTACCTTTGCCCAGCAGGTGATGAAACAGCATGGCGGAAACATCCGGGTGACGAATCTGGAAAAGGGTTGCAGTTTCATTCTCTCATTTCCGGCACCCGAATGAAAATCAGGATCTTATATATTGAAGATGAACCCTTTTTGGGAAAGATTGTGTCAGAATCACTGGAGGCTGAAGGGCTTGAGGTAGTCTGGGAAACGGACGGAAATGCTGTGATGGGCCGCCTCGCCGGATTTATCCCTGATATTTGTGTGCTTGACATCATGCTTCCAAATATTGACGGGTACACCCTGGCCAGGCAGATCCGGGAGGTATTGCCCGAAGTGCCGGTCATTTTCCTCACCGCCAAAACCGAAACCGCCGATCTGGTGAAGGGATTTGAATCGGGAGGAACTGATTACATCCGGAAGCCGTTCAGCATGGATGAGCTGCTCGTGAGGATAAAAAATCAGCTGGCCATTCATAAAAACGGCAAAAAGATCTCGGATCCCAATGCCGGGGATGTCAAAATTGGCAAGTATGTTTTTTATCCGCTGAAATATGAACTTCACGGACCGGCCGGGATCATTAAATTATCGCAGCGCGACCGTCAGGTTCTGTCGATTCTCGCTTCAAACCCCAATGGAGTTACTGACCGCAGGGAACTTCTGATGTCCGTTTGGGGTGATGATTCCTTTTTCAATTCCAGAAATCTGGATGTATATATCAGAAAAATAAGGGAATATCTGAAAGAGGATCCATCGATAAAAATTCAGACCATCAAAGGTAAGGGATATCTGTTTTTATATTAATTTTAGGTGTCCCCCCTTATATAACGATGGCTTCCTCGTGAACAAGCTTTTTTTACTGCTACTTCTTGTTTCATTGTGGGCATGCAACAATGAGGTTGACCTTCACATGGAAGGTGATCCCGTACCAATTGTTTATTGCCTGCTGGATCCAGCCGGCGAAACTCAGTATATCAGGATCGGGCGCACCTACCGGGGTGATTCGATGGTGATGGAGAGACCGCCCGTGACCGACTCCCTGCTGTGGCAGGCACAGATGGAAGTTTACATGGAAGAATATCAGGCGGGAACTCTCCTGAAAACCTATGAATTCCTTCCGGTGACCGGAGCACCCAAGGATTCCGGATTTTTTCCGCAGGATGCCCTGTCTTTGTGGTCGGGGAGGATGAAGCCGGTTCCGGGAAACGAATACCGGCTGTATGTGTATTCCGGCAACATGGATCTGATGGTAACCGCCAGAACCACAGCCCACGGGCTTCCTGAAATTATTGATCCGATGAAGCTGCCGGGGAGAAAAGTGAATTTTGAAGCCGGTCAGCCTTTTACCGCCCGGTGGTATCCGGGGAATTACACGGGTGTGTATGAAATGATTTTCCGGATCCATTACCAGGACTCCTCGGGTTCAGGGATCCGCTTCAGGTCGGCAGATTACAGCAGCGGCGGTATTTATGACATCCGGCACGATCAGGTGCTGGACTATTCGATGGGTGGTCCCTCCTTCTTCAAAGCCATGGCCGGACAGATCGAACCCACCGACTCGCTCGTCAGGAGAGTGATCTCGGTGGAATTCATGATGATCTCCGGAGGGCTCGATTTATCGTTTTATTACCGGTCGGTGAATGATGCCGGAACCAACTTCACCAATTTCCTGGATTTTACCAATCTGATCAACGGCACCGGGATTTTTGCATCCAGGAGCACCATACGGATCACCAATCTGGAACTATCCAATGTTACGATTGACGAAATGGCTCACGGAAATATAATGTCAAGCCGTGGTTTTCTTGACAGCAGGGGGCAATAGCATGAAGGTGGCAATCAAATACCTGTGGATCCTGATTTTACTCATTGCCGGCTGCAACCCGGATGATCCCGGAAATACCGGCACCGGGGATACGGCCAATCCGACACACGGATTGATTGTTTTTGATTTTCAGATACCCGATATTGATCTGCCTGCCAATAAATTACACCGGGTGGATTTAAGTTTGGCAAGAACGGCAGACAGTCTTTACAGGAAGCAGTATATCAGTGCTGCCAATGTTTCTGATCTGAAACAGAGCTACTCCTTTGTCCTGCTGCCCGGAAGGTATTTTTACCAGGCTGGGGTCGATTGTACCGCCAGGGGGGACTCGTGCTATTATGCAGGATTTCCGGGTGGGTACCTCAGCATCTGGTGGACTATGGGATGGGTGGATGTGGAAGCAGGAAAAACCTTTACCAAAAACATCATTTTCCAGTAATGAAGCGCATTCCGGCACATAGAATCCTCCTTGCAGTCCTGCTGTTGACTGCCTGGCTCGGAGCCTGCGACCGGGATGAGACCGACTGGACCCCTGCCGTGGAATTTTCAGCCAAGCCTGACAGCGGGAACACTACCCACACCTTCAGCTTCGAAGCCAGGATCATCAATGCACCGAAAGGGAGGGAAGCATTTTTCGTACGGTGGGACTGGAACGGTGACTCTGTCTGGGATACCCGGTTCTCCTCTGAAACACGCGCGAGCCACAGGTATTACACTCCGGGTTCCCACCGGATCCGGACCGAGTTACTTACTCAGGATGGTCAGCGCGTTGTGCTGGCGAAGGATCTGAAAGTGAATCAGGGCTATTCAGCACCGCATCCGGCCTTGACGGTCAATCCACCGATGGGCAATTTTACCCTGATGTACACCTTCGATGCTGGCTCCTCCTATGACGATGAAGACTCTTCGCGAACGCTCACGTACCGGTGGGACTGGGATAATGACGGGATTTTCGACACCGAGCGGCTGACGGATCCCGTGATCAGGAAAAAATTCAGTTCGGCCAGGACCTATAATGTAAAACTTGAAGTAACGGATCCCACCTTCCGACATGCAACCATTATCAATCCTTTGATCATCAACAACATTGATACCCTGATCCGGGTTAACTTCGATTGGAGCTCCAAGAACGGAACGGTGAAGGACACCTTCTTTTTTGACGCATCGGCCACGAGGGATTCGCTTAATCCTGACCGTATATTCACCTATGCCTGGGACATAAAAAACGAGGTCACCTACGGCCCCTTTGAAACGCCAGACTTTCCGCATGTTTTCTGGACCAGGGGCGCACAGGAGGTCACCCTTACCGTCAGGGACAATTCAGGGCTTCAAAACTCACGGATGCAGGAGATCTATGTGTTTGATGAAAACAAGCCCCCCCGCCCGGGCATCAACCTTTCAACGCCCTTCGGGAATATTACGACCCAGTTTTACATAGATGCCTGGGCTTCCATGGACGACCGCACTCCTCCGTCGGAATTGCTGATTCGCTGGGACTTTGAAGGTGACGGCGTTTGGGATACCCAATGGTCCTATGACAAATTCCTATTTCACCAGTACAATTATCCGGGGACGTTCAACCTGACCCTGGAGGCCGAGGATCCCGGCGGTGAGAGGGCGGTGGTTACAAGGAAAGTCAAGGTTTCGGAAAATCCGGCGGAGACCAGCTATATTCAGGACAGGCGCAATGAAAAGTATTACGGTACCGTCAAAATCGGAGATCAGTGGTGGATGTCGGACAACCTCGATTACCGGTCAAATCCCAAGATGGACATACCGATGCTTCAGATCTGCTGGGGCGAGAACAGCGGGGGATGCGACAGGTTCGGAGCCTTGTATCAGGGCGCCAGAGCCATTGACTTCAACAGTACCGGTCAGAGGATCTGTCCCACCGGCTGGAGGCTTCCCACCCGGGCCGACTGGGAGGAGATGGGCCGGCATGTTCCGGCAACCGGCGCCAGGGAGGCCATGGAGGTGGGAGGAAAGATGGGATTCAACGCCCAGTATTTCGGGTATGGTGATTACACTTTCGTATATGATCTGTTTGGAAATATCGCGGACACGCTTTATAAATTCTACAGGTATTCGGAGGAGGTGAGGTTTTTATCCATCACGAAAAGACCATTTTTTGAAGTTTCAAGAATGCAGTTTTATTTCGGTCTGACCCGTAACTATGACGGCATTGACCTGTTGTGGGGTGACTTTGAAGGGTATTATTACGTCAGGTGCATCAAGGAGGATTGAAATAATTCCTACCTTCACCCTTGCGACTTACAACCTAAACTGATGTTCAGAATTATCAGCTCTGTTGACAAGGATTCGAAAGAATTCATTGCCAATCAGGAATATAATAAAAAACTGGCTGCGGATTATAAGGCAAGACTGGAATCGGTCATGTATCGTCTGGACGATCAGTACGTCAGGCGGCACATTGACCGTGGGAGGCTTTTGGTGAGGGAAAGGATTGATCTGCTGCTGGATCCGGGTTCCCCGTTCCTGGAATTTTCTACACTG
>Ga0172369_10002829_pt1 | contig 23373 bp, 19 predicted proteins | sample LakKiv25m_FD_114539 | JGI IMG/M metagenome (GOLD analysis project Ga0172369, IMG submission 114539) | Freshwater microbial communities from Kabuno Bay, South-Kivu, Congo - kab_022012_11.25m | ecosystem: Environmental > Aquatic > Freshwater > Lake | place: Democratic Republic of the Congo...
ACCGCAACGAATAAGTTCTGATCTATTGATCTCCACTAAATTCACAAAATACGATGAGGGTGTACCCTCAGCTTTTCCTGTTCCTTTAGCCACAATATATTTCTCTGCGTTTGGGATGTTTCTCAAAACACGACTAATTACGTCATTCCCTACCTCGTAGCAGCAGACTCCTATGGTAGGACCCAGAGCTGCTAGAACATTTTTCGGCATGACTTTGTATTGCCGAACCATCGCTTGTACAACCTTCGGCGCCACGCGTTGGGCCGTACCTCGCCATCCGGCATGAATAGCGGCCGATACTCGAGTCACCGGGTCCATTATCAATATTGGTAGGCAGTCTGCTGTCCTGATGGCTGGAAAGATGCCGGCTCTTTCAGCAATAACGGCATCAGCTATGGGCATTGACGAAGGAGGCGACGATAGGCTTACAATGGCATCGCTGTGGCGCTGTTCACACATCACGATTGCTCCGGGATCTATGCCGAGAGAATCAGACGCTATTCTGATATTCCTTCGAATGTTCTCTTCGTCTTCTCCTGGGCCGTTTGAAAAATTGAGTGAATCCGCAGGGGGCAAGGAACACCCCCCTAGACGTGTAAAAAAGCTTGCTACACCATTGAAGAGGGCAGCCCTCCGGTCTTCGTACGCGATGCCGCGCCTGTAAATAGTGGACGATTTCTCAAAGGACATCGAGACCATGACTGCGATACCATCTATCAATTGGCAATGCTGCTTCATCCCGCCTATGCTTGACACGCAAAGGATAAGATGGAAAAAGAGTAAAATCTTTTCTTGTGAGTTGCATCAGGATCATACGGATAATTTTAGATGCCTGCAGTACATTTATCGAGAATCCGAAATATAGGGATTACGGCTCATATTGATGCCGGCAAAACCACTTTGTCCGAACGCATACTTTTTTATACAAAAAAGATCCACAAAATAGGAGAGGTGGACGAAGGTTCCGCTACCATGGATTACATGCCTCAAGAGCAAGAAAGGGGCATAACAATTACCTCGGCCGCTACTACTTTCCATTGGAAGAATCATGAAATCCACCTTATAGATACACCCGGCCACGTTGATTTTACCATCGAAGTGGAGCGTTGTCTCAGGGTGCTGGACGGCGTTGTGGCAGTGCTGTGCGCGGTTGGGGGCGTTGAGCCGCAGACAGAAACCGTCTGGCGACAGGCGGATCGGTACAGTGTACCAAAAATCGTCTTTGTTAACAAACTCGATCGGATAGGCGCTAACTTCGGTCGGGCCGTTCACATGCTGAGTCAAAAGCTCGGGGCACATCCCGTTCCGATACAGCTCCCTATGATTCGAGACGATGAATGTCTGGGCGTCATTGACCTTTTGCGTATGAAGGCCATGAAATGGGATAAAGCTTCTCTCGGATCCGAAATATCTATTGAAGATATTCCGGCTGATTTTCTGGAAGATGCTAGACGTGCGAGACAATTCATGCTCGAGTCCGCAGCGGAGATGCAGGAAGATCTCCTTGAATCCTACCTCGATAGAGAAGATCTGGATGAGAATCAAATAATAGCTGGTTTACGGCAAGGTACTATTTCTAACAGACTTGTTCCTGTACTCTGTGGATCCGCGCTCAAAAATATTGGTGTACAACCTGTGATAGACGCGATCATAGATTTTCTGCCCTCACCCCTGGAGGTTCCCGCTGTTTCTGGAATTAACCCGGTCAGCGGCGCGCAGGAGACGCGCCTGCCGAAAATAAAGGAACCCCTGTGTGCAATTGCGTTCAAGGTTTTGATGGATCAAGGGAGAAAGGCGACCTTTCTTCGCGTGTATTCCGGTGCACTTCGTGCAGACACAGAGGTGTACAACGCCACTAGGGGGAAAAAAGAGCGGGTGGCTCGACTGTTTCAATTGCACGCCAACAAGCGAGAGCGCATCGATTCAGCCCCTGCTGGTAACATCGCCCTTGTGGTCGGACTGAAGGACACCATCACCGGGGACACGATAACCGATCCTGGCGCTCCCCTGGTTCTCGAATCCCTTGATCTTTACAAGCCGGTCATCTCAATTGCTATAGAGCCTGAAACACGAGGAGATCAGGAAAAGCTTCCGGGGGCTTTGGAAAAGATTTCCCTCGAGGACCCTACTTTTTACTACACTGAAAACCAAGACACTGGTCAGCTGTTGATCTCCGGTATGGGAGAACTTCATTTGGAGATCATTCTAGATAGATTGAATAGGGAACAGAACGTACACGTCCGGACTGGGAAACCCCAAGTGCTTTACAAAGAGACTATCCTCTCCTCTGCGTCAGCTCATGCTAAGTTCGACCGGGACATCCACGATGCACATCATCTAGGGGAACTGACGCTTTCAGTTGAACCTACTGAACGAGGCGCTGGTTTGATCTTCGAGTCTGCGCTTTCTCCCGATGCCGTTCCTAAAGATCTCCTCATGAATATCCAGCAGGGCGCGACTGAGGCCATGCTCGCAGGTGTAGTCTCCGGAAATGAAGTAGTGGATGTACGCGTTCGATTAAGCGAGGTAGGGCCGGATGTGAACTCAATGACCGGACTGGGCCTTAAAGTTTCAGCAAGTCATGCCTGCAAAGAAGCTTGTGAAAAGGCTGCGCCAGTCCTGCTCGAGCCCTTTATGAAATTGGAGATCACCGTGCCCGACGAGTTCGTGGGCGAAGTAATTGCAGACCTGAACAGCCGAAAAGGGCGGATGGACGAAGTCGTGCCTGGTTCCGGTTTTTCTATCATAAGAGCAGTGTGTCCTTTGGCCACCCTGTTCGGATATTCCACATCTCTTCGATCCATATCCCAAGGACGCGGGGTCTTCTCCATGCAATATTCGCACTACGATGTGAAAACATAGACCCGTACCACCTGCTTTCAAGTTTTTCCACCCTGTTTCTTGAAAAACGCCCTCGGAGCCCCCACATTTAGAAATTCCGAATTGAAATCTCTGTACAGCGAGTGATAGTCCTGAATACGATGCCATTTTTTGAGGTAACCCTCGGGTAAATCCTCTCGCTCTTCTACGGATGACCAACCGCCAGGTATCGGATACGCATAGTATGGGTACCTTCTCGGAATCCCTCGGACAAGGATAACCTGAGTCAATGTCCATTCCCTCAAGGCCATGTACACGCGGTGCATTCCATCGTTAACGATGAACTGGATAGATCCGTCCTGCTCCACCGATTCCTCTACTACAGGGGGTAATAAATCTATGGGCTCAGGAGCATTATCTATCCATAATCTCACAAATCCATCTAATCGGTATATGTTGCATCCATGCTCACTCAACGCCCATTTCAGCTCCCTCACCTTTTTTAACTCGGATTTGAGAATATAATTCTGAGGCGGCGAAAGCACCTTCGGTTTAACTATTTCCAGCGAGATGAACGTCTTTTCGTAGATCAGGATGTCAGGCTGTTTCAACAGCCTCACTCTGCGAAGTTTGTCTATGAGTTCGGTTTGAGAAAAATGCTGCAACTGTTTGATGATCATTCGTCTAGGACCTCTGGACCTCTCCGGCTAGGGTTGCAAACTTTGGCGAGTGATTCTAGGCTCAGGGCCGTCAGTTCATCCGCTGGAGTGGGAGTTAATTTACGCGTTGATGTCTGCTGAAGTATGTCGAGTACGAAACGAAGAGATTCGTCTGATATACGTATCTGCTGGAACACTCGAAAGGATTCTTCCGACTGCATAATGCGCCGCCAGTAAAGATCAAATTCTTTGTTGAGCGATTCATAAGACTCTTCATAGTAAACTTCTTCAATGCCAGCCTGAATAAGTTGCTTGAAACACCAGTTGCATGGTTCCAAAGTGCAGTATAGAGACGCCCCTTCCAAAGAGATGCCAAAGCGAGCAGCTTGGTCTATTGCGTTTACCTCTGCATGGCTTGAAATGCAGTAGTTGTACTTGTCGGCATCGCTTGCTCCTATACTCCTCCTAAGACAAAATTGAGGCCCGCGATCGATACAATGCGGGGCGCCGTGCACAGCGCCATTGTAGCCGGTAGCGAGGATCCTATTTTTCCTCACGATCACTGCGCCTATTTTCCTCGAGTTGCAAGTCGATCTAGCACTCACTAGCTTGGCAAGCAACAGGAAATATTCGTGCCAGGTAGGTCTATTCATTCTGTTCCTTCGTGTATCGCTTTTTTTGTCTAGTCGGGGCCGCTACTGCCGAAAACAACTCAGTTCAAGGGCTCCACACAGGACTTGATCCTGCCAGATTCCACCAATTCCATGAATTCCTCCCCTAATACGTTGCTCAACTCGCTAACCATATCCCATCTCCGAATTCTTTCCAAAGGTGTGTCTATAAATCTCATGAAGTCTTCTCTCCCCGGTATCCGACCGTCCGGCAAGAGTTGAACAAAATCCTGCGAAGGGTATATTTGCACCACATTCTCTGTAATCTCTCTATAAGCGGTGCGCCATCTAAGCTTCTTGTCAAACCAACCAGGCGTAATCCTCTCTTGATAATGAAAAAATAACGTGAGTTTGTCGTCACTTGGAAGATATCTTGCATTCAACTGATAGTCTCGCAGTCCTCCGTCCCGGTACACGCCGGACGGGGCGTCGGGAACACCTCGGACTCCTAGGACGATAAACGGAAGCGACCCGGTGGCCAATGCCACGTGTCGTATATTTGCGGTAGTCAGCCGAGCTGTACTTCCATTAAAGCCAAAACCTAGAACTCCCCGCTTATGTTCTCCCGACAAAAAGACCACTCTCTCAAAGAAAATGCCTGTTCCCTGAGGGGATGCTATATTGCACAAGCCTGCCATTAGTAGGGCCGCCCCCTGTACTAACCTGTTCTCAGCCGCAGCAGGCCCCCTTGCCCGTACAGTGTGAATGGCTAAATCAAAATGTGGATGATGCAATATAAAGTCCACGTCATCATCCATCAGAAACGCCTCCACGTTTCTCTTGAGCGCTTGGGACACAGTTTTCTGAGTATCTGATTCGGTAAAGATGTTACGCGAGTACGCGATCCTGAGACGTTCGTAGCTTAGTAGAGGATCTCGACAGGACATGGCTAGACAGCGCCACGCCCCTGCGGAAGACCCCGCGAGAAGCACGCGATGCCCAGCACGCTGGAGAAATTTAGAGCGAATAACGGCGCGATCAAACCCCACCGATACGAACCACTTAGGACCTCCGGCTGGACCGGCATAGGTGCCTATGCTATCGGGTCTAAGCCCCTCATCTCTAACCAGAGGAAAGGCTTTATGACCTGCTTTCACTTTTAGATAGGTTTTCATCTCTACATGTTTTGGCCGGGTGATGGTGATATTATCAGTGGCGGCGCAGGATAACAAGATGATATATTTTTTAAGTGATTATAGTATAATACATCTATTAAAAATAATTTGAATTAGTCATTAATAGAATTTCTATAATATTTTATCTGTTACTATAGTTTTTTCTTGACAAAATTTTTCGTAATGGTATGCGAAGACCAATTTTGTCAGACATTAAGGAGGGTATGTTGAGAAGTTACCCATCCGGAGGCTCGGTCCGCCTCAAATTTCCACTGTATAACGCATTGCGGTTCTTGTAGCGGTAGGTTTCGCCCCTCGCTTGATATTCTGAACTAGTCTCCCGGCTCAGCGACTTTCGGAAATTAAGTGAGCAATGGCACTCAATCTTTTGGAATACAAACACTATTGGTATGCCAAGAGGGGGGGGATCATGTGCCTACCGGGCGTCTGAATCTTTTTATCAGCGGTTTCGTTAGAGGGCAGCTCAGACAATTTATATTTGTTTTGTCTAATGTTTACAGGACAATTGAGAGGTTAATTTACTATATAGATCATTAAATTGTCATAATAGATATTATTTACTGTATATATTATATTACATAATATAGTTTCTCGTAAAAATAGCGAGCTATTTGGAATTGTGTTTATTTTTCTCTTGACAATATACGCTCAATTATAGTTTAGCGATCCCAGATTGTTGAGCTGGGAGGATGGGTGTTATGAGAATAAAGCACCATATGGTACTATTATGTCTATTGTTTATCGCTTCATATAGTATGGCCTGCGCCGCAGGCCGTTCGTCCATTAAAGTAATCATTAACCCCGAGAAAACTGTCGGGGAAACCCCAAGTGCTTATTGGCCCGCTAACGGCAATTCCTCCGACCCTGAGTTTTATCCGCAGGTCGTACAAGCAGCGGCTCCAGCGGGGTACTCGCCTTTTTCAGGCGTCTCTTTCAGCACCGTACCGCGCCCCATTACGAAGGTAAAGCAGCCAGCTTGTTCTCCTGCGTTAGTCTGCGGCCCTGCGCCTCTGAAACCCTGCATTCTACCCAAGAGGGAATGTGGTCAATGGGAACTCTCGGTTCAGGCGTTTTTTGCCCGGGTCAGGGGCAAGGTCAGCTGGCCGTACCATCCGACCGTTGACTTTAATGACGATCTCGGACTGGACAGCCACAAGGCCTTCTTCGAATACGCCGCACGATATCAGTTTAGACCCAGGTGGGCTATCATCTACTCCATTATGCCCATAGAAATGGAGGCCAACTATATTCACCCTCTCTTCCCTGGGATGGTCTTCAAGAGCAAGTGGGAAACTGTTTATCAGAGGGTCGGATTGCTTTTCGAACCCATCAGAACGTGCAGCGGCGCCATTTCGATCTACAACGCCTGGGTTTTCAACCCACAGCAACTGACCTTGCATAGCGGAGGCCATTGCCGTGCATATAGCACGATGAAAATAGACCGAACCCGCAACATGGTGATGTCAGGGATCGAAATCGAACGATGCATTACCACGAAATGCAACGGCGGGTCGCTGTCGTGTGACAACAGAGTGGGTATAGCATATCTGGACGGAACTTTTGGTCTCGACGTTCAAACGGGTCTTCGTTACAGCGTTCCCCTGAATTGTGGACGCTGGGGATATGCAAAGGGTGGTTATCGCTTACTGGATTTCAAGGAAGATCGAGTGGATTATAGGATCGATACATACCTTACTGGGTGGTTTGTGGAACTCGGTCTTGCATTCTAACAGATTCTTCTCGGCAGAATGGCGCCGGAAAACTGAATGTCCAATACAACGGGGCTTTACACCTCATCCTTGAGTGAATGTCCTCAGTCAAGGACGCTCGTCTAAAGTTCCCTCCTCCGGCGCCATTCATTTTTTTAACTCAAATCCAAAAAAACGAAAAGCCCGAAAACGGCCTTGCGACCGCCCCTTTCTGGGCTTTTCTGAGAGCGAAAGGGTATGTTGAGAAGTGATTGTCTCTTATCACGTTTACACTTCAGTGCAAGTTTTTTTTTGTGTCTCGCTGATATTGCCCCAGAATGTTCTCAGATACTACCTATTAACATTAAGCAAATCCGCTGTTCGCTTTTCTTCGGGCTGAAAAAGACGCCCAATAGCAAAGCATGGCAGCCGTACTTGCCCGTGACGATTCTCGAACCATTGGCCAACATGCTGGGTCTCTTGAGCGTCGTTTCAAGATACTTTTTTTGTAAAAATAACCTATAAAAAAAGGTTTACATATCTTTGCTATTGTGTTACATTATGTTTGGCGAGGATATTTCACATCCACCTTTCAAGATGGAGGAACCACATGCTGAGCTCTGATGCAACGAGAAACGGTGAAACCGGTCAAGCTCCTAAACCCGCTGTGGGTTGGACGCTGCTGCATTCATGGATATTCCTTATAATAGTGGCTCTCGGCGTGGCTGTGATAGCTATGCAAAATCGCTATCACTATTTGAGTCCCCTAGGTCTGGGCAAGGCCTACCGAATCGACAAGCTTTTTGGGAGTATTCAGGAATTCGATCCTGCTGCTGGTTGGATCACCGCTCAGCTCACTGCTCCGAAGCCTTCTCCGGCTCTCTCGATGATGGAACCGCCTGGTTCGCCTATCGGTTCCCACGCAGTTCCTATGAACATGCCCGCTCCTCCACCTCTTAACGAGACGCCCGTTCCTGCTCAGCCCACTGACAAAGGACTTTCGGAGCAACCCGCGGCCACTAGCCCGCAGCTAACGCCTCCGCAGGTAGCGTCTCTACCTGCCGTCAAAGAAGCTCCCGAACTCTCTAAGGAAGAAAAATTACAAAAGTTTCAAAAACTATTCCCGCAATTCGGCCAGGAGGAGTTTCAATTGGCCAACGACGACCTTTATCCTGATTGGAAGGCAAACGTTTCCAAATCTGGGACGTGGGACCAATTCATCACGGTGTATGGTGATTTCGTGCAATGGTGGCTCGACGCCGGCTCGCCCCCGGAACCGGGCTTTAAGTTGTGGAAGGACTTCCTTGCTTCTCCTCATCAATCCAAGAAATGACACATTAACTTGACAATAAGAATGGCCCTTTTTCGGTACCCTCTATCGTCACCGGAGGGTACGCGCTTCCTTGGATCCTAAGAAATTTCTGCTCAATTTTTTTGAGTATTTCGATCTATTGACGTCCACTTCAAGACAAGGTCTTTGCGCTGGCAAAGATCATCCTCCCTGCAGTCGTTTGCAAGACGCTGGTTACCACTGCTTCGATGCTCTTGCCAATATACCTTCTACCCTGTTCGACTACCACCATCGTGCCATCATCGAGGTACCCCACCCCCTGCGTTGGTTCCTTTCCCTCTTTAATGATTTGTACCTTCATAGTCTCGCCAGGGAGTACTATGGGTTTCAATGCATTCGCTAGTTGGTTGATGTTGAGTACCGGCACAGAGTGTACCTCTGCTACCTTGTTGAGATTGAAGTCATTAGTGAGAATCGAGTAACCTTTATCCTTGGCCAAGTTTATGAGCTTTTGATCGACTTCCCTGACCCCTGGGTAGTCTGTATTATCAATCGTAATACGCACCAAGGATTGCTTCTGAATCTTATTCAGTATGTCTAATCCCCTTCGCCCTCGCGTTCTCTTGGTTACGTCTGCTGAGTCTGCGATCATTTGCAGCTCTTTGAGCACGAATTGAGGTATTATGAGTTGTCTGTTGACGAATCCGGAATCGCAGATGTCTGCAATCCTCCCGTCTATGATCACGGAAGTATCTAGAATGCTTGCCGTGTCCTCTATACCAGAGGTGCAGTTAGCCCCCTGAATTTTTAGATTTGAAAATGATTGCCAGCCCCAAAAGATGCAATAAGCCGTAAATATTAGCGCTGCATATCCAAGAATCACGTTGGTTACGCTGGGTTTGCCAATCGCGCTGTACGCGGCTATCAGTACGAGAACGCCCAATGAGGCTCCCACTAATCCGCTAGCAGAGGCTGCTAGGAGCCGCAATGGTTGTTTTAAAAAGACCGACTTCAAGATGTAAAAGCTAAGCAAACCAGCGCACGCCCCTGCTGCGCCGAAGAGGGCATTGATAGCCCAATCAGAATACAAATTGTTTCCATAGAGAGAAAAAAAAATGGTACTAATAAGGCACAAAATGGCAGCCACTCGCAGAGAAGGCATTAATGTTGTTTCCTTTCAGGCCCCGGGGGTCGTGACTCTGCTCTATGATTCGTCCTCGGCTGAAGTGGCTTCTTTTATGGCAAAAATGTTGCTTATGGCTCTCTCAATTTCCGTTTCGCTCATCTTCCTGGCTATGGAGATTTCCTTGATCAAGAGATTTCTTGCTTGGTCGAACAGCCGTCTTTCTCCATGAGAAAGATCTTTGTTTTCCTTGAGGAGACTGAGATCCCGATAGACTTCGGCCGCCTGGAAGATGCTTCCACTCCTCATTTTCTCCTGGTATTCTCGGTGTCTTCGATTCCAAGTTTGGGTATCGGTTTTCATCCCCCTTTTCTTTAGTATTGCCAATACCTTGGGAACCTCTGTCTCATCTACTATCTTTCTGACTCTATTTGATTCAACCTTATCTACTGGAAGCTTGATGACTGGTTTTTCGTTGGCAGTCTTTATTTCAGTTTCTAGTATATAACATAATTGCTGCGACTCGCCTATTGTTTCCGATCGAATTCCTGTTATTCTCGCTACGCCATGGATCGGATATACTACCACATCTCCGACCTTGAACATGCTACCCGCTCCCTTCTCCATATCTAAGAAAGCTCCTCGACCGGCAACCTATGATTAGTCTTTATAAGTTCACAGGCTCTTTTCACGCGTTTGTCCTCTTGAACAGGGCTGACTAGGTTCTAATCTCTCTAGGGGTTGTGTTTTGCAGCGGGATACCGTTAATATGCCACCAGGAAGGGATGCGCGTCTCTCGGCCATTCTCCCTTCCCTGAAAACCGAATATATACTACGGATAGTGGTTTGTCAACTAAAAAACACAATATGGAGTAAATATGCCTGCATACGTCCTTTGTCTTGTAACTATTGACGATATAGAAAAGGCAGCCGAGATGGCCAAGATCCTCGTTGCTGAAAGGCTGGCTGCCTGTGTGAATATTATCCCTGGCGTACGCTCTTTTTATTTGTGGAAAGGACAGATCTGCGACGAGTCAGAGCTAGTTTTGTATATAAAAACCTCGCTGGAACTATACTCTGCTCTTGAGGCGCGAGTTCAGGAGATTCACCCGTATGAAGTTCCAGAAATCATTGCCGTACGTATTGAGAATGCGTTGCCAGCGTACCTGGCGTGGATTGATGACTGTTTATCAGCAAAGTAGTTTCATGGATTTATTAGCTAGTGGGGCTCGCCTACTTGACCTTTCTCTACCTAAGACAGCTCTACCAATCTTTGAGCGCTACAATCAATATCTATCATCTTGGAATCTGAGATTGAACCTCACTTCTCTCACCAAAGCGCCTGACATAGCTGTCCTTCATTTTCTGGACTCTCTCACAGTCCTGAAGGTCCTGCCGCCTGGTGTTTCCTCTCTGCTGGACGTAGGCACCGGCCCCGGTTTCCCTGGTCTTGTTCTAAAAATCGCTCGGCCCGGGCTAAGCCTCTGGTTGCTTGATACGGATCCAAAGAAGATCGTTTTTCTAAAACAGCTTGTAGCATATTTAGGAATATCCAATGTGCGTTTTTTGTCTTCACCGATCCTAGAGCTGCCTCTCCAAGCCTTTAAATCAGCTTTTGACGCAGTAGTTGCTCGAGCGCTTGCTCTTCCGTCCCTCTATTTGTCTAAAATTTCTTTGTTTCTTAAGCCCTCGGCTGTCTTGATACGCATGTTAGGACCAGGATCATTAATGGGCTCCCTCGACATAGCCCGCTTCATGCCGGTAGCTTATTGGTCCGGGTACCTGCCTTTTCTACCTGTTTATCGGCGACTCGTCGCATTAGCGCCTTCATCGAGCTCTGATCATACAGAACAGCCTAGCGATAGACACTGAGAGTCGCTCCATCGATTCTACATTTTTTTTGTTCTTCGATTCATTTTGTGGTAATACGTGACCGTCTCGCAACATTAACTACATATAGTGGGTCCATACGCATGGGACGCGTAATCTGCATATCAAACCAAAAAGGCGGAGTGGGAAAGACCACTACGGCCGTGAATTTATCCGCTTGTATTGCCCTTGCGGAAAGACGAACACTGCTCATCGACATGGATCCTCAGGGTAATGCGAGCAGCGGACTCGGAATCCGTCTCCCCAGCTCGAAACCCTCTGCCTATAATCTACTTCTGGGATCTGGCAACAGAGAGGAACTGATCGTTCATACCGCCATTGATAACCTTCAACTTATTCCCGCCACACAGGATCTTATTGGAGCAGAAGTGGAGTTAATAGACCTACCTGATAGAGAAAGCCTTTTGGCGAAATCATTATCGCCGATCACCGCCCACTATGACTATGTCTTTATCGATTGTCCGCCGTCACTTGGTCTCGTTACGCTAAATGCCCTTGTAGCTGCCGATTCCGTCCTCATCCCGATTCAATGCGAATACTATGCCCTAGAAGGTGTAGGCAGCCTGCTCAATACAATTCATCGTGTGATATCTGCGTTTAACCCTAACCTCACTATAGAAGGCTTTCTTCTTACAATGTTTGATCCTAGGACCAATTTAAGCCAACAGGTTGTCCAGGATGTCCGACAAAACCTGGGAAATCAGGTGTTCAAGACGATTATACCAAGGAATGTGAAGTTGTCTGAATCCCCTAGTTTTGGAAAGCCTGTTGTACTATACGATATTACTTCTCGGGGAGCTTTAAGTTATTTTGCGCTAGCAAAGGAGATCATCGATGCAGAAGATGCCGCAGACGCAGCGGAAACGATCTGCCTTGGGGCAGGGTCTTAGTGCACTCATCCCATTGTTTAGACCCGATCTTAAGGATGATAGAAACGCCGTGCTGTCTCTTCCTATTGATTCATTGGAACCGAGCGCATACCAGCCTCGCAGGTCCTTTTCGGCCTCGGCTTTAAATGAACTTGCAGCGTCTATTAAGGAGATAGGAGTGATCCAGCCTATCGTTGTACGCCATAACGAGACGGGCCTGCTTCAAATTGTGGCCGGCGAGCGGCGCTGGCGAGCGGCTAAAATGGCCGGCTACTCCATGATCCCCGCCATTATCAAAGATCTCTCCGATCAGGAATCCCTAGAAATAGCCTTGATCGAAAACGTTCAACGCGAAGACCTCAATGCGCTCGACCTTGCCGAGGCATATGATACTCTCCTAAAGAGATTCTCTTATACTCAAGAAACTTTAGCAAAGAAGATAGGGAAAGAGAGGTCCAGCATTGCCAATTACCTGCGTATCCTCCGTCTTCCTGATCCCGTCAAGAATCTCTTGAGAGAAGAGAAGATTTCCTTCGGTCACGCCAAGGCGCTCCTGTCCTTAGAAGACACAAAGGAACAGGTCAGTATGTGCCTCAAAGTCACTAAGCGAAAGATCTCAGTACGTGAACTCGAAAAGATAGTCCTGAACTACAAAAACCGCCGAACAACCCGCCCTCAAGAACAAATAGGCAGTTCTCCAGCCTCGGATCTCGCACTCGGCCTTTCAAGATTCCTCGCTACTAAGGTCGTAGTAAAACAAAACACCGACTGCTCTGGGAAGCTGGAGATATTTTTTCACAGCGAGGCTGAGCTTTCTCGCCTGTTGGACACTATAGGTTATTCAGCAGATTTATCTTGATTAACCTGATCCACCATGCTACGCTAACACATTATAACCTGTTAATATTACTGAGGTTTAGTTTTTATGCAGGATCTGTGGCAGAGATGTTTTGATCTTCTTAGTAACAGGGTCAACAAGCATGCTGTTTCTACGTGGCTGCTACCTATAGTGTGCGAAGAGGTTTCGTGCACCCGGATGCTTCTGTCTGTTCCTAACAATTTTTTCATTATGTGGATTAAAGACAATTACAGCGATCTCATCTCCGAGTCGGTTACGGAGATAACGGGTAGGAAATACGATATAGAGTTCAGATCGAGAGACGAATTTGGAGATAACATTGTTCCATCTGAGGACGTTTCATCGAAAGACACTTTTAACAAACAGGAGACTGGCATTACATACGAATTTGCCCTCAAGAATAATCTTAATCCACGCTATACATTTCAGAGCTTTGTAGTCGGTTCCTGCAATCAATTCGCCAGAGCAGCCGCTCTTTCAGTGGCAGAGAGTCTTGGAGGCACCTACAACCCTCTTTTTATATATGGTGGCGTTGGCCTTGGAAAAACACACCTTATGAGTGCTGTGGGATACGAAGTGCTGTCCAGAGATCGTCGGAAGAAAGTATCTTTCGTGAGTTCTGAAGAATTTACTAATGAAATGATCAGCGCCATTCGCTTTGATCATATGGTGGATTTTCGCAATAAGTACAGAAACTTGGATCTTCTATTGATTGATGACATTCAGTTCATTGCAGGAAAGGAAAGAACTCAGGAGGAGTTTTTCCATACGTTTAATAGCATTTATGAAGCTAGAAAGCAGATTATCATAACGTCAGATCGCTTTCCCAACGCTATATCTGACATGGAACAAAGATTACGATCACGGTTTAGTTGGGGCCTAGTCGCTGATATAGGCATTCCCGACTTCGAGACTAAGGTTGCAATCCTGAAGAGGAAAGCAACGGAAGATTCTGTAGATTTGCCGGACGAGGTAGCCTATTTTCTTGCTGAAACTGTAGAGTCCAACGTTAGGGAGTTGGTTGGTTATCTAGTGCGAGTCATTGCCATGAGCACACTACAGGCCAGATCTCTTTCAAAAGAGCTTGCCCAAGCAGCTCTCAAGGAAATTATTCATCATCACTCGAAAATCATTACCATAGAGGAAATAATCACAAAAGTGGCGAACGCATTCAATGTAAAGCCATCCGACATCAAGTCGAGAAAGAAACATAAATTATATGCTCTTCCTCGTCAAGTAGCGATGTATTTGGCAAGAGAACTGACGCAGTTCTCTTATCCTGAGATCGGATCAGCTTTTGGAGGGAAGGATCACTCTACTGTAATATATGCTGCGAAGAAAATAGAGCGGAGACTCGGTGCTGATAATTCTTTCAAGGCACTTGTGGACGGAGTAAAGGAGTCAATTAGAAGATAATTTTTCTAGGAAAGCCTGTGATAATCTTGTTAATAAGATCTGAAAAGACCGGGGTATTTTTGGTCCGCCGAAAGTATTAACAACAAATATGAGGATAGTGTCACAGTTAGTTGCCAATGACACAAGGCCTTGTGTCGGCATATCAACATATTCACAACTTTTACTACGGTTACGATTATAATTAAAATTTCATAAATACATTACAGAGGAATAAACAATGCTCCTGGAAATCGAAAGAGACATACTTCTTGAAGCACTGGGCCGAGTAGTTCCCATAGCGGATAAAAGGACTACTCTACCAATTTTGTCACACATTTTGATGGAAGTAGAGACTGAAAGATTAGTTCTCATGGCCACGGATCTCGAAATAGGATTGAAGATGTTTTTGCCCTTTTCTTCAGAAGAAAAAGGAAAGATAGCCCTTCCTTCCAGAAAACTTTATGAAATTGTTAAAGAGCTTCCATCAGGAACGATTGAAGTGGAATATTCAGACGCATATAGAATAACCATAAAAGCTGGAACAAGTATTTTTCAGTTATCTGGTATGGATCCTGTGGATTATCCAGCACTTGGGGATAATAAGAATATTGAATTTACCAACATTGATTCGGCTAGCTTTAATTGGATGATCGAAAAAACATTGTTTGCGGCTTCCATTGACGATGTCCGTTTCAATCTTAATGGGATATTTTTCGAGCAAGAAGCGCAAGTGATGCGCCTTGTGGCCACGGATGGACATCGCCTTGCCTACGCTGAAAAGGAGCTGGGAGTAGTCATTAAGCGGTCATTGGTGGTCCCCAAAAAGGGGCTTAATGAGCTAAAACGCATATTGGAGAGCACCAAAGGTGATATTCAGTTAGGATTTGACGAGAAAAACATGTACATCAAGACGGATAATTTTTCAATGACTATCCGCTTAATTGACGGAGAGTATCCTGATTACAGAAGGGTTATACCATCCAACCCGCGTGGAAAACTATCTATCACTCTTAAGAATTTGTTACAGGGTTTGAGGAGAGCATCCATATTTACTACTGATAGGAGTAAAGGCATTACCGTAATTGTTTCAGAGGAAGGAACCGTCTTAAAAGCAGAACATCCAGAATTCGGGCGTTTTGAGGAAGAAATAGAATCTGTTTACGAAGGGGACCCATTTGACGTAATCATCAATGCTTACTATTTGATGGAGGCGCTTAACGCAATTGAGACGCAGGAGGTGACCATCGAGTATTACCGAGAAGCAGGACCCATAGTATTGAGAGCTCAGCCCGATGCCAACTATTTCAATCTCGTGATGCCTATGAAGCGTTAGTATAGCTACTACGCGAGAACTTATGGAGGTCGGAAGAAAAACGTGGAAGACGCGCACTACGGAGCGGAGCAGATAAAGGTACTCGAGGGGCTGGAAGCAGTACGCAATACTCCCGGTATGTACATAGGGAATACGGGGCAAGAAGGGCTTCATCAGCTAGTTTGGGAAGTAGTTGACAATGCTGTTGACGAAGCATTGGCAGGATACTGTAAAAATATCAGTTTGTTAATTCACCTAGATTCTTCAGTAACCATAGAAGATGACGGCAGAGGAATCCCGACGGACATACACCCAACTGAGAAGAAACCGGCTGCTGAGGTAGTAATGACAGTATTACACGCAGGCGGCAAGTTTGACAGTAATAGCTATAAGGTTTCAGGAGGCCTCCATGGTGTAGGAGTATCGGTTGTAAATGCTCTTTCGGAGCAGCTAAAATTAGAAATAAGACGGGGCGGATTGGTGTTTCGCCAGACCTACGAACGGGGTCGAAAGCAGACGGAATTAGAATTAGTTGGCAACACTAAACGGACAGGCACCAAAGTAACATTCAGGGCTGACAGAGAAATATTTGACGAATTAGAGGTGAATTACGACATCGTAGCGGCACGGTTGAGGGAGCTCGCGTATCTCAATAAGGGACTCAGGATTACTTTTGAGGACGAGCGATCAGAAAAAGATCAGGTCGTGTTTCAATACGAGGGCGGCATAGTCTCTTTCGTCGAGCACCTCAACCGGGCAAAAAAAACTATGGAAGGCCATCCTATTTATATAAGCGGGGAAAAGGATGATAGCCATATAGAGTGCGCCATACAGTACAACGATGGATACAGCGAGACCCTTTTCTCATACTGCAACAATATTAATACGTTCGAAGGCGGGACCCACGTGTCTGGCTTCAGAGCAGCTCTCACTCGAACCGTGAATCAATACGCCAATAGCAAAGGCTTGCTAAAAGAAGGTAAGACGCAATCAACAATTACTGGTGACGATGTTCGAGAGGGTCTTACGGCAGTACTCAGCGTACGGATGTCAAACCCGCAATTCGACAGCCAAACGAAGTCCAAATTGGGGAATATGGATATACGCGGTGTAGTCGAGCAACTAGTCAATGAGAAGCTATCGGAATATCTCGAGGAAAACCCTACTATCGCACGATGGATGGTTCAGAAAGCCATAGATGCAGGGAGGGCAAGGGAAGCGGCGCGAAAGGCGCGAGAACTCACCAGGCGCAAAGGTGCTCTTGAATCAGCATCGCTCCCAGGAAAGCTTGCCGACTGTCAGGAAAGGGATCCGGCCAGGTCGGAACTATTCATTGTAGAGGGAGAATCAGCTGGCGGTTCGGCCAAGCAAGGGAGGGATAGGCATACTCAGGCAATTCTACCTCTTAAAGGAAAAATACTGAATGTAGAAAAGGCGAGGTTCGACAAGATAATTCAAAATCAAGAGATTAGAACTCTTATTACTGCGCTGGGTACTGGCATAGGGGAGGAAGACTTTGACATAGCCAAGATACGCTATCACAAGATCATCATTATGACGGACGCTGATATAGATGGATCGCACATCCGCACGCTCCTCTTGACATTCTTTTTCCGTACCATGGTGGAAGTGATAAATCGCGGTTACCTGTATTTTGCTCAGCCGCCCCTGTACAAAGTTAAGAAAGGGAAGCAAGAGTGGTACGTAAAGGACGAGGGAGTTCTTGATGACGTTATCCTGGCAGAGGGGCTAGACAGTATTTCCGTACAGAACGCGGAGGGAGAAACCTTAGATGTATCGCTGCTCATGAATGTGGTAAAAAACATACTAAGGATGGAAAAAGTGCTGGACATGTTTGAGCGCAGAGGCATGGACAGGCTTGTTCTCAAGGAGTTTGCAGGGGAAGATCTATCGCGGGAAGTATTCAAAGATCAGTCTCAGTTAGATGGTATAACAGAGGGAGTAGTTGAAAGAATAAAATCAAAGCAAGCGGATATGGGAAGCATCTCGTACGATATACGAGCCGATGAGGAACAATCAACTTATTATGCGAGTCTGGAAACAAGGAAAAACGGAATTAGCAGAAGAACCCTCGTTGATAGCTCCCTAGCCGAATCGCCTTCATTTCGGGAAATTATGTCTATCACTAGAAGAGTGAGGTCTTTTGGAAGCCCACCTTTTTACGTCAAAGGCGAGGGGAGTGCTGAAGAGATACGGAGTTTTTCTGCGCTCGTAGATCGTATTTTAGAGATTGGCAGGAAAAAGCTGAGTATCCAGCGGTACAAAGGGCTAGGTGAAATGAATGCAGACCAACTGTGGGAAACAACCATGAACCCTGAGAAGAGGAAGATATTACAGGTGAGCATCGAGGATGCGGTCAAGGCGACGGAGATTTTTTCGACTCTCATGGGCGATCAGGTAGAACCGAGGAGGGAATTTATAGAGCGAAATGCACTGAATGTAGCCAATCTCGATTACTAACCAATGGAAATTACTGTTGGAATTTTACCTTGACCTCGTAATGCACTCAGTGTATTCTGCTGCTACTCTGTGCGAATTATTTTCTTGCAATACACCATGCTTTAAAATCCTAAGTCGTTCTTTTTGGGAAGGAGCCTCCAATGATCGAAAAGAAATCGTATATCCGTATGAACAGTTGGTTATTGGCGTGCTTGTATTTCTTTGTAGCGGCATTATCGGTAGGCCTGTGGCATTCATGGCAGGCCGTAGCAGCTGATCAAGAGACTCCTACCACCCAATCAGCGTCGCCGGTTCCTCAGCTTCCAAACAAACCCAGCGGGCCTGATCAGGGAGAGCCTAAAAAGACTGAGCCTCCTACACCTACTCAGGCAGTACCCTCAAAAGAAGGACAACAAGGGGGAACAAGCACAGAAGGGGCTCCACCTGCCTCAAGATCGGTTGAAACCCCAGCCGTGGTTCCAGTGGAACCTAAAAAGGAGACAACGGAACAGAAGACTCCTGCAGCCGCAGAGAGCCAAAAGGAAGAGAACAAAGAGTCTGACGCGCTCTCGAATCAAGCTTGTATGGAATGTCACAACAAAGACATACTAAGCATGTCTAAGGAGGATCTATTAGATCAAGTGGTGGTTGAAGGAAAGCCTGCTCCGCCGAGACAGAAGCCTCCTTTCGTGTTTGGAGAGGTAAGCCTGTCTATTGATCCTAAAAAATACGGAGACAGCGTACATGCTGACACAACGTGCATCTCGTGTCACGCCGACATCAAGGACCTGCCGCACAATCAGCGGCTAAAACCGGTAGATTGCAAAGAGTGTCATGAAGACTTTGTTGCTAATGTGGAGAAAAGCGCCCATGGACATAAATCAGGCAAGCAGTCGCTAGGCTGTGTAGGATGCCACAATGTGCACTATGGGCAGGGCAAAGAGACGTATGATAAGGATTTTCAACGCAAGGTCTGCTTAGATTGTCATCAGGCCTACAAAATGGATGCGGTGAAAGCACATGAAAAACTATACGAACCCCGTCTGCACCTCGCTCTCGACTGTATGCTGTGCCATCATGGGAAGGAGAAGGGAGTTCACAATATTCCGCTGGTGAAGACCTATGCGGCATCCTGCCAAGCTTGCCACCAAAAGGACACGGTCCTGGCAAAAGAAAAGATAAAATCGACGGATTTTTTGAGCTACATCACCCAAGCCAGCTTCATCAATAAAGATGTTATGAAGAGATTCGGCTACGTCATAGGCGCGAACCGAATTCCAGGATTAGATACGCTGGTAATCTTAGCAGTTCTGGCACCACTAGGACTGCCTGTCGTTCACGGGGGGCTGCGCTTCATAACTAGGCGGAAAGGCCCTATCCACTTGCCCACAGAGAAAATTCTCCTTCATCCGTTCACTGAACGACTTTGGCATTGGGTGCAGGCTGTGTGCATCATCATGCTGATTATAACCGGAATTATGATGCACTGGCCGGAAAAGTTTCCCGGGTGGTTCCATTGGGCAGTGAGCGTCCACAACTGGTTCGGGGTGGCCACGCTAATCGCCTTTATCTTGTGGGTCGTATACAATTTAACCACGGGGCGCATAAAGCACTATATCCCGAAGCGTGGGGAAATTCCTAGAGGTATGATAAGGCAGGCGCGGTTCTACGCATACGGAATATTTAAGCATGAGCCGCATCCATACGCTCCCTCAGAGAACAACAAATTCAACCCGTTACAGAAAATAGCATATCTACAGTTTCAGATTCTATTGATGCCTATTTTGCTGATAACGGGCATCTTGTACATGTATCCGGATACGTTCAGAGGCATCATCAATGCCATCGGAGGCGTATGGGTGTTGGGCACCATCCATTATCTCCTCGGTGCCTTATTTGCGGCCTTCCTCGTAGCTCATCTCTATCTGGCCACTACAGGCGAGACAGTAGGGGAAAACTTCAAGGCCATGGCTTACGGATGGGGCCTCAAAGCAGAGCATGATGAACATCATAAGGCTTGATAGAGATTGATTCAGAGACGCAGGTAGGTGATTAATCGTGGTCGATTGGACTCATTCCCGGGCTTTATCGGGAATGAGTCCAAAAGTGCAAATAGGGAAAGCAAATGCTTTCAATTAACCAGAAAGGGCTTATCACTCATTACCAGAACGGATAAGGGGCAAACTAAATCTTAGCACATATCATAGCGGCTATTGCCGTAAAGTAGGCTGGAGCTTGGGAGGCATGCGCATGTCTCAAAGATCATTTATTCATCAGACTTGGCAGTTTCCTGAACTGTCTTGGCACGATTTTCATCTTTATACTGTTTCACGTTGACATCCGACTTGAGCCATTGGAGAGCCTTTTGTACCACAACGTCTTTTTCTAGATTGGCCTTCAAATCTTTCATAGAACGGCTCTTCTTCTGTTTAGCCTTGTCAGGATTCTTGGCCTCTTCAGCGGTTTCTTCATCGATCTGTTTTTGCACCTCTTCTTTCAGATCGACATCCGCTTCTATTCCTTTCTTATCTATGTGGCGTCCTTTTGGCGTGTAGTAGTATGCAGTGGTAAGTCTGAGGCCCCCGCCGTTGTCTAAAGGGATAATAGTTTGCACTGAGGCCTTGCCGAAGGATTTTGTTCCTAAGACTAGTCCTCTGTCGTGGTCCTGCAAAGCCCCGGCTACTATCTCCGAAGCACTTGCGCTGCCTTCGTTGATAAGGACGGCCACCTTGAACTTATATTTCTTGGAATTACTCATGGCCCGTCTTTCCATCTGTTGATCCTTGGCCTTGCCGTCCGTGTACACTATCATACCGCTTTCAACAAATAGGTCGCTGACCTTCACAGCTTCATCGAGGAGGCCGCCGGGGTTGTTACGGAGATCCAGAATGACGCCCTTAATATTCTCTTCACCCCCAAGCTCGTCTATGGCTTTTTGCAGATCTTCATCTGTTCTATCCTGAAAGTTGACTACCCGGAGGTAGGGGTAGCCTGGTTCGAGTAATTCTTTCTTTACCGAGTGCACTTTTATTTTGTCTCGAGTGATAGTAAAATCCTTGAACTTTTTCCAACCATCTCGCATGATGGTAATAGTGACTTTTGTCCCCTGTGGACCTCTCATTTTCTTCACAGCGTTCATCAGCGTAATATTTTTGGTGGACTCGCCATTGATCTTGATGATCTTATCTCCTGATTTCAAGCCTTCGCGATAGGCAGGTGTATCTTCTATGGGAGAAACTATGGTGAGCACACCGTTTTCGAGGGTAATCTCTATGCCGAGTCCTCCGAATTCGCCTTTGGTTTCGACCTGTAATTCTTTGAATTGGTCTTCAGTGAGGTACGATGAATGGGGGTCAAGGGATTGAAGCATCCCGTTTATTGCCCCTTGAATGAGCTCTTTGTCGGCAACGTCTTTTACGTAGTTTTTCTGAACAATCCCCATGACGCGACGGAAAAGCTGAAGCTCTTTATAGTCCGCGGATTTGGTCGCTCCTTGAGCCCAGATTAGCGAACCGGCGGCGAAAACGAAAATACCAATGGCGAAAATGACTACACCGCGCCTGGCATTGCTTTTTATCGACATGGGAGATCCTCCCGATTTTTTTGTGGAGTCTGACGAAAAAAACGCTCAGCCTTCAAGGCTCTGAATGCTATCATAGGTTATTTATGGTAACAAGTGCTGACATGAGAGGGACAGGTAAAAACATGGAAACATACGAATACAGGGTTGATCCGAGGATAGCGCCGGCTGTTGTGGTTTCCATGGCGCTGGGGTCTTGGTTAGTGATCCTTGAAGGATCATCGGAACGGGGGCTACTCATGCTGTTAATTCTCCTGCCTTTTTTCTACCTCGGCGCGGAAGTTCTTGCACGCAAGGTATCCATTAGTTCTCAAGGAATCACGATTCGGAAACTGCTCCGATCAGTGCACATAGACTGGAGCGAACTCAGCACACTGGATTATGTCAGATCACGGAACAAATTGTTCCTTATTTTCCAGACGCACGACGGGAATCCCACTCTGGTTACCAACACAATATCGCCGTTTCGAGACCTGGCTAAGAAGTTGCTAGATTTCGCGCCTGCTGAGAAAATCTCCGAAGGTGCCAGAGATGTCTTGCGCGATCCTCCGGCCAAAAATGGACCATTAATTCAAGCCTGGATAATCTGTCTGTTCCTCATAGCCCTCATGATAGGAAGGTTCTTCGGCCTAGAATAAGCAGGCATCCACAAGGAATTCTGCTTGACATAAAGTTGAGACGGGGGATACTTTTCGCTTCCGATAGAACACGTCCCTTTCGAAGGTGGATGTCTATGCGTATGACTCCTTTGGCCAGCGGTAGTTCTGGAAACTCCTTCCTTGTGCAAGGAAGTGACCATTCCATTCTCGTTGACGCTGGACTTTCTGCTAAACAGATTTCAGAGCGCCTGGATCAAGTAGGCCTAGATCCAGAGTCGTTAAGCGCTATACTAGTATCTCACGGGCATTCGGATCACGTAAAAGGCGTGGGAGTGCTGTCGCGGAAGTATAACCTTCCTGTATATATGAATAAAGGTACATGGAAGGAAATTTGTAGCTACATCGGAGAAGTTAATAGGTTGGAGTTGTTTGAAACTGGTCGGACCTTTCAGTTAGGCTCTTTTCGAGTGCATCCCTTTTCGGTGCCCCATGACAGCGCAGAGCCCGTGGGATTCAGGATTAGCGAAGGAAAATCACGTTTGGGGATAGCCACGGATTTGGGGTCTATAACAAGCCTGGTGACCACCTTGCTTCAGGAATTGCAGGTGGTTGTTCTCGAAAGTAATCATGATCCACAGATGCTCAGAGACGGGCCATATCCGTGGGAACTGAAACAACGGGTAAAAGGACGACTCGGACATTTGTCCAACGCTGACTCCGGTAAAATACTCCAGCGCATAGCATCGGATGAACTGGAGGCAGTGATCTTGGCGCATCTTTCCTCCACTAACAATTCCGTAGATCTAGCCATGGAATCGGCCGCGGATTCCTTAAAGGCCTTTCTTCAAAGACGCGGGACTCTATATTGCGCGCAGCAACATGTGGTTGGGCCGACCATTGAATGGTAGAGACCTTGGTAGGGAGCATGGATCCGGTTTTTTCGATTGCTAGATCCGCGGGCTTTATGCTATATTACTACAGTATTGAAAATCCTGTGCGAAGAATTATGGCCATAAAAGCC
>Ga0172369_10002831_pt1 | contig 23351 bp, 25 predicted proteins | sample LakKiv25m_FD_114539 | JGI IMG/M metagenome (GOLD analysis project Ga0172369, IMG submission 114539) | Freshwater microbial communities from Kabuno Bay, South-Kivu, Congo - kab_022012_11.25m | ecosystem: Environmental > Aquatic > Freshwater > Lake | place: Democratic Republic of the Congo...
TACAACAAAATATAATAAAATGGCTCGAATCTGTAATGACCCTTAGTAATAATCCTGTCTTTATTATGCCTCCAAACATTAAAGAAGGCCTCGAAACCATTTTAATAGGATTAAAATCAAAAAATTCTGCTTTTCAAAATGGAATAACCGATAAAGAAAAGCTTGCCGCATCAAAAAGCTTTGCCGATCATTGTAGAGGTGTCTTCGGGATCTTCAAACGTTGATTTTGCCTTTTCTAACAGCCTATAGTATGATATAATTACTGCCAAATATGGGTGTTGAGAAAATTAGACATAGACTGAAAGAACTGACTAATCATAAATTAAGATTGGATAATATCAACCAATTTACTCATTTGACAAGTGCTGTTAATGACTTTCTCGGACACGAGGCAACTTTAACATTTACGAATCTGCCGGGTATGGCCCTTCGGGTTGAAAAAAAACCTAAAAATATACAACTCAACATAATGGATTTCGATCATGAAACAAACCAGTGGTATGACCGTTTTTTCAATCTTGTTTCTAAACAGTTAACATCACGAGAACAGGAAGATTTGAAAAATAAAAAAATATTAATGATTCGGAGAAAACATCCTGATCCAAAATTCAAAGAAGCTGTAAGAATTCATGGAGAAACTTTTCATGGAGGAGCTACGATTTTAACTGAATTAACGCTCCCGGATGATTGTAATGGCAACCCCAATCCACCTAACGAGAAAGAAAAACAGTCGACAGATTTGATTAAAACGATTGCTACCAATTCAATCAAATTTTATTCACTCACCGAAGATCCTGAAGCAATTGCTTTGGCCGAAGAGATAAGTAAATTGGCTGATCCTTATGAACTTATATATGCTATCTATCTTACAATTAATTCGCTTAATAAAACCGCCAATAAAGGTTCTTTTGCTTCTATTTGTTTGGGTCTTGTTGGTGAACCGATTCTTGAAAAAATTACCGGAGTATTTGGTAATCAAACATCCCAAATTGTATCCCAGCTGGCAGGCGAGTTTACCACGATGTTGATTGCGGCTGGTGACCGAATTGGCGGCGTGTTGCTTACTCCCCAGGAAGATCATACCCTTAAAGAATATTTTGGTATTATGACCCAAACATTCCATAATCTTCCAACTTATTTTAAGGGATTAATAATCAATCAAGCAAAAAACTTGAATCTTCTTAAAGAAAATACCCGTGATCGTTTAATTGTTTTAGGTCTGATTCTTGGGGCGGTTGTTGGTTTATCTCATCTATCAACCGAATATGGAAGTTTAGTTCCATATGCATTTATCCCCGCCCTAAATTCATCATTGATCACCGCTTATGAGATTCATGAAAGAGCTAAAGGGTTTAGGCAGATTTGCTTAAACGATGAGGACTTTAAAAAACTACTTAATAAGATTCCCCAACCGTTAAAAAATATATTCAAACGACTAGGGCCAGCGTACACCCTGGCTTATAATGATTTTTACGTCAATGATTATGCTGTTGGCGCTTTGCTTGGAGCCTTTTTAGAATCAATTTCAGTTCTTCCACTACAAAAAATGGGGGTATCAAACGAGTGGATTTATTCTTTATCAGGACTCGTCATTGAACCGGCTACGGCTGTTGTTTTCAATTATTTAAGACCCTCTGATCCTTACGAAAAATTTGTCAATTATCTCGTCACCTGATAGCTTTTTACCTTCGCCAGTAGATCTTTGGCAAAAATATTGTTTTGAAAGTGATCCCGCACCGGCTGTAACAATTTATCAAGTAAAATTACAGCCGTGTGTTTTATATCCAAGGGATGGATCTTTTTCTCGGCAAACAGGTGTTCAAGATTGTGATAATTATTGAGAATCACCGACCCGCCGAATTTTTCCAGCCGCTCGATGACGATCGATTCCATTCCAAGGCGGTCAAGCGACTCGAAAAGAATATATTTATAATATTCCAAAACCGGATTGTCTACAACGTTACCTTCAGGACAGTAGGCTTTGGTGATTTTCCGGTGGATATCTTCTTTGGTATCGGTCATAAAAATCGCGCTGTCCGGATTTGACTTGGACATTTTAAGAGCAATTGTTTTCTGTATTTTTTCGTTGGGAGGCGAAGATTCCTTTTTTGAGACAATCGCCTGGGACCCCTTTGGGGTGAGGCGGTCGAAAAAAACGGGATCGAGCCTCCCAGGCGGCTGTAATCCCATTAACATATGGTGTGAAACAACGACTGGTTTCCAAAATCCAAGCTGTGGTCCGACTTCCCGCGCCAACATATTGATCTTTCGCTGATCCATACCCAGTTGGGTGATTTTTGCGCCCAGCATAAAAATATCGGCAATCTGCATGCAGGAATAAATGATGTTGGCGCCGGTCAGTTTTTCCAGAGACTCTTCCCGACCCATCATCTCAGCTGTCCGAACGAATCTTTTCAAAACATTGGTCCGACCGATTTGAACAACCAGCTTCCAGTAATCTGGGTTACGCGCCATATCCGACGCCCACAAAAACTCGACTTTGGAAAGATCCATCCCCGACGCCCGCCAGACTTCGATAAAATACTTGCCAACGGTTTTAATCCGCTCAAGATCCCCGCCCATTTTATTGTTGGCCATCGCATGCCAGTCGGCCACCCACATTTTAAACTTAATTCCGGCACTTGTTATTTTGTTGACGTTAATCGCCCGCAGTAATCCTTGAGCAATATGGATCTGACCTGAAGGCTCAAAACCGTCATAGGCAACCAGCTGTTCTCCGCTTTCCAACAATTTAACCAATTCCTCTTCGGTGGTGATTTCCTCACCCACCTGTCTGATTAGTCCCAATTTTTCTTCGAGTGTCATAGTATTCTTAACAATAAACTATTAATAATATACAATATTTTTGTCACGATGACTGGACTAGCTTAAGGCTTCCAATGCCAAGATTCAAATTCTGACTATCGATAAAGGCGTAAATTTTCTTTTTAGTTTTTCGTGTCATAGGATGATAATATAAAATTATATTCTAAAAATTGCTTTTTCAACAGCGATATTAAAACCATTCTTTATTACTTTTTTATATTCCTTACTTGTTTTTAGAAGTGCTTGATTTGTATGATGCAGGTGAGTAAAAAACACCTTTTTTTTATCATTCATAGACATTGTTTTAAAAAGATTAATACTGTGAGAAATAAATGGATGTGGAACTTGGGAAATATCCCTATACGGTAACTCTTTCGTATCAAAAAAAGTACCATCAACCAAAGCCCAATCAACCTCTTTTATTTTATCCTCAATTTTTTCCTGCATCAATTCCCAACTATCAATATCCGGTATATACAGCATTTTTTTATTGGGTCCGTTGATTTTAAATCCGATTGTCTCCGAATACTCTGCCCGGTGCGGTACTAAAAAAGATTTGAGACTAAGGTTTTGACTTAAAGTCAGTGTTCTCTCGTTTTCCAGCAAACGAAGAGTTATATTTTTTCTCTTAACCAGGTCTTTCCATGGCCGGTTATCGGATAAAAATGATTTCATCCTTGGCATAACAAAAACATCTACTTTTTTTGCATTCATTATTGCGTTTTCAAGATTTAAAAGACCAGTATAATGACCAACGTGACCATGAGTAAGAAAAATTCCTGCCAATCCAGGTGTTATTTTTTTCGTTGGAAATAAGGTATTTAGACGTTCTAATTGATTTTTGAAATCCGGTGTTGCATCAATTAACCAACGCTTTTCTGCTCGATTGTCAACTATTGCCAAACAACTAACCAGTCGTCGTTTTCTTTTCGTCCAGACATTTCGACAACATGATCGCTGACAACCTACCTGGGGGACGCCTCCATCTTGAGACGTCCCCAGAATTACTACATACTGTTTATCCTTATCAATTTTTTTCATATTTTTTATAAAAACTTATAATTGACCAATCCAAAGTGGTACTTCTATGCTTTCTTTGGAAGGATGCATATGACCAAAAAGTGATGTTCCTTCATGAAGCTCGCCAAAATTTTCTCCATGATCTCCAACAGCAATCACACAGATTGGTCTTTCTGAAATCGATTTTAATTCCCTAAATAATATTCCCAGTTTCTTATCAACCTCCTCTAATCCCATTATCTGCATCAGATGCAACCTTTCAGCAAAAGAAACTAAAGGATGGTTATGCATAAGAGAGTGTTTGTCACTCTCAACAATCTCTCCTTTTGTCGATCTCAGATTCAACACCTTACTTAAATGAGGCAGCGCATTATTCTGAATTTCCTCGTCAATTCCTTCACCCCAATCGTACGGGTAGTGCGATTCTGGATTATTTATAAACAAAAACCATTTTGGTTTTTCAACCAAACGTTCAGCAATCTGATCAATGTGATTAAGCGGAAAAGTATCTGATTTTCTTGGTTTCATTAACTCTTCGTTTAGATCAGGACCAAAATATATAAAATCAGACCAATCAAATTTTGTCCGCAAGGCGCTTCCTGTTGAAAACTGTGATACTCCTCCTATCCCTTGGACATGAAAATCAAGTTTACGAAAACCTCCCACGACATCTGTTCCCTCAAATAAAATACCACAGCCTTTATTTGCATCCCGATCCGGAGCTGTTGTTATCCGCCATATTTGCTTAGTTGGCTCATGGTAAAAAGGAATATTCATTTCATCTCTTGTTGATGGAATGTGCCCTGCCCACATAGCAAAATGAGAGGACGGGGTATAAGTCGATAGGCTGTGAGCTCGACGTAAACTACCAATTGAATCTAGGTTTGGCGTCCAGGCTCGCTTGGCGGTGTCAAAACGACAACTGTCAAAAACAAGAAGGACCGTGTTAAATTCTGTTAAAGGCTCTAGTTCTTTTAATCTTTCCGTTTCTATCTGTCGAAAATTTTCAATTTTCATATTTTTAAAAAATAATTTTTAATAATCCGCCTTCGCTAAAGCTTCCCACTTCGTCCTTCGGACTTCGAGGGACGAGTCGGCGGACAAAGAAAAACCCCGCCGTGGCGGGGTTGGGTTAATGATTTAAGCCATTAAGTATTTACCCGCCGGTAAAGCAGTTGATAGTAGTAATAACCTGTTTGCCTAATTAAAAAACTTCTATTTTTCATATTATTTTTAACACATAAAAAAACCCCGCTTAGCGGGGGGGATTTCATTTCAAACAACCACCTCCCGCCTTTAGGCGAGAGTATAATACGCAACCTGGCTGTTCAAAATGTTTTTCATGACTCATAAAATATATCAAATTATTTCTTTACTGTCAAATGCTATACTAAATTTATGCTCCATTTTTCCAAAAAAATTCTTATCGGCATCAGCTTGATCATCTCGTTTGTTTTAACGCTGGTGTTGAGCGCGTTTCTTACCCCTCCTTACCCGCAAATTTCAACAATTATTACCTCTATTGAAAAAATACGCGCCAATAAAATCGCCATAAATTTCGGCGCTTTATTTTCCCTACCTAAAATCACAACCGGTTATTCGTTGTCAACCCCGTCACCCGTACAAACAACGGGGAACAATAATCCGATTTTTTCCAACTTACCTACTACAGCTAACAGTCAACAAAATCAAACAATTTCACCTATTCCAACAGCGATAAATAATAATCCTACTCCCACAACTTATAATCAACTTCCTACTCCAACTAATATTCCTCCGACCGTAAAAAATACGCCTAAACCAAAGCCGACAAAGCCTCCTAAACCGACACCAACAGAGAAAATAACAATTGGTCGCGTCAGGCCGGGAAAGAATTTTGTCGAAGCGGCAGAAGTTGCCGGAAAAATCATGTGCATTCCGCCGGCGATGATTTTGGCAACGCTTGATAAGGAATACGGTCCTTGGAAGGCCAAAATTGAAGCTGACTGGACAAATTTAAATACCTATCCCGGCTCTGACCCGCACAACAAACCCGGTTCAACCGCGGTCGTCAGCGTCATGCAGATGATGGAAGATACCTGGTCGCGCATTAAACCGATTATTTCAGAAAAACTTGGCACGGAAACATCAATTGCTGTAACCTTCGATGCGCTGGCAGCCGGAGGTTATCATTTACGGAATATTAGTTTGGCGATGCAAGACCATGTCTCGTGTGAAGATTGGCCGGTAAAATATATTCTCTATGGCGCCTGTCGTTACAATGGCGCTTGTACACCAGGAGCAACCACCTACAATCAATACTCATATGATGTTTGTAACAACTACAATACTTACACCAAGGGCCCGAAAAAAAACTGTAAATGAATACTTGCTTTTTGATTTTTTCTCAATCATAATAAATTAATGATTAATCCCCATGATGACATAATCAATAACAGCTACGTCAAAGACTACGAAACGCTTTACCGGCAGTCAATCGAGTATCCGGAAGCGTTTTGGGAAAATATCGCCAAAGAGCTTGCCTGGTTTAAACCCTGGAATAAAGTCTTGGAATGGAAATATCCGTACGCCCGCTGGTTTGTCGGCGGACAGACAAATATTGTTTACAATGCGCTCGACCGGCACATGAAGACTCCAACAAAAGATAAATTAGCCATTATTTGGGAAGGACAAGACGGAACCGTCCGTAAATTTACCTACACGCAGTTGAATGAAGAGGTGGCCCGCTTTGCCAATGGCTTAAAATCTTTGGGATTGAAGCGCGGCGATCACGTCAGTATTTATTTACCACGTTTGCCCGAACAGGATATCGCCATGCTCGCCTGTGCCAAAATTGGTTTAGTCCATTCGGTTATATTTTCCGGATTTTCGATTGAAGCCTTAAAAAACCGGGTAATCGACGCCCAGTCAAAAGTAATTATCTGCGCCAACAGTTATCCTTATAAGGATAAAATTATCGATTCCAAAAAAAACGTTGATGAAGCAATTAAAGACTGTCCAACGGTGAAGAATGTGATTGTCGTTGAAAGAGTGAAAAGAGACGAGATATCTGTTTTGAGCCAATCGCCTGGGCTCCCCGCCGGAGGCGAGGGTGAGGCGGGCGAAAAACACGATATTGAGTCTCAAATGAATCCCGGCCGCGATATTTGGTGGAGCGACTTAATTGCGAAACAAGATACGATTTGCTCAACCGAAATCATGGAATCAACCGACCCTCTTTATATTCTTTATACCTCAGGATCAACCGGCAAACCAAAAGGTGTGGTCCACGATCACGGCGGATATATGGTTGGTACTTATATTACTTTAAAATGGGTGTTTAACCTGCAACCGGATGATGTTTATTTTTGCACGGCCGACGCCGGTTGGGTCACCGGTCACAGTTATATTGTTTATTCTCCGTTAATAAATGGAATAACAACGTTCATTTATGAAAGTGTCCCCGATTATCCTGATCCGGGAAAATGGTGGTCCCTCATCGAAAAATATAAAATTACCAAGTTTTATACTGCGCCGACTGCCATCCGTGCTCTGATGCGTCTGGGCGAAGAATGGCCGAAAAAATACAATCTCAGTTCCCTGAAAATTCTCGGCTCGGTCGGTGAACCGATCAATCCTGAAGCCTGGCTGTGGTTTTATAAATATATTGGCGCGGAACGTTGTCCGGTAATGGATACCTGGTGGCAGACCGAGACCGGCATGCATATGATCACCCCGCTTCCTGCAGTCAGTCTGAAACCGGGATCAGCCTTTAAACCTTTCTTTGGTGTTGAAGCAGAAATTGTTGACCAACATGGGCATCCTGTCCCAACCAACACCCAGGGATATTTGATTATTAAAAAACCTTGGCCGGCCATGCTTCTTGACGTTTATAACAACCCCAAAAAATACCTGGAAACTTATTTTGAAAACGAAGAAATAAAAAGAGATTACAAACCACTGGATTCTCAAAGTGATTTTTTCTATTTCAGCGGGGATTCCGCCAAACGCGATGAAGATGGTTACTATTGGATTATCGGCCGCAATGATGACGTGATCAAAGTTTCCGGCCATCGCCTGGGATCGGCGGAACTGGAAAGCGCGTTTGTCGCTCATCCCTCGGTCGCCGAAGCGGCGGTCATCGGAAAACCACACGAGGTTAAAGGAGAATCGATAAAAGCGTTTGTTATTTTAAAACAGGGCGTTCAACCGTCGGATAGTTTAAAACAAGAACTGGTAAAAAAAGTTCGCGAACAGATTGGACCGATCGCCACGCCTGACGAAATCCAGTTCGTCGATAAACTACCTAAAACCCGTTCAGGTAAAATCATGAGAAGAATTTTGAAAGCCCAAGAACTCGGTCTCCCCGTCGGCGATACTTCAACGCTGGAAAATTAAGTTAAAAAAAGAAAGTCGTAAAACTACAACTTCCTAGAGCCTTGTTGCGCGCCGTAATACACCCCGGGGGTGTAATTTGGGCTTAAACAATAATACAAAACTAGTCTAAAAGTAGTTTTTTTATTTGTTTAAGTTTTTTTTGGTAGTCAAGATTGTTTTCAACAAATTTTTTATAAGCTAATGGGGTTTTTATTGAAATCTCCGTAAGATATTCCTTTAAATATTTTTCATTAGTAATAATATCCGGGTATGATGAATCAACCCAATCCTCTGGTTTTGCGACTAAACCAGCGGTTGTCGCGTTTAGATTAACATAGCGAGTAATATGTAATAACTGTTCGTTCGTTCTTATGCGCACTGCCTTAAACCGCGACTGGAAAAGAGGTCCTTTACGATGAAATTTTAAGTTAAAATTGCGACAATAACTATTTTCAACTGTGCCAATATATTTTGAAAATCCACAGTCTTTATTAATAATCACTAAATGATAATGATCCGGCATTACGTTGTAACTGAGAAATTTAACCACTGCTCCCGGTTTTGGAATTAAGATGTTTTCATACTGATATAATTTTTTCTCCTTGGCAATAGAATATTTATGTGTTGGATGATTAGTATTATAGTAATCTAAAATCTCAATGAAACGGCGCCGTAAATCTGGTGATGAAAAAATCCCAAAGTTGGCAATGCTTCTATTGAAAATGTGATAGATTGTTTGCGACTTGAATTTCTCTTTTCTCCTCATAAAAATAATTATTGAAAAAAGTAAAGTTTTGTCAACGGACGATCGGCTACAAAACCGGAAAAATAGCCTTTTTTATAGCGCTACGACTGACCACAATACACCCCGGGGGGTAACCTTGAGGGGTTAAGGTTGCTGAGCGTAGGCCTGAAAGATAGCATTTAAAACAATCTTGAGTCGTGGGTCAAGTTTTCCTTCTGCTAGTTTTTTAACAATTGCTCCCGCTTCATCAGTCTTAATTACAGCTTTTAATCCGTCACGTTCTTCTTCACTTAAAATATTGTCGGAATATTCACCGGTAGTCAGCATGTAAAAATCATGGCTAAACTGTGGATATTGAGATTCTTTTGCTCCTGCGGTAAGCGCGTCCCAAATAGGCCGTAAAAATTTAGAATAAACAGGCGGCTCAGATGCGTAACGAAGACTACTTACGTCTTGTTGTGCGGCAAATACTTTTGTAAAAATGGCGCTCATTTTTAGTTCTTCTCTTTCATTTATTACGTTCGCCATTGAAGCAATCTGCGTGGCGTTATTAACGACTAAATTATTTGACGAATCATGATTAATTGCCTCATCTGTAAATTTTTGCAGCATTTTCCAAAAAATGGGCGGCTTGGCAGATTTCTCAGGCGCCTTAAAAGTAAATTTTTTTGACTGGCGATCATAATCAATCAGCGGTTTATGACTCGTTGGTCTTGGTTGTTCTTTCAATAATGGTCTTTGAAGCTGTTCCGTCGCTAATGTTGCGTCTCCCATATTTATTTTTTTTTCATTTTATCTAGTAGATTACTACTATTTGCTTTTATAAGCGTTTTTCGTATTTCCTCTTGAATCGGCAGTTCTTCCTTACCTTGAGCAGCAAGTCTGTCTTTTCTTCTTTTCTCAGTCCAATATGTAATTGGTTTTGTTCGTGGAGATATTTCATCTTCTTTTTTATTTTCTTGAATAATGATGCGATTTCTTCCCGCCTCTTTCGCTTTGTATAATAATATGTCTGCTTCCTTAATAAAACTCTCAGGAGTACAATCCAGATCATCAGATTGTGTAATTTCAATCAAGCCACCGCTTATCGTTATCCGCATTCCTTCCTTAATTATTTGGGAAAATTCGACTATTTGCCTGATCCTCTCCGCTAAAACCAAAGCTTGTTCTTTGGTTGTATTTGGCAGTAAAACAATAAATTCATCTCCACCCCAGCGAAAAGCAAGATCTTCATCTCTAAGTTCACCTTTATTATTATCTCCACCAATAAGTATTTCTGACAATTGTTTTAATACATCGTCACCTAACTTATGACCATGTAAATCATTAATCTCTTTAAGATGATCCAGATCGAAAAAGAATAATGATAATGGTTCGCCTGTTCTTAATGCGTGAGAATATGCTTCTTGAAACATGCTTTTTATCGGTGGACTCACTTTACTGTCGCCCTCAAAAGCTGCCCGGTTATAAAGTCCTGTTAAACGATCCCTTAATGCAGTTTTTTCAAGAGTCTTCATTTTTTCTATTTAATTAAGATCGTCTCTATTCCTTCTTTCATGCCTTAAAGCTTGCGCGACTACATCTCGTGCGACCGGCTCGGGTGCGCCTCGCTTCATCTGAGCTTCAACTTCGTTGGGATATTGAGTATTTTTTGTTAATAAAGTTTCTGAAGAGGCTTCGCTCATTTTGACATTATAGCAACTTTTTAATCAGTTTTATTCCCGCTAAAATCATACTGGCGAAAACTATGAATTGCAAATATAAAATCAGCGACACGGGTGTGATTTTAAATACTGTTGCCAATAAATTAAATTTAACAATCACATACTGGGTAATGAAAGGAAAAATAAATGAAGCAAGAAAAATCGGCTTTTTCAGTTCGCGGAAATGGTGATGGAGCGAATGATGTGATAACCAAAGATCGATCAGGATAAATGACTGAATCAGCGTCAAAATCGTAAATGCGGCTGTTTTTCCCCAGATAAAATATCCTGATATAACTAAAATCGTCCCCCACAGACCAACCGCTAAAATATATTTCTTATCAAACGGTTTTAATATCGTCAGTTCCTGCTCGGGTGGATAAGTCATTACTTTCTTATCCTTGGGTGAAAATGCCAACGATAAAGCCGGCAAGCCGTCGGTAACCAGATTAATATATAAAAACTGAATTGGATAAAACAGATGGTTAATTCCGAAGATCATGCTGCCGATTAAAGCAATCGCCTCGGTCATATTACACGACAGTAAATATTTAATTGAATTTTTCAGGTTTTTAATAATATTCCGTCCTTCTTCAAGGGCATTAACAATGGTCGCGAAATTATCATCGGTGATCACCATATCGGCCGTTTCCCGGGCGACATCGGTTCCAACCAAACCCATGGCGATTCCAACATCGGCCTGTTTAAGTGCGATTGCATCGTTAACGCCGTCGCCGGTGACGGCGACGATTTCTCCCAGTTGCTGATAAAGCTTAACAATGCGGTGTTTTTGAAACGGATTGGTACGGGCAAATATTTTTACCCGGGGAAGAATCGCCATTAATTCACGATCGTTGTAATCATCTATTTGTTGACCAACCAATATGTCGTCCCCCTCTTTAACGATCCCGCAAGCCACTCCGATGGCTTCGGCCGTCTTTTCGTTATCTCCGGTTATCATAATTACTTTTACACCGGCACGCTTCGCTTTCATTACCGCTTCCAATACTTCGGGCCGGGGCGCATCGTGGATTGCTACCATGCCTAAAAAACATAGCTTATGTTTAATATTCGGTCCGTGTGAATAACTAAAAGCCAGTATACGTAATCCTTTTTTTGCCCATTTTTCTACCTGTTTTTCGATTTTTTCTTTTTCCTTTTCTCCCAAAGCATGGGTTGTGTGACCAATCAGAATTCTGTCGCAGTTGGCGACAATCGATTCAGGTGCTCCTTTGCTGAAAATAAAAGTTTCTTCCTTTTTTGCACGTTTTTCTACTTTTACCGTCATAGTTTTGCTGACACTGTCAAATGGTTTTTCTTCAATTAATTTCCATTCATTGCGCACCATGTCCAAAATCAAACCAGCTTCCTGACTGAGATATAACAAAGCCCCTTCGGTCGGGTCTCCCAACACGTCGATTCTCCCATGATCGTGCATATGGACCAAAGAAGCAGTTGAGCACAGAATTCCGTCAAGCACAAGTAAGGAAAACGGCCGGTCACTTAATGAAGGAAGCTTCACGTGCTCAAAAACCCTATTGTCAACGAAGACTTCTTTAACCCTCATTTTGTTGGTTGTCAAAGTTCCTGTTTTGTCGGTTGCGATCAGACTAACGCTCCCTAAAGCCTCAATCGCCGATAATTTTCTCATGATGGATTTTTTCTTGGCCATTTCTTTAACGCCAATTGCGAGAGTGATCGTCATCACGGCCGGTAAACCTTCCGGGACAACTGCTACTGCCAGCGATACCGCAAGAAGAAAACCCGGAAAATATCCATCACCCCGCAACAAAGACAGGATAAAAACTAATATTGAGATGATTATTCCGATGATTCCGATTAATCTGGTCAGGTCTTCAAGTTTTTTCTGCAGAGGAGTCTTACTGTCGTCGATGACCGATAAATTCTTGGCGATCTCACCAAATTTTGTATTCATTCCGGTTTTTAATACTTCAAGACGGCCGCGTCCCTTGGAAACAATTGTTCCAGAATATACCAAATCGGATTTTATTTTTTCTATCGGTAATGACTCTCCAGTTAAAGCCGCTTCATTGATCTCTAAGTTTAATGATTCAACTACGCGACAATCTGCCGGAACCTTATTGCCCTCTTCAAGATAAACATAGTCACCCGGCACTAACAACTGACTGTCAATTTCTGCTTCCTGGCCATCGCGCACTACTCTGACTTTTGTGACCGTCATTTTCTTCAAGGCGGCGATTGACTGCTCAGCTTTTAGTTCCTGATAAAAACCGAAAAGAGCGTTTAAGATTACGATTGTTAAGATCAATCCTCCATCGAGTGGTTCATTGATTACAAAAGACAGCGCTGCTGCACCGATCAATAACAATATTAGAAGATTGTTAAACTGGTTTAGAAGCTTAAAAATCAACGGTTGTTTTTTTTGTTCAGAAATAACATTACGTCCGTAATGTTTTAATTGTTGCGTTGCCTGATGTGTCGTTAGACCCTTCATAAAAAGTTAAAAGTGAAAAGGTAAAAGTTAAAAGCACAAGTAAAAAGCTAAAAGTTTTGATACTTTTGATTTTTAGATTGTATTTTTGACTTTTGGATTTTGACTTTTGACTTTTAATTGGTTATATGTTTCTTCCATCGTATCAATGAATCTACTGATGATTTCTTCTGCCTCGCGGATGCTGATCGCCTTAAGATTGTGGGGATAATAATGAAAAATTTGATTGCGACCCATCTTCCATGTATCCCAGATTTTATTAGCCAGTTCTATACCGGATTTATCGGAAATTTTTTTGAATAATGAGCATTCTCCCAGACGATTAATCAAATTTGGTGACATTAATTTTCCTAAGCGCAGATGATCGGAAATATAATCCAGATGGGATATAAACCCGATATCTTTAAACAGTTGTTTCAAAAAACCCTCGTAAGCTTTTGCAAAAGGAAAAACCAAAAAAGAGTAGTCTTTAAATTGATGCGCATGAGTTTTGATTACCTGATTAATTAGATATTGACCTTCGAGGATAAGATCTTTCTGCGGCTGCGATAAATATTGCCAAAACTCTCCATAAACATCGCTTGTTTTATCCATTTCAATTATTATAATATAAAAACAGTAAGCTATGAAAAGAATATTCCAGCTTATCAATAAAAACTTATCAAAGGTTAATATATCTTTTGGTAAAAAAGACCCCTGTCAAAAAAATCTTCCGATAATAACTATCTCGCGCGAAAAAGGTTCCGGAGGAAGACCGATTGCTTTTTTAGTCAAAAAAAAACTTGGATCAGATTGGCAAGTCTATCACAAGGAAATCATTGAGGAAATTGCCAAAAAAACTCACCTGGAAAAGAAAATATTAAACGAGTTGGATGAAAAACAGGTTTCTTTGGTCGATATTTTTATCGGTGAAATTTTTGGAAGGCGGTATCCTGCGTTTAGTTCGTATTACAAGAATCTTATCAGAGTTGTTTCGACGATCGGACAGCTTGGCAAAGTGATCGTTATTGGTCGTGGCTCAGAATATATCATCCCGAGTGCCCTTAAAGTAAGAATCATCTGTGAAATGGAACAACGGATAAAATGGATCATGCAATATGAGAGTGTCGGTCGTAAACGGGCGATGGAAATGATTGAAAAATCCGACTATGAAAGAATGGGGTTTGTCAGGTCCATATACCAACATGACACGCGCAAAGCCCATCATTATGATTTGGTCATCCGCACCGGTCCCAATCTTTCAATAGATGATGCGGCTGATCTAATAGTCTGCGCGGCTAAAAGAAGATTTAAGATTTAATAATACCTTTTAGATTTTTTCCAAATCAATTTTTACCGAAGGACTCATTGTGGACTTCATGTAAGCCGATAAAATATGGGCTTTTCCGACTGCCTGCAAAAATTTTTCCGCATTTTCAATAATCGCTTTGTCTTCAGCCGACAATTTGCCGATCATCTGGTGAATAAGCGGAAATTTCGGCTCGGTTTTCCAGTACAATAAACCTTTTTCGAATTTTTTGGCTATTTCTTCCGGCTTGGGTGAGATCGTCCCCGCCTTTGGATTGGGCATCAGACCTTTTGGACCAAGCATTTTTGCAAATTTTGCCAGCTTGGGCATATATGAAGGATGAGTTATTAGAATATCAAATTCAAACTTTCCTTTGGCAATTTCGCCTAAAACTGAATCGTCAACAATTTTAACCCTGACTGTTTTACCTGTGGCGTGGGGCAGATCCAGCTCTCCTTTTAATCCTGTTTTATCCACATTCAAATGCAGTTCGACCGACTCATTAAATTTAGTAAATTTAATTTTTTTTAATAATGCTACCGCTTCTGGAAGCGTATATTTTTTAGTTTTGTCGATCGCCTGCTTTGCTTTCTGGTAAGATTTTCCGCGCGGTTTTATTTTGGTGACTTTTTTCGCTTCTGATTTTTTAGCCTTACTTCCAACGGAGTCCTTAGTCTTTTCCGGGACGGAGTGGGATTTTTCTTCAACCTTGATAGTCTTTTTTTTGCCGGCAGCTTCGCGGGCTTTTTTTTGAGCCACTTTTTCTTTTTGTTCTTTTTTCTGTTTCTTTTCCTCTTCTTCAAGACCTAGAATTTTAGTACGTATTTTTCCCATAATTTTTTATTTATTAATTTTCTGTGTCAACTCCCATTGATCTTGCCGTTCCTCTAACAATATTCATTGCTGAAGTTAACTTGTCAGTATTCAGATCTGCCATTTTTTCTTTTGCGATTTCTTCTATTTGAATCTTTGTTAATTTTCCGACTTTTTCCGTGTTTGGTTTTCCCGATCCCTTTTGTAAATTAATTTTTTTCTTGATTAAAGCGGCGACCGGAGGCAGCTTTGTGACAAATGTAAATGTTCTGTCTTCGAAAACCGTGATCACGGCCGGGATTACCTGACCTTTCATTTTTGCCGTCCGTGCATTATATTCTTTGATAAACTCCATAATCGGCACGCCGTGTTGACCTAATGCTGGTCCGACCGGTGGCGCCGGAGTTGCCTCTCCCGCCGGTAAATTCAGTTTTATTAATGTCTTAACTTTTTTAGCCATATTTCTAAAAATTCAAATGACAAATCACAAATCCACAAATCAATAACAAAATTCAAAAATCAAAACTGCTTTGTTATTTCAAATTTGATCTTTGAATTTGAATTGATATTTGTTATTTGTGATTTGAAATTACAATTTGGAAACTTGTAAAAAGTCCAGCTCCATCGGTGTTTCCCGATCAAAAATAGAAACTAATACTTTTACCTTTCCTTTTTCTTCGTCGATCGCTTCCACTGTCCCCAAAAAGTCGGCAAATGGTCCTTCAATTATTTTTACCGCTTCCCCAACTATAAATTTGGTTTTAAATTTAGGTTGTTCCTGTGCAACGAATTTCATAATAGCCGCTACTTCTTTTTCGGAAATCGGCGTTGGTTTAAGTCCGGCACCGACGAATCCGGTCACTCCCTCAGTCGTGCGGACAACCAACCATGAATCATCATCAAGGATCATCTTTACCAAAACATAACCTGGGAATACTTTTTCCGTCTGTTTGGTTTTTTTACCGCGCTTGACGACGACTATATCCCGAATGGGAATAACTACATCGAAAATTTTATCTTCAACCGCCAGACTTTTTATTCTTTGTTCAAGCGCTTGCTTAACCTTGTTCTCATATCCTGTTTGGACATGAATTACATACCATTTGGCCTGTTGGCCAACGGTTTGGACTATTTTTTCAACGGCTTTTTTTTCTTCTGATTGTTTAGCTGTATCCATAATAAAAATTCAAAAGTCAAAAGTGAAAAGTCAAAAATACAAGTTCAAAACCAAAAGTATTAAAACTTTTAACTTTTTACTTGTGCTTTTGGCTTTTACCTTTTCATTTTTAACTTTAAGTTTTGATTATCTCAATTTCGTTAAAACATCCAATCCTTTTGTCAATAAAACGTCTATTATACCTATATATAATCCAATAATCAAGGAAACGCCGACCACGATACTGGTTAACCTTATTGTGTCTTTTCTGGTTGGCCAACTGACTTTCTTGAGTTCGTCAATTATGCTCGCGGCAAAACCAGCATTCTGGAATATTTTTTTATCCATAATTTTAAGATTATAGTATACAGCATTCGGTATTCAGAATAAACAGAAAAAAGTATATTAATACTGGATACTGAATACTGGATACTCTATACTGATTTTATGACGAAAGAAATTATTCATGCAATTATTTTGATCGTCGTTGTTGCCATCTCTTTTATTATTCCAAAGACAAATCTGGCCAATTATGACCTACAAATCAGCGCCGGTCTGTTTATTATCCTTTTTTTATCAAAAAGGTTTTTTTTACCAACCTCACCACGCTCAAGATTGTTGGAATCGGTGGTTTTCAGCTTTGTTATTTTATCAATTATTAATACAACAGGTGGAATTACCTCTCCGTTTTTCTTTTTGATATATTTCCTCCTCTTTTCCTTGAGTCTGCTGCTTGAGCCGATAATTTCATTAACGACCACGATTGTCCTGATAATTCTATTTTTATTGAGCTTACCATCTAACCAGGGATTAAAACAACTGCTTCCAATCATTTCTCTCGCCTTTCTTACTCCGTTTGCGATGTTTATGGGCGAAGAATACAATCAAATCCGCCGGTTGGCGGACAAAGATCAAAAATCAAAGACAGAGATTTTACTGTTCTTGTCGCTTATGTTAAAAAACCATCTAAAAAATATTAAAAACGCGGTTGAAAATTTTCTTGGTGATCAGCAACTGCACGAGATCAAAAAAAACGCCCAAAAAATGGAAAAACTGATTGAGGAGTTCGAGAATAAAAGTTAAAAGTCAAAAGTGAAAAGTCAAAAATACAAGTTCAAAACCAAAAATATCAAAACTTTTAGCTTTTTACTTGTGCTTTTGGCTTTTAGCTTTTCAATTTTAACTTTTAATTTGAGCCAAGCAAATGCGATCGAAATGAATTCCACTCAATATCGTATCCAGATGGGCGATGTCAATATTGGTGCGGCAAATAATCAGGAATCTGAGAATGGCAATCTTCTTTCCAATACGCTCGGACAAATTGCCGCCGGCCAGTTTGATTCTGACGGTTATATCGTTAAAGCGGGTTTCCAGTATATCCATTCAATTGAACCGTTTACATTTTCTATTTCTGACACCAATATTAATTTTGGTGAAATTGAACCAAATTACCCAGAAACCGCTACGACCGATTTGTCGGTTTCATTTGGTAGTGGAGGTGAATATCTCGTGACTGTTGCCGAACAGGCAAGATTGAATACGGAAAACGGTGATTATATTGATGACGCTTGCTGTGATGTAGGTTGTAGTAGTGTGGATAAATGTACCGAATCCGTGTCAGCTTTATGGGATCTTAACTCTACTCCCGGCTTTGGTTACAAAATGTTTGGTGAAGACATTCCGACGACATTTACCACCTGCGGCGATAAATGCTATCGTCCTTTTCCCGACACCAGTATTCCCGAGGATCCCGCAGTCATCATGAGTAGTCCTGATGTTACGGTCAATCTTGCCTCAAAACCAAAAGACACAATCCACCAGTCGCAGATGACATTGAAGTTAAATGTCAATACCGGACAGGCATCCGGCACATACCAAACTATTTTAAATTTTATGGCAACACCGAGTTATTAAATTCAAAAGTCAAAAGTGAAAATCCAAAAGTATAATTCAAAAGTCAAAAGAGAATTTAAAACTTTTAAGTTTTTACTTGTGTTTTTGACTTTTAGCTTTTACCTTTTGACTTTTCATTTGCGCGAAGCGAATGCCCAGCAGGTTTCCCTGGCTCTTTCCCCTCCGCTGATTGAACTGGTTATAAAACCCGGAAAGTCTGTCTTGATCGCCTATAAATTGGAAAACCGCGGCGATCCAACGATTATGTCGGCGTATATTCTCCCCTTCCAACCACGTGACAATTTGGGAAATATAAAGATTAAAAATGAATTTGATGGTCCGGTTCGGTTTAATCTGGATAACTCCGAACTAAAACTTAACCAGCCGTTTTTCGTAAAAACCGGAGACAAGCCCCAGTTGTTACTCAGAATCCGTATTCCTGAAGGTGCCCCTGAAGGAGATTATTATTATACATTATTAGCAGAAACCCAAGCCCCACCGTCGGTTGCCGGTACCAGCGCCGGTCGGGCAAAAGCTACGATCGGCAGTAATATTCTAATAACTGTTACCCGCTCCGGCCAGTTAAACATTAAAGGAAAACTTGCGTTGTTTGATGTACTATCTAAATTTAAATTAAATATTTTTGGTCGGACAATAAATTTTTTTGAAAGCAGTGACAAAATACCGGTGATATTGGTGATCGACAATAAAGGCCGCAATATGATCAAACCACAGGGGGAAATCGTCTTACGTGGCAATTTTGGAGAAAAAGCCAGTTATGATATCATTCCGCAAAATATTCTTGCCGAATCACAAAGATTGATAATGGCAACGTCGGCTGCGCAAATTGACTGTCGGGATAACCGATCAGCTGATTATTGTAAACGGCCGATCTCCTTACTTCTTTCTGGATTTTTTGTCGGTCACTACGATCTCTCAACTGAGATCAATTTTGGTACTTCCACTACCAATTTATACGGATCTACCTCGTTTATTGGTATCCCGATAAAGCTTATTATCGGGACAGTCTTTGCTCTGGTAATCGGTGTCTTGGTTATTAAGAAATTCAGCAAAGAAGAATAACCCAATCTCCTAATTTTGTAGCCGATAGTCCGTTGACAACTCACAATTAAGCAAGCTATAAAATAATATAGTGCTTATAGAACAATTAAAATCTATTGCCAAAAAACTCTGGAAAAAATATAAAGCAGAAATCGTGCTGACAATTATTTCTTTTTTGATAGTTGTTATTTCTACCGGAATGTTTTTTGTTAACCAGAACCGTCGTGATTCGGAAATAGAAATAGCAACCGACTCCAACCAGTCCTTAACTACGTCATCGAAAATACACATTGATGTTGCCGGTGCTGTCAATAAACCGGATGTCTATCAAGTTACCTTTGGGGCTCGATTAAAGGACGTTTTAACGATGGCGGGTGGACTGTCGGACGAAGCAGATAAAAATTTTTTCTCGAGAAATTATAATTTGGCCAAAATATTAGTTGACCAGGAAAAAATATTTGTCCCCTCAACCACAGATTTAAACAGTGGACTATTTATAGAAAGTCAACGGACGTTGGATTATAACCAACCTCAAAATATTTCCTTTTCTTCTGATGCTGAAGAATCAATTAACGTTAATTCTGCCAGTTTGGAAGAGCTCGACACTCTTGCCGGTATCGGTAAAACAACCGCGGAGAAAATTATCCGGGGACGTCCATATAAATCTCTGGACGAATTAATCACCAATAAAATTCTTAATCAATCGGTATATGAAAAAATAAAAAATTTAATTTCAGTTAATTAACCATGTTTAGCCCGTCATTGTTCACTTCAGTCATTGACGCCTATCTACCCGAACCACACGCCTCATTGCTAAACGGAATAATTTTCGGTGTAAAACTTAAAACGGGGAGTATTTTTTATCAGCAAATTAAAATTGTTGGCTTGCTCCATCTAGTAGTTCTCTCCGGTATTAATATCAGTATGCTTGCGGCAATTATTGGGGGTATTACACGATTTTTTGGCAAACTGATTTCTATTTTGATAACGATACTGACGGTAATTATCTTCATAGTTTTTGTCGGTGCCCAAGCCCCAATTATTAGAGCTGGTGTTATGGGTCTTTTAACGCTCGTTGGAATAATTTCGCGACGAAAAACTTATCCGTTTTTACTTCTTTTGCTGTCGTTATTTTTTATATTAATCGTTTGGCCGCAATGGTTCAAATCAATTTCCCTTTATTTATCTTATGCTGCGACCGTCGGTATTTTACTTTTTGGTCAAACACGGTCAAATAATGAGATCTGGAAAGAATTAAAGATCTCTCTTTCTGCGCAACTTTTCACGACACCGATTATTTTTATTTGTTTTAAACAGATTTCTTTTATCGCTCCTTTGTCAAATTTGTTAGTCGCCCCAATTATTCCACCGTTGATGATTTTTGGTTTTTTGACTGCGTTTTTAGGAAAAATTAATTATTTACTAGGAATGGTTCCTGCTTTTATCTGTTTTGGTCTTTTGAGTTATATGGTTTGGGTTATCGAAACATTATCAAAACTTCCATTTGCCTTTTATCAGTTCAAATAAAATATGGAGGGTTATAAAAATTTAATCAGCTATATTTTTGCAGTCGTAATCCATGATTTAACAGTGACTTTTTGTCGCAGATTTATCTCAAGAAAATCTCGGACCTTTGATCAGATGGAGCAAGCTGCCCGTTCCGGCAAGCAAAATATTGCTGAAGGATATTCATTTCAAAGTTTAGAAAGTTATATTAAACTGCTTGGAGTCTCTATCGGATCTTTTAAAGAATTGACAACTGATTTTGAAGACTATTTAAGACAGCATAACCTGTCTATCTGGCCGAAAAATGATTCGAGAGTTAGGGTTATTAGGGATTTTAGGGCGGTTTGGCTCTCCCCAAATCTCCCCAACACCCCCAACCTCCCCAATGATCCCCAAGAAGCAGCGAATATATTACTGACGTTTTGCCAAATGGAAACTTATTTACTAAATAAACAGATTGAATCTCTTAAAAGTAAATTTACCAAAGAAGGGGGATTTCGGGAAAATCTATTTAAGAAAAGGATTAATTTCATTCGTAGTCGTAAACCATGACTCCTTCTCCTTTTACCAAAATTGCCTTATTTTTCTCGGCTTTGTTTAGTTTGTTGGTAATCGGATTGATCTACATGTCTTCAATCATTAGTGATCAAACAAAGGTAGTTTTCTGCGATGTTGGCCAAGGAGATGCTGCATATGTCCGACTTAACAATCAGACAGACATCCTGATTGATTCAGGACCGGACGATAGAGTACTTTCTTGTTTGGGGAAATATATGCCGTTCTATGACCGGAAAATCGAACTGGCCATTCTTTCCCATCCGCAAAAAGATCATTTCGGCGGTTTTCTTCAATTGATTGACCGTTACCAAATCAGTCTCTTGGTTATCCCGCCGGTTGATAATAGCGCCGATCAACAGTTTATTAATCTCAAACAAAAACTGACAAACAATAGAATTAAGTTGTCTATTCTAAAGGCTGGTGACCAAATAAGTATTAATAGTACAAAATTGTTCTTTTTTTGGCCGACAAAAAAATTTCTTGACGCCAGTCTTGTTTTTGATAAACCAAGATTGGTAAATAATATTATCCTGGGGGCTTCCGGTCTTGATAGTAATTATTTTTCTTCGATTCTTTCGTTACAGATAGATGATTTTAGATTGTTGTTTACCGGAGATGCCCCTGGACAGGTATTAGACAGGCTGCCGGAAAAAAATAAACTAAAAACAACCATTTTAAAAGTCCCTCATCACGGCTCAAAAAACGGCCTGACTAAAAAATTTTTGCAGTTAGCAGATCCTGCCGTCGCTGTGATAAACGTGGGAAAAAATAACACATACGGTCACCCGAGTAAAGAGGTATTAGACATGCTCAAAGCCGCAAATGTTAAGATCAGACGGACGGATGAAGAAGGAAATATTGTATTTAAAGTTAAAAGTGAAAAGTGAAAATCTAAAAGCACAATCCAAAAGTTAAAAGAAAATTTAATACTTTTAAGTTTTTACTTGTGTTTTTGACTTTTAGCTTTTACCTTTTGACTTTTGAGCTATCTTATGCAAGTAAAATGCTCCGAATTTCTTTGAAGATATTCCAGGCTTCAAACCCAATCCACTTTTCTCCGATTAGCTCAACCGGAAGACCGGGATCTTGTCTTAGCAAACCAATATACTCATTAATTACTTTCCTGAATTTATTCAGTTTGTCACCTTCTGTCGCTAATATATCATGCCAGATTTTGAACATATCGCGATATTTTTTATCCAGTAATGATTTTTGCCATACTTTTTCAATTAGTATTTCTTTGTTGCCAAAAACATGCTCCGCTTCAAATGACTGAATGTATTGCTCTTCTTCTTTTTGGGAAGTTAGTGATGTCAGGGCGGTTTGGATTGGGTGAGGAGTAAGCCAAAATGACCGGTGCCACGGTCCAAGACCCCAACCCTGCATCTCTCGTCTTAACCGATCGCGGATTTCGCGTTTTTTTTCCGGTATTTCATAAGAGATTATTCTCCATCTTCCATCCCATTTGCTCTTTAAAAATCGGAAAAAAGGAAACTGTAAGCAAAGCTCGGAGAAACCTTTTTCAGTCAGCTTGTATTTTGAAGCTTGGTCATTGGAATTTGTTTGGTTATTGGAATTTGGATCTTGGAATTTCTCGATTAATCCTTCTTTTAAAAGTCCTGATATCGTCCCTCGAGTTTTCTGATTGGCGGAAAAATCAAAGATCGTGTAAATTGTATTATCAAAGGCAACAGGGGTTAAATCAACGCCTGAAAGTAAAAATAGTGATAACAATATTTTCGTCCGCCTCTCTTTGATTGCCATACAACTAACACTTTAACAGACGGATTTTTTTCTGTCAAGCGAATTTATTAATTAAATTAATCAACAATCTGAGTTCCATTGAGAATCCGAACGATTAAGGTAAAATCGTTTGGATATGGTAAAACATAATTTACAGCCATGGGAACGAGATAAAATAGCAGTTAGTCTTGCTAAAGGAGTAACCATAA